>OMCE01000065.1_pt1 | contig 52350 bp, 47 predicted proteins | sample 1644981 | NCBI WGS metagenome assembly OMCE01 (sample SAMEA103958151, study PRJEB25191) | human gut metagenome | reverse complement strand
GATCCGGGACGCTTGCGATCTGTCCGCTGATGCTGTCCAATGCAACAACAACAATCATGATACCATCCTCTGCCAGATGCTGTCTGTCACGCAGCACAACGTTTCCGACATCACCGATACCAAGACCATCTACCAGAATTGCGCCAGCCGCAACCTGTCCGGTCACGCCAGCCTTTTCCTCATTTAATTCCAGAACATTGCCGGAGCGCAGGATGAAAATATTTTCCTTCTGGATTCCGAGCTCCTGCGCGATGCCCGCCTGGGCCTTCAGGTGCTTGTATTCGCCGTGCACCGGAATCGCGTATTTGGGATGAACCAGCGTATAAATCAGCTTGATCTCTTCCTGACATGCATGTCCGGAAACATGGACATCCTGGAAAATAACCTCTGCACCCTTCATCTCCAGCTCGTTGATGACTCTCGTTACAGCTTTTTCGTTCCCGGGAATCGGATTCGAGGAGAAAATAATCGTATCGTTTGGTCCGATGGAAACCTTTCTGTGAACGCTCGATGCCATACGGCTCAACGCCGCCATGTTTTCGCCCTGGCTTCCTGTTGTAATAATAACGGTTCTGTCGTCCGGATAATCCTTCAGGCGGTCAATATCCACCAGCGTATTCTCCGGGATGTTGATGCAGCCAAGGTTCATGGCTGTATCAATGATATTTACCATGCTGCGGCCTTCAACCACAACTTTCCGTCCATATTTATGCGCCGTATTGATAATCTGCTGTACCCGGTCCACATTGGATGCAAACGTCGCAATGATCAGCCGAGAGCCCTGATGCTCATGGAAAATCGTATCAAAGGTATGTCCTACCGTCCGCTCAGACTGTGTAAAGCCTTTCCGTTCCGCGTTGGTGGAATCACACATCAGCGCCAGCACGCCTTTTTTGCCAAGCTCCGCGAACCGCTGCAAATCGATTGCTTCACCAAATACCGGAGTATAGTCCACCTTAAAGTCACCGGTATGGACAACCGTTCCCGCTGGAGAATGGATCGCCAGTGCAGCCGCGTCTACGATGCTATGGTTCGTCTTGATAAATTCGATCCTAAACTGTCCCAGATTTACGGACTGTCCGAATTTGATCACCTTACGCTTCGTGTGACCGAGCAGATTGTGCTCGCGCAGCTTGTTTTCGATCAGTCCCATCGTCAGTCTGGTCGCATAGATCGGAATATTCAACTCCCGCAGCACATACGGAAGTGCTCCGATATGATCCTCATGACCGTGCGTAATCACAAAGCCCTTTACCCGATCCGCATTTTCCTTTAAATAAGTCACGTCCGGAATCACCAGATCGATTCCCAGCATATCGTCATCAGGGAAAGAAAGGCCGCAGTCAACTACAACAATACTGTCTTCGTATTCAAAGGCAGTAATGTTCATTCCGATCTGCTCCAGTCCGCCCAATGGTATAATCTTCAGGCTGGGGCCGTCAATATTCACTTTTTTTGTTCTTTTCAAGCAAAATTACCTCCATTTTTATTTTTATAGCAGGGATAAATCACGTTGTGCTGCACGAAAAAGGTGCTCGCATTTATTCCTTTTCAAGCTCAATATCCTCGAGCATATCTGTAAAAATCGCAGCCACTGCATCCATTTCTTTATCGTCATCTACGATGCTGTAAATGGCTTCTTCGTCCTCCGGCGCAGAAACGTCCTTTAAAATCAGCGCTTCCGCATCGTCGTCTTCACTGTCTGTTACCAGAATATAATCAACTCCGCCGAGTCTGGTCTGTTCCAGCACAAAAAATTCAACGGCTTCCCCGTCCTCCGGGCAAAATGTAATCTTTTCCAAAGCTTAATTCTCCTGTCCGTTCTCTGTCTGCATCCGCTGTCTGTCCAGATATTCCTGTAAAATCAGCACAGCTGCAATCATATCCACATATTCCTTCCGGTTTTCCCGGCGCACGCCGACTTCCATCATCGTCCGGTCCGCTGCAACCGTCGTCAGTCTCTCGTCCATAAATGCCACCGGAAGTCCGGTTCTGCGTGCCAGCTTATCCGCAAATTCCTTCGTCTTCTCCACGCGCTCTCCCTCTGTGGCGTTCATATTTTTCGGAAGACCGAGCACAATCTGCCCGACCTCGTATTCTCCGATCAGTTCTTCAATTCGCTGCAGCGTATGGCGCAGCTTATTCTCTTCTTTTCTTCTGATGATTTCGATTCCCTGGGCAGTCACAAAAAGCGGGTCGCTGATGGCAACTCCCACTGTCTTGGAACCGAAATCAAGCCCCATCACTCGCATCCCGCTTCTCCTTGTTGTTCCTCTGGTCGCTCAGCGCTTCCAGTGATTCTTCTCGATGTACTCCTTGAGCATTTCCTCTACCAGCTCGTCGCGCTCCACCCGTCCGATCAGACCGCGTGCGTTGCGATAGCTGGTAATATAGGTCGGATCTCCGGACATAATATAGCCGACAATCTGACTCACCGGATCATAGCCTTTTTCAGAAAGTGCTTCATACACTTCAGAAAGGATCATTTTTACGCCATTTTCCGGCTCTACTTCTACTTTAAAATACTGTGTATTTTCCAAATCCTGCATATTGTCACGTCCTTTGTTCAAAGCTCTATATCTTATCTTACCCTACTTCTCTTAAAAATTCAATGCAATTTCCAAAACCTCGTCCGACAGGAAAGAAACCGCTCGTCCGTGCACCAGCCGGTTCGAATAATCCATGCATTCTGCACTGTCTGCCGCAAACGCAGCCTTTACATAGGTATCCGTATGACCGAGCCAGTATACCTTTCCGCCGATCTCCTTCTGCTCTTCGATCAGGACTTCCACTTCCTGTCCCAGATAATGCGCACGGAATTCTCTGGACTGTTCCTTTTCCAGCGCCAGCAGCTGTCCGCTGCGTTCCGTCTTCTGAGCGTCCGTCAGCTGTCCGGGCAGTTTGTCTGCAACCGTACCTTTTCTGCGGGAATATTTGAAAATATGCATTTCAAAGAAATGAACCTTTTCCAGAAATGTCTTCGTCACCGCAAATTCCTCCGCAGTTTCTCCAGGGAAACCGACGATTACATCCGTCGTAATCGCAGGATGTTCAAAATACTTGCGGAGAATCTGCACTTTTTCATAGTATTCCTCCGCCGTATAATGTCTATTCATCCGCTTGAGCGTTTCATTGCAGCCACTCTGCAGAGACAGGTGAAAATGCGGACAAAGCTGCGGAATCGCCGCCAGCCGTCCGGCAAACTCTTCTGTGATGATACGGGGCTCCAGCGAACCCAGACGGATTCTGCGAATGCCGTCCACCTTTGCGATTTCCTCCAGCAAAGAAACCAGATAGGCGCGTTCAAACGCCGTTCCCCGCAAATCTTTTCCGTTTTTCAGGTAATCTCCGTCCGTCTCTCCGATAAAATCCATGCCGTAGGAGCTCAAATGAATACCGGTGATGACTACCTCCTGAAAGCCTTTTTCCGCCAGCCCTCTTACCTCAGCCAACACATCCTCCTGCTTTCTGCTCCGGACGCGTCCACGCACAAATGGAATGATACAATACGAGCAGAACTGGTTGCAGCCGTCCTGAATCTTGATATACGCGCGCGTGTGCTCCGTGCTCTGCTCCATGCGCATTTCCTCATACTCCCGCACAGCGCCGATGTCTGTCACGGCGCTGGCGTCTGCAGTATGCTCCTCCAAATACGCCTCCAGAATCTCCACGATATCCTTTTTATGCTGGTTTCCCACCGCCAGATCAATGCAGTCGTCCATTCTGTTTTCCTCGCCCGCCTGTACAAAGCACCCGACCGCAACGACAACCGCGTCCGGATTTCTGTGCTTTGCCCGGTGCAGCATCTGACGGCTCTTCCGGTCTGCAATGTTGGTTACGGTACAGGTATTTACAATATAAATGTCCGCATCGGAATCAAAAGGCACAATTTTATATCCCCGATCTTGTAACTTTTGTTGCATAACCTCCAGCTCATACGCATTCACTTTGCAACCTAAATTATGTAATGCAACACTTTTCATATTATTCTCCACCATTTTTGTTACGTTTGATAATTGACTTTTGTGACGATAGTTTGCTAATATAAGATCAGAAAGTGTGAACCCAAAGGAGGTAGTTATCATGAAAACAGTTCAGATTTCCTTAAACTCTATCGATAAGGTAAAATCTTTTGTAAACGACATTACCAAATTCGATTACGATTTCGACTTGGTATCCGGCAGATACGTTATCGATGCTAAATCTATCATGGGTATCTTCAGCCTGGATCTTTCCAAGCCGATCGACTTAAACATCCATGCAGAAGACACCAATGTTGATGCTGTACTGGAAGTTCTTAAGCCCTACATGATCTAATTCAAAACGGATCAGAAAGCTCTCCGAGAAATCGGGGGGCTTTTTAATTTGTCCCTCCCAGTTCACTCGTACCTTTCTGGGAGCAGATTTCATGCTCGCATGAAAATCTGCTTGCAGAAAGGTACGAAGGGAGCGCCATCTCATGAGCAAAAAGAGCTGCGAAGCAGCGGAGAGCATCGAAGATGCGCTTTTGCGAATGGCGCGGGTGAACTGGCAGCAATACCTCCTGAATGCGCAGTGCGGCAATTCGGAATTTGTCGCTTACGCGACTTGCCGCACGTGCCCCAAAGGTGCCCTACTGCGCCTCGACCACAATCAGTTCTTCCGTATCCAGTGCACGCTGCATCATTTCATCGATGCAGTCCTTTAAGTTCTCTTCATGGCGCTTGATCACTGCGAGATTCGGTTTGGTAACAGGATGCTTTGCGACGAAAATCGTACAGCAATCCTCGAACGGCAGGATTGACGTCTCATAGGTACCGATCTTTTCGGAAATCTCCACGATCTCCTGCTTGTCCAGCCCGATACAAGGACGGAATACCGGCAGGGTGCAGACTTCATTCGTTACCGCGAGGGACTGGATCGTCTGGCTCGCAACCTGTCCGATGCTCTCACCGGTAATCAGTCCGAGACATTCCGTCTTTTTTGCAATATCCTCCGCGATTTTCATCATATAACGGCGCATAATGATCGTCAGCTCATCGTGCGGGCACTTTTCATAAATCGCCAGCTGAATCTCCGTAAAATTGATGACATGCAGATAGATCGGTCCGCTGTAACGTGCTACCAGCTTTGCAAGATCTACAACCTTCTGCTTTGCGCGCTCGCTGGTGTACGGAGGCGCATGGAAATAAACCGCGTCAATCTTGACGCCTCTCTTTGCAACCATAAATCCGGCAACCGGAGAATCGATACCGCCGGATAACAGCAGCATTGCCTTACCGTTGGTGCCGACCGGCATACCGCCGGGGCCGGGAATTTCGATCGAATAAATATAAATATGCTCGCGTACCTCGATATAAAGCATCACGTCAGGATTGTGGACGTCCACGCGGATCTCAGGGAACGCCTGCAGGATCTTTTCACCGACAGATGCATTGATCTCCATCGACTCCACAGGATAGTTTTTGCGGGCACGGCGCGCATTGACCTTGAAGGTGATGTTTTTGTCCGGATAGTGCTCGTCCATATAGGAAACCGCACTCTCGCACAGCTTGTCGAAGCCTTCGTCTTCGAGCTGAACCATCGGACAGATCGCGCTGACGCCGCAGACAGTCTTCAAGTTGTCGATGGTTTCTTCATAGTCATAATCATCCGATAATACATCAATATAGATACGTCCTCTCGTTCGACGCACCCGGAATTCTCCTTCGCAGCGCTTTAACGCATACTTGATCTGGCGAACCAGCGCTTCCTCAAACAGATCCCTGTTTTTGCCCTTTACGCCGATTTCTGCATATTTAATCAGAAAAGCTTTATACATGCTCATTTCCTTTCTTTATCCGCAGCATTTGCCTGCCGTCTGTCCTCCGACCGCAGGCAGGCTGCAGCGTATTGCTCTCCCGCTTTCCCGGTCGTCTGCGCCTCAAAAGCGGAGGTATCCTTTTATCTTCTGGTAAACCGGCGCAGCATCGGAACCAGCTCGTGCAGCACCTGTACCGTATAATCAATTTCTTCTTCTGTCGTAAAGACGGAAAGGCTGAAACGGATCGTCGAATTTAACAGCTCCTTCGGCAGACCGATCGCCCGAAGCGTCGCGCTCCCTGCCGTATCCGGATGGTTCGATGCGCACGCGCTTCCTGCGGACACATAGATTTCCCGTTCCTCCAGCGCATGCAGAAGCACCTCGCTGCGCACACCCGCAAACGACACGCTCAACACATGCGGTGCGCTGTCCCGTCCGCAAAGTCCATTGATCCGCACGTTTTCCATCGTGGAAATACCATCGGCAAGTCGTTGTTTCAGCGCATACATCCGATCCAGATCGGTATCCAGGTTCTGATACATCTCCTCTGCCGCTTTTCCCATGCCTGCGATTGCCGGAACATTTTCTGTACCGGAGCGCAATCCCCGCTCCTGTCCGCCGCCGAACACGATGGGACGGATTTTCACGCGATCTCCGACATACAAAAATCCGATTCCCTTTGGTCCGTGGATTTTGTGTCCCGAAACAGACAGCATGTCAATTTTCATTCGTTTCGGCAGAATTTTTGCCTTGCCATAGCCCTGCACAGCGTCCACGTGGAACAGCGTGTTCGGATTGACGCGTTTGATCAGCTCGCCCGCCTCTGCGATCGGCTCAAGGGCTCCGATCTCATTGTTTGTGTGCATGATCGAAACCAGAATCGTATCCGGACGGATCGCCGCTTCCAGATCGGACAAACGGATTTTTCCGTTTTCATCGACCGGCAGATACGTCACCTCAAAGCCCTGCTGCTCCAGATACTGCATCGTATTGAGGATCGCCGGATGCTCAATCGATGTCGTAATCAGATGCTTGCCCTGCCGTGCATTTGCATACGCTGCACCGCGCAGTGCCAGATTATCCGACTCCGTCCCGCCGGAGGTAAAGAAGATCTCCTTGGGCGTAACCTTTAACGTCTTTGCAATCACTTCCCGCGCATGGCGGACATATTCCTCCGCCTGCACCCCTTTATGATGCAAACTGGACGGATTTCCGTAGTCCGTACATAAAATCCCGGCCATCAGCGCTGCCGCGCTGTCCAGACACCGCGTTGTAGCCGAGTTGTCCAGATAACATTCCATAACCTTTCACCTGCTTTTTCCAAAATCTCGAAAAAATCCGTTTGAACCCGGTCGCCACAGGGCAAACCGTTTCCTGCTTTATGATATGCCGGAGTCTTCCAACTGGTACATCAGCCACGCCATCACGGTCAGCCCCGCTGTCTCCGTCCGCAAAATCCGTTTGCCCAGTGTTACCGGCATAAATCCGGACTGCATCGCAAGCTCTACCTCTGCCTCTTCAAAGCCGCCCTCCGGACCGATAAACACACCGATTTCCTGACCGGGCGCTGCGCTTTCGATCAGCTTCCTCGTCCGCATCATTCCTTCGGAAAGCTCGTAGGGAATCAGTTTTAAATCCATCTGCTTCGTCTGTTCCAGCGCTTCCTTTAAAGTGCAGACTGCCCCAACCTCCGGCACAATCCGGCGCTTGCTCTGCTTCGCTGCTGCTTCTGCGATCGACTGCCAGCGCGCCTGCCGCGCTTTCGCCTTTTTTTCATCCAGATGAACGACACTGCGTTTCAACGCCACCGGCACAATCCGGTATGCGCCGAGTTCCACCAGCTTCTGCACGATAAATTCCATCTTGTCCGCCTTGGGCAGCCCCTGAAAAAAAGTCACCCGCGCAGGCAGCTCCAGCCCGTCTTCTTTGATAAACCGCAGCGTACAGATAATTTCCTCCTCCAGAAGCTCTTCGATCCCGCAGCGGTATTCCTTGCCGTCTGTACCGTTGGATACTGCAATTTCTTCGCCCGGCTTCATCCGAAGCACATTTTTAATATGGTTGACATCGCTTCCCGTTATCACAATCCGATTGCCCTGGATCTGGGAAGGCTCCACAAAAAACTGATACATTTGATTTCCGACGCCCCTTTTGGTTTCTTTTCGTCTGTACGACGCGCTTCAACCTGTGTTGCATTTCATTTCATCCTGCGCACTGCGTTTCCTTCTTCCGTGCGGTCACGCTGACCCATTCGCCCTGATATGTTACCTCGAGCAGTTCCAGGCCTGCTGCCTTTACCGCCTCCGTTACGACCGTTTCCTTATCATCGATGATACCGGATGTGATGTAAATGCCGCCTTCTTTCAGCTGATTTACAATCACGGGTGTCAGCGGAACCAGAACGTCCGCTAAAATATTCGCAACGACGATATCGTATTTTTCATAGCCCACCTGATCCTGGACTGCCTTGTCATTGATGATATTTCCGATCATCATTTCAAACTGCTCCGGTGCAATGCCGTTGTTTGCCATATTGTCCGCAACCGCATCCACCGCGCAGGGATCGAGGTCTGTTCCGACCGCATGCTTTGCGCCGTACATCAGAGATAGAATTGCCAGAATACCGCTGCCGGTTCCCACATCCAAAAGCTCTGTCTCCGGTGTGATAAATTTTTTCAGCTGACGAATGCACAGCTGCGTTGTCTCATGCATACCGGTTCCGAACGCCGTGCCCGGATCAATGTGCAGGATCATCTTGCCCTGATCCTCCGGTTTGACTTCCTCCCAGGACGGAATTACCAGAAGATCGTCGATGTAAAACTGATGGAAATACTGCTTCCAATTGTTGATCCAGTCGATATCCTCGGTTTCATCTACCGCAATGCTGCCTTCCCCGATCTCACAGAACATGCGCAGACCATCCAGCTCTTCCTTCACCTTTTCGCAGATCTGCGCTTCGGTCACAGGCTCGCCGTTTAATTCCAGACTGCCGTCCTCTTTTTCTTCCACAAAAAAGCTCAGATATGCGATGCCGTCGTCCGCAGGGCCGTCCGGCAGAATATCTACAAACATCTGCTCCTTTTCCAGCGCAGTCAACGGAACCTTGTCCTCGATCTGCGCACCCTCCAGCCCGATATCGTACAGGGTGCTGATAATAATATCTTCTGCATCTGTCACGGTTTTTATTTTAAATTTTTTCCACTTCATCTGAAACACCTCCCGAAAACACACTAACTCAGTTTTTTACTATAACACAAAAACAGGCGCTTGTGCATCCGCAAAATGCACAAAACGCCTGCCACTTCCTGAATTACATGTTACAGTCCACTCGCGTTATTTGTCTTTATTGAAAAATCCGCGCTTTTTCTTTTCTTTATGCGGAGCTTCGCCGCTGTTGACGCGTTCTGCCGCATGTAAGCTGTCTTCTGTCGCTTCGTCGAACTTGCGCAGCAGCTCTTTTGCTTCTGCAGAAAGATGTTCGGGAGTCTGTACAACCAAAGTTACATAATGATCGCCGCGCAGATCCTTGTTGCGCAGAGACGGTACGCCCTTGCCTTTTAAACGAACTCTCGTATCAGTCTGGGTGCCTGCCTTGACGTCATAAATCACCTTACCATCCACGGTATCGATGACAACTTCGCCGCCCAGCGCCGCCACTGCAAAGGAAACCGGAACAGTGGAGTAGATGTTGGTATCCTGACGCTGGAAAATCGGATGCTGTCCAACGATAACTTCTACCAGGACATCACCTCTCGGACCGCCATTGATACCGGGTTCGCCCTGTCCTGCCAGTCTCTTGCACTGACCGTTGTCGATACCTGCCGGAATCGTGACTGCAAACCGTTTCTTCATCGGAACAAAACCGCTTCCGTGACAATCGGTACACTTTTCTTTGATAATCTTACCGGTACCGCCGCAGTCCGGGCACGCCTGAACGTTGCGGACTGTTCCAAAGAAGGACTGCTGCGTAAATACAACCTGACCCTTGCCGCCGCACTTCGGACAGGTTTCCGGGCTGGTTCCCGGCTTCGCGCCTGTGCCGTGACAGGTCTTACACTCTTCCTTCACCGTCAGCTCGATTTCTTTTTCTGTACCGAATACAGCCTCTTCAAAGGTGATTCTGACGCTGGTGCGCAGGTTTGCTCCCTTCATGGATCCGCTTCTTGCACCGGCAGAACCTCTGCGTCCGCCAAAGAGATCTCCGAAAATATCCCCGAAAATGTCTCCAAAATCTGCGCCGTTAAAATCAAAACCGCCGAAGCCGCCAGCTCCGCCGGCGCCACCGTCAAATGCCGCATGTCCGAACTGATCGTACTGACGTCTCTTTTCGGGATCACTCAAAACAGCATATGCTTCGGATGCTTCCTTAAACTTCTTTTCTGCTTCTTTATCTCCAGGGTTCATATCCGGATGATATTTCTTGGCAAGAGCACGATATGCCTTTTTGAGAGCGGCGTCATCGGCATTTTTGTCAACACCGAGGACTTCGTAATAATCTCTTTTCTGTTCCGCCATAATTCAAACTCCTCTATTAAAGCTTATCTTCATATAACGCATATCTGCAGCATATGCAAAAATACCGCAAAGCATCCGTCCTGCATAGGTTGCAGATATGCGTTTACACACGGATAGGGGCCTGAAAGAATCCGGCCCCCATTGTACATTCTTCCGGTCCGACACAGCGTCATCTGACACTGTGCCGATTTACCGGGTATTATTTTATACTTCTCTGAAGTCTCCGTCAATAACATCATCATCCGGATTGCTGCCTGCACCTGCATTGCTGCCTGCACCTGCTGCATTACCCATATCAGGACCTGCCTGACCAGCTGCGCCCTGCGCCTGCTCATAAACCTTTGCAAATACTGCCTGAGCGGACTGCATCAGTTTCTCCTGAGCTGCCTTGATGTCAGCTACCTGGCTGTCTGTCAGCTCCTGATCCTTGGTGGACTCCAGCAGGGATTTCAGTGCATTCAGATCTGCTTCAACGCCTGCCTTTGCGCTTGCGTCTACTTTATCGCCAACCTCATTCAGAGCCTTCTCGGTCTGGAATACGAAGGAGTCTGCACTGTTTCTGGTGTCGATTGCGTCTTTCTTCTTCTTATCCTGTGCTTCGAACTCAGCAGCTTCCTTCACTGCCTTGTTGATATCATCTTCGGACATGTTGGAACCAGCAGTGATGGTGATGTGCTGTTCCTTGCCTGTGCCCAGATCCTTAGCGGATACATTTACGATACCGTTTGCATCGATATCGAAGGTAACCTCGATCTGCGGTACACCACGCATTGCAGGCGGAATACCATCCAGACGGAACTGTCCAAGGGACTTGTTGTCCTTTGCGAACTGTCTCTCGCCCTGCAGAACATTGATATCAACGGCTGTCTGGTTATCAGCTGCAGTAGAGAAGATCTGGCTCTTCTTAGTAGGAATGGTTGTATTTCTCTCAATCAGTCTGGTTGCGATACCACCCATTGTCTCAATGGACAGAGACAGAGGAGTTACATCCAGCAGCAGGATATCGCCTGCGCCTGCATCGCCTGCCAGCTTACCACCCTGGATGGAAGCACCCAGTGCAACGCACTCGTCAGGGTTTAAGGACTTGCTGGGTTCATGACCGGTCAGCTGTTTTACCTTATCCTGTACAGCCGGGATACGGGTAGAACCACCGACCAACAGTACCTTGCCAAGCTCGGAAGCGGTAATGCCTGCATCCTTTAATGCATTCTGAACCGGAATTGCAGTACGCTCTACCAGATCGCTTGTCAGTTCATCAAATTTTGCTCTGGACAGATCCATATCAAAGTGCAGAGGTCCGTTTGCATTCATGCTGATGAAAGGCAGGTTGATGTTGGTTGTTGTCGCACTGGACAGCTCCTTTTTCGCCTTTTCAGCTGCTTCTTTCAGTCTCTGCATTGCCATCTTGTCTTTAGACAGGTCTACGCCCTGCTGAGCCTTAAATTCGGAAACCATCCAATCAATGATCTTGTTATCGAAATCATCGCCGCCCAGATGAGTATCACCATTGGTTGCCAGAACTTCGATAACGCCGTCGCCGATTTCGATGATGGAAACATCGAATGTACCGCCGCCTAAGTCGTATACCATGATCTTCTGTTCTTTTTCGTTGTCAAGTCCGTATGCCAGAGCTGCTGCGGTAGGCTCGTTGATGATACGCTTTACATCGAGGCCTGCGATCTTGCCGGCATCCTTTGTTGCCTGACGCTGAGCATCGTTGAAGTATGCAGGAACAGTGATAACTGCTTCGGATACCTTCTCGCCCAGATAGTTCTCTGCGTCAGCTTTCAGCTTCTGCAGGATCATAGCGGAAATTTCCTGAGGGGAATATTTCTTTCCGTCGATGTCTACCTTGTAGTCCGTACCCATATGTCTCTTAATAGAAGCGATGGTGCGGTCTGCATTGGTAACTGCCTGACGTTTTGCAGGCTCGCCGACCAGTCTCTCACCGGTCTTTGTGAATGCAACTACGGAAGGTGTTGTTCTTGCTCCTTCTGCATTTGCGATAACGGTAGGCTTGCCGCCTTCCATAACTGCTACGCAGCTGTTTGTTGTACCAAGGTCGATACCAATAATCTTACTCATAACTTTTCTCCTTCTGCCTTATCGGCTATCTCAAGCAATGTCTTATGTTCTGTTCAAATCTATGAAAAGCTGCCTGCAGGCTTTTATTCCTGCACAACAGCGACCATGCTGTGACGTACCACGGTGTCCCTGTACATGTAGCCCTTTAAAAGCTCCTGTGCTACAGTTCCGGGTTCCAGCTCATCGTTTTCCACCTGCATCACTGCGTTGTGGAAGTTGGGATCGAACTCTTTGCCGACCGCTTCGATCGGTTTTACACCGAGGTTTTCAAGCTCTGTTAGCAGCTGCCTGTAAACCTTGTTCATACCGTCTACAAAAGGAGCATCCTTTTCGTCTTCCGGTACGGTTGCAAGTCCTCTTTCAAAATTATCTACAACAGGAAGGATCTTTTCGATCACGCTCTTTGCGCCTGTCTCGAACATCGCAGACTTTTCCTTTTCGGAGCGCTTGCGGAAGTTCTCGAACTCAGCCATCTGCCGCATTACCTTATCTTGCAGCTCGTTGATCTGTGCCTTTACGGCATCTTCCTTTTTCTCTTTTTTTCTTCCGGAAAAGAAGCCTTTTTTATCTTTTTCCTCAGAAGTTTCCCCATCTTCCGGAGTTTCTGTATTTTCTGCGGAAGCCTCCGCAGTTTCTTCACATTCTTCCGTATTCCGTTTTTCCTGCGTTTCGGTTTCCGATGTGTCCTGCTTTACTTCCTCTTCCATTCTCTCTTCTGCCACGCCTGTCACCCTTTCTACTTCTTATATAAAGTATCCAACTCGTTCATCAGTGTCTTTAAGGTACCGATGACCTTGTCATAATCCATTCGTTTGGGACCGATGATTCCGATCGTACCTCTCATGCCCTCTCCCAGCTCATAGGTTGCAGTTACGACGCTGCAGTCCTTCATGGACGAAACCGGCGTCTCATTGCCGATATAAACCTGAATGCCGGTGTTATTCTCTTCGGAAAGGGAATCCTGAACCAGCTCTCCCAGCGCTTTCTTTTCTTCAAATACATTGATCAGCTCGCTGGTCTTTTCCCGATTGTCCGTCAGCTCCGGATATTTCAGGATGTTATTGGTTCCGCTGGTATAGATCTTTAAATCCTCATCCGACCGGATCGCTTCGGCAACTGCATCAATCACTCCGCTTACAATGCCGCTGTGAACGCCTGCCTGCTGCTTCATCTCCGAAATCATCGCAAGATTGATTTCATCAATCGACAGCCCGTTTAAATGGGTGTTTAACAGGATGTTCAGTTTCAGGAGTGTCGCATCATCCAGATCCTCTTCGACCTGAAGCATCGTGTTCTTGATCACATTGCCTTCTACTACAACAACTGCCAGAAGCTGATGCTCATCTACTTTTGAAAGCTGGATGAATTTCAGCTTATTGCGCTGATACTGGGGTGTGGTGATCATCGCCGCATAGTTGGTGTTGGTCGCCAGCACTCTCGCCACTCTCTTTAAGAGAGTGTCCATCTTTTCATCCTTTTCCAGAAGCAGACCTTTTAACTCTTCCACTTCACGTTCCCGCTCACCCAGCATGGTGTCTACATAAAAGCGGTAACCCTTATCAGAAGGAATCCGTCCTGCAGAGGTATGGGGCTGTAAAATGTAGCCCATCTCTTCCAGATCGGACATCTCATTGCGGATGGTCGCGGAACTTAAATTCAAATCGGTATACTTGGAAATTGTCCTGCTGCCCACCGGCTCTCCTGTCTCCAGATAGTTCCGAATAACTGCCTGCAGAATTTTCTTTTTCCTTTCATCGAGTTCCACGTTCTCACCTGCTTTCCGATTTGTTAGCACTCAATCAATTGGAGTGCTAACACCTTCTGATGATTACATTACCACTCCCCTACTCTATTGTCAACAGATTTTCCCAAAATACTTGTGAAGATAGTGTGAAAAATAAGCGTGATCGCTTATTTTTCGCACAGCTATTTGTGCCGCAGGCGTCACAAAGTAGCTAGGATCGCAGAGCCGAACTGGACGTTCGTCTCGCGATTCCTTCGGCGCAAAGCGCCTGCGGAATGGAGAATTTATGAAAAAAAGTCAGCCGCACCGGGAAGGATTCGTCCCCGATACGGCTGTTCTTATTTCTGTGTATTATGTACGTTCTGACTCTGCAGCGCCCGCTCAGATTATGGCGACGCCTGCTTTCGATTGCGGTGTCTGCTCAGACACTTAGATTCCGAAGCTTCCGCTTGTTGTACCGTTGATCACATAGTATACTGCGCTCTCTTCCGGCTTTACGTACAGTTCAACGCTCTTGAACTCTTCCGGTGCGTTGCCCAGGTCATACTGCCATACATCTTTGGCAATCTCAACCAGTCTCTCAGTTGTGTATTCCTTGCCTGCAAACTGAACGCTTACCTCGGTCTTTACAGCTGCTGCTTTTGTTGCGCGCTTTGCAGGCGCTTTCTTTTCAGCGGCTGCCTTTGCTGTTGTGGTCTTCTTTGCAACTGTTTTCTTTGCTGCGGGCTTTTCCTCTGCTTTAGCTGCAGCTGTTGCTTCTGCTTCAACTGCTTTTTCTTCTGCCTTTGCTTCAACAACCTCTGTCTTGGGTTCCTCGGTCTTTACTGCCACAACAGTCTCAGCTTTTATGGTTTCTTTTTTATTAACGGGTGCCTTTGTTACAGTTTTCTTCACTGTGCTTTTTCTCATAATGATCTCCTCCTTAACACCCAGGTATCCATTCTCCTTGTCATATCATTATCTAGCAATTACCTGAATTTAGTGATTAGTTTACTTCTAAAACCAGATATTGTCAACCTTTCCTCTGTTTTCGCCGAAAAGATTAACGCTTTTTAGAAAATATTTTTACATTTTATTTATTCCGGACATCGGAATTTCGACAAAAAATGTACTTCCGGCTCCAGGCTCACTGGTAAGCCTTACACTGCCCCCATAATACGCCGTGATATGCTTCACAATCGACAGTCCCAGGCCGGTTCCGCCCATTTTTCGGCTTCTTCCCTTGTCCACCCTGAAAAAGCGTTCAAAGACACGTTTCTGATCCTCCGGATCGATTCCTACGCCATCATCCTTTACTTCTATATATACTGCCTCTGGCTCCTGCCAGATTTTTGTCCAGACATGTCCGCCCGGATGGTTGTATTTGATGCCATTGCTGATCAGATTTGATAAAAGCTCCCGCATTTGCTGCAGACTTGCCTGGAGGATCACATTTCCACACGAGCCCGAAATTTCCACCTTACAGGATGCCGCCTGTGGTGTCAGTGATTCCAGGACCTCATCCATCACGCTTTTTAAATTCACCTTACTCAGCGTTACCTCCGCATCCTTGCTTTCCAGCCGCGAGATCATCAGGATATCATCGATCAGACTTGTCATATGCTCTGTTTCCTTTAAAATCCTCGCAAGGAAATCCTTCCTGGTCGCCTCATCCTTGACAAAATCCTGACTCAACAGCTCCGCATAGCCCCGCACGGACGTAATCGGCGTTTTAAGCTCATGGGAGGCATTACTGAAAAATTCCTGGCGAATTTTACGGTCCCGCTCCATCTGCACCATCTGCCGTTTGATTTCATCAGAGCGGATATATCCGGAATATCTCGCTGCAACTGCAACGCTTACAACAAACGCGACTATCATTCCGACAAGCAGAAGCGGAAGCACTACGATCATATACCGGAAAAGGCCGGTGTAGGGAATCGACATACGAATAATAGCCTTTCCATCCTCTGAAAGCTTTGCTACATACAGCATCTCCTGACCAAGACTTTCAGAATAACGGGTCGCACTGCCCTCACCCTTTTCAAGTGCCTCCTTTACCTCCTGCCTGTCAAGATGATTTTCCATACCGTCCACATTTTTCAGATCAGAATCAGCAAGCACTGTTCCGTCTTTTGCGATTATCGTAACCCGAACATTTGCATCCAGTGCAGATGCATGAACCTTCTGCAGCTGCTCCTGCAACGGTTTGTCCGTATTGAGTGTGTATTCGACTACGGAAATCGTCTTTTCCATCATCTCCACATTTTCCTGCCGCATCCGGCTTCCAAGAAAAAAAGACGAAACAATACTGCTGATCGCCAGTGCCAATACTAAGATCATGCCAAAGCGGACCAGTACCGGATTTTTTATCATAATTTTTTTCATTTCCCCATTTTTCCTTTTGCTTTCCTATTCCTGAGGCTTCATAAAACGGTAGCCGACACTGCGCACCGTTTTAATGTAGTGTCCCGCCTCTTCCCCCAGCTTCTGGCGAAGGGTCTTGATATGGATATCGAGCGTTCTCGTCTCCACGTCCGCCCGCCAGTCCCAGAGCTTATCCAAAAGCTCATCCCGCGATACCACACGGTTCTGATTTTCTGCCAGATAAACAAGCAGCTCATATTCTTTGTAGGTTAAAAGAACCTCACTTCCATTTACCTTTACCTCCCGCGTTTCCAGATCCAAATGCAGGGCACCGCAGTCGAAAAGTTTCGGCTGTTCCGGTTCCTCCTCTTTGGTACGGCGCAGCAGGGAACGCACCCGTGCCAGCAGCTCCAGCACGCTGAAGGGCTTGGTCATATAGTCGTCTGCGCCCCCATCCAGTCCTGCTACCTTGTCGTATTCCTTATCCTTCGCCGTCAGCACCAGCACTGGAAGCTTTTTCCATGCATCGTTTGCGCGAATTTTGCGGATTGCTTCCAGTCCGTCCATTCCTGGCAGCATCAGATCAAAAATCGCCAGCTGGGGAGCTTTTACTTTAAATGCGCCAAGTGCTTCCTCCGCAGTTTCAAATGCCGCAGTCTCATAGCCGGAACCGTTCAGTGCCACCTGAACCAGATTTCTGATATTTTCATCGTCCTCTATAATATAGATCATTCCGGATTCTCCTTTTCTTATAAACGCGTTTTGCGCTGCCGTGCGTTTTGTACCCTGCCGCGCCGCACGATTACATCTTCATCCGACACGCCATGCAACAATAGAATGCACGCTCTGCGAGCATTCTATTGTCATGAATTACACTGGATTCCAGCCTCCGACTCCGCTTTTACATAGTCTGCGATATTCACCGCATGGTCGGAGATCCGCTCCAGATTGCTGATGATATCCAAAAAGATTACGCCGCTCTCCGGGTCACATTTTCCTTTGGAAAGTCTGCGGATATGTTTTTCCCGCATCTCCCCTTCCAGCTGATCCACGCTCTGCTCCAGCACACGGACTGCATTTGCAGACTTGACAGAACCTGTTTCCCTCGATTCTACCGCAATCTGCAAGGACTGCATTGTCTGGGCGGAAATCAGTTCCAGATCCGCTTTTCCCTTTTTGGAAAAACTGCCGGAATTTTTCGATAGCGTCTCCGCCAGCTCTGCGATGTTTTCCGCATGATCGCCCGCCCGTTCGATGTCGCTGACCGTATAAAACAGGTTTTTCACCTGCTCCTGCTGCCCCTCTGTCAAGGAAAGATTATCTACCTCTACCAAAAACTCCGTCAGGATTTTTTCCATACTGTTGATATCTTTTTCCCGCTCGTATACCTTCTGCGCCTTCTGCGGATTTTCTTCTGACACGGCCGCAAGCGCAAGCTCCAGGTTCTGGCAGGTCGCATGCCCCATCACAGAAACTTCACGCACTACCGTTGCCAGCGCAAAGAGCGGATTTCCAAGCACTCTGCTGTCTAAGCGTTTCGCCATCTTTTTTGCTTCGCTGCCTTCGAGTTCTCCTGCTGTCTGGTCGCTGCCAGGCACAAGCTTTCCGGAAATCCATACCAGCTTTTCTGCAAATGGAAGCATCACAACCGTACAGGTAATGTTGAATACTGTGTGGAAAATGGAAATATCTACACTGTTCATCGTAGACGCTCCCCATGCCGGGAAAATCAAAAACAGCACGTACATAGCCACTCCAAACAGCACTGCGCCGATGACATTAAACAAAAGATGAATCACCGCCGCGCGCTTGCCGTTTCTGTCAGAACCAACGCCGGACAAAAGCGCTGTCACGCAAGTACCAATATTCTGTCCGAGTGTAATAAACACCGCAGATCTCCAGTTGACAATGCCGTTCATCGCCAGCGTCTGTAAAATGCCGACGGAAGCAGAAGAACTCTGGATGATCGCCGTTACAACTGTACCGGTCAGGATCGCGAGCAGCGGATTTTTGCCAAGCACGGTAAATGCATTGGAAAAGATCGGCGAATCCCGATAGGGCTTAATTGCGTCGGACATAAAGGAAAGACCGATAAACAGCACGGCAAATCCGATCAGGATTTCACCGATCTGTTTCTTTTTGTCTGATTTTGCAAATAAAATGACAAATGCGCCGATTCCCAGCAGCAGGGGCGCATAAAATTCCGGATTCAAAAAACTGCCGAACTCGCTCAGGGATACCAGCCACGCGGTGATCGTCGTACCGATGTTTGCACCCATAATGACGCCGACCGCCTGCGACAGATTCAGCATCCCGGCATTGACAAAGCCGACCACCATAACTGTCGTCGCAGAAGAGCTCTGAATCACTGCCGTGACGAGGGTTCCTACCAGGATTGCCATCAGCCTGTTCTGCGTCAGAAAACTCATCAGCCGCTGCATCTTTCCGCCCGCAAAATGCTGCAGGCCGTTCGCCATTACATGCATGCCGTATAGAAACATTCCCAGGCCGCCGATAAATGAAAACAATACCGAAATTCCTTCCAGTTGCATAACTCTCTCCTTTTGATCTGATCTTCATTTCCAGCTCATTGTAACAGGCGTCCGTAAAATCTGCCCACCGTTTTTGTAAAATTCATGTAAAATTTTTTACATTTCCCGGCAAGATGCGACTCTTACGAGCATGTATTCTATTATCAGAAACAAAAAAAGGGACTGTCGCACCGGACAGTCCACAATTCAAATCAGTTTCTACCAATTGCCCGCCGCAAAGCAGCTTTTGCAATCTTTTAATCATGACAATAGAATGTTCGCAGAGCGTGCGTTCTATTATTCATGATAATAGAATGTTCGCAGAGCGTGCATTCTATTATTTAATTACAAAGAAATACAGCAGCACCAGAATACCGAGCACGATTCGATACCAGCCAAACACCTTGAAGTCATGTTTTTTGATGTAGCCCATCAGGAAGCGAATCACAAGCACGGATACAATAAAAGCAATTGCCATGCCAACCAGCAGGATCACTGCCTCCGCCATTGAAAAAGCAAAGCCGAAGCGGATCACCTTTAACAGGCTCGCCCCCAACATAACCGGGATCGCCAGAAAGAACGTGAACTCCGCTGCAACGGTTCTGGAAACACCGATCATCAGGCCGCCCAGAATGGTTGCTCCGGAACGGGAGGTTCCGGGAAAGATTGCCGCAATCAGCTGGAACAGACCGATGATAATCGCATCCTTATAGGTAAGCTGTGCCAGACTGCGGACTCTTGCACGTTTTCCTTTATGACCATTTTCTACAAGGATAAATCCGATACCGAACAGGATCAGCATCACTGCAACCGTAATCGGGTTGTAAAGATATTTTTCAAGGATATCGTCGAACAGCAGACCGACTACTGCCGCCGGAATGCAGGCAACAATGATCTTGAACCACATTTTCATGATGTCCTTTTTCACAATACCGTTTGTTTTGGACCTTCCGGTAAAATTAAACGGCCAGATCTGTTTCCAGAACAGCAGCACAACCGCTAAAATCGCTCCCAACTGGATGACAACCAGGAACATATCCCAGAATTCCTCTGAAACGTTCATATGAACGAACTCGTTTAACAGAATCATATGACCTGTACTGCTGACGGGCAGCCACTCAGTAATGCCCTCTACGATTCCGAACAGAATCGCCTTTAAAATTTCAATAAATGATAACATTTTCTGCCTCCTTTATTTTTCCAGAAAAGCGATCAGCTCTTCCTTGCGGCGCGCTGCTTCCTGATATCCTTCTTCATAAAGCGCACGCAGCTTTTTCCTGTTTTTTTCGATGCGTCCCACTTCATTTGGGTGGGATGGCTGAATCAAAAAAGCAGTGCCATTTTTTACCTCCGCTTCCAGATAATCCAGCTGCTGGTTATAGGCTGCTGCGCGGTTTGCCATCAGCTCGTATACCTTCGGATATTTCGCATATCTGGCTTTGATCAGTTCCAGATGCTTTGGCTGGACACGACGATAGCCCGTCTCTTTTGTCATCACAACGACATTTTTGCGGCATCCGTCCGTCACGGCATGCAGCAGTGGGATAGAATCCGCAAGTCCGCCGTCTAAGTACAGCTTTCCGTTAATCTCTACCGGCCTTGACACAAGCGGCATCGATGCCGATGCGCGCACTGCATCGATATTCCTGTGCATATTCTTCATCGGAAGATACTCGGCCAGTCCGGTTTCAATGTTGGTTACGACCGCGTATCCTTTACTCGGATTTTTATCAAACGTCTCGTAGTCGAACGGATTTAAGCGCTCCGGGATATCGTGATAACACATCTGGACGTTAAAATAATCGCCAGTCCTTAACAGGCTCGAAAGTCCCCAATAGTTTTTATCCTCAAGATAGTCGGTAAAAACGCTGTATTGTCTGCCTTTTTGTCTGGAAAGATAACTGCACAGGCAGCACGCTCCCGCCGAAACGCCGTAGCATTTGGCAAAGTCGATTCCTGCATCCAGAAAAAAATCCAGCACGCCGGCGGTGTAAACGCCCTTCATCGCGCCGCCCTCCAGCACCAATCCCGCCTGATACATCATAGATATGCGCCTCCTTGCTGCAAAACTCCTGCTGTCTTATTTGTCGTTTCACTCTTATGATGATGTCGGGGTCAAAAGCCCCCGACTTGATGCCTACGGATTGTTCCGTGCTGCGCACTCCCACAATCCTGCCCGATAGTCGCATATCGTGGGATTATCATCCCACTTTTATGCTCCTATCGGGGCGGGTCAAAAGGTCTTTCACCCACCTATGAGCAAGCTCATGTGGGCTTAGACCTTTTGACCCTGGCATTATAAAATAAGGGGATCGATACGAATGAAAAGAAAACAGGTAACAGCAGCATGCCTGATGGCGGCAACGATGCTGTTTTCAGGCTGCACGCCGAATATCAGTGAATATGCAGCGCGAGCGCAGCAAGCCGGAAAGAGCTTTTGGGAAGGGGAAACAACAGACGCTATGGCGCAGGATAGCGATGCTGCGGCAACAGCAGAGGGCGAGACGTCTGCAGCAGGTGAAACACAGAATGACAGTACAGGAACCGGCACCGCTGCAGCGAACGATGATGAGGTGCAGGATAGCACCGCTGCGACCGATGGTGGGACACAGGACGGCATAACAGCGACCGGCGGCGAAGCGCAGCACGGCGATACCGCGGCAACAGCAGACAGCGAGATGCCTGCGACCGGCGAAACGCAGACCGACACCGCTACAGAATCTGCGGCAGCAACAGCTCCTCAAATTCCGGCCCTGATGACAGAAGTGACCGATTCCGTTTATGAAGCATACGCGCAGAAATCGGATGCGTTTACCGGTAAGCTGGCGGGACACGACCGCTTAAGCCGCGCGGAAAACGCAGCGCTGACAGCAGTTCTTTCACAGAAGGAGTACGGTGACAAGACGCTTTGCCTGCAGAACATGGAGAAGTATGACAGCAATGCAAATGAAAGCTTTCTGCTGATGTTTGAGAGCACGCCGTTGACAGCGCGCGGGCGGATTTCCGGCGATCTCTGGTATTATGACGGCGAGTCGGCAAGGCTTCTGGAAAAAGGAATCGTCGTAACCGGACTGCAGCAGGTGACGGGAATTGGGAATCCGTTTGTTATTCTGGAAACGGAAGTCTCCGGCAAAAAACAGGCGGCTGTCTGGACGGTAAAAGATCAAAAGTGCGAAAAGCTTCTGGAGGATGCCGAGACGATCGAAGCGACAAAGGACGGCGTTTGTACGTTTTATCCTGCGGAGAAGACTGTGTACGATCCGCTTGTTTCGGAATGGGACAGTGCAGAAGAGACGGTTCCTGTTTATTATGTAAGAACAGCGGATGGGTTTGCAGAGCGTTCGTATCGGGAGCTGACAGCGTCGGAATATTTGGCGTATGTGTCTGCAGAGGATTCGGATGAAGAGGCACAGGCGTGGAAGGAAAAGCTGGAAGAGCAGTTCTACACGCAGACGGATGAAAATACAGAATATACCTATTGGTTTTATGCAATTGGGGAGGACAAAATTGCCTATCGCTGCAGAGAAGCCGGGCAGTCGGTCGGACAGGAAGAAGGAATCGATCATGAGGTTGCGAAGTACAGCTGGTGTATCAGCAGCCTGGATCAGGGAAAGCTGACCAAAGCATCGGAGACGATCAGCGGGGATGGATTTTTCTTCCCGTCGAGATTGGAGCAGGAAGAAGCGCTGGAGAGCCTGGAGGATATTCCAAACGAATTTACGAAAAACCGGTTGAATAAAGTGCAGAAAACAGCCCGCGCGGCGGTCAATCAGGCGGTTGCACAGATTCTGGAGGTACAGGAGTACCCGGACGATGCGCTGTGTTTTGCAGAGACGGCGGATTACGATGGGAACGGCAAAAAGGAAACGTTTGCGGCGATCGGCAGGTACGACGGAGCCTTCGGCGCGCCGGTATGCGACCTGTGGTTTGTCGGCGCGGACGGCGCAGTTTTGGAAGAAGAGAATTTTGCCTTTAAGGAGCTGGAAAAGCTGGGAAGCGCCTTTGTGCTGTATCGTGGCTACGAAGTGTCCGGCGTCAGCGACATGCTGTTTGGCGTGCAGGAGCAAGGAGCAGTGCGCCTGTTAAAACAGATGGGGCACTTTGAGCTGGATGATGACGGCGATCTGATGGCATGGACTGCCGGGACAGAAGCCGCGCCGGGATATTATGACATCAGCCTGCGCACACTGACAGAGTATCGATTAGAAGAAATCCGTGAAAAAGAGCTGTTACAGTATAAAAACGGCAAAGCAGTGTTAAAGAGTATCCTTCGGCAGGTTGGATCAGATTCCGGGAAAATACAGATTTTATCCGGGGAAAACGATAGGATTCATGTCAACCTTTCGGACGCGGAAGGAAGCTGGTACGAGACATGGAAAGTGGAAAACGACAGACTTGTACTGACAGACAGCGGAGAAGGCAGTGTAAAAGAGGTTCATGAAAGCGGTGATGTGTCCGGACAAAACGCAGTCAGTCAAAACAGCGCTGTATCTGACCGGGAAGCAGACAGCATCAGTGAAAACAATGCGGCAGCATCCGACCGGACAGGCAGCATCGACACGAGGTCTGTGACAAAGAGCGGGCAAAAGTCAGAAAACGGGACAGAAAGCCCTGCCTTCGACTTCTCTGCGCCCGATGGGACAGCAAAGGAAACTCAGACAGAACAAGAATAGGAAATTACAAAAATATGGCATTTGCACATTTGCACGTCCATACAGAGTACAGCCTGCTGGACGGTTCCAATAAAATCAAAGAATATGTAAAACGAGTCAAGGAGCTGGGCATGACGGCTGCGGCGATTACCGACCATGGCGCAATGTACGGTGTGATCGATTTTTACCGTGCGGCGCGGGCAGAGGGTATCAATCCGATTTTGGGCTGTGAGGTCTATGTTGCGCCCAATTCCCGTTTTGACCGGGAGATTACCGGCGGGGATGACCGGTATTACCATCTGGTGCTTCTGGCGGAAAATAATACTGGTTACGCGAATCTGAGCAAAATCGTCAGCCGCGGTTTTACGGAGGGGTACTATTACAAGCCGCGTGTCGATATGGAGGTTCTGGAGGAATTTCACGAGGGAATCATCGCGCTGTCTGCGTGTCTGGCAGGTGAAGTGCCGCGCTATATCCAGAAAGGACTGCCGGAGGAAGCAAAAAAATGCGCATTAAAGTATCAGTCGATTTTTGGGAAGGATAATTATTTTCTGGAACTGCAGGATCATGGGATTCCGGAGCAGCAGACCGTAAACATGGCGCTCTTACAGATGTCGCGAGAACTGGACATTCCGTTAGTATGCACGAACGACGTGCACTACACCTATGCGGAGGACGCAAAGCCCCACGATATCCTTCTGTGTATCCAGACCGGCAAAAAGCTTTCCGACGAAAACCGGATGCGTTACGAGGGCGGTCAGTATTTCGTCAAAAGCGAAGAAGAGATGAAGGGACTGTTTCCCTATGCATGGGAGGCAGTGGAAAATACACAGCGGATCGCAGACCGCTGTCATGTGGAAATCGAGTTCGGTAAGACGAAGCTGCCGCATTTTGATGTGCCGGAGGGTTATGATTCCTGGGGATATTTGAACAAGCTGTGCACTGACGGCATGAAAGAGCGCTATCCGGAGGACGACGGCACGCTGCAGAAGCGTCTGGAATACGAGCTGGGTATTATCAAGCGCATGGGATATGTGGACTATTTCCTGATCGTGTGGGATTTTATCAACTATGCCAGAGAAAACGGTATTCCGGTAGGACCTGGACGTGGAAGTGCAGCTGGAAGCATCGTTTCCTACTGCCTGCATATCACGAATATTGATCCGATCCGTTATAGCCTGCTGTTTGAGCGTTTCCTGAACCCAGAACGAGTTTCCATGCCGGATATCGATATCGACTTCTGTTATGAACGCAGACAGGAGGTCATCGATTATGTCGGACGCAAATATGGAAAAGAAAAGGTTGTGCAGATTGTCACATTCGGTACGCTGGCGGCAAAGGGTGTCATCCGCGACGTCGGGCGTGTCATGGATCTGCCGTATTCCTTTGTAGATTCGATTGCAAAAATGATCCCGAACGAGCTGAACATGACGATTGATAAGGCACTGTCAATGAATGCAGAGCTGCGCAAGCTCTACGAGAGCGATGAACAGGTGCACGTGCTGATTGATATGAGTAAACGGCTGGAGGGATTGCCGCGCCACACCTCGATGCACGCAGCAGGGGTTGTGATCTGCCCGGAGGCGGCAGATCATTTTGTACCGCTTTCACGGGGGTCGGATGGTTCGATCACAACGCAGTTTACGATGACGACGCTGGAAGAGCTCGGACTGTTAAAAATGGACTTTCTGGGGCTTCGAACCCTGACAGTAATCGACCACGCGGTCAAGATGATTGAGCATGACACCGGTGTGAAGCTCGATATGGAGCATCTGGATTATAACGATAAAAAAGTGCTGGATTCGCTCTGCACCGGCAGGACGGACGGCGTGTTCCAGCTGGAAAGCGGCGGGATGAAAAGCTTCATGAAGGAGCTAAAGCCCCAGAACCTGGAGGATATCATCGCGGGTATTTCCCTGTACCGTCCCGGGCCGATGGACTTTATTCCAAAATATATTAAAGGAAAAAACAATCATGACGAAATCACCTATTCCTGTCCGGAGCTGGAACCGATCCTGTCTCCGACCTACGGCTGTATCGTGTATCAGGAGCAGGTTATGCAGATTGTGCGCGACCTCGGCGGCTACACGATGGGACGAAGCGACCTGGTTCGCCGTGCGATGAGCAAGAAAAAGCAGTCTGTCATGGAAAAAGAACGGGCGAATTTCGTTTACGGCAATCCCGAAGAGGGCGTGCCCGGCTGTGTGGCCCGGGGCATTCCGGAAAAGGTCGGTCTGGAAATTTACGCGGAAATGATGGATTTTGCAAAATACGCGTTCAACAAGTCCCACGCCGCATGCTACGCGGTTGTCGCTTACCAGACGGCTTACCTGAAATATTATTATCCGGTGGAATTTATGGCGTCCCTGATGACTTCTGTAATCGATAACCCCGGAAAAGTGGCGGAATACATTCTGGTCTGCCGCCAGATGGGAATCGCGATTCTGCCGCCGGATATCAACGAGGGAGAGCCGGGATTTTCGGTATCGGGAAAATCAATCCGGTACGGACTGACTGCGATCAAGGGTGTAGGACATCCGGTTGCGGACGCGGTGATCGCAGAACGGAAGCTGCGGGGCGTGTTCAAAAACCTGCAGGATTTTCTATCCAGAATGTCCGATACGGAAGTCAATAAGCGCAACGTGGAAAACTTCATCAAAGCGGGTGCATTCGACAGCCTTGAGGGAACACGCAAGCAGTTTATGAGCGTATTTGTGCAGCTGATGGATCAGAATCAGCAGAATCGGAAAAATAATATGGCGGGACAGCTTTCCTTATTCGATCTGGTGGACGAGTCGGAAAAGAAAAACTATGAAATCCGCTTCCCGGATGTCGGGGAATATTCGAAGGAAATTCTTCTGACCTTTGAAAAAGAAGTGCTCGGTGTGTATGTCAGCGGGCATCCGCTGCAGGAATACGAGCAGCTCTGGCGCAGGAATATTTCTAATACAACGGCAGATTTTATGCTGGATGAGGAGACAAACAGCGTCCATATTCAGGACGGAGCAAAGGCGGTTATCGGCGGAATTATCGAGGAAAAGAAGATCAAATATACCAAAAACGATAAGGTGATGGCGTTTTTACAGGTGGAGGATCTGGTTGGAACGATTGAAGTTATCGTTTTCCCGAAAACCTATGAGCAGTACGGCAGCAAGCTGATGGAGGATGAAAAGGTTCTCCTGCGGGGGCGTGTTTCCGCAGAGGAGGACAAAGACGCGAAGCTGATCTGTGAATCCGTGCAGACGTTTGACGAAATTCCCAAAAAGCTCTGGATTAAGTTTCCGACGATGGAAGCCTATCAGCAGCAGGAAAAAAAGCTGCTTTCGGCAATCGCAGCTTCCGACGGCAAGGATACCGTGGTGATTTATGTGGAAAATCCGCGCGCGATGAAGCAGCTTGGGGCGAATCAGACCGTTCATGGGGACGAGGCGTTTTTAAAGCAGCTGGAAGAGTTGTTTGGAGAAGAAAACGTAAAGCTGATGTAAGTTTCACAAAACCATTGAAAAGAAAGCCCGTTTCGATTAAAATAAAAAATGGTTTTACGGATTTTGAAATCTTAAGATTGAAGTCCAGCCCGCAGCGGCAGACAGGAGGAACAATGGCAGCTAAGATAAAGACAATTGGAGTTCTTACAAGCGGCGGAGATGCGCCGGGTATGAATGCGGCAATCCGTGCGGTTGTTCGGAAAGCGATTTGCAACGGCGTCAAAGTAAAAGGCATTAAAAAAGGCTATCAGGGCCTGTTAAATGAAGAAATCATAGATATGGATGCCCGCAGCGTTTCGGATACCATCCAGAAGGGCGGTACGATTCTGGGAACCGCACGTTGTCTGGAATTTAAGACCGAAGCCGGACAGAAAAAGGGCGCGGAGATCTGCCGCAGACACGGCATCGACGGTCTGGTTGTTATTGGCGGCGACGGCTCTTACAGAGGTGCGCAGGCGATGTCCAGACTTGGGATCAATACGATCGGTCTGCCGGGCACGATCGATCTGGATATTGCATGTACCGAATATACGATCGGTTTCGACACGGCAGTCAATACCGCGATGCAGGCAATCGATAAGGTAAGGGATACTTCATCTTCACATGAACGCTGCAGTATTATCGAAGTAATGGGCAGAAATGCCGGTTATATCGCACTGTGGTGCGGCGTCGGCACCGGCGCGGAGGATATCCTTCTTCCTGAAAAGTACGACTATGACGAGCAGCAGCTGATTAACAATATTATCAACAACCGGAAAAAGGGCAAAACTCACCATCTGATCATCAATGCAGAAGGTATCGGTCATTCTACTTCCATGGCGAAGAGAATTGAAGCAGCAACGGGTGTGGAAACCAGAGCAACCATCCTGGGGTACATGCAGCGAGGCGGCAGCCCGACCTGTCTGGATCGTTATTATGCTTCTATCATGGGCGCTTATGCGGCAGACATCCTCTGCGCAGGCAGCTCGAACCGTGTTGTGGCTTACAAACACGGCGAATTTGTAGACTATGATATCGAGGAAGCGCTTGCGATGCAGAAAGAGATTCCCGAATATCATTATCAGGTCAGCAAAGCGCTGGCCACCTGACGATACAGGACGCAAAGGGGCGGCTGCACACGAAACGTGTGTGGCCGTTGTGCGTTTTCATAAAGATCAACGGAGGAACCTGCATGATTACTGCAGCATCCAACAGCCGGATCAAAAGGCTGGTACAATTGAATCAAAAGTCGAAGCTGCGCAGAACGGAGGACGTTTTTCTGGCAGAGGGTGTGAAGATGTTTCTGGAAGCACCGAGAGAGCAGCTGCAGGAGGTCTATGTTTCGGAATCCTTTCTGGAAAAGTGCAGCTGCCGGGAGCATCTGGAAGAGGTTGGATACGAAGTCGTTTCCGACAGCGTTTTTTCTAAAATATCGGATACCTGCACGCCACAGGGCGTTTTATGCGTGCTGAAACAGTTTCACTATAATATAGAAGAAATGCTGCGGGACAAAGCACCGCTGTTTCTGCTTCTGGAAAATATACAGGACCCCGGCAACCTCGGCACGATGCTGCGAACCGGTGAGGGCGCAGGCGTTTCCGGGATTATCATGAGCAGGGATACAGTCGATTTGTACAACCCGAAGGTTATCCGTTCAACGATGGGCAGCATCTACCGCGTTCCGTTTTATTATGCGGACGATTTTGCGGCGGCAGTTCATCAGGTACAGCAGGCGGGTGTCAGCGTATACGCGGCGCATCTGCGCGGGAAAAATTCCTATGCCTGTCAGGATTACACAAAGGGGACGGCATTTCTGATCGGTAACGAGGGCAACGGTCTGCGGGAAGAGACTGCAGAACTTGCGGACTGTTACATTCGGATTCCGATGGAGGGCAAAGTCGAGTCGCTAAATGCGGCGGTGGCGTCTTCGATTCTGATGTATGAAGCGCATCGGCAGAGGGCGATTTGAAAGAAGGTCGAAGCTTGAAAAATAATATTTTTCAAGCTCGAGATTTGTGTCTGCGCGCACTTGACACAAACTCGACATGCGCAAAAAGCGTGCGCAGAAATGAGAGGCACAGATGAAAATCGGTTTTATCGGACTTGGAAATATGGCGCAGGCGATGATTGGAGGAGTTTTGAGAAATCACCTGGCTGTGCCGGAGGAAATTTTCGGTTCCGCAAAAACGGCGGAGACGGAAAGCAAAGTGCATGAAATGTTTGGCATCACGGTGACAGGCGATAACCTGGAAACCGCGCGGCAGGCAGAGCTTTTGATTCTTGCCGTAAAGCCGCAGTTTCTGGAGAAAGTGATCGGACAGATCAGCGACATTGACCTGACCGGTAAGACGATTCTGAGCATTGCGGCAGGCAAAAGCCTTGCGTGGCTGGAAGAGCAGTTCTGCGCGCCGCTTCCGTTTGTGCGTGCGATGCCCAATACGCCGGCACTGGTCGGGGAAGGCTGTACCGGAGTCTGCTATGGCAGCAGGGTAACTCCTGAGATGAAAGAAAAAACGGCGGCTGTCCTGGACAGTTTCGGCAAGACGGTTGAGCTTCCGGAACGTCTGATGGATGTGCTGACCGGCGTTAGTGGCTGTGCGCCTGCCTGGATTTTTATGCTGATCGAGGCGATGGCAGACGGTGCAGTTGCGGAAGGCATGCCGCGCAGCCAGGCATATGAATGCGCTGCACAGGCTGTGCTCGGCAGCGCGAAGCTGATGCTTGAGACCGGAAAGCATCCGGGAGAGTTAAAGGATATGGTCTGCTCCCCGGCAGGCTCCACGATTCAGGCGGTACGCGTTTTAGAGGAAAAAGGCTTCCGCGGCGCAGTGACCGATGCGGTCATCACTGCGGTGGAGAAGTCCAGAAGCCTGTAAAATAGTTTGTTACAAAAATGTTAAAAACAGGAATAAAGGAAGATCTGATGGAAAAAATAATCCCGTCAGGTCTTCTTTTTTTCTATAAAAAATCGAAAAAACCGCAGAAAATGGCTGTCCTTTTTATGAAAAGAGAATTTACTGTGTTAAAGCGGCATTTGTTGAAAACTTTGAAAAATAGTAAGAAAAAGGCGATGATTTCGGAGGTTTGTTGTAAAAATATCACAATAGAAGAAAAACCTTTGTGGGGAACTAACGGAAATTTGTGGTTCCGGGGGAACGACTTGACATTTGATTGTAATATTGCTATCATATCATGCGTAACAATTGTTAATAAGTTTGTAACAATTGAAACAGCTCTGTAACAAGGAGCATCCCACAAAAAGCTCCTGAATTTCACCGGCAGAATGGCTGGGGAAGCAGAGTAAGATTTATGGAGGTAAGAATGAACGGAAAAGGCAGAAAGTTGTTTCGTAGTGCAGTCGGCATTTTAACATCTGTTATGATGATGGGTGCATATACGACAACCGCTATGGCAAGTGGTATCGGTGTCATTGATGCGAAAGACATGCTGGACATTCATGCAGAAGCAAATACAGCGTCTGCGGTGATTGGTCAGGTCATGGAGGACGGTCATGTGGCGATCCTTGCAAAGTACAACGACTGGGTGCAGATCCAGGCGGGAGAAATTGCAGGATGGGTACCGGCTGAAAATCTGGTCGAGACAGAGATTTCCAACGAAGAGGCTGTTGCAGCCAATGAGCAGGTGATCGCTGAACGGACAGGAGCAACAGCATCCGAAGATGAATTCTTTGCAGAGGAAGAAGTACAGCAGGATGAAACAGCAGCTTTACAGGCAGAGGCGAGTGAAGCTGCACAGAATGAGATAGAAGAAGTACAGACAGCCGAGGAAGCAGCGCGGCTTGAAGCAGAGGCGCAGGCAAAGGCAGCAGCCGAGGAAGCAGCGCGGCTCGAAGCGGAGGCGCAGGCAAAGGCAGCCGAGGAAGCAGCACGCATCGAAGCGGAAGCGCAGGCAAAGGCAGCAGCCGAGGAAGCCGCACGCATCGAAGCGGAGGCGCAGGCAAAGGCAGCCGAGGAAGCAGCGCGGCTCGCAGCGGAAGCTCAGCAGGCAGCTTTGGCTGCCCAGGCGGCGCAGACTGCAGCGATATCCGCAGAGGAATTAAAACTGCTTGCAAATATTATTTACTGTGAAGCAGGCAGTGAATCCTACGTTGGTAAGGTTGCGGTAGGCAATGTCATCATGAACCGCGTCAAGAGTGCATCGCAGCCCAATACGATCACCGAGGTTGTTTACGCAAAAGGACAGTTTTCCCCTGTTAGAAACGGTTCGCTGCAGAGGGCACTGAGCAGTGACAAGGCAGATGCAGCCTGCTATCAGGCAGCAATCGAAGCATTAGCCGGTGCACAGCCGGTCGGCGGCAAGCTGTTTTTCAGAAGAAATAACGGTCGTTCCGGACAGGTAATCGGACATCACGTTTTTTACTAAAACAGTATCATAGCCGGGGCATTTGTCCCAACAGCATTGTAAGGGAATCGTCAGAAGATGATAAGAATCCATTGTTTCTGACAGAAAAAGAGCGAAAAAAGGCATGTGGAAAAGGATTGTTTTTCACACGCCTTTTTTGTATTCATGACAATAGAATCCTCGCAGGGCGCACACTTGACAGTAATTGACGGATTTGATATGATGACGCTAATCATGTAATATAATTGTAACATTTGATGAGCCGATTTTGGGAGCGCCAAAGGCGCGGAAAATCAATGGAGGCTCAGCTATCGTTACTGTCTGCGGATATGAGGGGATAGAAAGGATCATCGATTTATGGGCTGGAGCAGAAAATGTGAGAAAAGGGGGAAGCACTGGCTGCGGGCTGCAGCGCTGGGAGTCGTCTTTTTGTGGACAGCCGGAAGCAGTCTGCAGGCAGAGGCGGAATCGAGCAAAAGCGCGCACTGGCACAAGGGCGTTGGCGTGGAGGCGTGGCTGACAGGAGCGGATAAGGAACAGGTCAGTCCGAACGCAGCATCCCAAAATGATGCGGCAGATGCAGCGATCGCCGCAGTCGGCGGGCAGGAAACGGATGTAGCGTCCGACAGTGCGGACAGCAAAACCAAGGCTTCGTCCGGCGATGGAACGAAAATGGACGACCTGACCGGAACGATCGTGATGACGAGCGTCCAGAATGTATTGAATGTCAGGACGGAACCGGACAGCGAGGCAGAGCTTGCAGGGTATCTGTATGCAGACTGTGGCGGTACAGTGCTGGAACAAAAGGACGGCTGGACAAAGCTTGAGTCCGGCGAACTGACCGGCTGGGCGAACAACGATTATCTGCTGTTTGGGGAAGAAGCGCGGAAAGAGGCAAAAGACGCGGGACGGATTGTGGCGACGACCAAAACAGGCGCTTTGCGGATCCGGAAAGAACCTTCAGCAGATGCTGCGATTTATGATCTGCTGGAAGAAGGTGCAAAGTATGAGGTCGTGGATGAAGAGCAGATCCGTTTCAGCGAGGATCAGGAAATCACGGCGGACTGGGTTGCGGTCAATTACGGCGGAAAGACCGGATATGTGTCTTCGGAATATGTCCAGGTTGATTTTGAAATCGATTACGGAGAGACGGTTGAGCAGGTAAAAGCGCGCGAGGAAGCGGAAACGGCGAGACTGCAGGCGGAAAAAGAAGCTGCCGCACAGAAACAGAAGAAGGAAAAGGCAGCGCAGGCGGAAAAGGAAGCGAACAAGGCTGCTGCACTGACTGCGGACGACAGCGTGCTTTTGGCGGCGCTCATTCAGTGTGAAGCGGGAGAAGAGCCCTACGAAGGACAGGTAGCTGTCGGCGCAGTCGTGATGAATCGGGTCAGAAGCGGCGCTTATCCGAATACGGTCAAGGGAGTTATCTATGCTTCGGGACAGTTTACACCGGCGGGAAGCGGACAGGTTGGACGCGTTGTCGCAAGTGGAAAGATCAAGGCAAGCTGCCTGCAGGCGGCACAGGAAGCGATGGCGGGAAGCACCCCGGTTGGAATAGCGACGCATTTTAGACGGGCAGGAAGCAGGGAAGGTATTGTGATCGGACATCATGTATTTTGGTAGACGGGGCATGATTTTTGTAGTATGATAGTCATAAGTCACAGGAAAGGAGGAGTTACATGACGGAAGTATTTGCCTGGCTGGCTCTGTTGATTTTACTTGTGCTGATTGAGCTTGCGACGATGGGGCTGACGACAATCTGGTTTGCAGCCGGAGCTCTTGTTGCGACGATAGCAGCTGCCTGTGGTGCGCCGGTTCTGGTGCAGGTCATCCTGTTTTTGGTAGTGTCCGTGCTGATGCTTGTTTTTACAAGACCGGTTGCCATGCGCTATTTCAATGTTGGAAGGGCGAAGACCAATGTGGACAGCATGCTTGGGGAACGCGGTATCGTGACCGGCAGGATTGATAACCTGCACAGCTGCGGACAGGTTACGCTCAAAGGCATGGAGTGGTCAGCAAGATCTCAGGAAACTGAGGGGACGATTGAAGAGGGTACCGTCGTCATTGTAAAAAAGATCGACGGCGTGAAGCTGATCGTTGTCCCGGACGAGATCGAAACAGAAGAACCTGTAACAAACAGCAGCGAGGCTGCTGACAACATGCGGTAAGACCGCGGAAATGAGGGTAATTATGATAGGTGGACTGGTAATACTCATTATTTTAATTCTTGCAATTGCAATTGTAGCGTCCTGCATCAAGATCGTACCGCAGGCGCAGGCTTATGTCGTAGAACGTCTCGGCGCATATCAGGATACCTGGAGCGTTGGCCTTCACTTTAAAGTGCCGATTGTCGATAAGGTTGCAAAGCGTGTACTGTTAAAGGAACAGGTAGCGGATTTCCCGCCTCAGCCCGTTATCACAAAGGATAACGTTACGATGCGGATCGATACCGTTGTCTTTTTCCAGATCACAGATCCCAAGCTGTTTACCTACGGCGTTGAAAATCCGATCATGGCGATTGAAAACCTGACCGCGACAACCCTGCGTAACATCATCGGAGACCTGGAACTGGATCAGACCCTGACCTCCCGTGAAACGATCAATGCCAAGATGCGTGCATCCCTGGATATCGCAACTGATCCCTGGGGCATTAAGGTAAACCGTGTCGAATTAAAGAACATTATTCCTCCCGCAGCAATTCAGGATGCGATGGAGAAGCAGATGAAGGCAGAGCGTGAACGCCGTGAAGCGATCCTGCGTGCTGAAGGTGAAAAGAAATCTACCATCCTGGTAGCAGAAGGTAAAAAGGAATCCGCAATTCTGGAAGCAGAGGCAGAAAAGCAGTCTGCAATCCTGCGCGCAGAAGCAGAGAAAGAAAAGATGATCCGTGAGGCAGAAGGTGAAGCGGAAGCAATCCTGAAAGTCCAGCAGGCGACTGCAAACGGTCTGCGTTTCATCAAGGATGCAGGAGCGGATGATTCTGTACTTCGTTTAAAGAGTCTGGAGGCTCTGGAAAAGGTTGCGGACGGCAAGTCTACAAAGATCATCATTCCGTCCGAAATTCAGAACATGGCGGGACTGCTGACCAGTGCGAAGGAGCTTTTAAGCGATAAATAAGCTCACATGTACCATCTTCGATGCTATCCGCTGCCTGACAGCGTATTTCATCTTTACAAAAAAGGACCGTACATTCTATAATGGATGTACGGTTTTTTATTTTATGATGCCAGGGTCAAAAGGTCTAAGCCCACATGAGCTTGCTCATAGGTGGGTGAAAGACCTTTTGACCCGCCCCGATAGGAGCATAAAAGTGGGATGATAATCCCACGATATGCGACTATCGGGCAGGATTGTGGGAGTGCGCAGCACGGAACAATCCGCAGGCATCAAGGTCGGGGGTTTTTGCCCCCGACATCATAGATTTAATGTAAACGATACTTCGAAAAAAATCAACAGCAACCGCTATTCAATATGCTGCGTTTTGATTGGGAGTCTGCCCACGTTTCACGCATATCCCCGCCTCTGCTTCTCCCACATTTTCCAGTAGCGTCCCTTTTGCGCCAAAAGCTCCTGATGGCTGCCGCACTCTGTAATCCGTCCATGCTCCATGACATAGATTCGATCCGTCAGTGCCGTCACGGAAAGCCGGTGCGAAATCACGAGCACGCCCTGATCGGGATGCCCCTGCAGCAGCATTTTGTTAAACGCATCCTCTGCAAACGGATCAAGTGAAGCCGCCGCTTCATCCGCAATCAGAAACTCCGTGTTATAATAGCAGGCGCGCCAGCGCAATCTTCTGTTTCTGTCCCTCTGAAAACAGGAAACCGTCCTCGCAAAATTCCCGCAACACCTGTTTTTCGACCGGAACAGAGGTCCCCTTTCGATACAAACCGCTCTCGCACAACGCGTCCGCAGCCCGGCTCTTATCTGCGTTTTCGGAAAGCGCCACATTCTCCGCCAAAGACGCCGCATACAGCAGATTTCCGGCAAACAGCACCGTGAAATGCTTTCGACATTCCTCCCATTCTGCCTTTGTTGAAACGGCTGCTCCATCCGCCAAAACCGCTCCGCTGTCCGTTTTTCCAAGTCCGAGCAAAACCTTGATGAACGTCGTTTTTCCGGCGCCGCTGTCTCCGACCAGTGCGATCTTTTCGCCCTTTTTCACCCGAAAACAGATATCCTGCAGAACCTTTTCTCCCCGTATCCGAAATCGACATGCTCCATCGAAATCTCTGAAATCGTCCTACTGTCCGCTGCCATGGATTCCTGGTTTTTGTCATTCGACACTTCTCCGTTTTGTTCGCAAAAAACAAAAAATCCGTCGATGTATTCGGCATACTCCCCGGCTCTTCCCGCCATCTGCTCAAACAGCACGGACAGCGTATACAGGATGATGTGCGTCCCGTTCAAAAACGCCGCAAAATCGTCCAGTCCGATCGTCTTTTTCCAGAAAAAACAATACCCCAGATACGCGATCATCAAACAATCGATAAACAGAAAATCGCTCCCGATCTCCCGCCCGAACGCAATTGGAAAAATACGTCGATTCCACTGTTTCGTCTGCTCCGCCTTTTGCGAAAAGCTGTCCTGATCCCGTTTTACGAAAAATGGCAGGCAGCCCAGAATCCGCCCCTCTGCTGCATATTCCTTTCGCAGAAAAATCCGTAAATAGTTCTGGTGCAATGCATCTTTTTTGTTCTGTTCATCCCGCTTTGCGTTCGTTTTTTCCACCAGACTTTTGACACAGAAACGGCTTGCCACAAACGCCAGCAAAACGAAAACAACGATCATCTGATCCATGCGGATATAAATGACGACCGCTACCGCACCAGCCAGAAAACTGCCGAACAGCTGCCGGTAAAATTCCAGCGTTTCTTCCATCTTCGTCTGCGTAAACTGCAACGCCCTGCGGTATCCGTGAAAGTATGATTCTTCGTTATATTTTCTGCAATCTGCGTCCAGCATGATCCGGTACAGCCTGCAATTTAGTTTGTATTCCAGCCGTTCCTTCCACTGAGGATAAATGCGTTCAAAGTACCAGTGCCACAAAAAGCTCACTGACAGCTGGTACACCAGAAATCCTCCCAGCACCCACGCTGCCCGTATCAGATCACGCCCCATCAGCGCGCCGATCATCCATTTCAAAACAAGGACATTCGCCAGCACATCCGCCAGGTCATATGCGCCCGTCAGCTCAATTTCCAGTAAAAACAGCCCCGGTGCATCCAGAAAGCGGAGCTTCTGCAGCCGCAGATGACTTTTCAACCCGTTAAACCGCATCGTTTTCCCCCTCCTGTGCAAAATACTGCCGTCGCTGCGTCGTAAACATCCTGCAGTAGTCTCCGCCCTTTTCCATCAGCTCTTCGTGCGTTCCATGCTCTGCAATCATTCCGTTTTTCAGATATAAAATCTGATCTGCCTGCCGTGCAAAGGATAACCGATGCGTCACGAAAATCAACAGCTTTCCCTTTGTCGCTTCCAGCACTTCCTGCAAAATATCCGCTTCTGTCAGCGGGTCTAAAAATGCTGTCGGTTCATCCAGAATTACCGCATCGAAATCGCCTGCAAACACCCTGCACAGAAAGTGCTTCTCCCCTTGCTGCTGCGGCTCAGGTCCCGCTGGAAGCTCCCAGTGTCCTGCTGCCGGCTTCTGCCTCCGCGCAGCTTCCTGCTGTCCCGGAAGGCAGTACCTCCGATACTGCTTTTACCGAGATTGCCTGCATCCTGCCGTCCTTCTCCGATCAGTTTTCGTTATCCATGGTAAATGGCATACTTTCTGCATTTCCCATAGATTCCTATATCTGTCACCTTTTCCAGAGCTTCAATCCTTCTCTGGAAAACCGGCTGCTGCAAAAATGTATCGACACCGGCATCAGCGGAATCGTTCTGTTCCCTCAGGATCAGCCATTTTTCAGCGAGCAGCTGCTTTATCTGCTGCTGCAGAAATATCCCCTGGTCCTCATCGACCGGAATCTTCCGCGTCTGGATACCAGCTATGTCATTGGGGACAATAAAACCGGCGGTGCACTCTGTCTGCGTCATCTCCACGCCCTCGGACATCAGCGCATCTGCTTCGTCTCTTCTGCCCGGCGGAATACCTTCACGGTTCGCTCCCGTATCGACGGCATTTTGCAAGAAGCGGAGGCACGCAATATTCCGGAATCCTCCATTACGATCTGGGATTTCTTCAACAAGCATCAGCCCTACGTTCACTATCAGAAGCAAATGATGAAGCTGATCCGGGAGGAGCGCATCACTGCCTTTATTGCAGCAGAATCCACTACCTGCGCCTATCTCTACAGCCTGTTTGCCACAATGAACCTCCGGGTTCCTGAGGATATCTCCCTGATGTCCTTTGATAAACCGCTGGTAGAATCCCAGCGTCCCGATTTCTTTACCCACATCAGTCAGTCCGAATATCTGATGGGAAAAGAAGCCGGCACGATTCTGAAACATCAGATCGAAACCCGTGATCCGCAGGTGACACACCGTGTGATGTCGCCTCTTCTGGAGGTTCGCAAATCCACACGGGCGATTGTGCTGTAGCTTTTCCATCTTTGTTGACACATCAACAAATATATGTTATGCTTTCCAGGCCGACTTGGGAAATCGATCGGCCACGCAGCCCAATGGGCCTGCGGAATGGAGGTAACGAATCACATGAATCAGATACAGATTATTACAGACGCGGGATCGGATATCGTCGATTGCTCCCGCACAGACCTGACCGTCCTTCCGATGACCATCCGTTTTGGCGATGAAGAATATTTGGACGGCGTCAACTTAACCCACAGACAGTTTTATGAAAAGATGATCGAAACACAGGTGCTGCCGACCACCAGCCAGCCTTCCCCCTATGCCTTCGAGGCTGCAATCAGAAAAATCCATGAACAGGGCGACATTGCACTGATCATCACGATCTCCTCCAAGCTCTCAGGAACCTGGCAGAGTGCCAACATCGCCGCAGCCGAAACCGGCGGAGAGGTTTATATCGTAGACAGCTTAAACGTTGCCGTCGGGGAAAAGGCCATCGTGGAATATGCATTGCGCATGAAGGATGCCGGCACAGATATCCACACTATCGTAGAGACCCTGAACCATGAAAAAGAAAATCTGCGAGTGATCGCTCTTTTGGATACCCTGGAATATCTGCAAAAAGGCGGCAGAATTTCCAAAACCGTTGCCATCGCCGGAAGCCTGCTTTCCATCAAGCCGGTGGTCTCCGTTGTGGATGGTGAGGTTGCACTGCTGGGTAAGGCACGGGGCTCCCGCCAGGGCAACAACTTCCTGATCCAGCAGATTCAGAAGGACGGCATTGATTTTTCCCGGCCGTTTTTCCTGGGCTACACCGGGTTAAGCGACGCGCTGCTGCAGAAATATATTTCCGACAGTGCAGAGATCTGGAAAGAGCATGTCGATCATCTGCCCATCGGAACCATTGGAGGCGCCATCGGAACCCATGTCGGTCCCGGAGCCATCGCAGTGGCGTTTTTTACAGAAAAATAATCTTTGAACTTAAGGGGGATCCTCCTCTAAAAAAGCAAAAGCACCTCAACCTTTCTTAGATCGGTTGAGGTGCTTTCTTTCTGACAACAGGATCGGTTCAATCCTCCTCGATATGCTCCAGTCCCTGATTGATGATCGTGCGGACATGTCCGTCCGCCAGGGAATAAAAGATGGATTTGCCTTCTCTTCTGCTTTTAACCAGTTTATTCTGTTTTAAAATGCGCAGCTGATGGGAAATCGCCGACTGCGTCATCTGCAGGGCTGCTGCAAGGTCGCAGACACAGACCTCCGCTTCAAACAAAACAAACAGAATCCGGATACGGGTAGAATCTCCAAATACCTTATAAAGCTCCGCCAGATCATAAAGCTCTTCTTCTTTTGGAAGCTTTTCCTGTACGATCCTGAGCAGTTCTTCATGAACCTCCGTTTCTTCACAGTGATCCATTTCCAGTTCTTCTTTTTCCTGCATGGTTCTCTCCATTTTCTTTACAGCTTTTTCACATTCAGGGCGCGGATCGCATTGAGCACGGCGATAATCATAACGCCCACATCTGCGAAGATCGCCGCCCACATATTCGCAATGCCGAGTGCGCCGAGGATCAGGCAGACCACTTTAACACCGATTGCAAAATAAATATTTTCATAAACGATTCTCAGGCACTTTCTGGAAATTCTGATGGCCTTGGAAATCTTTAACGGATCATCATCCATCAGAACAATATCCGCCGCCTCGATCGCTGCATCCGAGCCCAATGCTCCCATTGCGATGCCGATATCCGCACGGGAAAGCACCGGTGCATCGTTGATGCCGTCTCCCACAAAGGCAAGCTTTTCCTTTTCCCCTTTTTCATCCAGAAGCTTTTCTACCTGCGCTACCTTGTCGCCGGGCAGAAGCTCGCTGTGTACCTCATCAATACCGAGCTCTTCCGCAACCTGACGTGCTGCCTCCCGGCAGTCGCCGGTCAACATGATCGTCTTTTTCACGCCGCATTTTTTCAATGCCGCGATGGCTTCCTTTGCATGAGGCTTGATCTGATCCGAAATCAGGATATGTCCGGCATATTTGCCATTCACCGCCATGTGAACAACGGTTCCGACGCTGTGACATTCCATACAATCCACACCGAGCTTTTCCATCAGCTTGCTGTTGCCTGCAGCAACTCTCACGCCATCCACCTTTGCAGTCACACCGTTGCCGCTGATCTCTTCGACATCCGTTACACGGCTCGGATCCAGGGGCTTGCCGTATGCCTTCTTAAGGCTCTTGCTGATCGGATGGGAGGAATGGCATTCCGCCAGCGCTGCGTATTCCAACAGCTTCTCTGTATCCATAGAAGAATGATGCACACCGCTTACTTCGAACACGCCCTGCGTCATGGTTCCTGTCTTATCAAATACAACATATTTGGTTTGGGAAAGTGTTTCCAGATAGTTGGAGCCTTTTACCAGAACACCTGCGTTGCTCGCACCGCCGATTCCGGCAAAGAAGCTCAGAGGAATACTGATGACCAGCGCGCACGGGCAGCTGATTACCAGGAAGGTCAGCGCCCTCATAACCCAGTCGCCCCATTCCGGTGTCATTCCAAGAAACATCAGCCGCACAAGGGGAGGTAAAATTGCCAACGCCAGAGCTCCGTAGCAGACCGCAGGCGTATAGTATTTTGCAAATTTGGAAATAAAATTCTCAGATCTGGATTTTTTAGAGCTTGCATTTTCTACCATATCCAGGATCTTCGATACCGTCGATTCGCCAAACTCCTTTGTCGTCCGGATTTTCAGCACGCCGGACATGTTGATACAGCCGCTGATGACTTCGTCCCCAACGCCGGCTTCTCTCGGAAGGCTCTCACCGGTCAGGGCGCTGGTATTTAAGCTTGTGCGTCCCTCTTCGATCACGCCGTCAATCGGCACCTTTTCTCCGGGCTGTACAACGATCACGCTGCCGATTCCAACCTCATCCGGATCAACCTGCTCCAGTGTTCCGTCTTCTTTTTCGATATTCGCATAATCCGGACGGATATCCATCAGCTCACTGATGTTTCTGCGGCTCTTACCCACCGCATAGCTCTGGAACAGCTCACCGATCTGGTAAAAGAGCATAACCGCAACGCCCTCTTTATAATCCCCCAGAAGGATCGCACCGATGGTCGCAACCGCCATCAGAAAGTTTTCATCAAAAACCTGTCTGTTTAAAATACCTTTCCAGGCCTTTAACAAAATATCATGGCCGATCACCAGATACGGAATCATAAACAGCACAAATTTCAGCCAGCCATCTATCGGAAGCAGGCTCAGTACAACCATCAGCACTGCTGCCACGATAATTCTGGTAAATACTTTTTTCTGTTTCTTATTCATGCCTTCACCCCTTTCAGTAAAAACATCAAATCTGCAGACTGTCCATGATGGGTACAGCCTGCAGATTTGTCTTCTTTTACAGGAAGATCTCGCAGTCATCCTCTACCTTTTTGCAGTTCTTATATACCTCCTGCATAACGGTCTTTACTTCTGCACCCTCTTCAAATTCCACGGACATTTTCAGGGTCATGAAGTTTACCGTTGCGTCCTTAACGCCTGCCGTCTTCTTTGCAGCGTCTTCCATCTTGTTTGCACAGTTTGCGCAGTCAACGTCGATTTTGTAGGTTTTTTTCATGATAAAATCCTCTCTCTTCCTGTCTTGCAGCATCTATGGGTGCTTCTGTTTCCCATTGCTTTTTCTTTCATATGAACAATTATTCATATGTTTGATTTCATTATAGCACCATTTTCGATTCTGTCAACAAAAATGTCAGGATCCTATGTTTAATTTCTCCAGGGTTCTTTCCCTTCCTTCTCTACTTCGATCTGGCACAGCTTCATTGCCGCCAGCGCAGTATCATGAGAAGCAGGCGTCACGCAGGCACACGCTGCCGCATCAACGATCACATCTGCCTCAGGAAATGCAGCCTTACACAAAATCGCGTTGGAGAGCACACAGATTCCGGTGCAGAGTCCGACCAGCTCGATCTGCAGGTTCGAATCCGCAACGATTTTCTCGTCCGAGCGCAGTTTTTCAATCAACTCCATGGAGCCAAAGGTGGGCTTTTGAATTTTTCTCGCTGCATCCACCTGTTTTTCTTTCAGCGCCTGCTCTACTGCCGGGCACAGGCAATGTCCATTCGTTCCCTCGATGCAATGTGCAACCGGAAGATGCAGTCCTTCTTTTGTCTGCAGGTACTGTTCCGGATGCGTGTCCTGCGTCACATAGATCTGTTCTGCCGGGGTTTCTTTGATTTTGCAGACGACGTTTTCCACAATCGCCTGAGCCTCCTTTGTTCCAAGGCTCCCTGTAACAAAATCGTTCTGCATGTCTACTACAATCAAAAGCTTCATAAAATCCTCCATTCCGCAGGCGCTTTGCGCCGAAGGAACCGCGAGGCGAACCTCCAGTTCGGCTCTGCGATCCTGGCTACTTTGTGACGCCTGCGGCACAAATAGCTGTGTGAAAACGTTTTTTTCTTATTATACCTGAAAAGAAAAGACAAAAAAACACCCTTCTGCATGTTTCCATACAAAAGGGTGCCTTTTTCATTTTCTTTATCCGATGTGCCTTCCACATGAGGACTGATCAAATGCCTGAAAAAACACATCCAGCCAAAGCTGTCTGGGTATAATTACTCAGCAACAGTCTCGGTTGCAGCTTCTGTGGTAGCTGCTTCGGTTGTAGCTTCTTCTGTGGTAGCTGCTTCAGTTGTAGCTTCTACTGTGGTAGCTTCTTCAGTTGTAGCTTCTACAGTGGTCTCTTCTACAGTAGACTCAACTGCTACTGTGCTCTCTTCTGCAACGGTTGTGGTCTCAACAGTTGTCTCTGTAGCTGCTGCGCTGCCGCAAGCTACCATGGATGCTGTCATAACTACTGCTGCTAAAACTGCTACTAAATTCTTTTTCATAATAATTTCTCCTCCTAAATCAAAACCAGGCATTTTAAAACTATGCCGTTTCCTTAATACGAAAGTGAGGATACCACCTTTTTTTTGGTTTGTAAATAGTTTTTTTCTAATTTTAAAACATTTTATGAATTTTATAAGGTTTTGTTCACATTTCGTACATATTTCATTTTTTTCTTCCTTTTTACGCCGATTTTGCATTTGTAAATACGAAAAAATCCTGTATCATATAGGATGCCAGGGTCAAAAAGTCAAAAAAGCCGGCGCAAGCTTGCTTGCAGAAGGCGTTTTGACTTCTTGACCCTCCAAGATAGGAGCATAAAAGTGGGATGCTAATCCCACGATATGCGACTATCGGGCAGGATTGTGGGAGTGCGCAGCACGGAACAATCCTGCTGGCATCCTGCCCAGGGTCATCGAAAAAACATTAACAACCGCACAAAGAAATACAGCATTTCCTTCCCGGGAAATCCTGCAAAATGGAGAAGCAATTCATGAAATCATCCAATTACCTGTTAGAATGCTGCGTCGATTCCGCATATTCTGCCCGTATGGCCAAAAAAGGAGGTGCAGACCGCCTCGAGCTTTGCTCTAATCTTGTCATCGGCGGTACGACGCCCACCCTCGCCCTTTATGAACAGATCAGAAACCAGACCGACATCCGCATCCATGTTCTGATCCGCCCTCGCTTCGGCGATTTCCTGTACTCGGAGGATGAGACAGCCCTCATCTGTAAAGAAATCGACGCGTTTCGGGCAGCCGGAGCCGACGGCGTTGTAATCGGAAGTCTTTCTCCGGACGGTTCCCTGTGTACCGAACAGCTGAAACGCTTCCGCGAACATGCCCGGGATATGTCCGTCACGCTGCATCGTGCATTTGATATGTGCCGCGATCCCTTTGCGGCCCTTGAGGAAGCGATTTCCTTGGATATTCAAACCATTCTGACCTCTGGTCAGGCTCCCGACTGTCTGCACGGCGTCGATCTGCTCAATAAACTCCATCAGGCAGCTGACGGCAGAATCCATCTCCTTGCAGGTGCAGGCGTCTCTGCCAAAACGGTTCCTGCTCTCCTTGAAAAAACGTCCCTGACCCAATTCCATATGTCCGGCAAGACCATTAAAAACAGTGAGATGGTCTACCGCAACCCGGAGGTTTTTATGGGAATTCCCGGTATGAGCGAATATGAGATCTGGCAGACTGATCCGGAGGCTGTCGCAGCTGTGCGCGCGATGCTCGACCGCGCGGCAGATGAAGAAGCGTAAATGCGCAAGGATGTAAGCTGCTGTGTAAGGGAGATGCCGGACATGCGGCACAACGCAATGCCGATCACTGATTGAATAAAGACGTTCCCGAACAGATTTGTTTCGGGAACGTCTTTTTTTCGACTATTATCTCTCACATTTCCAGAAATAAGCACTATATCCCGGCAGCTCACTTCCGCCGCCAAAATCATGCTCCTGTCCGGTGATCAGATCCACCGCACGACCACAGCCTGCATCGAAGTGGGCTGTATAGGGCTGCTCCTCTGCATTGATCGCAACCAAAACCCGTTCTCCATCTACGGCGCGTTCAAAAATGCACTGGCGGTTCGTCAGCACAACACTGCGGAATGCGCCATAATTGAGGGCATTGGAGTGTTTTTTAGCTTCTGCAAGCTTTGCGATCCACTCTGTCAGCCCGTTTGTCTGAGGCCCATCGAAGCATGCACGCAGTGCAGGATCTCCCTGGCTTTTCTCTCCCTTTGCGCCCCATTCACTTCCATAATAAACGCAGGGGATTCCGGGCATACCAAACATCAGCGCATAAATAAGCGGCAGATGCTTTTCATTGGTAAGGATGCTTGCCACTCGCGTCACATCATGGTTGTCCACAAAGCTAAGCAGATGCTTTCCCTTATAAAGGGTCCAGTTTTCCGGGCCGAACTGGCGCAGCAGAGAGTGGACAATTTCAAACATATTCATACTGTTGAAGCTGGAATACAGTCCCTTATAGCATTCATAGTTGGTGGCAGAATGCAGCATGGAATCATTCATCAACCGGTTGTAATCCCCATGCAGCATTTCTCCGACAAGAAAGAAATCCGGCTTTAAGCTGTCGCAGAAGCTTCTCAAACGGCGGACGAAATTTTCGTCCAGACAATAAGCGACATCCAGCCGCAGACCGTCAATGTCAAACTCGTCAACCCAGCCTCTTACGCTTTCCAGGAGATACTGGACAACCTCCTCGTTCTGTAAATTCAGCTTGACAAGATCGTAATTGCCTTCCCAGCCCTCGTACCACAGGCCGTCATTGTAATTGGAGTTGCCGCCAAGATTGATATGAAACCAGTTTAAATAGGGGGAATTTTCCCTGTTTTTCAAAACATCCTGAAATGCCCAGAAGCCGCGTCCTGCATGATTGAACACGCCATCCAGCACAACCCGGATGCCTTCGCTGTGCAGCTTATCGCAAACCTGCTTAAAGTCTTCATTCGAACCGAGGCGGCAATCGATTTTACGATAGTCCCTTGTATTGTACCCATGGGTATCCGATTCAAAGACCGGTGAAAAATAAATCGCATTTGCCCCCAGCTTTTTGATATGATCTGTCCAGTCCAGCACCTTCAAAATCCGATGTGTCTCCACCCCGTCATTTTCAAACGGTGCTCCGACAAAACCAAGGGGATAAATCTGATAAAATACACTTTCATATGCCCACATAGTAAATTCCTCTTTCCTGCCAGTATGTTTGCTGACCTGTTTATTTTACCATTTTCCTCCGGACTGCTCAATATCAGAATCCTGCACTTTTCCAATAGAATCAATCAATCCCTGATGTTTTTAAAAAATGATTCGTTAATATGACATCGATCCCCATATCAAAGAAGGCTTTTGCTTCTTCTGCATCATCCGACCAAAATAAATTACAGATCATCCCCTTTGCATGAGCCTTGTCGATCATGCTCCGGGTCAGAAATAATTTGCAGAATTGTACCCGGCTGCACTGATACCGAATGGCATTTTCCACAATGCTGTAATTCATATGTCCCTCCAGACAGCATCTTTTGATATCCGGCGCCATTTTTAATGCCGTTTCCAAAACATCCTTCTCCCCGGTAATATAAACCATGTCTCTGCATTGGTATTTATCCAGCAGCTGCAGGATTTTTTGAAAGGTATTCTCATCATAAGCCGGAATTTCTCTGTCTTCCAGATCCTTCAGCACCATCGGCTCCGGCTCCCTAAGAGGCATCGGCAGCGGCTTATTTTCTGTATATATTTCCATCAGCTCCTGTCCTCTTCCCTCCATGATACGATTTTTAAGAACCGAAGCGCCAATGGATTTGATATGAATATTCATAACTACCTTACCGGCAAACTGCCGCAGCACCTCTTCAAATAAAGGAATACGTACTCCTTCATATTCCGAATGAAATTTCTTTCCTGCATCCAGGTTTTTCATCTGTTCCCATGTCATATCACAGATTGTGCCTTTGCCGTCTGTCGTCCTGTCTACCGACGGATCATGACACACTGCCAGCTGTCCATCCGCCGTCGGCCATAAATCAAATTCTATCTCATCCGCTCCTAATGCCACCGCAGCCGCAAATGCCGGCAGTGTATTTTCCGGCGCAACGGCATTAAATCCTCTGTGTGAGCAAAATTTTCTTTTTGACATTTTATCCATTTCCTTTCTTTTTTCAGGAAGCATTTTTTAATTTAGGATCCAATCTATCTCTCAGCCAGTCTCCGATCAGGGAAATATCTAAGATCAGTACCACTATGATAATACTGGGCAGTACCGCCAGCCACCAATGCGTCAGCATATAATCTCTGCCCAGACTGACCATCACGCCAAGAGATGTGCCGGGAGGCTCTATTCCAAGTCCCAAAAAAGACAAGGTGCTTTCGAGCAAAATAAATCCCCCCAGCTCCATGGTAGTCTGCACGATCAGGGGCGATGCAATATTTACCAGAATATGCTCAAACACAATTTTTACTCCGCTTGCCCCCATAGAACGGCTCGCTTCGATAAACTTCGCATTTTTCAGCTGAAAAATCTGGCTTCTTACCAGACGGCAATAGGAAGACCATCCTGTGATTGCCATAACGAGAATTGTCGTAACCGGCTTTGCCCCCAGAATACAAGCAAAAATAATACCGATAAATGTGGTTGGTATAGATAAACGTACATCTGTAAAGAAAGACAATACCGCGTCTATCCATTTTCCGCCCAGTCCGGAAAGAATCCCCAATGCAGTTCCAGTTACCGTCGCAATGATCATGCCGGTAAAGGAAATCATGATGGTGGATCTTGTGGCATAAAGCAATCTGATCGCAACATCTCTGCCCAGATTATCCGTTCCAAATAAATAGGGGGATGTGGGATCCTTAAATTTTGGCATTTTTAATCTTTGTGTAAGATCACTTGCCCCCAGATCGATCGGTGCAATCACCGGTGCAAGCAGCGCCGTTATAACGATTACTGCCAGTGTCACCATTAAAAAAATTATCATCGGTGGAATGATCCATCTTTTTCTACCGAGCTTTCTGTTCCGCATACTTATCCTCATTTCTGTATTTTATCTGAAATCCTTTAATGATCGCGTATTCGCGGATCCAGCAAACCATAAGAAAGGTCTACCAAAAGATTCACAAATGTTACGGAAGCCGATATCACCAGAACGCCAAATACTACCACAGGAAAATCTCGCTGCTGTGCACTGGAAACAATTAAGGTTCCGATCCCGGGCCACGCGAATACCGTTTCCACAACAACAGATCCTCCGATCATAGCACTTAACTGTGCTCCCAAAATCGTAATGACCGGGATCAGCGCATTCCTGAGGCCATGCTTTAAGACCACCTTCCATTCCCGCATGCCCTTTGCTCTGGCACAATCCAAATGCTCCTGTCCGATCACATCCAGAAGCGAGCTGCGGGTAAGTCTTGCAACATTGGCAATGGGACCTACTGACAACGCGATTACCGGCATGAGAAAGTGCTGTGGAGTTCCGATACCGCCGCTTGGCAAAATTCTGAGTTTCAGAGAAAAAATAAAGATCAACAGGATTCCCAATATAAAATTAGGCAGAGTACTGCCTACCACCGCACTGCTCATGGTGATCCGGTCTAACAGGGTATTGTGCTTCACCGCTGCCAGAACTCCCAAGGGGATTCCGATCACAATGGTAAGTCCCAATACAATGCTTCCCAATGAAATTGTCGGAATCATACGCTCTGCGAAGAGATCGGAAACAGAACGTGCATAGTAATAGCTCATTCCGGTATCCCCCGTAAAGAGCCCGACAAATGATTTTATGTACTGCTGCCACAGCGGCATATCCAGTCCCAGATTTGTCCGCAGGATTTCTTTTGCAGAATCACTGGCTCCGGCCAATGTCAGCCATTCAATCGGATCTCCCGTTACTCTGGTAAGGAAAAAAACCAGAGTGTAAACTGCCCATATCGTCAGTACCGCCTTTCCTACACGCAATATAATATAACGTTTCATTGCTTTCCTCCATCCGTGTATAAATGACAGGCAACCTGATGTCCATCTGCCGTTTCTGCCATCTGCGGTCTGATCTCTTTACAAATAGCAAGTGCCTTTTTACAACGCGCGCAGAACGGACATCCAGAGGGCAAATCCATGGGACTGGGGATCTCTCCCTCCAGTACCTTGCATTGATCCTGTTCTCTGGGATCCGGTATCGGTACTGCCTGCATAAGGGCCTGGGTGTAGGGATGAAGCGGATGCTCAAACAGATCTTCTTTCTCCGCCAGTTCTACTGCCTGCCCGAGATACATTACAAGCACTCTGTCACTGATATGGCTTATAACGCTCATGTCATGTGAAACAAAAACATAGGTCAGCTTCTTTTTCTCCTGCAGATCCTTCAAAAGGTTTAATATCTGTGCCTGAATAGAAACATCCAACGCAGAAACTGGTTCGTCACACAATAAAAGCTGCGGATCCGTCACCAAAGCTCTGGCAATGGCAATCCTCTGTCTCTGTCCTCCTGAAAATTCATGGGGATATTTTTTCAGAGAGTCTCTGGATAATCCCACCTGCTCCAACAAAGGGAGGATTCTCGATTTCTTTTCCTCTGCACTCATCCGCTCATGGATCCGTAACGGCTCTTCCAGAATTCGCTGAATGCTCATGCGGGGATCCAGAGATGCATAGGGATCCTGAAATACCATCTGCATATTTTTTCTAACCAAAGGAGGCATATGTCTGTGTATTTTTTTGTCCCCGAACTGCACATAACCGCCAGTCGCTTCCTCCAACCCCATCAGCATGCGGATCAGGGTTGTTTTTCCACACCCTGATTCCCCGATGATCCCCAGTGTTTCGCCCTGATACAGGGTAAAGGAAACATGATTCACGGCATGTACCATTCCAATTTCTTTTGGAAGCAGTGCTCCTCTTTTTACCGGATATTCTTTACATAGATCAACGACTTCTAATATTTTCTCTTTCACAAGGCACCCCCTCCAGGCCCGCATTTTTCTTTTTCCTGCTGCTGCGGAGTATAGAAGCATTTGTATAAATGTCCGTTTTCCCCCTGCATACCCGGCTCTTTCTCATGGCATACCTCCTGTGCATAGCTGCAGCGGCTGCAAAACCGACAGTACTGTACCGGTACTTTCATCTTTGGAACCTGACCAGGGATTGTATACAGCTTTTCTTTTCTCTCTTTTATGCTGGGAATTGCTGCCAGAAGCCCTCTGGTGTAAGGGTGGCATGGATTTTCGAACAGTTCTGTACATTTTCCTTCTTCTACTACTGCACCGCCATACATTACCAGCATACGGTCACAGACAGCGGCCACTACTCCCATATTATGGGTTATCAGTATGACTGCTATTCCCAGCTGATCCCGCAGCTCCTTCAGCAGGGAAAGGATCTGGGCCTGGATCGTCACATCCAACGCCGTTGTCGGTTCGTCTGCGATCAGTACCTTCGGGTTACATGCCAATGCAATGGCGATCATAACTCTTTGCTGCATACCTCCGGACAATTCGTGAGAATATTGTTGGATCCTCACCTCCGGTGAAGGGATTTTTACCTGCTTTAACAAAAAAACAGCCTTTTCATAGGCTTCTTTTTTAGAGATTTTTTCATGTATGCGTATGATCTCTACGATCTGATCTCCTATCGTGTACACCGGATCCAATGCGGAGAGGGGATTCTGAAAGATCATGGAAATTTCTTTTCCTCTTATCCGGCAAAGCTCTTTTTCTTTCATCTGAAATAGATCCTTTCCCAGATAAACGGCCTGTCCACCTTCCCTTTTGGAGGAAACAGGATCCAGCAATCCCATCAAGCTGCGCACAACCGTGCTTTTTCCACATCCGGATTCTCCTACGATTCCGACAATTTCACCAGGATAAATATCAAGATCCACTCCATCCACTGCCGGAATTACGTTTTGTCCCGAGTAGTAATAGCTTTTTAACCCTTTTATTTTCAGAATAGCTTCCAAATAACTATACTTCCTTTCAAAATCTGCTTCCCGGCAGATATCTGCCGGGAAGCAGCCCTGTCATTATTCTGTAACTTTCAGATCCCCTGCACGGAACGGCATGATCTGGTTTTCACAATATGTCATATCCCATTCCAGACCATCTCTGATACCATACAAATCTTCTGCCTGATACAAATAAGTGCCTGGGCAGTAGGTATCGAATACTTCCATCAGGGTTCTTGCTGCCTGCCGCTGTTCTTCCAGATCCTTGCTGTCGATCAGTGTATTTCCTGCTGCCACAAATTCCTCTGTAGGTGTCCAGCTTCCTGTTTCCGGGTTTGCCGGTCCGGAGCCTGTTCCAAACAGGAGCCATAATGCACCAAGGGGATTATCAAACCGGGAAGCAGAGGACCATGCCCGGATGTCTGCACTGAAGGAGAATTTGTCTGTAAATACGACTTCTGCTTTTACGCCGATATCCGCAAGCATGCTGACAATGGCCTCACCTGCCTGATTGCCGTTTGTATAATAACCGTCCGCCATTTCGATGGAAATAACCTCTTCCCCGTCATATCCGGATTCTTTTACTAATTCACGAGCTTTTTCCGGATCATACTGTACACCGGGATAGTCCTCAATATATAAATCTCCATAGCTTTCAAACTGATGCCCATTCGGAACCTTTGCATATCCGGACCAAAGGGTATCTACCAGTGTCTGGCGGTCTATTGCCATCGTCAATGCCTGTCTGAATTTCTGATTTGACATAATGCTGTCTTCATTTCTGGTATTAAATGTGTATATATGGATATTTTTAATGGAGGTTCCCACCACGCTCACACCGGAGGTTCCATTGATCGTATCTACCGCATCAGAAGGCACATCGTTGATAATATCTACTTCCCCTGTGATCAAAGCGGTCATACGGGCAGATGCTTCCGGATAAGAAATAAATTCTATACTCTTTGCAGCAGGCTTATCTCCCCAGAAGCCGTCGTAACGCTCCAACACATATTTTTCAGGAGAGTACTGTGTCAGCTTATACGGGCCGGTACCGATGGGAGCAGTCTGAAAGGCTTCATCTCCGATTTCTTCAATATAATCCTTCGGTACAATGCTTGCTCCCCAGATAGAGCCCAGTCTCTGTTCAAACGCAGCATCCGGTTTTTTCAGCTTGAACTGTACCGTAAGATCATCTATCTTTTCGACGGAATCCAGTGTTTCATATAATACTGCAATGGTTCCATCTCCATAGCCGCTTAAAATTCGATCAAATGTAAATTTCACATCCTCTGCATCACATACCTCGCCGTTCTGGAAGGTAACATTTTCCCGGATTTTTACATTTAATGTTGTATCATCCTGCCATTCCCAGCTATCTGCCAGCTGTCCGGTGATATTTCCTTCTTTATCCGTGAAAAGCAGGGTATCAAAAATATTATAAAAAAGCTTAATGCTGGCAATACCGATGGATCTGTCCGGATCTAACTGTGTCGGCAAAGCAGCAAGACCAATTTTCAAAACATCCAATTCTGTTTCTTTTGCTGCAGCTTCTGCTGTATCCTCCTGTGAAGACGCAGTCTGCTCAGCAGTCGTCTGAGTCGCCTCTTTCTTATTTGCGGTATTTGCAGCAGAGCCGCAGCCGCCAAGCGTAAGCATCATTGCCATTACTCCGGCAATCAACCGAGTCCTTTTTTTCATACATTCTCCTTCTTGTTGTGTTTTCTATTCCCTTTCCTGCAGTTCTAAGTTTTGTGTGCACATCATCAAAAGAACTGTTAACATCTTATGTCTCTTTTCTATTTGTCACCATCAGGAATGCGTAAATCGTTTGTAAAAGTTCTGCATATAAAAAATGCAGGATTTCCTTTCCGGAAAATCCTGCAAATCAGAAAAGCATTTTATGAAATTATCCAATTTGGAAAACTGCCGCTCTGTACTTCTATTACTGTGCGTTACCCGGTTCCAATGCCAACCCAATCAA
>OMCE01000052.1_pt1 | contig 57347 bp, 44 predicted proteins | sample 1644981 | NCBI WGS metagenome assembly OMCE01 (sample SAMEA103958151, study PRJEB25191) | human gut metagenome | reverse complement strand
TGCTCAGGAACTTATAAATAAAGTTAAATTATAGTGTTGCGGAATTAAGGTTATTTATAAAACGTCTCGTTTTTATCAGCACGCTAAAGGGGGACGTGTAAACATGTTTCAGTTCTTCTATCCTTTCGCTATTGAAAACTTAAAGCCGTCTGCTATATGTTCTTTCATCACCCAGAATTCATTGTTAGCAGAAGAAAGTGCGTTGTCAAATCGTTCGTTAATTTTCAAAGAATGTACCATTTTAGGAATTGACTCGTTCCCTGAGCGCGACAACAAGAAATTACGGGTGTTTGAGTCTGCAAAAATGAGTGTTTGCATTTGCCTATTGAAACAAGGCAAAGTGTCTGATTATAAATTCGATATTCGGACCTGGAAAGACAAGTATATGTCAGAATGTTCCATCTTGCACACAACTCAGGAAGCAATCGAAAACGTATATCCAGATGAGCTAATACTTCCAATCACAGACAATCACCGTTGGAAGATATTATTAAAAATGAAGAGCTCTTCAAATTTCTCTATAACTGCTCAAGCAGGAGAGATTGATATGACAAAATATAAAAGAAAATTTTGTCAAGATGACAAGCAGAGAAGGGTTGTCATGGGAGCTCAAGTCCTTAGATATCGATTAACGGATACTCCCTCACAAGGCCAAGTGCAGTACTTGGTTCCTGGTCAAGTACAATTAACAGAGGCCAGATTAGGAGACGTGCGTTTAACAAGAATAGTGATGCAGCGTATTACTGGTGTTGATTCTAAATACAGAATTATAGCCACGTTATTACCTAAGAACTTCTATTGTGCAAACTCGGTTAATTATATTTCTCCGAGGCGCAATGGTATAAACCTTTACTATCTCCTGGGAGTATTAAATTCTCGGGCTGTAAATTTCTTCTTTAAACAGACAAGTACAAATACAAATGTAACCGGTAAGGAAATTGCAAAGTTTCCGATAAGAGTTGGAGTAGGTAATATAGAAAATCATATTTCTGTTTATGTGCAGAACATTCTCTCTGCCAAACTCTCCGATCCCACAGTCGATACGAGCGAACAAGAACGCGCCATCGACCTGCTGGTCTATAAACTCTACGGTTTGACCTACGATGAAGTGAAAGTTGTGGACCCTGAAACCACGATAACAGAGGAGGAATATGAACGTGAAATAAGTAAACAGTCATGAGTAGATTAAGCAAACTTTACGATGCCATCGAGACGCTTCGCAAAGAAGGCGTTTCAACAGACGACCTGGAAAAGAAGGTGAGTCAAGCAGAGGAGGATATCATCAAGAAAGAGATTCTACCCATCGTGACGCAGAACATTGAGCCTGCCCTTCAGCAGGTGAAGCGCGAGCTTGTACTGGTCGTTGACTATCAGCCCGGTCAGCCTATAAGCGTCCATTTAAGCCGTAAGCGCAACTTCACGGCAGAAATTGCCGATGCCAAGGAAATTGTGCAAGACCCCATCGTGGAGCATGGAGAGAGAAAGAGCAAGCAGGAAAAGATTGAGCGTTCTTCTCCAACTGATATGGCAGTTTTCTTCCCCGATGGAACGATGATTGCAGAGGAACATGCCAAAGATACGTTAGAGAAAGTAGTTCGCAAAATAGGCGTGGCAAGAGTGCGCCAAGTGGTGGAAGCACAAGGGTTGGTGATGTGCAAGGTGCCCGTCATCTCCAACCGTCGCGATACCAAGTATGGCCGGGCTCAAAGAGACCTCGGCAATGGTTGGCTCCTCATGACCCACTGCAACAATAAGATGAAGAAGGCTTTCCTTGAAAAGGTGAGCGTAGCCTTGGACTTGGGGCTTAGAATAGTATTGAATTAACGACAACGAAATGGAACACCGTTATCACATTCTGCATCTTCCACTGCCTTTTGACATTGAGACAAAAGCTGTGATGAAGCAGTTGATTTCCGCCAACCGCAAATATCCAACGACTTAACATGATAGAAAGAACGTGTTAAGCAAAACGCCATTTCCTTAACACGTTGCATGCGACATGTTAAGCAAGTCGGTGTTTGGTTAACATGATAATTCGAACAGATTACTCCTTGTTATATATAATAGGTGGTTAGCCGTATTGTGGGCTAACCTCCTATCGTTACGTTACGTCAAACATACGCTATTACTGCTAATGGTAAGGATTGGAGCATCGCTTGTCATCATTTTTATCCAAATTGGCTTATAATTCGGAAATTTTATATAAATTTGTAAAACAATAAACCAACCGAAATATGAAGACAATCAATACACGCCGCAGCATTCGCAAGTATACCGATGCTCCGGTAAGCGAGAAGCTGCTGCGCCGCCTGCTCAGCGAGGCAGAGCGCACGCAGACAATGGGCAACCTGCAGCTTTACAGCGTAGTGGTGACACGATCCGATGAACAGAAGCGCTGCCTCGCGCCGGCACACTTCAACCAGCCGATGGTGGAGGAAGCGCCCGTAGTGCTCACGTTCTGCGCCGACTACCGCCGCACCACGCTTTGGGCAAAGAACCGCAACGCCGACCCCGGCTACGACAATATGCTCTCCTTTCAGAACGCAGCCACCGACGCGCTGCTTTTCTGCCAGACCTTCTGCAACCTTGCTGAAGAGGAAGGTTTGGGCTGCTGCTTCCTCGGCACAACGGTCTACATGCCGCAGATGATTATCGACGTGCTGCAGCTGCCCGAACTTGTGGTGCCCGTGGCTACCATCACGCTCGGTTGGCCCGACGAGCAGCCCGCGCTCACCGACCGACTGCCCCTCGACGCTGTCATGCACGAGGAGACCTACACCGACTATACCCCCGAGCGCATCGACCGCTTCTATGCCGAGAAGGAGGCGCTGGAGGAGAACCGCGAGTTCGTGCGCTTGAACTGCAAGCAGACCCTCGCGCAGGTGTACACCGACTGCCGCTACACACGCAAGGACAACGAGGCGATGTCCGCAGGACTGCTGGAGGTGCTCAAGAAGCAGGGCTTCTTACGTTGATGGGCTCCGACCCACAAGCCGAAACCATAACAAGTATTTAGATATAACAATGAACAAAGACACGTTCGACAAGCCGCTCTCGCTCCTCGAGCTTAACTCGCTCGTTGCAGCCGTCGTAGACATCAGTCTGCCCGACGAGTACTGGGTGGAGGCAGAGCTGTCGGAGGCGCGCGAGGTGCGCGGACATTGCTACATGGAGCTGGTGGAGAAGGACGAATACTCCAACACGCCCACGGCTCGCGCCTCAGCCAAGTGCTGGGCGTCGCGATGGTCGCTGCTGCGCCCCAAGTTCGAGCGCATCACTGGTCAGCGGCTGCACGCTGGCATGAAGGTGCTGCTGCGCGTGCGTGCGCAGTTTCATGCCGCCTACGGCTTCTCGTGGATAGTGAGCGACATCAATCCCGAGTACACCATGGGCGACCTGGCACGGCGCCGGCAGGAGATAGTGCGACAGCTGAAAGCAGAAGGCGTGTTCGACCTGCAGAAAGAGCTGAGGCTGCCGATGTTCGCACAGCGCATAGCCGTCATATCGAGCGAAGGAGCAGCCGGCTACGGCGACTTCTGCCGCCAGTTGCACGACAATCAGGCAGGATATATATATAAGGTGGAGCTCTTCGGCGCCGTCATGCAGGGCGAAGCCGTGGAGCAGAGCGTGATAGCCGCCCTCGGACGCATATACGAGCGCGTGGACGACTTCGACGCCGTGGTGATAATACGCGGCGGAGGTGCCACGAGCGATATGTCGGGCTTCGACACACTCGCCCTGGCAGAGAACGTAGCCAACTTCCCGCTGCCCATCATTACCGGTATCGGTCATGAGCGTGACGAGTGTGTGCTCGACATGGTGGCGTTCGCACGCATGAAGACGCCTACCGCCGCAGCCCAACATCTCATCGACAATCTGCAGCGCACGGCGCAGCTCATCGACCAGGCAGCCGACCGCATAGCCGACCGCGTGAAGCGCCGCATGGATGTGGAGCGTGTGCGTCTGGCGTCGATGGCGGAGCGCATACCCATGCTCTTCTCGCTCGTGAAGACGAAGGAGTGGGGCAGGGCCGACCGCCTCATGCAGCGCATAGCCGCAGCCGTGAGTCGCCGCCTCGCTACGGCGGAAACGCGACTCGACACTCTGCAGCGCACGGTAGAGACCGCATCCAAGCGCAAGATAGACACCGAACGCCACCGTCTTGAACTGCTCGCACAGCGCATTGAGGCAGAAAACCCCGAACGCCTGCTGCGCCGCGGCTACAGCATCACGACCTACAACGGCAAAGCCGTGCGCGACGCCGCACAACTGCCGAAGGGTGCGCTGGTAGAGACGCATGTGGAGAAAGGAAAGTTCAAGTCAAGAGTGGAATAGTAGGATGCAGCAATATAGGGGTGCACTTCTTGCTCTGGCAAGCGGCAAAGCCGAGCGGAGGCAGCTGCACCCCCTTGAAGATGGCACTGCACCCCTAACTGCACACACTAATAAAAACAACAACCCAAATGCCCAAAGAACAGAAATATGAAGCGGCGATGCGCCAGTTGGAAGACATCGCTGCGAAGATGGAGAACGGCGAGCTCGACATCGACTCGCTCAGTGAACAACTCAAGACCGCGCAGAAGCTGATAAAGCAATGCAAGGACAAACTCACGAAGACCGACGAGGACATACGCAAGATTCTCGGCGCAGAAAATTGACAACGCAGTCCGCAACCGTCTTTTTTGTGCTAATAATCTCTAATCTGCGGCAAATAGTTGCAGGTTTGTTTTATTATTATTACTTTTGCCTGCGGTTAGAGGAGCATATCCCAGCTATGAAAAAGAAACGTATTAAAACCTAAAGTTTTATGAAAGATATAGCATGGTCTGAGTTGTCGTTCGGCTATATGCCTACCGACTATAACGTGCGCTGTTGCTACCGCAATGGCAAGTGGGGCGAGATAGAAGTCTGCTCCGACGAGTACATTAAGCTTCACATGGCAGCCACCTGTCTGCACTACGGACAGGAAGCCTTTGAGGGACTGAAGGCATATCGTTGCCCCGACGGCAAGGTGCGCGTGTTCCGTATGGACGAGAACGCAGCACGTCTGCAGTCTACATGCCGCGGCATCATGATGCCAGAGCTGCCTACGGAATTATTCGAGGAGATGGTGAAGAAGGTAGTGCGCCTCAACCAGGAGTACATCCCGACATACGAGAGCGGCGCAACACTCTACATCCGTCCGCTCCTCATCGGTACATCGGCACAGGTAGGCGTTCGTCCGGCAGAAGAGTACATGTTCCTCATCTTCGTCACGCCGGTAGGACCTTACTTCAAGGGTGGTTTCTCTACAAACCCATACGTCATCATACGCGACTACGACCGTTCGGCTCCGCTCGGAACCGGTATCTACAAGGTGGGCGGCAACTATGCTGCATCGCTCAGAGCCAACCATCTCGCTCATGAGAAGGGCTACGCTTGCGAGTTCTATCTCGACGCAAAGGAGAAGAAGTACATGGACGAGTGCGGTGCTGCCAACTTCTTCGGTATCAAGAACAACACATACGTAACACCGAAGTCGACCTCTATCCTTCCGTCTATCACAAACAAGAGTCTTATGCAGCTCGCTGAGGACTTCGGCTTGAAGGTAGAGCGCAGACAGATTCCCGAGGAAGAGCTCGCTACATTTGAGGAGGCAGGCGCTTGCGGCACAGCAGCCGTAATCAGCCCGATCTCTTACATCGACGACCTCGACACAGGTCAGCGCTTTATGTTCAGCGAGGACGGCAAGCCGGGTCCCGTTTCAACCAAGCTCTACAACCACCTGCGTGGCATCCAGTATGGCACAGAGGAGGACAAGCATGGTTGGACAACAGTAGTAATCGAATAACAGCCAGTCTGCCTCATATATGTGGGGCAAGATGTTTAAAGTTAACAATCAAAAGAGGTGCAGCGGTTTATGCCGTTGCACCTTATTTGTATATATATATGTGTGCAATACCTATTTTTAACCCTGCGAATTTGCCTAATCGTCCTTTATTTCGTAACTTTGCATACACTAATATATTTCATTATGGAGAATAATACTCATACCGTATTCAATGCAGCTCAACTTAAAATGTTGAATATGATGGCAATGCTGAAGACTAAAGAAGAGATAGATGGTCTGCAGCAAGTTGTGTCTGATTATCTTGCAAAACTGTTGCATGGTGAGATTGATCGTTTGTGGGAAGAAGGCGAACTCTCGGAAGAAAAAGTAGAGGGTTTAGAACTCTCCATGAGCGCACACACTATAATAAGCAACAATTATGATTGGAGTGAACACTAACTATGTGCTTGACACAAATAGTTTGATAATGTCACTTTAGATTTCCCAAAAGTTGATGTAATTGATATTGACGAATTTTTAAAAATACTTCTTTCCGAAGTGAATTAAAAGACTATAATGGGCAAAGGAAAACTGGCGAAGTTCGCCGATATGGAGCGATATGAGAACGTGTTTCAGTATCCGTTCTCGGTAGCCGATAATGTGCCGTTCGACATGAAGGGACATTGGCGCGAGATGTATTTCAAGAACGACAACCCGATTGTGCTCGAGCTGGGCTGCGGCAAAGGCGAGTACACAGTGGGGCTGGCAAAGATGTTCCCCGACGTCAACTTCATTGGCGTAGACATTAAGGGCGCACGCATGTGGACCGGCGCTACGCAGGCGCTCGGCGAAGGACTCAAGAACGTGGCGTTTCTGCGCACGAACATAGAGATTATAGACCGCTTCTTCGCTGAAGGCGAGGTGCAGGAGATATGGCTCACGTTCAGCGATCCGCAGATGAAGAACCCGCGCAAGCGTCTCACCTCTACCTACTTCATGCAGCGCTACCGCCGCTTCCTGCAGGACGGCGGCACGATACATCTGAAGACCGACTCCAACTTCCTCTTCACATATACCACTTACATGCAGCAGCGCAACAATCTGCCGCTGCTCTTCCGCACGGAAGACCTCTATCATACCGAAGGCCTCGACGCACAGACCAACGAGATTCTCGGTATACAGACCTACTACGAGAGTATGTGGATAGAACGCGGACTCAACATCAAGTACATGAAGTTCGCATTGCCGCACGAAGGCGAGCTTTTTGAGCCGGAGGTAGAGATTCCGCTCGACGAGTATCGCTCGTATCATCGCGACAAGCGTAGCTCTAAAACAACTGCGGTATAAGTTTTGAATTTTGAGTTTTGAATTTTGAATTGTCGGCTACGCCGATTAAGAGTTTTTCAATTTTGAATTATTCTGTTTTAAATTCAAAACTCAAAACTCAAAATTCAAAATTCAAAACTCAAAACTCAAAATTGCGACGCATGTCGCAACAATTCAAAACTCAAAACTCAAAACTCAAAATTCAAAATGACCCTATATCCGAAACTCATTACTGACGCACTCGCAACAGTAATATACGCAGGTACAAAGAAAAACCTCATAGAAAGCAATATGCTTGCCGACGATGTGCGCATCAACGGCATGAAAGTGAAGTTTACACTCGTCTTCCCACGCGATACCGACCCGTTCATGAAGTCGACTATCAAGGCGGCTGAGGCTGCCATCCACTATCACGTGTCGAAAGACGTGGAGGTGACAATCGAGACCGAATTCCTCTCGAAGCCGCGCCCGGAAGTGGGCAAGCTGCTGCCGCAGGTGAAGAACATCATCGCCGTCAGCTCTGGCAAGGGCGGCGTGGGCAAGAGTACCGTTGCAGCCAACCTCGCTATCGCTTTGGCACGTCTTGGCTACAAGGTAGGTCTGCTCGACTGCGATATCTTCGGTCCGTCGGTTCCGAAGATGTTCCAAGTAGAAGACGCACGTCCATACGCTGTGAAGAAAGACGGACGCGACCTCATCGAGCCAATTGAGAAGTATGGCATCAAACTGCTCTCTATAGGCTTCTTCGTAAACCCCGACACCGCAACTCTGTGGCGCGGCGGCATGGCGTCGAACGCACTGAAGCAGCTCATCGCCGACGCCGACTGGGGCGAGCTCGACTACTTCGTACTCGACACACCTCCAGGAACAAGCGACATACACCTCACACTGCTGCAGACTCTCGCAATCACAGGCGCTGTCATCGTGAGCACACCGCAGAAGGTGGCGCTCGCCGACGCTCTCAAGGGCATCGACATGTACGAGAACGACAAGGTGAACGTGCCTATCCTCGGACTCGTGGAGAACATGGCGTGGTTCACACCAGCCGAACTGCCCGAGAACAAGTATTACATCTTCGGCAAGGAAGGCTGCAAGCAGCTTGCGCAGGAGAAGGGCTTGCCTCTGCTTGCGCAGATACCGCTCGTGCAGGGCATCTGCGAGAATGGAGACGCTGGTACACCTGCCGCTCTCGACAGCAACAGCATAACAGGTTTGGCGTTCATCAACCTCGCGCAGGCTGTCGTAACTGTCGTAAACCGTCGCAACAAGGAGCAGCAGCCCACAAAGATTGTAGAGGTTACGAAGAACTGATAAGGACTGAACGTACAAAAAAGCCTGTCTGTTTGAACGTACAAGGAATCTATTTGTATTACAATGGCTAAAGAGAAAGAAATATTCAAGCGCGCCGAACTGCTTATGGGCGAAGACGTGATGGAGGCGTTGGCGTCGAAGCGCGTCATCGTCTTCGGTGTGGGCGGCGTAGGCAGCTGGTGTGTCGAGTGTCTTGTACGCTCTGGCATACGCCATATCACGATAGTCGACTGCGACTGCGTGTGCGCTTCTAACGTAAACCGTCAGCTGATGGCTACGTCCTCTACAATCGGACGCGTGAAGGTTGAGGCGCTGCGCGAACGTCTGCTCGAGATAAACCCCGACTGTGAGGTCACGGCTCTGCAGAAGATGTACACCGACGAGACTGCAGCCGAGTTCCATCTCGAAGAGTACGACTATATCATCGATGCTATCGACTCGCTGAAGGACAAGGTGTCGCTCATAATGCGTGCCTGCGAGACCAATGCCGTGTTCTTCTCGTCAATGGGCGCTGCGTTGAAGATGGATTCTACGCAAATACGTGTGACTGAGTTTTGGAAGGTGCGTGGCTGTCCGCTCGGATCGGCGCTGCGCAAGCGCATGAAGCGCGCAGGCTTGAAACCGGCGCACAAGTTCCAGTGCGTATATAGCGAGGAGCTGCTTGACAATCGCGGTAGCGATACAGGCAACGACCCCTGTCTGATACAGAAGGCGCAGACAAATGGTTCGATGGCGCACATCACGGCAATATTCGGCTTCACGATAGCCGGACTTGTGCTTAAAGATGTGTATCAGAAGACACTTGGCAAGCTGTAATACAATAAAACAACGAAAAAAGAGTTATTTAAAGAAAACAATATTGACAATGAAGAAATACGTTATTTATCTGTTTCTGTTCATGTTCCTGCCGTTGGCTGCCATGGCACAGTCGTCGATGACCGACCAGCAGGTGATGCAGTTCATCGTGAAGGAACACAACTCTGGTAAGTCGCAGTCGGAGATTGTGACCAAGCTTATGCAGCGTGGTGTGGACATCTCGCAGATTCGCCGCGTGCGCAACAAGTACGAACGCCAGATGAAGCAGGGCGGATTGGGTAATGTGTCGGATAACACAACGGGCAAGGACGAGTCGCGTCTGCGTACCAACAACGGCAATCCGCGCGAACTGGCAAAGCGCGACGACTATGGCAAGGAAGCTACGCAGAAGGCTTCGCAGTATTCGAGCATGCGCCTGAAGGCAGAACGCGACCGCAAGTACAAGAACACCTACGACGAGACCGACGAGGAGTTTATGGACTATCAGCGTGAGATGTTCGAGCTGGTGCCAGATACGGCACAGATGCTTGAGCAGCTGCTTGCTGAGCGCGACGCTCTGAAGAAGAAAGTGTTCGGACGCGACATCTTCAACAACCAGGAACTCTCGTTCGAGCCGAACATGAACATCGCTACACCGCAGAGCTACGTCCTCGGTCCGGGCGATGCTGTCTTCGTTGATATCTACGGCGCTTCGCAGAAGTCGGAGCAGTGCACCGTGTCGCCTGAAGGCGAGATAACCATCGAAGGTTTCGGACCCGTACATGTTGGCGGACTTACAGTAGATCAGGCTAACAGACGCCTTCGCTCTACGCTTGGCGCACGCTATAGCAGTTCTAAGGTAAAGCTGTCGGTAGGTCAGACACGTACTATAATTGTTAACGTGATGGGCGAGGTGAAGACACCTGGTACCTACACACTCTCGGCTTTCGCTACTGTCTTCCACGCTCTCTACATGGCTGGCGGCACAAACGACATCGGTACGCTCCGTAATATCAAGGTATATCGCAACAACCGTCTTATAACAACCGTCGACATCTACGACTATATCCTCAACGGAAAGCTCACGGGCAATGTGCGTCTCGCTGACAACGACGTGGTTGTTGTAGGCCCGTACGACTGTCTTGTGAACGTAACGGGTAAGGTGAAGCGTCCTATGTTCTACGAGATGAAACCCAACGAGTCGATCGCTTCGTTGCTGAAATACACGGGCGGTTTCACTGGCGACGCTTACAAGAAGGCCGTGCGTGTGAACCGTAAGAACGGAAAGGAATACTCGGCATATAACGTTGAAGAGTTCGACTTTGCGAGTTTCCATGTAGCCGACGGCGACTCTGTGTCTGTCGACTCAATCATGGCACGCTACGCCAACACCGTTGAGGTGAAGGGAGCCGTGTTCCGTCCAGGTATGTATAACCTCGGCGAGCAGGTGAACAGCGTACGTTCGCTCATCGAGCACGCCGACGGTGTTACAGAAGATGCTATCACTTCGCGTGCCGTGATGCACCGCATGAAGGCAGACCGCACGCTTGAGGTGGTCAGCGTAGACATCGAGGGCATTATGAGCGGTCGTGTTGCCGACATCCCATTGAAGGAGAACGACGTGCTCTTTGTGGCTACCAAGACAGAGAAGATGTCCGACCGAACGCTCACGATACGTGGCGAGGTGCAGTATCCCGGTGTATATAAATACGCCGACAACGAGACTGTTGAGGACTTCATCATACAGGCAGGCGGTCTCACCGACAAGGCGTCGCTCATGAACGTGAGCATCAGCCGACGTGTGAGCGACCCGAAGGCGTTGCGTCCAGACAGCGTCATCGCAAAGACATTCAACGTGGCGCTGAAAGACAACTTTGCTGTTGACGGCGACCGCACGCTGACGCTCATGCCCTTCGACGAAGTGTACGTAATGCGCTCGCCGGGCTACACCGAGCAGCAGAACGTGTCGGTAGAAGGCGAGGTGCTCTTCGCCGGAACCTACGCTCTTGAGTGCAACAACACACGCTTGAGCGACCTCTTCAAGAAGTCGGGCGGCTCGAATGGACTCGCTTATATCAAGGGTGCGCGACTCATGCGCAAGGCTAACGAAACAGAAAAGGCACGTATGGAGGCCGTACTGAAGATGCAGCAGGAGGAACAGAAGAAGAACCTTCTGCAGCTCTCGGCAAGTGCAAACAACGCCGCAGCTCTGCAGTCTACAGCCCAGGACGCTACAAAGGCCAACATCGAGAAGTTCCAGGTGCCCGACGAGTATCCCGTAGGTATCGACCTTGCTGAGGCTATGAAGAATCCGGGCTCTGACGCCGACCTCGTATTGCGCGACGGCGACCGCCTTATTGTGCCGCAGTATAACGGAACGGTGAAGGTGAACGGAGCCGTGATGTACGCCAATACCGTGGCTTACGAGCGCGGAAAGCGTGCCAGCTACTACATCGACCAGGCAGGCGGCTACGCTTCAGACGCCGTTAAGGGCCGTGCATACATTATATATATGAACGGTAAGGTGTCGAAGCTGAGTCACGGAGCGAAGGTTCAGCCGGGCTGCGAGATTGTAGTTCCTGCTAAGCTGAAGCGCAAGATGTCAGCTGCCGAGATGATGAGTATGGGATCGAGCATGTCGTCAATCGCTGCGATGATCGCAACAATCAGTAACATCATCACGAAGTAAGGTATTGCTAATATGTAGTAATGTTTAGTTCGTAAAAAACACAATAATGAGAAAAGCTATGAAGAAAAGTCACATTTTGACAGCAATGGTTGTGTTGTTCAGTGTGATAGTGTCAGCGTCATTGAAGGCTCAGACACCAACCGAATGGCCAGACCTACCTTTGCTCACAATTGAGACTGTTGATGGCGTGATGCCTACTGCTACTAAAGTATTTCCTCCCGAGGGATGTGTTGGTGAGGGAATATTGAGTGAGCATGTGCCTGGTCGTCTTGTGATGACTTTCAAAGGTGAAACGTTATATGACAGCGGCGATTATGTGAAGGGTGAATCGGGAGTCAGAATAAAGATTCGTGGCAATACAACAGGTGCTTATCTTGCGCAGCATCCTTATAAACTGAAATTATCAAAGAAAGCCGATTTACTTCAACTTGGCAATGAGCATAAAAGTAAGGACTTCGCCTTGCTTTCCATGTATACGTGGAATAAAGTGATGAAGAATAAGGAATCTAATATTCTTCTTAATACGGGACTGGCTTTGTGTCGTGCGCTTAATTTCCCATGGACACCTAATACACGTCCCGTAAATGTTGTTATCAACGGGAAATATCAAGGCTTGTACCATCTTGCCGAGACTGTAGAACGTGCAGACACTCGTATAAAGACCGATAAGACTGGTTTTGTAATAGAGAACGATGCCTATTGGTGGAAAGAAGGTGAGGTTTACTTCCGTACAGAGCATCAGGTTGCCAATACATACATGGGATACACGTTCAAATATCCTGATGGCGATGACATAACTGAAGAGCAGTTGGCTGATATAAAGAATTATATGGAAAAGGTAGAGACTGCGGTTTACACAAACGCTGGAGCCTCAGACCTTATCGATTACAATTCGTTTGCCCATTGGATTCTTGCTCATGACATTCTTGGTACATACGATGCAGCAGGTAGTAATATGTTCCTTTATAAAGAGAATGGTACTACTGAAGACTCGAAGTTGAAGATGGCAACGCTTTGGGACTTTGATTCTGCGTTTTATACAAATGTGGATTGGGGAAAACAACACTGTAGTTATCTTTTCTTCTATCAGGCTCTATTTCAAGATAAAAACTTTGTGCGTGTATATCTTGATCTCTATAAAGAGAAGATTGCTTCTGTATATCCTTATGTTGAGAATAGTCTAAAAGAGTTTAAGGAGAAGTATGGTGAGGCTTTCGAGAAGAGTATAGAGCTGCATCGTGCTGTTTATGCTAATGAGTGTATGAACACCCTTGACGAGCAGATTGATGATGTGTTGACACACTTGAAGGAGCGTCTTGTCAAATTGCAGACTCTTACAACCGAATTGGAGCGTTCTACAGACATCGGGTTGTGTGTAGATAATTCAGATAATCGTATAATGAATCGCACCAGCATATTAGGTGTGGATTTTACTGGCGTTGATGTGAACAGACTTCCAGTAGGAATATACATAGAGAAACGTGCCGATGGCACGATTAGAAAAGTGCTTAATAAATAAAACGATATGAGCGAACAAAAGAAAGACGTGATCGACCTCGTAGAGGTGTTCAAGTTGCTTAAGTCGAAGAAGAAGGTATTCTTCATCGTTCTGCCGATAGTGTTTGTGCTGTCGTGCCTATATATCTTTCCACAACCACGCTACTACCGTTGTAACGTGACGCTGGCGCCGGAGGCAACTGGTGAGAATGTGGCTGGCGGACTCTCGTCTCTTGCTTAGGTGAACGGAGCTGTGATGTACGCCAATACCGTGGCTTACGAGCGCGGAAAGCGTGCCGGCTACTACATCGACCAGGCAGGCGGCTACGCTTCAGACGCCGTTAAGGGCCGTGCATACATTATATATATGAACGGTAAGGTGTCGAAGCTGAGTCACGGAGCGAAGGTTCAGCCGGGCTGCGAGATTGTAGTTCCTGCTAAGCTGAAGCGCAAGATGTCAGCTGCCGAGATGATGAGTATGGGATCGAGCATGTCGTCAATCGCTGCGATGATCGCAACAATCAGTAACATCATTACGAAGTAAGGTCTGATGTTACAACCGAAATCATGAATATGTCAGAAAAGAAAATGAAGAAAATAGATTTTGTAATAATCATAAAAAAGGTATGTGAGAATAGAAAGCTTTTCTATATTACACTGCCTATAGTGTTTGTTGTATCATGTCTTCTTATCTTGTGTGTGCCACGTACATACAGTACAGATACTCAAGTGGTTCCGGAGATAGACAATTCAAAAGGTAGTGGAGCACTAAGTTCGTTGGCTTCTTCTTTCGGCTTTGACTTGTCTTCAATGCAGACTACTGATGCCATTACACCATTGTTGTATCCAGACCTTATGGAGGACAACAAATTTGTGTCGGAGCTGTTTAATATAAAGGTAACAAGTGTTGATGGTAAGATAAATACCACATACTATAATTATCTTGCAAAGTATAACCAATTGCCATGGTGGTCATTGTTGGTTGCTAAAATAAAAATGGCGTTAAGTTCGAATGAAAAGTTCAACAAAAAGAGCGAATTTGATCCTTATCATGTAAATAGGTTCAATAATTATATAATGAATCTTATTCGTAAAAATGTTGATATAAGTGTTGATAAGAAAACGGGTGTCATAGCTATTGGTGCTACTGCTCAGGATCCGCTCATTTGTAAGACTTTAGCAGACTCAACAAGAAGTCTTATACTGCGTTACATCATTGATTATCGTACCAATAAAGCGCGTATAGATATGGATTATTATCACAAGTTGGTGATTGATGCCAAGGCTGATTATGAGAAAGCGCGTCAGAAGTATGGTAGTTATTCAGATGCCAACTATGATGTGATTTTAGAGAGCTTTAGGAGCAAGCGGGATGATTTGGAGAATGAAATGCAACTTAAATATAATGTGTACTCTACAATGAGTACACAATATCAAGATGCGAAGGCACGTGTACAGGAACGTACACCTGCTTTCACTATTTTGAAAGGCGCTTCTGTTCCAATTAAACCTACCGGTCCGAAGCGTATGTTGTTTGTACTCGCTATGACCTTGTTAGCATTCTTCGTACTGACACTTTGGTCTGTTAGAGAGTATCTGCTTAAAGATTAAGTATAATTCAAAATGAGAGAAAATACAGATACTGCAAATATAAAAGGTAGTCATGTCAATCGTATAACAACCAATACGATATTACTGTTCTTGCGTATTCTTGTCATCACAATAGTCAACCTGTATGCCGTACGTTTGGTGCTGAGTGGTCTTGGCGATGAGGAATATGGAGTTTTCAATGCAGTTGTTGGTGTTGTTATGACGTGTTCATGTGTCTTTCCAGTGTTGGCAGTATCTGTACAGCGATTCTTTTCTTATGTTATAGGAAAAGGAGAAGAACGGAAGATGCAAGAAATATTCTCGGCAAGCATCAATATCATTATTGTGTCTACGATTGTCATTGGTTTGGTGTTCGAGACCATCGGTGTATATGTTATAAGCAATAAACTCCAGATACCGGAAAGTGTGCATGGCGATGCTTTGTTGGTGTTCCATTTTGCAATACTTACATTTGTATTCAGTTATCTACAGATACCTTATACGGCAGCTGTTTTCTCGCATGAGAATATGGGGTTGTATGCAAAGGTTTCATGTCTTGATTGTTTGCTTAAGTTATTGGTGGCGTTTGCATTAGGGTTTGTATCTAATAGCAGACTTTTGTTCTATGCTGTGGGGCTTGCCGTTGTATCTTTATTTACTTTGTTGTGCTATGCGTTCATTGCCCGTAAACTTTATCCTGAATGTCATTACTGCAGGGTACGCAACAAAAGTATTTATAGAGAGTTGCTTTCGTTTTCAGGTTGGACGATGTATGGTGCGTTTGCTGCTGTTGGTATGATGCAAGGTAATACGATATTATTGAATATGTATTTCGGTCCATTAGCAAATGCAGCTTTTGGTGTGGCTACAAATATCTATAATGCCTTCATCTCGCTAATGAACAGTGTGGTGTTGTCTTTTCGTCCGCGCATGATACAGTCGTATGCAGCAGGTGATCATAAGTCGCTGAACATGTTGTTTAAGGTGAATAATATTTTTATATTGTGCTTGTTGGCGTGTGCAGCAATTCCTGTTATATTCGAGATGCGTATAATAATGCTTTATTGGTTGAAGAATGGTGTATCTGAAAACATGGTGTTGTTCTCACGATTATTTGTTGTCTATACGCTGATATTGGCAATGCATAACCCGATAACAATAATAATTCAGGCATCAGGAAATATAAAATATTATCATTTGCTGGTAGAGAGTATTATGGTGTTGAGTCTGCCACTCACATTTGTTTTGTTTAAGTTTGGTATGCCAGCCTATACTGTGTTTTTGTCAATGATAGGTCTAGGTTTGATTGCTCATTTGGTTAGAATTATATGTCTTAAATTCAACTATAAAGAGTTCTCTGTTCCTACATATTTTGTGCAGGTACTGTTGCGTGGAGGTGCTGCTGTAGCTTTAGGAGTTGTTGTGGCATATCTGTTGCATACGAGCATAGACTTCGGATTGTTGCGTCTGTGTATTATGATGGTGGTATCGCCGCTATCTACGTTAGTTTTTGTGTATTTGTTGTGCACTACACAATATGAACGTAGTTATATAAATAGTTTTATAGCGAAAATATTAAGAAGATAATATGGGTGTAATAATATTAACACTATTCGGAATAGCAATAACACTCGCTTTGCTTGAAGACAATCTTGAGGAAACGTCCAAAAAGCGAGCTTATTGGATATTTTGTGGAATCCTGGTGCTTGTGGCAGGATTGCGTGAAGTAGGTATAGACCCCGATTCTATTAATTACGAATATGCATTCATTCATTATGATGATGAAGAGCTGTCAACAGCTATAGAATATTCTTATTTTATCATATCGCAGATTCTTAGTTCGATAGTAGATGATGTACATATACTATTTTTGTTCTATGCCTTTTGGGGTGTTCTGCTGAAGTTCAAAGCGTTTAGAATATTGTCTCCCGACATGTGGTTTGTGCCTATAATCGTGTATTTGAGTTTTATATTCCAGCTTCACGAGATGACACAGATTCGTACGGGTGTAATGTCTGGTCTCTTCTTGTTGGCTATACAACCTATTGCGGAACGCAAATGGGTAAAGGCTTTGTTGCTTATTGGCATCGGAGCTTTCTTCCATATATCGGCCCTTGTGCTTATACCTTTGGTGTTCTTGAGTAACAAGGATATGTCTCTAAAGTCGCGAATGATTTGGATGGCTATAGTGCCTATTTCTTATGTTGTGTATTTTGTTGGTAGCAATTTGCTTGTCAACATACCGATTCCGTATATTGAAAATAAGTTGATGAATTATGAAAAGACATCAGACACAATGGAGTCAAGCCTTAATGTGTTTGGTCCGTTGCAGATGTTTACCATACTCGTGTATATGTACCTGATGTATTTTTATGATACCATCAAGGAGCATAATAAATACTTTACGGTGATGATAAAAATATTTGCTCTTAGTGTATCGGCATTTGCTGCTTTTGCATTTTTGCCAGTATTGGCTAACCGTCTAAGTTATTTGTTAAGAGTAGTTACGATAATACTTTTCGGCAACATTTATTATACAATACGTCCTAAGTGGGTCGGATTGCTTGCTGTGGTGTTTGTAGCTATGATATATATGTTGTATACATTATCTTATATTTTTGAAATAAAGCTACTATAGGGGTAGTAATTAAAATAAAAATAACTACCTTTGTATATAGAATGACAAAAGTTTAGCATTTGATTTGAAGTTGTATGGAGACTATTTGTTGATAGGTATAATCTCCTTATTTGAGGCAATCGTGTAGCTCAGCAAGACGTGTCAGACTTTACGATTAAAACTTCGATGTGAGTTGTTAAAACATTAAATGAAAAAATGAATAAAGCAAGAATAATAGCATTATATCTTCCACAGTTCCATCCGATTCCAGAAAACGATCGTTGGTGGGGACCTGGTTTTACAGAGTGGACGAATGTAGCGAAATCTAAACCATTGTTTCGTGGGCATGTGCAACCGCGCATACCTGCCGATTTGGGGTTTTATGATTTGCGTTTAGCGGAGACTCGTGAGCAACAGGCCATTTTGGCTCGCGAAGCAGGAATAGAAGGATTCTGCTACTATCATTACTGGTTTGGTGGTGGACGCCAGTTGCTTGAGCGTCCGTTCAATGAGGTGGTAGCAAGCGGCAAACCTGATTTTCCGTTTTGTATTTGTTGGGCTAACCATACGTGGAGTAACAAGACATGGAACCGTAAGTCGGCAATGCAGCAGGATACTGTACTTATGGAGCAGACTTACCCTGGAACAGAGGATGATATAGCTCACTTCAAATCGTTGCTGCCAGCTTTCCGCGACTCGCGTTATATGACTGTTGACGGAAAACTTATTTTTGTTATTTATGATCCGCTGAAGTTCATCAATATAGAGCGTTTTATTGAAACATGGCGCAAACTGGCCGAGAAGAACGGACTTCCAGGCTTCCATTTTGTAGGTATGACACCGTCTACACTTACATTTCGTGTTGCAGCGGATGGTAGTCGTCAGCGTGTGATGCCAAATCTTAAAAGTAGTGCCAAGATATTCAAGGATGTACTTGATTTAGGATTCGATTCGGTTAATTCGTTTGGTAAACGCCGTGGAGAAATGCTATATGAGGGTAAGTGGAAGAATCTTGCTAAGACTATATTGCGCCATATAGGACTGCCTACAGGTAGTATTCGATATGATTACGAGCGTACCGTGCGAAACTATTTTGCGCCTGAAGACTCATGGGAGAATGTTTATCCTACAATACTTCCCCAGTGGGATCGCACTCCGCGAGTGTCTTCATGGGATGGAGTCTATGTGAATGCAACACCTGAAAAGTTTGAACAGCATATACGTCAGGCGCTCGACTTAATTAAGAACAAGGAGCCGGAGCATCGCATACTTTTCCTTAAATCGTGGAACGAGTGGGGGGAGGGCAATTATGTAGAGCCTGATCTTCAGTGGGGACATGGTTTCCTTGATGCAATACACAGGGCTGTTGTAGAATAAAAAAACTTAGTATGACAGAAACAATAGTCTCAGTAATTATTCCGACTTACAAGCCTAAGGCGTATTTATGGAATTGTATAGATAGCATCTGCCGACAGACAATAGGAATAGAAAAAATAGAACTACTGATAGTAGTCAATGGATGCGGAGAAGAATATGTACAATCAATAAAAGATTATCTCTCAAACAAGTCGGATATAAAAGTACACTTGTTGCATACGGATGTTGCAGGTGTATCTAATGCACGTAATATTGGAATAGATATTGCGAGCGGAAAGTTTTTGTGTTTCATTGACGATGACGATTGGATGTCGGATAATTATCTTGAAACCCTTGTTGCTATGGCCGGTGATAATGCCGATGTCGTCGAGGCTAATGTATGTGATTATATTGAAGATACTGATACATACAAGGATGATTATTTGACAAAGGCTTTCATGTGTTGTCAGGACAAGTCGAATCTGTCATTGATGCAGGCACGCAAGTTCATGTCTTCTGCATGTTGTAAGATTATACGTCGCAGTGTTGTGGGGAATGCACGCTTCGATTGTCGCTTCAGTATCGGTGAAGATTCGCTTTTTATGGCAACAATAAGCCGACACATAAAGAAAATATGCGTTTCTTCTCCTGAAGCTATCTATTATCGTCGTGTAAGAACAGGATCTGCGTCACGCAAAAAAGACACCTTATGGGTGTTCGTGAAGAGGTATTCTCGTCTTGCTAATGCATACACGAAGTTGTTGTTGTCGGATGTGATACATTACAACTGGTTGTTCTTCGCTACACGTTATGTAGCTTTATGCATACATGTGTTGAGAAAATCTTAATATATAAATAATAATTGCAACGAAAAAACGTTATTATTATTAACAGAAACAATAATAAATGTATCTTAAAATGAAAAAGATAATGCTTGTGTTTGGAACTCGTCCGGAGGCTATTAAGATGGCACCTCTGGTTAAGGCGTTTCAGGCACGTAAAGACGAATTCGAAACTATAGTGTGTGTTACCGGTCAGCATCGCGAAATGCTCGATCAGGTTCTCTCACTTTTCGATATAAAGCCCGACTTCGACTTGAATATTATGAAGCAGGGACAGGACTTATATGACGTAACGTCGCGTGTACTGCTTGGCATGCGTGATGTTTTTAAGACGTGTGTGCCAGACATTTTGTTTGTGCATGGCGATACTACTACCAGTACTGCAGCCGCTCTTGCGGCTTTTTATCATCAGATACCGGTAGCACATGTTGAGGCTGGACTACGTACGGGCAATATATACAGCCCGTGGCCTGAGGAAATGAATCGACTTATTACGGGACGTATTGCTACATATAACCTTTCACCTACGAAGTTGAGTCGTGAGAATCTTTTGCGTGAGAATGTTAGTGACAGCAAGATTGTAGTTACTGGCAATACTGTAATCGACGCCCTTCACTGGGTTACCAATAAGATTAATAATGATAAAAACCTAAATGTGAATCTTGCAAAAGAACTCGTAACGAAAGGTTATGATGTCAGTCGTTTGGCAAGTGGTCGCCGTTTGATACTTATTACAGGACATCGTCGTGAGAATTTTGGTGAGGGATTCCATAATATATGTAATGCTTTAAAGACTCTTTCCGAGAAGTATCCTGATGTTGATTTCGTCTATCCGATGCATCTCAATCCGAATGTGCGTCGTCCTATACATGAGGCTTTTGGAGAGGACTTGAGCAACTTGGGCAATATGTTCTTCATAGAGCCACTCGAATACCTTATGTTTATCTTCCTCATGGAAAAGTCAGACATTGTGCTGACTGACAGTGGTGGCATTCAGGAGGAAGCTCCTGGACTTGGCAAGCCTGTCCTGGTGATGCGTGATACAACGGAGCGTCCTGAGGCTCTTGAGGCAGGCACTGTGAAACTTGTCGGTACAGACTATAACGCTATTGTCGACAACGTGTCGCTGCTTCTAAACGATCGTGAGGCTTACGAGCGCATGAGTCATGCTGTAAATCCGTATGGTGACGGAAAGGCTTGTGGTCGTATCATAGACTTTATAAAATAATTATTCTTGAACATAAAATCATAAAAACAATATAATATGAAAGCATGTTTTATGGGCCTTGGCTACATAGGATTGCCAACTGCCATTATCGCTGCTAAGCACGGTGTGCAGGTAACAGGTGTCGATATAAATAAAAATGTTGTCGAGCAGACTAATGCTGGACACTTGCATATCATTGAGCCAGGACTTGAAGCTTTGCTCAAGGAAGTTGTTGATGCAGGGCAGCTGCGTGCAACTACACAGCCAGAGAAGAGCGATGCGTTCTTTATTGTTGTGCCTACACCGTTCCGTGGCGGCAACCACGAACCTGACATTTCGTATGTAGAGTCTGCTACACGTATGGTATTGCCCTATCTTGAACCGGGCAATCTTTTTGTAATAGAGTCGACTTCTCCTGTCGGCACAACGGAGAAGATGACCAAGATAATCTTTGATGAGCGTCCGGAGCTTAAGGATAATATATATATTGCCTATTGTCCAGAACGCGTATTACCAGGCAATGTTATATACGAGTTGGTGCATAACGATCGTGTGATTGGTGGTATGAATGAGGATTCTACCAAGAAGGCGCAGGAGTTCTATGCGCAGTTTGTGCAGGGCGATTTGCATGCAACAAACTGCAAGACAGCCGAGTTGTGTAAGCTTACAGAGAATTCGAGTCGCGATTCGCAGATAGCTTTCGCCAACGAGCTTTCTATAATCTGTGACAAGGCTGGCATTAATGTTTGGGAACTCATCAATCTGGCCAACAAGCATCCGCGTGTTAATATTCTTCAGCCTGGCTGTGGAGTAGGAGGTCACTGTATTGCTATTGACCCGTATTTCATTTCTGCGGAGTTTCCGGCAGAGTCGAAAATGATTGCAACAGCGCGTGAAGTGAACAACTACAAAGCGTTTTGGTGCGCCGAAAAGACAAAGAATGCTATTCTGAAGTTTGAGTTGGATAACAAGCGCCAACCGGTAGTTGCTATGATGGGACTTGCGTTCAAACCGAATATTGACGATTTGCGTGAGAGTCCGGCAAAGTACATCGCAACCAAAATCATGCAAGATTGTTATAACGCAGAAGTGCTTATTGTCGAGCCTAATATTACAGAGCACCCAGTGTTCAAGCTCTCTGATTACAAGGAGGCTTATGACAAGGCCGATATCGTTGTTTTCCTTACTGCGCACAACCAGTTCAAGGAGTTGGAGTGGAAGGACGATAAAGTGATACTTGATTTTTGTGGTATTTTCAAGAAGTAATGCGAATATTATTTTTAACAGATAACTTCCCACCTGAAGTAAATGCTCCGGCATCAAGAACTTATGAGCATTGCAAGGAGTGGGTGAAAGCTGGGGCGGATGTCACAGTCATAACGTGTGCGCCAAACTTTCCACAAGGTAAGGTGTACGAAGGCTATAAGAACAAACTCTATCAGAAGGAGGTTGTTGATGGCATCAAGGTGATACGCGTTTGGACGTATATCGTACCTAACAAGGGATTCTTGAAGCGTACTCTTGACTACATCAGCTATTCGGTGGCAGCCTTCATCGCAGGACTTTTCGTAAGTACTGACGTTATAATTGCTACGTCGCCGCAGTTTTTCACGGCTTTGGCAGGTCGTGTGCTTTCCAAATGGAAGCGCAAGCCTTGGATTATGGAGGTGCGCGACCTTTGGCCGGAGAGTATAAAGACGGTTGGAGCGATGAAGGACAACCTTTTCATACGCTATTTTGAGTGGCAGGAGAAGCGTTGTTATAAGTCTGCAAAACATATAGTTGTTGTTACCGATTCTTTCAAGAAAAAGCTTGTTGAGCGTGGCATTGCTGCTGAGAAAATATCAGTGGTTAAGAATGGTGTCAATAAGGACTTGTTCCAGCCTGTGCCTAAAGACGAAGCGCTGATAAAGCAGCTGCATCTTGAGGGCAAGACAATCATCGGCTATATCGGAACACACGGTATGGCGCACAAGCTCGACTTTATTCTTGAGGCGGCTCATCGTCTTGAGGGTGATAGCAGCCTGCATTTCCTTCTGATTGGCGGTGGAGCTATGAAGGAACAGCTTCTCAAGCAGAAGGAAGAACTGGGATGTACGAATGTGACAATGCTCGATCCGGTAATGAAGAATGAGGTGGCGCGTTACATCTCTATTCTTGACGTCTGTCTTATAAATCTGAAGAAGTCGCCGTTGTTTACAACCGTGATTCCGTCTAAAATGTTTGAAAATGCAGGAATGGGCAAGCCTATCCTTATGGGTGTAGAAGGTGAAGCCAAAGATATAATAGAATCGTATGGTGCTGGCGTATGCTTTGAGCCTGAGAACTATGACGATTTCGCAGCTAAACTGCATTATTTGCTGACACCATCGGTGTATGATGAGTGTAAGCGAAATTGTAAGCGTTTGGCAGACGATTTTGATCGTAGCAAGTTGGCTATGCGCATGTTCAGTGTAGTCGAGAAACTATTCAAATAACTTATTTTAGATATGAATGTATATATATATTATGTAATTTTTGCTTTCATCATAAGCCTTATTTCAGGAGCTGTCTTGATTCCTGTTATAATAAAGTTTTGTAGGAAGCGCAAATTATATGATTTGCCAGACACTCGCAAAGTGCATCGCATGATGATACCTCGTCTTGGCGGAATTGCCTTTCTGCCAAGTATGTTGTTTGCATTCATTGTGTCGTTATTTGTGTTGTCGCGTGTTTTGGGTGGTATGGAAGTTACAATCGGATTATGGTCATGCGCTTTCATTGTTAGCATATTCATAATCTATTCTGTAGGTGTCGTCGACGACTTGATAGGTTTAGGACCTAAGGTGAAGTTTCTTGCGCAGACCTTATCTGCTTTGTTGCTTCCGCTGTCTGGTTTATACATAAATAATCTATATGGATTTTTAGGTATTTGGGACGTACCATTTTATATTGGTGCGCCGTTGACAGTGTTTGTTATAGTTTACATTGATAATGCACTTAATTTGATTGACGGTATTGATGGATTGGCCGGAGGATTAGCCCTTATGTCTCTATTCGGTTTCCTCCTATGCTTTATGCGCGAAGGCGTGTGGACATATTGTGTGCTTATTTCTGGTTTGATAGGAGTGCTGGTCGCTTATTTGTATTTCAATATTTTTTGCAAACCAGAATCTAATAGAAAGATATTTATGGGCGATTCCGGTAGTTTGACACTCGGTTTCGTGTTAGGCTTCTTGTTCGTTAAGTTTGCAATGGATAATAGCAAGGTTATGACCTATCGTAGCGATAGCCTGCTTTTGTCTTATACGTTGCTCATTGTGCCTTGCTTCGATGTTGTGCGTGTTATGTTGTCACGTCTGTGGGCTGGACAGCCACTTTTCAAGGCCGACAAACGCCACATCCACCACAAACTTCTGCGCTGCGGACTATCCCAGCATTGTGCTCTTGCCTCGATTCTCGGCTTGCAGTTGGCTTTCGTTGTGCTGAACGTAGTGCTTTACCAGTACATGGCCATTACTTATATTGTTGTGATAGATATATTGGCGTTCGTTCTGTTTAATATTGTCGTCAACAGCTTCATAAAGCGTGCCGAAGCTGTACGCGACTAATGGTCGTGCGGCGAACGGAATCCGATTGGACGGCGAACGGAATCTGATCGGACGGCGAACGGAATCCGATTGGACGGCGGACGCGAACGGTCGCAAACCGATGATATATAATATAAAAAGCCATAGGTTTAGAACTTCTAAATCTATGGCTTTATTTTTTTTTATCTTACTTGTAGTGTTCTTGTTGCCTTCTCGTAGCCTTCTCGTAGCGGAGGTCTCCGGCCTCCGCAGCAAGCGATATGATTCCTACGGAATAATGCGTCGATGATTCCGGCAGAACAATGCGTCGGTTGGGTGCTGCGGATGCCGGAGACCTCCGCTACTGAACGTTTAGAATCGCTTGAACTTCAAGCGCAGCGTCTTCGAGCGCAGTATCATCTGTCCGCCGTTGAGCTTCTCCTTTACGAACTCCTCCTCAAGGTTGTTTATGCCGTAGGGAGCCAGTAGCTTCGGGTCGTCGATGGGGTGGTCGCCGCCGTCGTCGCCCTTGTCCTGGTGCCAGTTGTCCTTGTATGGCGTGTGCGTTACAATCTTGTCGCTCGTCTGTGTGAAGCGCAGATAGTAGCCGTGCTGCTTGTCTACGTCTACGTCGCGCACGCTGATGAGCTTGTACTGCACGCCCCAGAACACGCGCTTCTTCGAGAGGTCGGTTGTGCCGCCCGTAGCCAGTGTGTCTACGCGTTCTAAGTGCCAGAAGCCGTCGAAGTCGCCGTTGTCGCTGGTCTCTATCTCGCAGGAGGCGAGGGCGACGAGGGCGAACGCAGCCAATATTGTTTTGAATAATCGTTTTGCTATCATGTGTTGTGGTGTTGAGATGTTGTGGTGTTGAGATGTTGAGATGGTGATGGGGTGTTGTGATGTTGAGATGGTGAGATGTTGAGATGGTGATGGGGTGAGATTTGCTCTACTTCTTCTTCGTGAGCAGTCCGCTCTTTGTCACGGTGAGCTGGAATCCGGCGTTGTGTCCGTACATCTTCTCGCTGCCGAAGTCCATCGCGTAGCCGCCGCGCACCGTCCAGTTGTGGTTGAACTTGTACTTCGCTTCGACGAGGAAGCTAAGGTTCTTGTACGCCTTGGTGAACGGATTGTTGTATGTGCCCCAACCCTTCTGATAGGTGGTGAGCACGCGGTAGTCGAGGCGCTCCGTAGGCGAGCCTTCCACGCCGAGGTGTAGGGCATAGAAGCGGTTGTTGCGCACGTCGATGCTGTTGTCGGTGTTGTATATCGGCGAGCGGTAGAGCGGGTTGCCTATCACCTGTCCCCAGTGCTGCCAGCCGGTGTAGATGCTGTGGTTGTAGTAGTCGTCCATGCCTGCGATGTGGTCGCCGATGTTCTCGGTGCGGTCGTGGTTGTATGGTCCGCTCTGATACTTGGTGTAGATATACTCGAAGACGAGGCTGCGCAGCCATCTGCCGTACTTCAGGTCGAACTCGGCGCCGAGCATCATGTCCTTCAGACTGTACATGAAGTAGCGGCGCTTCTGCCATGTGTTCCACTGTTCGCCCTCGCCGTAGCCGTTGTAGTCGAGCAGGAACATCTGGCTGTGGTCTTCGAAGAAGTGGTCGGCGTATACCGAGAAGCGCCACAGGTCGGTGTCGAAGTTCAGACGCGCCACCCAACTGCCCAGCTGGTTGCCGGCGCGGTTGGTGTAGACTCCGTCGGTGGCGTCGCTGCCGCCCGGTATGAAAGCGTTCCAGAAGTCCTTTACGCCCGTGCCGGTAGGTATGCGCTGCATGTTGCCGTGGCCGTCGCGACGATAGGGCTTGCCGCCGAACTCGCACGCCATCTCCAGTCCCAGTTCGAGGCTGAGCGGGAAGAACGAGTCCTCGTTGCCTATCTTCAGATAGCCCGCCTTGGAGTGGTAGAGCACGTGGTCGGCGTATTTCTGTCGCTTGTTTGTGAAGTCGTGCTGCCAGCTGTCGTCGGTCATCATGCCGTAGGCGATGTGTCCCTTAAGGTGAAGCCAGCGCTTCGTCCAGGGAATGGTCCAGTATTCGGGCAGGGCGATGCGCACCTGCGGCACTGGTCGGGCGTTGATGCCTAATGTCTGCGAACCGCTGCTCAGCGTCTGGCTCTTCAGCTCCATAGGGTACTCCTTGGCGCCCACGGAGAGCACGCCGTGCAGCCATCGTGCCTCGGCGAAAGCCTGCTGCACTACGACGTTCGACGTGTAGTTCACCGGCACAGCAACGTCCACACCGTAGCCTATAGCCCAGCGGCGAGCCGAGTCGGTGGAGAGAGGGCGCATCACGGCGCCGCGCACGTAGCCGTTGAACTCGTCGAGCGAGCTTAGTCCGTGCTTGTTGGCGTTGAGCCAGAGCGGAGTCTTGTCCTTAGAGAACGAAGATTGCATCTCCACCTTGTAGCCTATGTTGTTGTCCAGTCGCTGCTTCGACGGCATGCGCTCGTCGTACTCCTGCCAGGCGTACTGCGCATTGGCAGGCAGCGCTATGCCCATCAGCGTTATGAGGGCTAAAGACATATTTCTTATTGTCATGTTTCTATATGTTGTTTCCGTTACTTTGTAAATAAGCTGTTGCTAATCTCTGCAAAGTTACATAAAATATGCTAAATACTACGTCAATAAAAAAATAATAACTACTTTTGCAACGATATTAATGCCGCAATTCGGGTTAGCTTTGTGGCAGTTTTTAGTAAATATACAAGAACTATGAGAAATTTTGTTAGATGCCACACACTTACTGCGTTGTGCATCATTGCATTGATGTTGTTCACTACGTTTGGCGCTTCTGCCTACGCTGCGCCTGCCGATAGCGCTCAGGTGGCGGCTGAGGCTGCCGTGCCTACTGTTCAGCAGGACGCCGACTCGGCGGCTGTAGTGCCGGTGGAGATAGCCGAAGGAGCGGAGAACTCGGGCGGCGGCTTGCATAAAATATTGAAGGAGAAGTTTATCGAGGGCAACGCCTCGTTCATGTCGCTAGTGGCGCTGGCTCTCGTGCTGGGTTTGGCGTTCTGCATCGAGCGCATCATCTATCTGAGCATGTCGGAGATAAACGCAAAGAAGTTCATGCGCGAGATAGACGCGAAGATTGAGGCGGGCGACATAGAGGGCGCCAAGACGCAGTGCCGCAACACACGCGGACCGGTGGCGTCTATCTGCTATCAGGGCTTGCTGCGTGTCGACACAACGATGGAGGACATAGAGCGCTCTGTGGCGGCTTACGGCTCCGTGCAGGCGGCTAACCTTGAGAAGGGTTGCTCGTGGATTACGCTTTTCATTGCTATGGCGCCGTCGCTCGGCTTCCTTGGCACGGTGATTGGCATGGTGATGGCGTTCGAGCAGATACAGATTGCGGGCGACATCAATCCTACTATCGTGGCTGCGGGTATGAAGGGCGTCATCCTCACCACTATCTTCGGTATCATTGTGGCGCTCATCCTGCAGCTGTTCTACAATTATGTGCTCTCTAAGGTAGACCATCTCACGGCGCAGATGGAGGAGAGCGCTATCACGCTGCTCGACGCATTGCTGAAGTATAAGAAAGGGTGTTGAGGTGTTGATGTGGTGAGAGGTTGATGTGGTGAGATTTCTCAGCAAATTATAGTAAGGCTTAGAAAGGCCTAAGAAGGCTTAGTTCTGCTTAAACACTCCCTTAGTAAGGCTTAGTTCGGCCTATTAAGTATAAACAACAAACAACAATGAAAGTAAATATAAACTTGCGCCATTTGACGGCGATGCAGCTGTCGAGCCGCATATTCTATATATTAATAGGTGTGATAGTGGTGCTGTTCGCACTGTTCTGGATTATCGGCTACGACATGCCGTACGACGATAATCCCGACTATAGTGCGCCGCTGCTTACGGATGCGCTGATATGGTTCATGATCGTGCTCACTTTCGCTACGCTCGGCTTAGCTGTGCTCGGCGCTGTCAACGGCGTGCGCAAGAACAAGGGCGAGAACGTGGTTGTGAACAACGTGCCGGCGCGCCGCATCTCTGTGGCGGTCGTCGTCGGAACAGTGCTCTCCTTCGTGCTCACCTATGCTCTTTCGAGCACCGATGCGCTCATGGTGAACGGCGAACGCTTTACAGACACTTTCTGGCTGCGCACAGCCGGCATGTTCATCGGCACATCGCTGCTGCTCATCGTGGTTGCTGTCGGAGCCATCGTGTATGGATCGACACGATACATCAGGTAAAAGCCCCTCCCAACCCTCCCCGTCGGGGAGGGCTTAAGATTGCCTAAAGAGGCTTAGAAAGGCTTAAATACCACCTGTTATACCCACGGCTTAAAGAGGCTTAAAAAGGCTTAGTTCGGCCTATAAACAATAAGGCTTATGCTTATAAAACGTAGAAAACACTCGGTGCCGTCGCTTAACACTACGTCGACAGCCGATATATCTTTCATGCTGCTCACATTCTTCCTCGTCACGTCGTCGATGGATGTGGACAAAGGACTTGTGCGCCAACTGCCGCCGCTCGATAAGGAGGAGCAGACCGACGAGGCAAAGGACGTGTCGAAGGAGAACACGCTGGCGTTCAGCATTACGGCACAGAACGAGGTGATGCTCAACGACAAGCCTGTTGTCGTTGCCGACATACGCCGCCGTATCGTAGACTTTGTGCGGATGCGCGGCGCCCAGCATCTTATATTGGTTGACGCTAATCCGGCTTCCGACTATAACACTTACTTCACGCTTGAGAACGAGATTGTAGCTGCTTACGCTGAGGTGCGCAACACTGAGGCTAAGCGCCGCTATCATCGCGACTATGCCAGTTGCACCGACGAGCAGCGCAAGAAAGTGCGCGACATTTACCCACAACATCTCTCGGAAACTTATAACACAGCAGAGGTTAATAACTCTTCTGAGGATAATAAAACTTCAAAGGCGGTGGACGAGAAGAAAGGAGGCGCAGAATGATACGCAGAAGCATTGACCGCAGCGTGCCGACACTCAACACATCGTCGCTGCCCGACCTTATCTTCACCGTTCTGTTCTTCTTCATGGTCGTTACGCACATGCGACAGGTGACGCTGAAGGTGCGCTTCCGTGTGCCGCAGGGTACCGAGCTGACGCGCCTCACGAAGAAGAGTGCCGTGTCGTATGTCTACATCGGCAGGCCGTCGGAGGCAGTGCCGGGCTTTGTCCCGTCGTATAAGGGCATGACGGTGCAGCTCAACGACAAGTATGCTACGCCTGAAGAGGTGACAACGTACGTGAACGCTGAGCGCAAAGCCATGTCGGGCGACGACCAGGAGCAGCAGATAGTGTCGGTAAAGGCCGACCGCAGTACGCCGATGTCGCTGATAAACGAGGTGAAGATGGCGCTGCGCAAAGCCGACGTTCGCCGAATGAGCTATTCGGCGGAACAGAAGAAGTAATCTACGCCGATTTATCCGATACTTTCGATTTGTGAGTTTTTCGTGCAAAAATGTTGCAGTATAGATTTATTTGCACTACCTTTGCATAAATTAGAACATAATATTCAAACAAATATCAGATGGCACATTATAATTTAGACTCTTTAGACAAGAAGATATTAAAGCTGATAGCTGGCGACGCTCGCATCCCATTCTTGGAAGTGGCTCGTCTGTGCAACGTGAGTGGCGCTGCGATACATCAGCGCATACAGAAACTCAACAATCTGGGCGTGCTTAAAGGCTCGCAGTTCATCATCGACCCTGAGAAGCTCGGCTATGAGACATGTGCTTACATCGGACTCTACCTGCAGAATCCGGCGAAGTTCGACGATGTGGTAGATGAGTTGAAGAAGATACCTGAGGTTGTGGAGTGCCATTACACTACGGGCGGCTTCGATATGTTCATAAAGATATACGCCCGCAACAACCATCATCTGCTTAACATCATTCACGACAAGCTGCAGCCGCTTGGTCTCTCACGTTCCGAGACCATCATCTCGTTCAACGCTATCATCGACCGACAGTTGCCTATCGGCGAACTGCCCGTTGAGGACGAAAATGATGCGGTAGACGAATATGGTGAAGACGAATAAGAATAAGAAATAAAGAATATACGGAATATAAAAAACTCGTTGCTAATCCAAGTGTGGATTGCAACGAGTTTTTTTGTGCTCATGTGCCAACTGCTTAGAAACCGAACTTCACAGATTGTCTTCCGTTAGAGAAGATGTATACACCGTGCTTCGGCAGACGCACGAAGTGCTGTTCGCTGTCGGCCTTCACGCTGTAGAGATGCAGCAGCACTCCGGCTGTGTCGTACACGCGCAGCGTCTCGCCCACGGCGAGTCCTGTTATGACGGCGCCGTTCTCAGCCTTTGCTACCTCGAACGCAGGCGTAGCGTCGTCATTGCGGTCCTGCACCACCTCCTCAATGCCGTCGGGCACCTCCTCTATCTGGTTCTTCTCGAGTCGCACGGGCGAGGCGTTGTTCAGCATATCCTGGTCTTTCACAATATTGCCCTCAGCGTCTGTAGTGACAGCCACGGCGAAGAGCATCACGTCCTCAGGCACCTTGCCCACGAGGATGCGAGCCACGGAGCTGCCTCCGTCCGCCTTGAACTGCGAAGCCGAAATCTCCACACCATGTGCATACTCGTACGGCTTCTGTCCCTTCATGTCGTAGTAGAGCGACACGTTGGTGCGGTAGCCGTGCTTCAGGCTTACAGGCGAATCGTTCATCACGTTCACCAATACCGAGGTGTAGTTGTCGGGCAGATTGTCCGCGAACTCGTTCTGTCCCGCATCGGGCACGTTTATCACCGTGTCGGCAGATGCCTCGTAGTATTTGTCGCTGCCGGCTACGATTACGCTCAGCGGTTTCACGTTCATGTCCACCACCTGCAGCTGCACCTTCGGCGTAGCTGTAGGAGCCTTCTGTCGGCGGTTGATGCGTCGGCGGTTAACCTTGCGCGTGCCTTCCGTAGCAGCCAGAGCCTCGGCGTAGGTTCTGATTCTTACAGACGACTCGTTGAAGTGGGGCATCACCTTAGGCTCTATGCCGTTCTCGATGTCGGCGGTATAGAGAGCCTCGTCGGTGAGCACGGCGTCGTGACCCGGATAGATGCTGGTCTGTATGGTGCGCGTCGTGGCATTGTCGCCGAACTTCAGGTCGACGTAGTCGATAACATCCTTGCCTTCGTTGAACACCACCACATAGTAGCCGTAGTCGGTGCCGCGCTCCACCTTGGTGTCGATGCCGGCATGGCGTATGGTGAAGTCGTTGTCGAAGTAGTTGGTGCTCTCCACCACGTTGGCTCCGCCCGTCTCGCTGTCGTAGAGCGTCACCACTCCCGTCATGCTGCTCTCGTCGGGCAGGTAGGCGTCGTAGAACGAGATGTCGAGATTGCCTTCAGCCTTGGCTATGAGCTGCGGACAAGAGACGAAGTAGGTGGTGGTGCCGTTGTCGGTAGTCGCAGAGCGTAGCAGAGCGCCGTATACGCTCGGCGTGATGTCGAGCTGGTTGGTCGTCTCGTTGAGAATCTGTGTCGACTCGCGCCAGATCAGCGCCATCGCCTTATCCGACTTCACGAGGCGGAAGTCGGCGAGGTTGCGGTTGTGCAGACCCATCGCTCCCAGATCCTCAATCATGCCGTCGGTAGAGATGCTGTAGAGATGCACGTCGGTCTTCACCTCCGTCGTGTCGCCCTCCTCAGATACGCCACCTTCTCTCACGAGAGCCGCTCCGAAGAGCTTGCCGCCGAAGCTGACGAGCTGCGGCGACGACGCCTCGATGTTGTTCTCCACGAGCATCGGACTCTCGTCGTCGCTCGAGTAGCCTATTGCAGCCAGTGTGTGCTCGGTTTCGAGACCGCCTCCCTCGCTGGTGTTTCTTCCGAATGTGGCGAGCATGTAAGGCTTTCCGTCGAGCATAGCCATGGCATAGTCGCTCACGGAGTTGCCCTTCACCGTAGAAGCCAGTCGTACAGCCTCGCCCCACTTGCTGCCGTCGTAGTGGCGCATGTAGAGCGCACCGCTCACCATACCCGCCTTCTCGGCGTCGGCATAGTCGGAAGCTACGAACTCGCCGCCCTTCCATGCCACAACAGCCTTGCCGTCATCATCGATAGCCGTGCGCGGCATGTAGTTGGCAGGCTCTGCGCCGGTCAGCATCACCGGTGTTGTCCAGCCTGCGCCCTTGTTCACCGAAGCCTTTATGCCCATGTGTTTAGGAGCCTCGGTCTCGTCGGTCATCTTGTCCGCATCGGCTGTAGACACCTCGTAGGCTATGATGCCCTTGCTGTCGGTGCTGCTCACGTCGGCTGTGACGATAGGTTCACCATTGCCGCCGTTGAAGCTGTCGCCGTTTCTGAACATGATGTGAGCGTCGCGCATATCCTCGGCGTTTATCTTATAGTAAGCCAGGTTTTTGCCGCCGAAGAGGTAGCGCGGTTCGGCGTAAGTGTCGATGTCGCGCAGGATGATGCTGGTGTTCTCTGGCGCTGCCGACAAGTGTAGCGGACGGTAGACCGAACTGCGCAGCACGCTTTGCGTCTTCTCCTCGTTATGGTCGGCTACCCAAAGCGGGTTGTCAGAGTTGTTGGGGTCGTACCATTTTTTGTTGAACGAGGCAAGTGTGGCTTCCTTTCTCACCTTCCACCACAGGAACTTGGCTTCGGCGAAAGCCTTCACCTTGCCCGATACCTGCATGCGGCTACCTGAGTAGGTGTATGATGAGGGCACGCCTATCTCGGGCTTGGTCTGCATCGAGTCGTATATCCTGCGGGCGCCCTGCAGATACGGACGGTAGCGCACCTCGGAGTCGAACGATGCCGAGAGCGAACCCTTCACGCCGCAGATGGCACGGGCGATGTAGATGTCGATGCCCGCACCTACCGACAACGAGGTGTTCATAGATACGGTGGTGTGCTGCACCATGTCGCAGAGATACTTCGCGTTCTTGTTGACAGCCCATCCCAGACCCGTAGTGTCGGGAGCGGCGTCGATGGCAGCATACGTGCTAAGTTCGCCGCCGAGCGTCAGGTTAGAGCGGAAGAACGGAGTGTAGATGCCGCCGTTGAAGAAGCCCGAAGCCTCTGCCTTGATGCCCATGCCTACAGCCTGCGGCACCCAGTAGCCTCGTGCGTTCTGCGAGAGACGTCCCTCGAGCCATCCTCTCACACCTACGAAAGCTGTAGAGAAGCCCAGAGCGCGGTCTTCGCGTTCGTACTCGGTATCGTCGCGCGTAATAGTGCGCTGTATGTCGAAGAAGAGCTTGTCGATGTCGCTCGCCATGTCGGTCTTGTCCACCAAGTCCATCACCGGTCCGCCTGGCAGGAAGTTGTACGACAAGATGCCGCGCACCACGATGTCGTTGTTTATACGCTGCACGCCGATGTTGAACGGCAGCAATGCGCCCTGCGTAGGCAGTTCGATGTCGAGACCGTCGAACTTCTTCGGGTTGTATGCCGCGGTGTTCTTCGGCATGTCGATACCGAACTTGCGGAAAGCGTCGTTAAACTGGTCGAGGTCTTCCTGGTTTGCCATGCCGCTGATGCGCTCTTCGCCCACCGGAGCCTCGGTCTGCGCCTCCGAAGCCAGATACATGCTGTTCTCGGTGAGGTTCTTGAACGTGCCGAGCATTATTTCGTGACCCGTAGACAGCGACAGATAGAGAGTGTCTTCCTGTTCGGGCTGCACCACGATGTTCTTGGGTGAGAACACGTAAGTGACGAGCGTGTGCTTGTAGTTGGGGTCGTGCAGATAGCGCGAATGCAACTCGTCGTCCTGACTGTAGTATTCTTTCTTGAATCCGTGAATCTCTCTGTCTTCAGCCCAAATGCCAGCCGCTTTCTGTTGTGTGAAGACGTCCAGACGATTCATCGAATAGATACGCGGGGCTATATACAGACGCCACGATTTGTTCTGCTTCTTCGATTTCAGGTTCAGGTACGACATCACCGGACCGAATACGTTGTCGTCGGTTTTGCCGTATTGATTGTGCGAGATGTTATAGCTCGTGTCGTAGAATGCCACTGTAATGGCGATGGTAGGCACGTCGGCTGTCTTGCTTTTGTCCCAGTCGAGATATGTCTTCGGCTGGAAGCTGCCTTCGTACGCCATCTTGGTGTTAGCTCCGCTATAGCGCACCGACTGCCACGGCAGTTCGCTGTTATCCGCGTACTTGTCTTTTATGGTTTCGATGCCTGGCGTGCGGTAGTAGACGTTCACAACGTCGAACGGACGCGAACCCACGCGGCGGCGCATAGGCAGCGTTACGGTTATCTTGCCGTCGTTGTCGATATAGCCTACATATCCGTCTGCGTCAACCTTGTTGCCGTAGATGTTCAGTCCGTTGCGGAAGTAATAAGGCACATATCCGTCGGCATTGATGATAGGTCGTACGTTGTTGGTGTTTATGTCGAGCACCACCTTCACTGTGCCGTCGGCAAGCACTTCACCCTTGGTTTCGTCCAATGATATGCCCTTGGTGATGGTCTTTCCGTTGGTGGCATCCTTCAGTCGGAAGTAAATCTCTTTCACACCGTACAGCATGATGTTGTTTATGATTGTTCTTATGTTGTTGCCAGCTGAATTTAAGTATGTCTGGTACGATTTTACACTCTCGAGCGTTGACGGTACGGGCACGATGTGGGCAGATCCGATAGGAACGGTGTCAGCAAGGCTTATGATGCGCTTGATGATGCGACTCTCTTCTATCAGGAATCTCGGTTCGTATTTCCTTGCAGACCAGTCTTCATACTTTATTAACTTGCCGTTGATCTCTCCGTCGGCGGTTTCGTAAACCATGTACAGGTCTTTTATCTTGTCGGTAGCACCACCTCTGAGGTAAAGGTCGAATCTATATTTGCCGACCGTCTGCGGTGTATGGTCGGTGAACACGACCTTACGCTCCAAACCTATTTTCGGCCAGCGCAGATAGTAGTTGTGCGAGCGGCCGTCCTTCGGGATGTCTAAATCTACACTACTGATGGTATATTGAGCCATGGTGCCTTCTTTCAGAACGGTCTTGCCGTCTTCAGAAGATGGGTCGTCGCAGCAGAACTGGTAAGCTCCCCACGAATCGGGGTACGAGTTTATCCGAATATAGCCTATGTTGGCAGGTGCCAAACGTCCGTTAGTATTCAAGTCGTACATCTGCGCCGCATTATAGTCGGCTTCGTTCTTATTGTCAAAATAGGTGACATCGTCTTTAATAGGCACCCATTTTCCTTGCTTCACACACTCGGCGTCCAGTTTTGATACATCCACTTCCTGAGTGTTCTGCCCCATGACGGTGCGTTGTATCCATCCGCGCGGTTTGCCGTTGGCATCGTAGTTGCGTGCGCGCAGGTTGAAGGTGTAGTTGTATCCGCTGGGTACCTGTCCTTCAAGCGTGCTGCACATGGAGACATAGCGCGAGTTTAAATCGAAGTACGGATTGAATTGGCCGTCGTTATAGTCGGATGTTTCGTTGTCGGGGTCGAATTCGCCGGCTCCATAGTGCTTCTTTATGTTCTTCACGACCTCGCTTTTTCCGTTTTTAGATCGTGTGATGTTAAGCTCTATGTCGAAGCCGTACTTCGTGTCGAGACCTTTAGCGAAAGTCTCGGCATAGTAATTGGCGCCGTCGTATATTATAGATCTGCTCTTTCTTTTTGCGTTGGTTGTGGGCGCGCTGTTTTGCGGCGAAGGAGAATCGTGCGAAGTTCTCTTCATCGCATTGATTTCGATGCCGTCGGTAGAGAAAGAGACGGTGGGGTCGTCGACATCCTGCAGGAAGACGTCGGCTGTGTAGGAGAGCGTGTCGCGTTGTTGTGTCTTGGTGTTGACGACGGGGAGTCGGAGCGTGACGGTGCAGGAGGGTAGGATGTTGCCGTCGGCGTCGCGTTCGCTCTGCAGGGGGAATGACGGCGTAGAGAATCCGTATTCGGTGCTGAACGTTCGGTTGATGGTGTTGGGCTTAAGCTGCATGGCGGATGTCTCGTCGGCGTACTTGTCGGGGTGGGCGTGAGTGTATACTACGTCAGCCGAGGCACGAGGGCTGTTGTTGTTTTCGCCCGGAGTGACGGGTATGTCGAACTGCCAGTCGGCGGCGCGTTCGGCTCCGTAGCGTGGCGCCATATCGAGCAGCGAGAACGAAAGGCGGTCGGATCCGGCGGTGGGGTAGATGCGTGTATAGACATCGTCGGGGTGCGTTGGTGTGGCGCCGCTGTTGGGGGCGAAGACGGCGAGGACGTTGACGTCGGAGCCAGGCGCTATGAATTGGTATTCTGTGTTGGTAGAGACAATGGCGTCGTCGCGCATCCATCCCACAAAGCGGTAGCCTGCGGCTGGTGAGACGGAGAGCTGTACGCGGTTGCCCTGCTTATAGGAGCCGCTGCCGGACACTGTGCCTCCGTGGGGCGTGTTCTGCGAGACGGCGACGGTGGAAGACCAATAGGCGCTGAATGGTTTGATGTGCTTGAAATTCTTCCAGTAGGGGAGCTGCTGGCAGGAGAAGGCGTAGAGCTGCGAGACGTAGAGCCCTACAGAATTGTACTCGTCGGCGTTGAGTATGTCTCCCTGGAGAGTGGGCGGCGTGGCGGAGTAGACGTATATGCCTTGGAGCAGTTCTGCCTGCTTGAAGGCTCCGCTGCCGATGTAGTTGACGGTGGAGGGTAGGGTGAAGTCGTAGACGCCCTCGTGTGTATATCCATACGGCGTCCATATCTGCGATCCGTTTTGTGCGAACGCCTCCTGCTCAATGCGCTCGACGCCCTCGCCGATGACGATGTTTCGCGTCTTGGTGGCATGGGCGAAGGCACGCTTCGGTATGGTCTTTATAGAGCCGGGTATCTCTACGTGGTAGATATAGCGCATGCCCTCGAAGGAGCTCTCGCCGATGGAGGTGACGGAGGAAGGGATGGTGAGCGTGTAGGTGCCGTTCTGCCAGAGCCGCTGTTCGGTAATGGGGCTGGTGTTGTAGAAGGCGTGGTGGGCTACGGACTGCAGTCCGTAGTTCAGCTCGATGTGGTTGATATACTTAGGGTCGTCGCTGGTAGACGCGAAGGCGTAGGCTCCGATAGAGCGGCAGTTGGAGGGGAGTATGACTTCGAGTGGCGGCTTGTTGCGACAGAAGTCGGCAGGGATGGCGGTCCACACGCCTTCGGGCAGAACGAGTAGGCCGAGCGGCGAGTCTTTGAACATGCCTACGGGCCACGACTTGATGTTGCGGTTGGGCAGGAACTCGAGCCATGTAGAAGATTTGCACCCGGCGAATGTGCCGGCATAGACATCGCGCACGGTAGAAGGTATGCGCACGATGTGTACGGACGTGAAGCCTTTGTAGAGTATTACGGAGCCGCAGTCCGAGGCTGTGCCTAAGGCTGTGACGGTGTAGCTGGTGCCGTTGTTTGACACTTGTTCGGGGATGTCGATGAGTAGCGAGTCGGGGTTGTTCTCGGGTATGGTTATCTGCTTGATAGCCACCTCGCTGTTTCCGCGAGGGAGATAGGTGACGTAACCGACCGTGAACTCTTGCGCGGCGGCGGTGAGCAGACAGAGCGCAAGGAGGAGCGACATGAGGAGTCGCCGGACGTTGGGAGGTAGTGGATGGTTCATAAGTATAATTGCAAAAGTTTAGTTAATAAAAATGTTTTCTGCAAAAATACTCCGTATCGGTCAGAAATAGAATCGAAAAGCCGTGGTATTTCGCTAAACACTACGAAATACCACGGCTTTTGCGGTGTATGCAAGGTGCGGCGTCATGAGCAGCTTTTCTTATACTCGCGTGGCGTCATGCCCACCTGCTTGCTGAAAAGTTTGTGGAAGTTGCTCTTGTCTGCCACGCCCACCAAGGTATGAACGGCGGATGTAGCCACGTCCTTGTCGCGCAGCAGCCGCTTCGCCTCCTCGACACGCAGGTCGAGTCGCCAGGAGCGGAAGGTGGTGTGCATGCGGTTGGTGAAGTACCACTTGAGCATGGCGTGCGTGGTGTCGAGCTCAGCGGCAATCTCCTCGACGGTGAGGTCGTTGCGCACGAACTGCTTCTCGCTTACCCACCGGTCGATGGCAGCGACGAGGCGTTGCTCGGCGTCGGCGTCGATAGTCTGAGCGGAAGAGTCTGTTAGGCAGGCAGCATCGCTCGCCGGAATGGCGTCGGCAGCCGTCTGCGCAGCCACCACCTTGACGATGTAGCCGGAGCAGATGCGATAGTTGATGACGCAGATGACGAGGTAAATATAATAAACCGAATAGATGCACGTGAAGACATTGTACCACACGTCGCCCAAGTGTAACACCACGTAGAGCAGGGCGGAGAGTCCGACGGTGAGCGCACCTATAAAACAGCTTTTCACCAGTCGCAGACTGCCGCGCATATCCTCGTCGTAGCTTGTCTCCAGTCGGCGGAGGCTCTCGTCGTAGCACGACTTGAAGAGTCGGCAGTAGTAAACCAGTTGGGCTACGTATGCCGCCTTGCCTATAAGAAGCCCCACGTTAGAGACGAAGCCGCCTTGGCATAGCGTGTATACGACGGCGACGGCGAGGAGCGTTATGGCGAGAGCGTTGGTGGTGAGCCATCTGACGCTTATCTTCTGCGGCGAGACGAACACCACGCAGGTGGCCGTGAAGAGCATCGCCTGAAACATCGACACGATCAGCATCGCTGCGCACATCACCTGGTCGGCAGACGTGCTTACTCCGCAAAGGGCGGTGACGACGTTCGATATGCCCATGGCGCTATAGCAGGCTATGAGCAGACTGTTCATGCGTCGCATGGCGCGCCACTGTTCGCCGCCAGGCATCTTGACGCATGCGAGCACTACAGCCATGGCGAGGGCTACTGAAGCCGCTGATATGTCGAAAGCGCTATGTATCATGATAGTGATGCGGACTGCTTATGGCTTGACGTAGTCGACGAAGGCATACGCTTGGTGATGCTTTTCGTCTGTAGTATGCTCCTCTCGCGCTGTCTCCTTCCATCCGTCGTACTCGGGGAAGAAGGCGTCGGCGTCGGTGGGTGTGTCGTGAATCTCGGTAAGGCAGAGTCGGTCGGCTATGGCGAGCGCCTGCTCGTAGACGCTTGCTCCACCTATTATATATATGTCTTCGTCCTTAGCGCAGTGGGCGAGCGCTTCCTGGAGCGACGGGTAGCAGTCGCAGCCTTCGAACTCGCTGGCCGTGCGACTGAGCACCACGTTGCGGCGGTTGGGCAGGGCGCCCTTGGGGAGCGACTCGAATGTGCGGCGTCCCATGATGATGGTGTGGCCCGTGGTGAGCGCCTTGAAGCGCTTCAGGTCGTTGGGCAACCAATAGAGTAGCTTATTCTCGAAACCGATGGCGCGGTTGGCGGCAACGGCAGCAATTATTGTAATCATTTTGATAATTATTAATTGGTAATTATTAATTATTAATTGAGTTTTGAATTTTGAGTTTTGAATTGTGCGCTTCGCGCATTTTGAATTTTTGAATTTTGAGTTTTGAATTATGTGCTGCGAATTCAAAACTCAAAATTGAATACCTCCTAATCGGCGCAGCCGACAATTCAAAACTCAAAATTCAAAATTCAACATTCTTTACACGCTTACTGTGGCTGCGATGTGTGGCCACGGGTCGTAGCCCTCAAGCTCGAAGTCTTCGTAGCGGAACGAGAAGAGGTCCTTCACGTCGGGGTTTATCTTCATGCGCGGCAGTGGTCGCGGAGTGCGTGTGAGCTGCAGTCGAGCCTGGTCGAGATGGTTGAGATAGAGATGGGTGTCGCCCGTTGTGTGTATGAATTCGCCCACTTCGAAGCCCGTCACCTGCGCCATCATCTGCAGCAGCAGGGCGTACGATGCGATGTTGAACGGCACGCCGAGGAACGTGTCAGCCGAGCGCTGATAGAGCTGCAGCGAGAGTTTGCCGTCAGCCACGTAGAACTGGAACAGGCAGTGGCACGGCGGCAGCGCCATGTAGTCCACCTCAGCCGGGTTCCACGCCGACACAATCATGCGTCGCGAGTCGGGATGGTTGCGCAGCTGGTCGAGCACGTTCTGTATCTGGTCGATGGTGCCGCCCTTATAGTCGGGCCACGAGCGCCACTGATGGCCGTACACCGGTCCGAGGTCGCCGTTCTCGTCTGCCCATTCGTTCCAGATGCGCACGCCGTGCTCCTGCAGATAGCGCACGTTGGTGTCGCCGCGCAAGAACCACAGCAGTTCGTAGATTATCGACTTGAGGTGTAGCTTCTTCGTTGTGAGCAGCGGGAATCCGTCTGCCATGTTGAACCGCATCTGGTTGCCGAACACGCTCTTCGTGCCCGTGCCCGTGCGGTCGGTCTTGGTTGCGCCCTCGGTGAGGATGCGGTTAAGGAGGTTGAGATATTGGTGCATTGAATTATTAATTCTTAATTTTTAATTATTAGTTCCTCCGCTGGCACATGACTGCTTTTGATTCGCCACTCCTGCGGATAAAGATTGTTGGCGCGGTTGCCTATGTTCTTCTCGAAACCTATCGGTCTGTCGCGGTATGTGAGCAGTACGAAGCCGCGCGGCGTGTCGTCGGGCAGCGTTACAGCCTCCTTGCGCAGATAGTTGACGGCGTCGGCGTAGCCCAGTTCAACGCGCGGATAGGCGTCGGCGGCGAGTTGACGTGAGAGAGCGAGCGACTGGTCGGGGATGATGTCCTTGCCCTTCTCCGTGCCGAGGCACACGCCGGCGTGCATTATCTTCAGCGCCGTGTCGGCAGCGTCGTACGTGTCAGCCCAGCGCTCCGGCACAGCGAACAGCGCGTCCGTGCGGCGTCTCAGCACGTAGCTCTCCGGCGCATTGAGCGGCACGGCTACGTTGCTCGGCTGCTTTGCGCCAGCCTTTGCGCCCTTGTTGCCGCGGCGCTTCTCCTTCTTCGGCTTCTCCGCCTTCCGGTCGGCGTCGCCCGTCGCAGACAGACAGCCCTCCGACTCGCCATGCTTGCGCAGCACGGCAAGGAACAGACCCTCGCCACGGCTCACACCCGGCAAGAAATGATACACCGGAGCCTCGCCCTTCAGTGCGCGCGTTATTTTCCACTCCGGTTCGACGGGCACATCCACGAAGTCGGCGCCCAGCTCCTCGGCAATCCACGCCACGTTTTCCTCGTCCTCATGCGCATTGAACGTGCAGGTAGAGTAGACGAGCAGACCGCCCGGTCGCAGACAGTCCCACACGTCGCCGATTATCTCGCGCTGCAGTCGCCAGCAGTTCTCCACGTTCTGCAGGCTCCACTCCTCGCGTGCGCCCTCGTCCTTGCGGAACATTCCTTCGCCCGAGCAGGGCACGTCGGCGAGAATGGCGTCGAATAGTATGTGCGCCTTGCGGTAGTCGCGCGGGTAGTTGTTGGTTACGACCACGTCCTCGTGACCGAATTTCTGCAGGTTCTCGCTCAGAATCTGCGCGCGTGTGCGCATCGGTTCGTTCGAGAAAAGCAGCGATCCCTCGGGCAGCGCCGCACGTAGCGCCGTCGACTTGCCGCCGGGCGCCGCACAGAGGTCGAGCATGCGCACTGGCTCGTGTATGAGATGGCGCACCACATGGTCGACGAACATCGACGACGCCTCCTGCACGTAGTACGTACCGGCGTGCAGCAGCGGGTCGAACGTGAAGTTCGGTCTACTCTTCAGGTAGCGTCCTGTCGTCGGACACCACGGCACGCAGCAGTCCTTCAGCTCGTCAGCCACGTCGCCCCCGTTCTGTTTGAACGGATTGAGCCTCACGCTTGTCGGCGGGTCGTCGTTGTCGAGCGCCGCCGCGAGCCGATTGTACAGATCGTCGCCGAAGAGCGGACGTATTTGTTGTTCGAAGTCTTGTGGTAGGTTCATTTCTGTCAAGTTCTATATTTTAGAATACAAAAGTACGGATTTTTATCCGTGCAGCCATCGTTAAGGCTTAAAAAAGTTGAAAAAGGCCGATTCCGTAGTCGAGGCAATGCTCCTCAACAGCGAAATCAGCCTTGCTGCATTTATTCAAACAAATTACCCGTGGCAACCGAATACGACACCTTGCAATGGTTGCAGATGTCTGTTATTGTTGCGCCGCTACCGCTTAGCGAGTAGAAAACGCTTTCGCCAACCAGCACATATTCCCATGTGCGGTTCATTCTGTCAGAAGGTTGCAATGCGTTTATTTTCTTTATCCACTCAACCGTTGCTGTCTGTTTCTGCCGCACATTGCTATCGTTCACCTTATCATCTCCCTTTGTTTCTATCAGATATATTTTCTCTGCTGTAGCCACTATAAAGTCGGGATGATAAGTAGCCATCAAGCCGTCTTTCCTAACATAGAATATAATAGCGAACGAATGCCCCGACTCGTTAATCTTCAGGAACTTCTCAACTTCTGCATCCTTATCAAGGAATTCGATGAATGCTTTTTCCAGTCCTCCTCCATGCGACGGATAACCCAGACGCGGGTAGATGCATTTGCTTACTTCCATCGAGTACGACTCTCTCATCTTGATAGCCTTCAACGAAGAGAAATCAATATGGCTCACCTCTGCATATATCTTAGTCAGACGGTTCTGCATATTATATATAGCCACGGCAAACTGCTCCACGATATGTTTGGTCACGATTCCGTCTTTAGCGAGCAGAATCTTCCAATCGCTACCGCTGAACGGGTTGAACGGGATATTGAAGAGTCGGGTGCGTATATACCAATCCATCACTTGCACCGTTTGCGCTTCGTTTATCTGTATGGTCGGGAAACCCTGTCGGCGGCAATTCTCAAATCGCAGTGTGACCACTCTCAGCAACTTCTGCAGATACTCATTATATCCGTTAGCGTCGAAGAGGTTAGCCGTCACCTTGTACTTTCCGAACGTGGTTTTCGTCAGCGACTCTTGCGACACAAACGTCTCGCCTTCTCTTGCCAGAAACTCACGTAGCTTTGCTAAAGGATACATGGTGAACGGGTGCAGGTCGTCCAAGTCGATTTCCGTATCTTCCAACTCTTCGATAGAGTCATGCAGTATGACTGGCCATTGGAAGTCGTAGTTCTCATAATCTTCACGCAGAGCCACGTTTATTACATCGCCAGTAGCTCCGCCCGTACCCACTTCGCCTTCATCTGTAGCCACAAGGCCCTGTTTCTGCAAGTCGTCGTAGAACTTGATGAACGCCGGATGCTCCACGATAGACAATGTATCGATGTATGTAGTAGGCGGTTGGTGATATTTAAGTACGCGCAGACGGTCTTCGCGCTTCACTTCTTGATAGTCTGGTTCTCGCCACATCAAGCGCAAACCTCTACCCACCAGCTGCTCCAACAGGATAGGAGCCTGCGAAGAGCGTAGCGGCACAAGCACACAGATGTTGTTTACGTCGAAACCTTCGCGAAGCATGAGCACCGAGACCACCACCTTCGGACTTTTATAGCGGTCGATGTCGAAGAGTTTCTTCTTTATTTCCTGCCATTCCTCGTCCTTCACCTCGCCCTGCTTGTTGCTGTCTATGGTTACGATGTCCTCGTTGCCCAATCCTTCCGACTTCAGAAACTCCTCAACGAAGGGCGACACCGTAGTGTCCTGACACACGATGAGCATTTTGGGGTTCTTTTTCTCGTCCTGCTTCACGAACTCCTCCTCAAGTCGCTGCAGCTTGGTAAGTCCGGCACGCAGCATCATGCGTTGTCCTTCGCTCAAGCCCACCACTTTTCCTTGTTCGTCGCGTTCGGCATTGTAGTCGAGGTTCTCCAGTTCGGTGAGTTCCTGCCTACGGTCGAGCAGCAGCAGCTTCACCAGTCCTTGCTTCATCGCCATCGGCAAGTCGAAGTCGACCACGATATGCGGGAAAAAGAGTTTCACCTGCTTCTCTCCTGCGCCCTTTGTGTCGAACGGCGTAGCCGAGAAGTCTACTTGTATGAAGCGTGTGCCTTTGGTTGCACTGATAGCGTTCAATCCTCTTTGCCATTCTACTTCTTCGGTCTCTCCGTTTCGCTTTATCTCGTGTATGTGATGCGCCTCGTCGTTGATAACCATCAGGTCTTTCAGTCCGGCAAGGTACTCCAGTTCGTTGCCGCCCAATGCTCTGCGGTCGAGCATACCGAGGTCGTTGCCAGCCGCTTTGCCTGGGCGCACTGGCAACAGCGTGTTCACTATTTTTGTTGGAGTAATAGTGTTCGGGTCGTCATCGTCGTTTTCATCCTCGTCTGCTGTCTGGTTCTCAAAGAGGTGCCAGTTGGTTAGGGCTATCAAGCCTTCGCCTGTGGTTTTCTTGCCTATGCCGTCCTCTTTCGTCACCACATTGTTCTGAATGAACGAGAAAACTTCGTCGCGATAGCGCTCCGGTATGAACACATCTTGGTTCAGATAGTAGTCGTTGGTCTGCGGGTCGCGGTGTTCTGCGTCTCGTTTCTTTCTGCCGCAGAAGGCGTCGAGCAGACGGTCGTACACAATAAGTCCGGGCGCTACAATCAGAAACTTCTGTGTGAAGCGTCCGCTCTTCTCGTCTTCGTGGCGTGCGTTCAGCATCTGCCATATCAGCAGGGCGTGCATCACCCATGTCTTGCCCGTGCCAGTAGCCATCTTCACGGCATACTTCGGCATCTGGTATTTGGGTTTGGCGAGCTGTGCCAAGTCTGCATGGTCCATTAGTTCGGGTATGATGTTCTCGTAGGCGTCCATCACGTTTTTCTCTCCCATCACCTCGTGCAGATATATGATGTTTAGTATGGCTTGTCGCTGTCCTTCGTGAAAGTTTTTCTGACGCTGTTCGCAGAAGCCTTCTCCGAACCAGTATTTCAAGAGCGAGGCTGTGGTCGGTGTAACCTTCTCCAGCATCTCTCCGTTCTCCCATGCGGCGTTCACTACATCGGTGAGCCGATGCGCCAGCTCCAATGATATGTTACTCGAATTGATATTCATAATCGCAGTATGTTTTCCGGTTCAACATTTCAGCACTTTACATCCAGTATTACCTGGCTCTCGAATCCGAACACATCCACTGCTTTCACGCATACCTTTCGCTCGTCCTTATGCGGCATCTTTATTCGGGCTGAGTACACGCAATGCAGCGGGTCGCTGTCGTTGTCTACATTCTCGCGGTAGTCTTGCCATGTGCTGCGGAATGTCTCTCCGTCGTAGTCGGGGTCTATGCTCCAGTATTCTACCAGCGAGAGCGGGTCTTGCTCCATCACCTGCTGTAGTTTTTCCTTGTCCTTGTCGTCCAATGGTATGTTGTCTGGCGAGAGCAGCACATAGTTGTTGAGGCTGATGCTGAGTTCGTCCTCTCCGCTCTCGTTTGTTTTCACTTCCACCGGATTCACCACAAGATATTGCAGCGAAGAGAAGCGCACCGTCTTGTCGGCAATCAGCTTCTTGAAGCCCTTCTTCGAGAGTTTGTCGAGCAGGTCTGGCGGAATCACCAGCACTTCCACATTGCTGTTCTTGTATTTCTCTATGGCTTGCGATATGTCGAAGGCGAAGTTCCAACCAAGCACAATAACCTTATCCCAATCGCCGCCGAGCAGCGAAGCCTTTGCTTCTACGGCGCGTCGCACGGTGGCGGCTGTTGTGAGGCGGTTCGGGCTGTCTACCATCACCAGTGTGCGTGTGCCCTTTATGTATCCGAAGTTTCTGTCGCTCACTTGTTCGGGTGTGAACGGTAGCGCACCGAACAAGCCTAATACAACCTGCGAGAGGTCGCCCACTCTGCGTAGCTTCTTGTTGTTGTGGAAGGCTTCTTTCTGATAGTCGCCAATGCTCTGATATAGGAACGGATTTACTTCTTGATCGATGAAACGCTTGCGCATCACTAAGGCTGCTGGCTTGCCGATGTCGCAGGTAATCCATCTTCTGCCTAATTTTTCGGCTACTGCGGCGGTAGTGCCGCTGCCGCCGAAGAAGTCGCAGACAAGGTCGCCTTCGTTGGAAGAAGCCTTGATGATACGTTCGAGGAGGGCTTCGGGCTTTTGGGTGGCGTATTTACCTGCAGAAACTTCTTCTGTATTACCTTTAGAAACATTTGCAGAAATCTCCCACCAATCACGTGGTATGCCATTTAATATAGAGAATCCTTTTGATTCATCTTCCGTATTAATTATAGTCGATTTACTACCAGCGAAGTGTTTATTGCTAACGAAACCATTATCGTCCGCATATTTGCCCCACCTTTTAAGAGTGCTTTCACTTGCAGGAAAATCTTTTCTATCAGGATGAATCTCATGAATATTATTTTTTGAATAGAAATATATTGTATCGTGGTCTTTACCGAAAGCTTTAGATGAAACTTTTAGTGTAGTTTTATAGCACCATATTATTTCGTTTCTCATATTTTCCTTACCGAAAATATCATCAAGCATTAGTTTCACATAGTCACCTATATGCCAATCTATATGAACATAAAGAGCACCCTTTTCTGATAGTAATTCTCTCATTAGAATGAGCCGTGGATATAACATTCTTAAATAAGAAAGTGTTCCCTCTTCCCAAGTATCTGCATAGGCAAACTGCTCTATAACAGTAGGCTTCTGCTGTAAATTCAATCCTGGCAACGTAACTTTCGTTCTATAATCCGCCTTTGAATCAAACGGTGGGTCAATATAGATTAAGTCGACTTTGCCTCTTAATGAAGGCAATCCGGTCTGCGGGTCTCCGGCAAGCAGCGCCTGCATAGTAAGCAGGTTGTCGCCATACACGAGGCGGTTCATCCAAGTGCCGCCATCCAAAGCAGCATTGAAATCGTTCGGGATATTAGGAACCTGTCCACGGAAGAATCCGGAGACATCTTTGCGAGGCAACACCAGCTCATTGGTTTGCAATCCAATGCGTGTGCCACTGCTCAATCGCTCGATGATGCGCTGAGCTTCTTGCCTGCCTTCGCTTGCAATACGAGGCAGTTCTTCAATCAATGATCTTAACATAGCATTAAAGCCTTTAAAATAGTTTTAATGCGACTGCTTTGTTACTCAGAAAATAAAAGCTAAAACCAAACACCTTTATCAATAGCAACAAAGCCGAACTTTGGTTTGCATTAAGATCAGCCTTATACCATAGAAACGCAGAAACGTGGACGAGTCCACTTATCCTGTGTTCCAAGGTGTTTGGCCTAACCTATGTATGACAGATAAGTTTTACGTCCACGCTATCGCAGACGCTTACTTATTTATTCTGTCATACATGTTCTTCCGCGGCCAAACTTCAGGAACACTTTTCGAATAAACAGCAAACGCTATTATTATAAATCCACAAAAAAGACCTCATCACCCGAAGGCGAATCAATCCAAATGCAAAGGTAGTGTAAAAAAAAGATTTACTTGTATTTTTCTTGAAAAATAATTTGCGTTAGTCACCCTAATGTTATGCAAAGATTGTTTAGAAAACTCCCGCGAAAAGACTCATTCTTGAGAAAACGGCTGCTGGTTTGCAATTGCACACTTGGTTTTGACGAATGTGAGCTGAAGAATACAGAATCAGACAGCGTCAACTAAAAGCGTTAAACTACACAGCAATGCTCGTTACCCCTGCGTGGGAACCTTATTTTTGCTATGTGGTAATGATGTTTTAGCTATGCGGTAATGATGTGCCCACGCTGCGGTAATCGGACAACCAACGCATGGTTGTGATATAAAAAGCAAACAGGCTGGAGACAAACGCTGTCGTTGCGTTGTCTCCAGCCTATTTTTATATACCTTCGCTCCAAAGTCTCTTGAAGAAATCGAGGATGTAGACACACTCAATATCTCCCATCTTTCTGTTTATAGGATCTAACGAAACTATAAACAGCTTGCTTTCTGGATAATCAGAGGCGAAAGTCTTCAGACCTTTAAGGTGTCTTGGCAATATTTCTTCTACGGATTTTATCTCTATTGCTACTCTCGCATCACCAATCACGGCATCCACCTCTTGACCAGTGTAAGCCCTCCAATAACTTAACTGCTCCGTACTTTCCTTATAACTGAGCCAAGCTCTTAGCTCTTGGATTACAAGGTGTTCGAAAGCATGACCATACTCAGCCGTGCCTCTCGCCAATTCCTTACGATGCAACAAATGATTGGCTACGCCTATATCAAAATAATAGAATCGAGGCGCCTGCACCAATCTGCGTTTCATTGTCTTGGTATAAGCAGGTATACGGAATCCTAAAAGAGTGTCCTCCAATATATCAAAATAGTTACCAACAGTATTGGCGCTTACACCACAATCCTGAGCTATATTATTGTTGTTTATCATTTCGCCATCTGTTAATGCCGCAACCTCCAGAAATCGCTGAAAAGTATTTAGGTTCCTTACAAGAGCCTCTTCCTTGATTTCTTCTTTAAGATAAACATCAATATATGCAGATAGACGACGATGCGGATTCTTTGCCAAATAATGCGGTGGCAACATTCCATAATTGATAGCTTGTTGTAAATCAAAGTCGGGAATCTCAGCACTCACAAAAGGAAATAGATATACAGGATATGCTCTGCCTCCCAATGTATTATATCCTTTACGTTTCAATTTTCGGGCACTTGAACCACACAAAATAAACACAAGTCCTTTCTCTGACATCAAACGATGTACTTCATTAAGCAACTCAGGCACTTCTGGTATCTCATCTATAATAACAAGCGTCCCTTCTTCCTTGTCAGAAAGCATCTCATAAAGCAGAGAAGGCCGACGACTGAAACGCCCCTTTAAATTTGTATCCAACAAGTCAATGTATATACTGTTTGGAAATTTTTGACGTAAAAAAGTACTCTTTCCTGTCTGACGGGCACCAAACAAGAATATACTGTCCTCTAACTCATTGTCAATATGGCATATACGTTCAATCATACATCATGTATTTATTTGTTTGTATTGCGGATTTTCATAGATTATCCGCAATGGCGTTGCGGATTTTCATAGATTTTCCGCAACAAAGATACAATTATTCATTGAAACTAACAAGCTTTTTGATATGGTATTTGAAATTTCAAAGTGTGAAAGTATATCGCGCTCTGCACCGCTCCTCTCGCGGCGAGATACGCCAGGAACGCAAGCCACAGCGCATGGTTGTGCCACACGCCGCGCAGCGAGAGATAGACGGCGAAGAAGACCAGCATCGCTACAGCCGTGGCGGCGAACATGCCGCGCGTGTTGGTGGTGCCGATGAAGACGCCGTCCCAGATGAACGCCGCCAAGCCGCAGACCGGTATCAGCACAGCCCACGGAGCATAGTCGGCGGCGGCAGCCACGACGTTAGGCTCGTCGGTGAGCAGAGCGAGAAAGCCCGTGCCGCCCACGGCGTAGACGAGCGTGTAGGCGGCGGTGAGCGCTGCGCCCCAAGCGAAGAGGCGGCGCACCGTGCGACCGAACTCCTTGTGGTTGCGCGCGCCGTAGTGCTTGCCGCAGAGCGCCTCGCCGGCAAAGGCGAAGCCGTCCATCACGTATGAGTAGAGCGTGAAGAGCTGCATGAGCAGCGTGTTCACAGCCAGCACCACTGCGCCCTGCGACGCACCGGCTGAGAGGAAGTAGAAGTTGACAGCCACGAGGCACAGCGTGCGCAGGAAGATGTCGCGGTTCACGCCGAAGAAGCGACGCATAGCCGTGCCCTCCACGATGCGCCGCCACTCTACATGGCGCAGTATGCGCTTGCCGTAGGTGGCGCTCCAGAGCGACAGGCTGACGAGCAGACCGGCGTATTGCGCCGTGAGTGTGCCCAGCGCTATGCCCTCCACCTTCATGCCGAAGGCGTAGACGAACGTGCAGCTGGCTGCGATGTTCACCACGTTCTGCATAATGGAGATGAACATCGGCAGACGAGTGTTCTGCATGCCGATGTACCAGCCCGTCAGACTGTACAGGCAGAGCATGGCAGGTGCGCCCCAGACGCAGATGCGGAAGTAGTGCCACGCCTCGGCGTTTATCTCCTCCGTGGCGCCGACGAGGGCGAGAGTAGCCGTGCCGAGCGGTCGTTGCAGCAGCAGAATGAACGCCGCCACGCCTATAGCCACGGCGATGGAGCGCGCCAGCGTGGTAGCCACGTCGCCCATGTCGCGCCGTCCGAGCGCCTGCGATGTCATTCCGCTCGTGCCCATGCGCAGAAAGCCGAACACCCAGTAGATGACGTTGAATATCATCGAACCTACAGCCACCGCGCCGATGTACACGGCGTTGCCGAGATGTCCCGACACAGCCATGTCTACCAGTCCGAGCAGCGGCACGGTGATGTTAGCCACTATCGATGGCAGGGCTATGCGTAGTATGCTTTTGTCTATGTTCTGCATCTTTTATCGTTTGCGTTTTGTCGTATTTTAAGTATTTTATGCAAAGTTACGACAATTCTGCGTAATAAATTGTAACTTTGCAGCATGAAAAAGACTTTATTCCTGATTATGATGCTCTGCTGCCACATCGTGGCGGTGGCGCAGATGAGTCGTCGTGCCATAGAGAAGTACTCTACGGAGGCTGTGAAGCAGATAGCCCTGACAGGGCGCACGCCGACTATAGACATTCTCGATTCGCTGGCGAACAACGCCGATGTGAGCATAGAGATTCTCAGCCGAATGGGCGATGCCGACGACGTGCGTCAGCAGCATGCCTGTCTGAAGCTCATCGACGACATCGTGGCGTACAGCCTTAAGCCCACGGGCATGAAGTATGTGGACGTGGTGCGACAGGGACTGAAGAAGGCTATCGACCGCAGCTACGAGCCCGACGTGCAGCAGCACGTGCTCGAGCAGCTGGCTCTTGTGGCTAAGCCCAACGATGTGGCGCATGTGGCTATGTATCTTGAGATAGACCAGCTCGCTCCGACCGTGGCGCAGATGCTCGTGGCTATGCCCGACATCGACGACCGACTGGCGGAGGCTGCCAAGACAAACCTTGCGGTGAAGGAAAAGCTGCTCGCCGTGATCAGCGCACGTCGCGGAAAGGCGGCTTCGGCGTCGTCTACGATTGCAGGCATAGCGCCCGCGCAGAAACAGAAGCCTACGGCTCTGCCGCTTTGGACGGAGAGTCTGCGTCGCGAGGTGGAGAGCATAGCCCGTCAGCCGTCGCCCGTAGCCGACAGTCTTATCATCATGGACAACGCACGCAAGGCGCTGCCCGAACTGCTGAGGCTTGCTGCGCGCCGTGAGGGCGCCGACCGCAATGCGGTGTTGGCGCGCTTCCTCGTGCTTGCCGACCATGCTGCGCAGAAGGGCGAGCTGAACGGCACTGAACTCTACCTGCTGCTGCGCGATGCCGATGCTCTTGCGGCTGACGATGTGCTGCGCACGCAGATTGTGGTGGCGATGGGGCACACGCACACCGTGCAGGCGTTCGTCTACATCACGCGCTATTACGGCAAGGAGCAGTATGCCGACGCAATGGCGCTGGCGGTTACGGAGTTCGTGGCGACGCATCCCGAGATGAACCGCGGAAAACTTGTCAACGCCTTGCTCTACAAGGCGAAGCAGTCGTTCATACGCCACTACGATGAGCAGGGCGTGGATGCTTATATCGACCAGGCGCTTGCGGCTATCGACAACTGGCGGGCTGACGGCGCGTTAAATCTCTCGCATACCGAGCAGACAAGCATGGAGAAGCGCGGCTTCTGGGTGATGCACGACGAGCTGACCGACTTTGACATGGCGTTCGACTGGCGTGCGGAGGGTCTGCTCACGCTCAGTCTGCACTCGACGCCGATTCTGAAGTTCGACGCAAAGCGTGGCGTGTGTGTTGAGGGCGAAAACAAATGGCACAAGTTCGAGGCAGTAGGCGAGTGGTCTACGGCGAACGTCAGCGTGAAGGGAAATAAGTTGAGCGTGGCGGTGAACGGCAAGCAGCTGGTGTCTCAGGCGCAGCCGCTTACCATCAATACTCCTGCGTCGGGTTTCACAAAAATACTCGCCGACGACGCTGGAGCCGTAGTCAGACAGTATTGCTTTCGCAAGAAATAAAATGAGGGTGTCTATCGTGTTCGCCACAAACGGTCGCCGCGAATCTCGAGCGGCATAGGTATGTTGTCGGTAAAGAGCAGCCCCGTGCCAAGTCCTTGCGGCATGGTTATGTCGTCGTCGTAGACATCCGCGGCGAACTGAGCTATTGCGTTCAGACCCACGTTGCTCTCCAGTGCACTCGTTATCCACGAACCGATGCCGCGTTCACCAGCGAGTGCAATCCATTCGCGCGATCCATGCATTCCGCCGTGCAGCGACGGCTTCAGGATGATGTATTGCGGACGGATAGTGTCGAGCAGTTGCTCCTTCACGGCCCGGTCGTTTACGCCGATAAGCTCCTCGTCGAGCGCGATAGGTATCGGCGTAGCCTTGCACAGCGCCGCCATCTCCGCCCACTGGTGCTGGCAAATCGGCTGCTCGATAGAGTGGATGTCGTACTGCGCAAGCTGTTCGAGACGCTGCAGCGCACAGTCGGCAGTGAATCCGCCGTTGGCGTCTACGCGCAGCTCAATCTGTTCTTTCGTGAAAGCGCTGCGTATATGGCGCACAAGGTCGAGTTCGCGGTCGAAGTCGATGGCGCCAATCTTCAGTTTGACGCATCTGAAGCCGGCACGCATCTTCTCCTCCAAGCGCTGCAACATCTCCTCGTAGTTGCCCATCCACACCAGTCCGTTTATAGGTATGCCTGTCTCGCCACGAGCGAAACTGTTGTCGAACAACACACCTGTGCCGCCACGCTCGAGGTCGAGCAGAGCCGTCTCAAGTCCGAACAGAACCGACGGATACGGACGCAAAGTGTCGTAGCAGATGTCGCCCTGCAGCTCTACGATGCGGCAAAGCTCATGAAGACGCTTCTCATATTCGGGCGAAGCGTCGCAGCTTAGGTCGGGCAGCGGCGCACATTCGCCAACGCCCTGCACACCGGGACGTGCGTCGTCGGTAGCCGTGACGAACCACGACTGGCGCGTGGTGTAAACGCCGCGCGACGTTCCGGCAGGTTGCTTGAAGTGGAGTGTGCGTGGGGTGATGCTTAGTCTTATGCTCATTGGTTTATTAGTTGTTTATTTTTCTTTTATATATGGTGTGTCAAAACTCGCAAGCTACACGCCCCGAAGGGGCAGCACCACATAGCCCAAGGCAGCGCCTTGGGTTAAAAGACACACAAGAACCATACGCCCTGCAAGGGCAAAAGCCTAATTATTAAGGTGTTGCCCTTGCAGGGCGCATTGCTCATTATATACACCATGATATCCCAAAAACTACCAGCCTCGCAGAAACTTTTTCGTAAAAACGCTTGACTTCGCTTGCGCAACATTGTACCTTTGCGTCGATTTAACCAACATACATAAACATAAAAACTCGGTACAATGGAAAACACAAACATCATCAACGCTGCCATCAAGGGCGGCAACATCCCACGCAACTGGCTCTACTGCTTCAATTCCGGCTGCCAACACCACGAGGAGTGTATCCGTTTTCGCTCCACCGTAGCCCTCAGCGGTTCGCGCACATGGGGCAACGCTGTCTATCCAGCCGCGCTGCACGCCGACGGGTCGTGCGAACACTTCAAGCAGCTCCGCATAGTGCGACAGGCATGGGGTTTCAATCTTCTCTTCAAGGACGTCAAGCTGCACGATGCGCCCACGCTGCGTTCGCTCATGAAGGAGTACCTCGGCGGCAACACCATGTACTACCGCTACCATCATGGCGAGCGTCTGCTCTCGCCCGAACAGCAGGCGTGGATAAAGCGTCTCTTCGCCAGCTACTGCTACAGCGACGTCGACTTCGACAACTCGTGCGAAGAGCTCGACTTCCTGTAGTTTTTTTTACTCTTTAACCATTATTCTCGCTATCCGGTAAAACTGTTACCGGATAGCAAAACTATCATTACCGCATAGATGTTATCGCATGCCCGCGCTGCGATAACGCTATAGCCACAAACAAGAACACACATAAAACCATGAAAAACGAAACAACAACCATCGACCTAAGTCCCATCGACCGCATGATCAGCTTTCTCACCATGCGCTACGCCTTCCGCTACAACACCGTCTTGAGCTGCACAGAGTATCGCCCCGTCGCGCTGCCTGCCGACAGCTTCACTCCGCTCGACCCGCGCATGCTCCGTCGCATCATCCTTGAGGTGCAACGCGAGGGTATCGAGGTGGGTCCAAACGACATACGCAACTATATCGAGTCCGACTACGTGCGTCAGTTCGACCCCGTCGGCGACTATCTTGTCTCGTGCGAAGGCGCTTGGGACGGGCATGACCATATCGGCGACCTCGCCCGCACCGTGCCCACCGACGCACCGCTCTGGCACAAGTGGTTCAAGACGTGGCTGCTCGCCATGGTGAGCCAATGGCAGAACCAGCCTTCGCGACTCTACGGCAACAGCGTTGCGCCGCTGCTCATCTCGCCGCAGGGCTACCACAAGAGTACGTTTTGCCGTCGCCTGCTGCCCGACGCCCTGAAGTGGGGCTACACCGACAGCCTCACCCTTTCCGACCGCCGTCAGGTGATGCTCGCCATGTCGCAGCAGCTGCTCATCAACCTCGACGAGTTCAACCAGATACCGCCGCGTGTGCAGCAGGGCTTTCTGAAGAACGTTATCCAGCTGCCCTCGATAAAGGCGAAACGACCCTATGGCACGCACATCGAAGAACTGCCGCGCAAGGCGTCGTTCATAGCCACGAGCAACATGACCGACATCCTCTCCGACCCGTCCGGCAACCGTCGTTTCATCGGCATCGAACTCACGGCGCCCATCGACACCAGTCGTGTGCCTGACCACCATCAGCTCTTCGCGCAGGCGCTGCAGCTCCTGCGCAACGGTAGTCGCAGCTGGTTCGACAAGGCAGAGACCGAGCAGATAATGCTCTGGAACCGCCGCTACGAGATACAGGAACCCGCCGACCAATACTTCAGCCTCTGCTTCTCCGTCGCCGACGACCCGCTCGACCCTTCCGCCGAGTGGCTCTCCACCGCCGAAATCTTCGATGTCATAAAGCAGAAGGTCGGCTCCTCCCTACAAGTCAACACCCTCATCGCCTTCGGTCGCAAGCTCGCCAACATGCCAGGCATGCGCCGCCGCAAGTGCGAAACCTGCACGCGCTATCTTGTGAAGAGGGTAGGGCAGTAGGCTGGTAGATAGCCCGTTCAGGCTGGCAGATAGGCTGGCAGATAATCCCTTCTCAGCAATATCTTCCAGCCTTTACAATGTTGATAATGAGCGCCGTACGGCAATCCTGGAAGATATGGCAGATTTTTTCACTTACTTGATACTTTATAGATATTACTTGTTATTTCCCGAATATCGACTTGAATAAATGTTAAAAAGCGGTCGCAGGTTAAAGATTTAAAGTGCTTTCTTTTTTTTTCTTGATTTGTTTTTTTATCTTTGTAGTAAAAACATGACAATTCTTGTAAAAGAAAGTCTATCGGTTTAATCTAACCTCTGAGCAATAACATTGGAAGATACTACCAACCTGTCTCCAAAGGCAGACGCTTCATTGTATAATGGGCAGCCAACCGACACTGGCTTATTGTGTCCAAGTGCAAGACTTACCTCTTGTACGCCCTCCATCTTAAAGAACAAAGGTTGTGTGTCGGTAGGGAATGTACATGTCGGAATCTTCATCTTGTATTCATAAATACGTTGCCAAACTATAAAACGATAGAATATATCTTTATCACAAACGAATATATTGCTGAGTGAGGAGCATGAATACTAGTAGACATTCTTCACTATGAAGAATGGAAAGAGCATCATCATCACTTGCAAAACTTTAGTAAACGTCATAACAAATTTTTTATTATGCTGAAATCAAATATACTATCATTAAAATCGATGTTGCATTCTGCGCTTAACACGCAGTTGGCAACAAAAGCAACATTCGTTGGTATCGATTTCGGTACGTCAACGACAGTTGTTTCCATCGCCTCAAAGGAGAATGGTGAGGAAAAAATAAAAACTCTTCCAATAAAGCTGACACAAATTTTGGAAGATGGTACCATTTACCAAAGCGAAAAACTTCCAAGTGTTATCGCTTGGTATAATGGAAGATTGCTCGTTGGCGAGGGTGCTTCTAACCTCAAATACACTCTTACTAAGGGTAAGAATATATGGTTCTCTTTTAAGATGGAAATTGGAGAAGACCTCGGTGCAAAATACTACAATAGTGAGGTTGGGAATATGGAGGGTATAAAAATTAGGAATCCAAAGGATTGCGTCAGAGTATTCTTCATGTACTTGAATATGCTGATAAAGAAGTATTGTCAAGAAAATGGATTGTCTGACAATATAATGTATGCCGTAAGTATACCTGCATCTTTTGAGGCAAATCAGCGTAAGGAGCTTATGGAAGCATTGGAAACTAACGGCATGAATATTTCTAAGCAGTCGCTTATTGATGAGCCAAATGCCGCATTCATAAGCTATATTCTAGACAGTGAAGAATCAGAAAAGCCTTTGCTTATTTCCCCACATTATAATTCCAAAGTTCTTGTCTTTGATTTTGGTGGAGGTACTTGCGATATTTCTATTCTTGAAATAGGAAAATCAACAAATGGCTTATATTCAAAGAACGTTGCAATATCGAAATTCACAAAGCTTGGTGGCGATGACGTTGACCGCTATATCACCTTTAAGTATATTTTGCCACGTTTCTTTGAGGCAAACAATGTTTCTGAGGATGACTTCAGAACAAAAGAACGTCAATATATAGCTACGCAACTTTATAAGGTCTCGGAGCGTTTGAAGATTCTTTTGTGCAAGAAGATTTCCAATCAAATGTATAAGTTGGAAATCCCTGACTACATCAAATCAAGTTCTGATAAAGAATCCATCTCAATTCCTGTTTCTGTAGAAACGAAGAAAGGACTTCTCATTCAATCCGAGTTCTTCCTCTCTACAAAAGAATTGGTCGAGGTAATGTCTGTTTTCATCCTTAATTCCGCAACACTATAATTTAACTTTATTTATAAGTTCCTGAGCA
>OMCE01000015.1_pt1 | contig 92398 bp, 100 predicted proteins | sample 1644981 | NCBI WGS metagenome assembly OMCE01 (sample SAMEA103958151, study PRJEB25191) | human gut metagenome | reverse complement strand
GCAAGCTCGATGTAGCCAACAACATCATCTACAACGCCTGCACCAACGCCTTCAAGCTTTCTAATGCCGGAAATAGCGAGGTAATCCCTCTCTCTGAGATGACCGTCTATAACAACACCATCGTCAATTGCGGTTGGCGCCGTTCCAAAAACAAGAAGGGTGGTTCTGTCTGGGTAGAGAAGGCAGCGAAGCCAGTCTTCGTGAACAACCTCATCTACGATTCCCGTTTCGGACTGAAGCAGCCAAAGAAGGATGGTGCTGATATGGAGTACAGTCGTCTTACACCAAACTACTACTTTGCATCTACAGAGACAGGCGTAGCGCAGATGGCGAAGGATGCAGAGCTCGGCATCTGGTTTGATACCGATATCAAGAGCAGCGTGGCTGGTCAGCTCAATCCTCTCTTCAAGAACTTCACTCAGAGTGACAAGATGAACATCAATTGCGAGATTGATGATGTAGCCCAAGGTGCTCCATTGGCATTCGACAAGAGCTGGAATTTCGATTATCAGGCAGGCAGTCCTGCCCTCTCAGGAGGTCTAACCGATTTTGTCCGTCTCTTCCCTGAGGGGCTGCCATTCTTCGGCATGAAGCAGGTGAATTTCCTGGATAAGAATAATGACCAGAACTATTACTTCGCCGCCCCATTGCCAAGCGCAAGATTCGGAGCAAGATTGTAAACAATAATTATAAAAAAGAAAAGCATGCAGGCTATAGAAATGTAGCTTGCACGCTTTTCTTTTCTTCATGTTTCTACTCTCCTTTTAATGTTGATCTTGGGAAAAGTTTAGGTTGTTACAGAAAAAGTATTGATTGTAACTGGAAAAGATTTTCTTTAATCCTTTTGAAATCTCCGTTCATAGACGTTGAATGTCGGTTCAGCGTCTTTGAACGGCGGTTCAACGTCTTTGAACGGACATTCAACGTCTATGAACGGAGATTTTATCTAGGTATAAAATCAAATGCAAGTACAGTTTCTATATTATTTAATGGTAAGTCTTGTCCAAATCCATCTGGGAATCATTCGCCAGAGCGAAACGAGGATACTGTATTTCCAGTCAATGGTTTTGACTGTTTTTCCCCGTTCTATAGCATTTACAATCTGCTGAGCCACTTCCTGAGGAGTTAATTGCAGGGGATAGTTGCTGCCAGCTATCAGGTCAGTCTTTACGAAACCCGGGCGGATATCTGTGATGGCGATAGGAAGATGGCGCATGTGAGCCTGCTGGGTAAGGCACTCCAGATAATGATTCTGGAAACGCTTGGTGGCAGAATAGGCAGGAGCAGCACCGAGCCCTTTCGTTCCGGCAATAGAGGTAATGCAGGCGATGCGGTAAGTATCATTGCCCTTGCCTTTATCTGATTTTTGCTCTAGTCTTAGCTCTTGCCCTTTATCTTGCTCTTGACTCTGTTGGGCAAACCAGTTGAAAGCCGTATCCACCATTCTTACAAATCCCAGCCCATTGGTCTCAACGGTCTTCATTTCCTTTTCAAAATCAAGTGAATAGTTTTGCCATCCGATTCCTGAACTATGGAAATATAAATCCATCCCACCGAGTTTTTCGATGAGTTTCTGAAGAAGAGTAGGGGCGTCAGCCGAAGTTACATCTATCTGCTGATAGCAGATGATTTCTCCCCTGGATGCTTTCACGCCTTCTGAAATGTTCCCCTTCTGAGATACTTTTGTTTTCTCAGAAATAATCTGGTTTGTATTTCTTTTTACTTCTTCAAGTCGCTCTACTCTTCTTCCGGCTATTCCCACCTGCCAACCTCTCTGCGCTAAGAGGCTGGCTACTTCCATTCCTATTCCTGAGGTTGCCCCCATCACAATAGCTTTCTTTGCCATAGTTTTTTCTTTGATGTTTTTCCTTATTCCTTTAAAAAAAGAATATTTCATTTTGTTAAACTAAATGCAAAGATAATGTTTTTCTTTGAATGTGCGCATTATCTGCTTGCTTTTTTCATCTTTCTGCCTACAAAATTCCATGCTGGCATTTTCTTCAGGGTACTTCTTACCGGCTGAACATTCCATAGCAGGAAGATGAGCAATACGGCAAGACCGATGATACAAGTAATGCCATAGAGGTTCCGGATACTGAGCATCAGAAGATTGGTGGCATCGTAAGGCAATCCGCGCGACATGTTGTCTGCCATCGTCAATTCCATGAAGAGCAGTTATCAGGAAGCAAGCCTTTCCTGCTCTGGTTTGGAGGAATGGCAGGAGGGTCCGCAAGTATTGACTTACGGAGCAATATTGATTTGCCGGAAAGGAAAGGCGAGGCTGAATGTGAATTATAAGGATTGGGAACTTTATGAGGGGGCGGTGATTACGCTGTTCCCGAATGATGTAGTAGAATTGAAGGTTGACGGGGATTTCAAATCCCCTCAAACAGAAAATGGGGATTGCAAATCCCCTGAAACTGAAAATGAGGATTGCAAATCCCCTGAAACTGAAAACGGGGATTGCAAATCTCTTCAAACAGCGAACTGCTTCCAAGCCGAAATCCTGAAATATAATCCTTCCTTGCTTCGTGAAGCAAGTCTGCAACTGGAACAGACGGTTTATTCTTCCTTACGGGAAGACAGATGCAGACAGGATACTCCCGTGGTGACAAACATCATCAATGGTATGTTTGCCCTATTAAAAGTTTATTTCGACCAATCGGAGCGTACTTGTATCTCCCAATTGGTATTGTGCCAGTTGAAGGCGTTCTTCATCGGTTTTCATGAGTATCTTCAGCGCAATCCGCAATACCGACCAGATGAATATCTCCTCGAAAAATCTCACCAATATCGTGAACCAGGTAACGGGGCATACCCCCAAGACCATCATCGACCAATACGTGATTCTGCAGATTAAGATGCATCTTAAGCGAAGCACGCAAAGCATCAAGGAGATGGCTTGGGAGTTTCATTTTGCCGACGTCAGTTTCTTCTGCCGATATTTCAAGAAGCATACAGGTCTGACACCGCAGCAGATCAGGGAATAAAAGGGAAGGCGCGTGCTAGAAACTCTGTTCCAGCACGTGCTGCAAGCAATCTGCAACAACCTTCAATTTCTTCCTAATCTCTTCTTCTCCATTCTCTTGAATATGTTCAGGCGATAGTGCCTTCAGTTCTTCCAGACAACTCATCTGCATCATACTGGCAATCGGCAGGAGCTTGTGAGCAGCTTTTCCTATTTTATCTATAGATAAGGAATCCTCTTCCATGGCTTCTTTCAAATTCTTAAGATGTTCTGCCAGTTCCTGCTTCACGGTGTTGAGTATCTCTTTTGCAGCCTCTTCATCGCCCTCTGCAAAAGCGAGAAGAGCGTCAAAGTGGGATTGAGGTTCAGAATCTATTCCCAGGATAGCAGATAACTTCTCCATGCTGAATGGCTTGAACAGGCAATCATCGAAGCCTGCTTTTATAAGTTGTTCCCGGATACTCGTATCATGCGCTGTCATAGCAATGACAGTCATATTGGTATGGTTGATGTGGGTAATCATCTCTGTACCATTCATTTCTGGCATTTCTATGTCCATCAGCATGAGGGCTGGCTGCTCATTGTGCAAGATGGTGAGTGCATCAATCACATGATTGCAGGCGAATACTTGCCAGGAATCGCCTGCTATGCGTCGCAGCATTTCCTGGAGAAGTTGAAGCTGAAGCTTGTCGTCATCGAGAATCAGAACCTTATGGTTGGCAAACTCTTGTTGAGCCTTCTTTTTGTTGTCTGAGTCCTTGGCTTCCTGATGATCAGATGTTTGTTTGATATCCCCCTGCGAATCATCTTTTGGGGCAGGTTCTATAGGTAGCGTAACGATGAAGCAGGAACCTTTGCCCAAGGTAGAACGAAGTTGAATTTCTCCACTGAGAAGCGACACCAGTTCTTGAGTGATAGACAAGCCCAGGCCTGTTCCCTCGATGCCTTGTGCACTCTTTAATCTGGTGAATGCCTGGAATACTTTCTGCTTTTCCTCATCGGTCATGCCCTTACCCGTATCTTGCACGCTCAGGGTGAGTGTCAGCTTACCCATGATTTTGGAAACTCGTGCTTTAATATTTACGCCACCGTGGTCGGTATATTTAATGGCGTTACTCACCAGATTATCCAATATCTGACGGATACGGAAGGCATCGGCTAGGAATAATTCCTTGTCTTTTTTCTTCTCCTGCAGATTTTCATTCTTGTTGATTCCCATTGTCATCTCATACGAAATGGATAAGCCTTTCTCTTTGGCTCGTAATCGCATTCCCTCTACCGATTCTTTCACCAGTTGGGCTGGAGAGAAAGAAACAGGCTGAACCTTCATCAATCCATTTTCCAACTGATGATAATCAAGAAGAGAGGCTACTAGTCGGGAAAGATGAACAGCAGAGTTCTTGATATTTTGAAGACACTCCATACCTTGTGCTTCGGTGACGTATTCTTTCATCAGGTCGATGAAGCCGGAAATGGAGGCTGCGGGAGCCTTGATATCGTGGGTAATGGTGAGAAGAAGTCGTTCACGTTGGTTCATGATGCGTTGGATTTCTTCGTTGGCTGCCTCAAGATTCTCCCGGTAGATGCGCTCTTTTCTAGCATCGCGCCAGATGAACCAAATCATGACGATAATTGCAAAGAGTGTTATTAGTGTGAGTAAACCTATTTGCCACAACAGTTGTCTGCGGGCTGCCATCGCTTTGTTGATGGCTTTCTGCATAGAGTCACGTTCCCTTTGGTGCACATCACTCAGTTGCTTGGCAGAACGTAAGGCAAGTTTTGTACTGACTATTTTCAAGTCTTCCATCTCTTTGTTGATACTTTCCTTATGATCTTGCGTAGCCACCTTCTCCTTCTTGTCTATCTGGTCCAGAATGTTGGCTACATTTTCTGCCACATTCACAGGAGTTGTGATAGAATCAATGATGGCTCTGTTGCTGTCTTGCTTGATGCTTAGCGTCTCTGCATGCTCTTTCTTGAAAGCATCGGCTAGTCGCCGGAAGAATCCTCGGCGGGTCTTCATTACTTCCACCGTAGTTTTCTTTGCCTCGTGGGTTTGTGGGGCTTTGGAATGAACAACGATAGAATCCTTGCCGGTATTGAGACTTTTTACCTTATCTTGCAGATAATTGGACGTAGATTTCCCTGCCATTGCATCAGAGAGTTGCTTCAAGTTCTTCTGCTCTTCTTTGAGCAGAGAAGTCATGGTACTGTCTGCTGCATCCTTTTTCTTGATGTACTCACGAGATGCTTCGTTGATGGCGATGATGCTCTTGGTGTTGCTATATACGAGACTGATTGCCAGAATCATGATAATGGCAATAATGCAATAGCCGAGGGCTACCTTGAGTGGAATATTGTTTTTGTGCATGTGAAATCTACTTACTTAATTATCTTCTGCAAAGATAGTGCAAACGAGTGCAATGAAAGCTTGCTTTCAGATTGCCGAGTGCAGCTTATCTTCTGCAAAGATAATGCAAAAAACTGATTTAAAGAAAAGAAAGGGCTAAAAACAAGTCAGGAGACCAATGAATTTTATCATTAGTCTCCTGCCTAATTGAAAGCGAAGCGTAATTACTGATATTTAATGTCTTTCTATTTCTTCTGTTTATTACTGTTTTTTGAAGGTGATATTACTTAGCTACAGTTGAATCTGTTGTTGCTGTTGTAGAATCAGCTGGAGTCTCTGCTGGAGTTGTCTTCTCTACTGTTGTGTCTGCTGGTTCTGCAGGAGCAACTGTGTCTACTGGAGCTACTGATGAAACACTTGCCATCTTGTTGTTGGCGAATACATTACTAACTGATACCATTACCATGGCAGCGATAGCTGCGAATACTAACTTTTTCATAATCTTTTTATTTTTTATTGTGAATATTATTTTTACTTTAATGAACCGTCTTACTTGCATTGTTGCTTGTTTGCGAGTTCACAATCTAATATCACAATCTGCGTGCCAAAAGATTCCTCCTTTTAGTAAATGGTTGATAATCAGTTAATATGCATTTTTGTGCCAAATCTTAACTTTGTGGAAGTTGTGGAACAAGTGTGGAATTTTTCCCCAAAATATTGGGGAAAGTTCCTCAGATGCCGTACTTCTTCATCTTGTTATACAGCGTCTTTCTATCCACAGCAAGCAATTGTGCAGCTTTACTCTTGTTACCTCCTGCCGCTTTTAGTGCTGCTTCTATACGCTGCAGTTCTGTTTCCTCATCATGCAGGGTGGTAGGAGCTTGTGGCTGAATATGAGCCATACTCTGTTCCAGTTCTGTTACTCCAATATATCTGCCTGTGGCAAGAAGAGTGGCACGTTTCATCACATTGTTCAATTCGCGCAGGTTTCCTGGCCAGTTATAAGAGGCGATTCTCTCCTTCGCCTTACCATCGAGTCCTTCCACGTTTCTATTGAGTTCTTTGTTGGCATGTTTGATAAAGAGATCAGCAAAGAGGAAGAGATCGGCACCACGGTCTTTCAACTCCGGCATGTAGATGGTAAACTCGTTGATGCGGTGGTATAGGTCTTCGCGGAAGTTTCCCTCTGCTACACGCTGTGCCAGATTTTCGTTGGTGGCGCAAACCAGTCGGATGTCGATGTCGATTTCCTTGTTGCTGCCCAATGGACGAATTTTTCGCTCCTGAAGGGCACGAAGCAGTTGCACTTGCACTTCATAGTTCAGGTTCCCCATTTCGTCCAGGAAGAGTGTACCGCCATTTGCTATTTCGAAAGCTCCCTTTTTGTCTTGGTCTGCTCCCGTAAAGGCTCCCTTGCTGTGACCGAAGAATTCTGATGCTGCCACATCCTTAGGAATGGCTCCACAGTCGAGTGCAAAGAAAGGTTTCCCTGCCCGCTGGCTTAATTCATGAATGCGACGAGCCACATATTCCTTACCCGTTCCGCTTGCACCTAGAATGAGAACCGACATTGGAGTAGGAGCAACCAGAGATACAAAACTATAGAGTTTTCTTGAAGCCTCACTTTCACCTTCAAGATATTTAGGAACATCTACATTACCTTTAGATTCCGTATTTCCTGATACATTTTTATTATCTATAGGCTCCTGATTTCCTGTTGCCTCCCTCTGCTCTATATTTTTCTCTGATAGAGAGCTTGTGTTATGATTTTTTGTGGCTTCCTTAATCTTTTCCAGGAGGATGTCCGGATGAAAAGGTTTGGCAACGTAATCTGTTGCACCCGATTTCATGGCGAGTACTACGTTCTGAATCTCTGCATAGCTGGTCATGACGATGAAAGGTACTTGCACGCCGTGCTTTCTCATCCATTGCAATAAGAAAATACCATCATGGTCTGGAAGACGAAGGTCGGATAGCACCAGATCAAATCCACTTTCCAACTTCTCCCACGCCTGTATAGCTGCTTTCACCGAAGTCGTTTTTTCAACTTCGAATCCTTTCTTCCTGAGCCATGTCTGAATCATGGTTCCAAATGCGATGTCGTCTTCAACTATTAGTATTTTTTCCATATCATTACAATCTTTCTGTCTCTTTGTCTTCTCAAGATAAAACAAATTCGTGCGCAAAGTTAGCATTATTATTTGGAATCAGCAAAGAAAAAGTCTTTAATTGTCAGTTTTTACAAAAGATTATAATAATAATGAAGGTCTCTACCCAGACATGAAGGATAGAGAACTTATATTATCAATTGATTTTTGATAGCTTTTTACTCTGGAAAATTGATGTTGAGACAATCTGGTAGCCTCTATCTTAACATTTGTTATTGAATTATGGGGCAAAGATATAAAATCTTTGTGAAACAAAAGTAAAGAAAAAGAAAAAGTTTTGTTTATCTCGTTAATTATTATTATCTTTGCATTCGTAATTGTAAAAACTAAACGAAAATGAAGATACATATCGAACAAGCAACCCCAGATAAAGCTTCGCATATAGCATCGCTCATTATGGAAGCGATGAATACGGAATGTTGTCAGAATTTTGCCGGACCTCGTCATACATTGGCTGATTTTCATCAGTTGATGGAACGTCTGGTAAAGATGGAGGATAGCCAGTATAGTTACCGAAATGTGTTGATGGCTATGACTGCTGATGGCGTGGTTGCTGGCATCTTGGTGGCTTATGATGGAGCTCAACTTAAGACTTTGCGCAAAAGATTTGTAGATGAGGCTCTTGCTACCTTTGGAATTGATTATTCGGGTATGGATGCTGAGACTCAAGAAGGTGAATACTATCTAGACAGTTTGGCTGTTTCCAGTAGCTATAGAGGTAAGGGGATTGCAAAGCTTTTGTTGAATGCTGCCATACAACGTGGTAAGGAACTTGGTATTCCGAAGGTTGGATTATTGGTTGATAAAGGCAATCCAAGAGCTGAAAGCCTTTATACTCGTATGGGATTCCAATTCGTCAATTATACAACGTGGGGTGGACACGGAATGAAGCATTTGCAGATAAATGCTGAATAAGAAGTGAAAATTCTTGTTGATGATTACAGAATATAAGTGAATAGAGCATATAAAACAAAAAGCCCAGGATAGCATCACTGCTGCCTGGGCATTTTTTTAATCAACAAAAACTAATAAAATCTCTTTTAACCTATATTTTCTATAAAGTTACCTTTTCTGCTGCAAAGGTACAAAAGAAAATGGTAGGATGAATCAAAAATATATAGTTTTCTGCTATTTCTTCAGGACAATCGTTTGCACAATTATTTGTCTTCTACTTCCTGTAATTCGCTTTCCTCCATATCCTGATCTAGACGGTGGCGCCAAAGATACTTTCTTGTTTCATGCACAATAATTCCACTAAGACATAGTAAAGAGACGAGATTTGGAATAGCCATAAGAGCATTCATGCAATCAGCTATGTTCCATACCAGACCGAGACTGATGACACTTCCTGCAAATATACTGGCAATGTAGAGAATGCGATAGCAAAGCATCCATTTCTTTCCCTTCAGGTATTCTACGCAACGTTCGCCATAATAACTCCAACCTAGTGTAGTACTAAAAGCAAAGGTGGTCAGACCAAATGTTAGTAATGGAGCTCCAATATATGGTATTTTACTAAAAGCAGCTTTGGTAAGTGCTGCTCCATCATGATAGTCTATATCTGGATAGGCTATGATACTGCTGGTGATTACCAGTCCTGTTAGAGCGCAGATGATGACTGTATCCCAGAAAGTTCCTGTTGATGAAACTAATGCCTGTCGAACGGGATTGCGGGTTTGAGCAGCTGCGGCAACAATTGGCGCAGAACCAAGTCCACTCTCATTAGAGAAAAGACCACGGGCAATACCATAACGGGCTGCAAGCATCAGTGTGCTACCTGCAAAACCACCACCAGCAGCTTTTGTTGTAAAAGCTGATTCGCAGATAATCTGTAGGGCAGGGAGAATGTAGGCATGATTTACAATGAGAATATAAATACAGCCCAATACATAGAATAGGGCCATGAAAGGTACAAGCATTCCACAAACCTTAGAGATTGTCTTTACACCACCAATGATTACGGCTGCTCCTAAAATGGTAACTATCGAGCCTGTAATGAAAGGAGAAATGCCATATTGATTCTCTACAAGGGTTGAGATGGCATTAGCTTGAACTGTGCTGCCAATACCAAAAGAAGCAAGGGCGGCAAAGGTTGCGAAGAGGATGGCAAGCCATTTCCAGCCCAATCCCTTTTCTAGAGCATACATCGGACCTCCCAGCATCTTTCCTCGTGTTGTCTTAACTCGATATTTTACGGCAAGAAGTCCCTCTGCATACTTGGTAGAAATACCGAAAACACCGGTGAGCCAGCACCAAAGGACAGCACCTGGTCCACCTAATGCTATGGCTGTAGCCACACCGATGATGTTACCCGTACCGATGGTAGCTGCCAAGGCTGTGGCTAGTGCTCCGAATTGAGAAACATCCCCCGTTGCCTTCTTGTCTTTCTTGACAGACAATTTGATAGCCTGGAATATCTTGCGCTGTGGAAAGCGCAGGCGGATGGTTAGAAAAATATGAGTTCCCAACAATAAAATAATCATAGGCCATCCCCAAAGGAATGAACTAAAGGCTGTGAAAAAATCATTGATAGCATCCATCTCTCTTATGTTTTAATTTAAAAATGATAATTAATAATTAGGCTTGCGCCCTGATAACTCTCTTGTCTTTTTATGAACGGAATATGTTTAGTTACTTCCGTTTTGGGAGACTGAAGGTAATTCTACCCTCAGTCTTCGAATTCTATTCTAACGTTAGTGAATCCCATTGTCTTGAACATGTCTTTGAATTGCTGCTTGGCATTTCTTCTTGCCGTCTGATAATTCACAGGTGTCAAGCAACGCTTTTTCATCATAACGTAAGCTCTGTCGTACATAGCCTGTCGGTCAGCGCCAGTCCATTTTCCTTCTTCAAAGAAACTTTTAGTCTTTGCCTCGTCTATGAAATTGTTGTCGAGGAGTCGGATTGGGGGAAGGGTGCAGACTATGGAATCTTTCTTTTCATCCGTCTGTATCCATCCTTCCTTTACGTCTTTCATGTCAATGCCGAGACGCAGGGTACCATAATAGATACGTACCAATTGATCGTCACCAAAGAAGCCATGTCGGGTTGTATCAACGAGTTCCTCATCGTTGATGGCAAGAAATTCCCATTGCCCGATAGCCTCAATACTTTCTACTTGGGTTGGTGAAAGGGTGGTCTTTTCTTCCGTTGCCACGTTCATTGTATTGTCTTTATTAAGCCAAAAGAGTGCTCCACCTATTATTATAATAAGGAATAAAATGATTATGATTCCATATTTCTTCATATCTTAGTCCTCTTTATTTGATGCCTGGCTAGAGGCTGTTCTCTTTTCTATTGTTTTATTGTCATTCAATCCATTTGAAATGAATTCCTTCAAGTCGTGGATTGTGAATTTCTTACGGAAGCTAATCTTGATGTTTTCTTCCTTGAATCCCATGTCCTTGAGCATCGGAATCAGAGTATTTGCGGCACTGAGCCTAGCTTGTTCCATGAGGTCAAGATTCGGAATATCATTGATGATGCTTTGTCTGCCTTGCTGCTCTAGTTGGGTGAGTTCAGCATCACTGAAATTGCTGCGGGCAATGGAAACGTATTGTTTTACCGCATTGTGGTCTATCTTACTGCTCGTGAGTGTCAGCTTTGGGTCTGGCAGAATGATTTCTATCTTGTCACCTTTGCGTAACACATTTTGATTGGAAAACCCTTGGAAGTCTACGGAAGCCTTGATGGTTGCATTCATAGGGATTGCAACTTTCCTGTTTGAACCAGGTACATGAATGTTGAAGTTCTTTCTGAAAAAAGAACCTTTCAGATTCAGTTGATCATCGTGGGTGATAATTTTGTGAACATGGGCTTCTGCCGTATATAGTCGGTTGCATTTTTGTATTTGCATCACCATCATTGGAATAGTGTCGATGACTTGCTCCTTTTCTTGCGTTTGCTCTTTCTGATAGCAAGAAGAAAAGGTGAAAATGCTGGCAGTTATTATGAATAATAGAATCTTTTTCATACAAAATGTTTCTTTTTGTTTGCAAAGATACGACAAAATGTTTAAATCTCAAAATAAAAAGGGTAAATTTGCTTTAAAAAGAAGAAAAGAAGCATTTTTAAGAGAGAAAAAACATTTAATGAAGAAAAAATGCATTTTTTTTAGACTTGCATTAAACCTTTTCTTCGTGATGACGTCAAACTACTGATTAGAATTCATAAACTGAACTTTTATTATATCGTGTAAGATTCAATAGGAAATTTATTAGTTAGTATTTAGGTAGATTCGGAGCATCGGCTTGTGAAAGTCGATGCTTTTTTTGTTTTTTAACGGGTAACCCGTGTTTATTTCATTTTTTTTTACTACTTTTGTAGCATTAAAATAAAAAAGCAATGAAACGAATCAATTACTTATTTTTCATGGCTCTGGCTATAGGTATAATGGCTTCGTGTGCTGAGAAAAAGAAAAGCAACATCATTATAGCTCCTAAACCTGTTGTCAAAGTTAAAAAGCAAACACTCAAGATGAGTGAGTATGAGCAGTCTAGAAGCATTGAATGGTTGGGCGCTACATACAAAGTGGTGGTAAAACGAGAACCAGATGACAGTTTGCCGCTCGTTAAGGTAGATGAAAATACTAAGTATCACGATAATAAGATTACTGTTCGGATTATAAGAAGCGACGGTTCTGAATTCTTCAAACGTAGTTTTACCAAAGCTGCCTTTGAAAAATACTTGGATTCTCATACCAAGGCCTCTGGTGGATTACTGGGTATTGTCTATGTAAAAACTGAAGGTAACAATCTTTGTTTTGCAGCCAGTGTTGGTTCACCTGATGTGATGAGTGATGAATATTTGCCTTTGGTGGTAAAAATCTCTAAGATGGGGGAGGTGAGTATCAGTAAAGATCAATTACTGGATACTGAAGGAAATGACAGTTCTCCATCGGGCAATTCTTCTGTTGATGAAGACGATGATGAAGGTGTATAAATAAAGGAAGGACCTCTTGAAATACTCAGATTTCGAGAGGTCCCTTTTGTAAATCCTATGATTATTTGAAGAGTTTCTTATAATCTTTTTCGAAACTTTGAGGATGACGACCTATGAAGAGGATATTAAGCAGACAATTGGCTACTATTTCCACATCGTTAAGGTCGGCGCCTTTCCCTTTCTTTATTTCTTTGCCGAGACATACATCCCAAGTTGTTTGAAAACAGCTGTCGTTGGCTCCAACAAACATATCGCTAGAGTTTGGATCCTCCATCAGTTCGAAACGGATTACTTTCTTGGAACTGATAGGTTGAATGTCGCAAAGCATGTTGAATGCTTTTTCAAAGACGTCTCTATGCAACTGTGCGTTGGGAAACATCACGTTGACTGTTGGGAAAATCTCCTCAAATTCGTATGACTGTAATAATTGGTAGAGCTTCATTTTATTTACCTTATTATATAGTAATTGTTTTGAAAGACTCAATGTCTGTGCTTTTAGAATTTAGCCATTTTGATGGCATCAATAGCACATTCATCGCCCTTGTTGCCCAATTTGCCACCGCTACGGTCCTTTGCCTGTTGCAGGTCGTTTGTAGTCAAGAGTCCATAAATGACAGGAATCTCTTGTGTGGCATTGAGACGGGCAATACCATAGGTTACTCCCTCGCAGATATAATCGAAGTGAGGAGTTTCACCACGAATTACGCTTCCCAAGATAATAACAGCGTCATAGCCGCCATTAAGTACCATCTGATGTGCGCCATAGATGAGTTCGAAACTGCCAGGAACAGTCTTAACATGTATGTTCTCTGTTAAGGCTCCATGTTTTTCGAGCGTCTTGACAGCACCGTCCAGCAGGGCACCTGTTATTTCTGGGTTCCATTCAGCTACAACGATACCAAAGCACATGTTGCTGGCATCAGGTACTTTGCTAAGGTCATATTCTGATAAATTATGAAGAGCTGTTGCCATAATTATCTATTAAACTTGTTCTAAGATGTTACTCGTAAGATGTTATTAATTGGATGCGCGCTCAATGTACTTGTCAATCTCACCGCTCTGAACAAGCATAGAGTTAACATACTTCTTCTTGATATCCTGATAGATATTCAATGCATCCTGCTTCTTGTTCTGGCTCTCGAGAACTTCACCAGCCTTAATCAGGAATGCAGGAGAGAGACTGTTGTTAGTGTCATCTTCTGCTTTGCTGTCAGCCATGGAAGCAGCCTTCTTGAATGCTTCGACAGCCTTGTCCAACTGGTTCAAGTGAGCGTAAACATCACCGAGCGCAGCTTCAGCTGCTGGGCTGATCATCTGGTCATCCTTTGAAGAGAATGCATCCAAACTCTTTTCTGCTTCTGCCCATTTGCCAAGGTTAGCATAGCAAAGACCTGCATAGAGGTTTGCCAAGTTACCAGCGTCAGTGCTGCTATATTCGTCTGCAATTTTCTTGAAGCCAACGTAACCAGCACCGTCTCCGTTAAGTGCTTGTTCGAACATCTCGTTGTTGAAGTAAGTCTGACCCTTGCCAAGCATTGTGCTAGCCTTGTCCTCACGTGGACCAGAGATCTGAGATACATAACCGAATACACCAGCAATGATAACTACAATAGCTACCACAGCGATAATAATAGCCTTCTTGTTCTTCATGAAGAAGGCCTCACGAATGTTGAGGCTCTCTATTTCCTGAGCCTGTACTTTGTTGTTTGCCATTTTGTATTTTTGTTTTTTATTATTCTAATATTGCTAAACTTCTGCAAAAATACGGAATTTTATTCAGATATTGAAATTTCTAGCCTACTTTTTTCGTTTTTTGGGCTTTTTCTGTTAACTTTGCACTCAATAATCAGTAAAGAGTCTATGATTTTAAAGAATATTTCCATTATTAACTATAAAAATATCAAGAGCGCCAATATTGAATTGTCGCCCAAAATTAACTGTCTTATCGGTCATAACGGCATGGGTAAGACAAACTTTTTGGATGCAATTTATTACCTCTCGTTTTGCAGAAGTGCCAATAATCCGATTGATTCACAAATCATTTTGCACGATGAGGCCTTTTTTATGTTGGAAGGTAATTATGAGAATGATAATGGGGATTTGGAGAACATTTATTGCGGGATGAAGCGTGGAACCAAAAAACATTTTAAGCGAAATAAGAAAGAATATAAGCGCTTGTCTCAACATATTGGACTCATTCCGCTTGTTTTTGTTTCTCCTTCTGATGTTTCCCTCATTGAGGGTGGAAGTGATGAGCGTAGAAAACTGATGGATGTTGTTATCTCTCAGTATGATAATACATATATCGAGGCTCTTTCTAACTACAACAAAGCCTTGCAGCAGCGTAATGCTCTCTTGAAGATGGAGGCGGAACCGGATGTAACTCTTATGGAGCTTTGGGAACAGCAGATGGCTATGAATGGAGAACTGCTCTTTGCTAAGCGCCAGGCTTTTGTAAACGAATTAATACCTTTGTTTCAGCAGATTTATCAGCATATTTCCGGTGATAAGGAACGGGTAGGCTTGCATTATATTTCGCACTGTCAAAGGGGACCGTTATTGGAGGTTATCCAGCGTGATAGATTCAAGGATCGTGCCGTTGGTTATTCGCTTCATGGAGTTCATCGTGACGACTTGGAGTTTACGATTGGTGACTATCAGATGAAGCGTGAGGGAAGTCAGGGACAGAACAAGAGTTATGTCATTGCCTTGAAGTTGGCGCAGTTTAGTTTTTTGAAGCGAACCTGCTCTAATACCACTCCTTTGCTCTTGTTGGATGATATTTTTGATAAGCTTGATGCTCAGCGGGTTGAAGCGATAGTTCAGTTAGTCTCGAATGATAATTTTGGACAGATCTTTATAACGGATACCAATCGTGATCATCTTGACCAAATCCTTCATCGTTTACGTGGCGACTATAAGATTTTCTCTGTCGAAAATGGAGAACTGCATGTAAGAGATTAGATACTGAATGTCAGGGGTGGAAAATCAAGTCTGACGATTTGTAGTACATTATTTATTGGGTATAATTATGTTTAGAAAAAAGGTTCGTTCTATAGCAGAACTTTTGCCGGAGTTTTTGAGAAACGAAGGATTGGAGACGCCTTTGCAGCAAAAGCGTCTCTTGGATAGTTGGGACACCGTTGTTGGTGCCTCTATTTCTGTTTATTGTGCTGATAAATTTATCAAGAATCAAACCCTTTATGTTAAGATTCTAAATCCTGCTCTCAGGGCAGATCTTACCATGCATCGTTCAATCTTGGTAAGAAGATTGAACGAGCAGGTAGGGGCATTGGTGATTTCAGATATCCGTTTCTATTGATAGAATTTGCCTCTATTTCCAGAACTCTTTATATGATGCAATCCATTCTGATATCCGTTTCTTCTGTTGGGATGGTATCTGTCTTTTGAAAGTCGAAACAGATGCCTATCTTGAACAGGGTTGGTACTTTTTTCAGAAATCTGTCATAATATCCTTTTCCTCGTCCCAGACGGTTGCCTTTTTCATCAAAACTCATACCTGGAATGACACCGACTTCTATTTCCCCATATCTTTCTGGTGGAAAGAGCTTGCCGATAGGCTCCATAATATGAAAGGAACCTTCTGTGAGATCTTTTCTGCCAGAGTATTCTCTGATTTCCATATTTTCTGAATCCTTTACTACTGGTAAAAGAACTGTTTTCCCTAAAGCTGTCATCTCATCAATAAAGGTATGAGTGTTGACTTCATCAGGGAGAGAATAATACATTAAAATGATTTTAGCCTTGCGGAAAGATTCTTGACCTGCAAGTCGGGATAAGACAGAAAGCGACAGTTCCTCAAGTTGGCTTGAGGAATACTGTCGCTTTCTGTCTTTTATGATTTTTCTAAGTTCTTTCTTATTCATCTTATGCGTTTGCCATCATCATATTTCTGCAATGTAGTGAACTGTAATTGTATGGTATGCCAGCCATTGCTACTTTCTGCTTCTTGCTTTTGAATTTGGCTGTTGGCTCAGGTTTCTTTGGGAACGCCTCGTGCTTTTCGAAGACTTCGAGGGTCTTCTTAATCACTGGGTCGTCCTGGTTGATATACTGAGTCCAGGCTTGTTCATCAAGCATGTTATAGATGATACGGCTGTCGATGACTCTATCCAGCAACTTATGTGACTTCTTGATAAGAAGGTTACGGCGCTTCAATCCATGCTTGTCTGCATAGTTGACAAACTGTTCCACCATGTTCTGACTGTCAAGATAATCGGCAAGTTCCATCATCTCCTTGAAGTTGTTCAACTTAGGACGATTATCATCAGTATAGGTAAATGCAAACTGTAGAATCAAGCCGCTCAAACTAGCCTCTTTGAAGTAGGAAGTCATACCGAGCGTATCTTCTGGAACAAAGATGTCTGGCGTGATACCACCTCCACCATAAACTACACGTCCAATGCCTGTGTGGTATGCAGGACCCGTATGCTTGATGCTGTCTTGTGAGAAAAATTCTCCATGCTGGTAGCGATCCAGAAGATCCTGTTCATAATCCTTGTCATCACCCATCGTATAAGGTTTTTGGATACATCTTCCAGAAGGAGTATAGTATCTGGCAATGGTGAGACGGATAAGGCTATGGTCTGGGAATTCTATTTGCTGTTGTACCAATCCCTTTCCGAATGAACGGCGACCGATAATGGTTGCACGGTCATTATCCTGCATGGCACCTGCAAAGATTTCAGCAGAAGAAGCCGAACCCTCATTGATGAGTACAACCATAGGTATCTTTTGATAAGAACCCTTGCCGTCGCTCAGATAATCTTGGCGAGGAGACTTTCGTCCTTGTGTATAGAGGATCAGTTTCTTTTCTGGTAAGAACTCGTTTGCCATATTTACTGCAGCTGTGAGATAGCCTCCAGAGTTGTCGCGTAAGTCAATGCAGAGATTAGAGAATCCCTGTTGAGACAGTTTGGCTAAGGCGATAAGCATCTCTGGATAAGTGTTCTCACCGAAGTTCTTGATGCGGATGTAGCCTGTATTGTCATTGAGCATGTAGGCTGCAGTTATACTCTTGGTTGGGATTTCTCCTCGTGTTACCGTGAAGCTCTGTACCTTGTTGCTGCCATAGCGGATTACGCCGATTTTTACTTTCGTGTCTTTAGGACCCTTTAAGCGGTGCATGGCTTCCTGATTGGTCACGATTTTGCCCACGAAAGGTTTGCCATCCACAGCAACAATCTTATCTCCTGCTAGAAGACCTGCTTTTTCGGCAGGACCGTTTTGGATTACATTTTGCACATGAATGGTGTCCTGGCGAATCACGAACTCAATACCTACACCCGAGAATGAACCTTTGAGGTCGTCATTAGCCTGAGCTGCATCTTTGGCACTGATGTAGACCGAGTGGGGATCCAGTTCCGCAAGAATTTGTGGAATGGCTTTATCTACTAGCGAATCTATGTTGACAGAATCTACATATTGGTCATCAATGAGATGGAGCAAGTTGTTTAAGCGGTTGCTTCCACTATTGATGACGTTGAGTCGGTTGCCGGCAAAATGATTCGAAAAGAATGTGCCGATGACAATGCCTAGCACTACGCAGAGTGCCATGATGAACGGCATAAACCTGTTGGTCTTATTCTTGTTCTTATTCATAACTTACTAATTTACATTATACTAACGTTATTCTAAACTGATATTTTCATCAGGATTCATATATTCTACTTTTACTCCGGCTCTTTCCAATAGTTCCACACCATCAGTAAGTCTGTATTTCTCGGCATATACAACTCGTTTGATGCCTGCTTGAATGATGAGCTTGGAGCATTCGATGCAAGGAGAAGCAGTGACATAAAGTGTGCTTCCCTCGCTGTTGTTGCTGCTGCGGGCCAACTTGGTTATGGCGTTGGCTTCTGCATGGAGGACATAGGGCTTGGTTACATTGTTATCCTCGCAGATATTTTCAAATCCGCTTGGTGTACCATTGTAACCATCGCTGATAATCATCTTGTCTTTTACTACTAAAGCACCTACCTGTCGGCGTTTGCAATAGCTGTTTTCTGCCCAGATGCGAGCCATGCGAAGGTATCGCAAATCAAGCTTTTTCTGTTTTAAAAGGTTGTCCCCCATTGATCTGTTATTTATATTGTGTCATTTATAATTACTTGCCTAAACTGTTAACTCTTCTTGATTTCGTTGCGTTCCAGTAGGGCGTCTATGGTTGGCTCTTGTCCACGGAATCGTTTATAGAGTGTCATCGGATGTTCGGTGCCTCCCTTTGAGAGTATGTTGTCACGGAAGCTCTGGGCGGTAGTTCGGTCGAAAATACCGTTTTTCTTGAATACGCTGAATGCATCAGCGTCCAGAACTTCAGCCCATTTGTAACTGTAGTAGCCGGCTGCGTAACCTCCTGCCATAATGTGCGAGAACTGTACGGTCATGCAAGTGTCAGGCAACTGTGGCAGAATCATGGCTTCTTTCCATGCTTCTTTCTCAAATGGGATGATGTCAGCTGTAAAGACATCCTTTTTGGTGTAATATGCCATATCAAGGAGTCCGAAACTTACTTGGCGCAGGCAGGCGTATGCTGCCATGAAGTTGCGGCTTTTTACGATACGTTCGATGAGCTCGTCCGGCAATGGCTCGCCTGTCTCATAATGGAAAGCGAAGGTGCGCAGGAATTCCTTTTCTATGGCATAGTTCTCCATAAATTGGGATGGCAACTCTACGAAATCCCACCATACATTGGTACCCGAAAGACTTTCGAACCGGGTGTTGGCGAACATTCCGTGAAGGCTGTGACCAAACTCATGCAGGAAGGTCTCTACCTCTCCCAAGGTCAGGAGGGCAGGTTTTTCTTCTGTAGGCTTGGTGAAGTTCATCACTACGCTCACGTGTGGACGAATGTTGTTGCCTTTATGGTCTATCCATTGTCCTTGGAATTCTGTCATCCAGGCACCTCCCTGTTTGCCCTTGCGTGGGAAGAAGTCTGCATAGAACACAGCCAGATAACTGCCGTCTTTATCGAATACTTCGTATGCCTTCACGTCAGGATGGTATACTGGAATCTCTTTGTTTTCCTTGAAGGTAATACCATACAGTTTGTTGGCTAATCCGAAGACGCCCTTTATCACCTTGTCAAGTTGGAAGTATGGACGGAGCATCTCTGCATCCAGATTGTATTTTTCCATCTGGAGCTTGTGGGAATAGAATCCGAAGTCCCATGGCTCCATTTTGAAGTCTTCGCCTTCCAGCTTCTTGGCTAGGGCTTCTACTTCTTTCACTTCTTTTTCTGCTGTTGGCTTATAAGCCTCAATCAGATCATTGAGAAGTTTATAGACATTCTCTACATTACTTGCCATTCGATGACGTAATACATAGTCTGCATAGGTCTCGAAGCCAAGAAGTTGAGCGAGTTCTCTACGTAAATTGACCAATCGCTTGCAGATTTCAATGTTGTTCTGCTCGTTCTCATGGGTACAGACCGTATTGCGTGCCATATACATCTGTTTGCGGAGTTCACGCTGAGTAGAGTAGGTCATGAATGGAGAGTAACTTGGATAGTCGAGTGTGAAAATCCAGCCTTCTTCATTCTTCTCTTTGGCAGTATGAGCTGCTGCAGCCTTGGCTGTTTCTGGAAGTCCGTCAAGTTGAGCCTCGTCTGTGATATGGAGGGTAAATGCCTTGTCTTCCTTCAGGAGATTCTGTGAGAACTGGAGGGTGAGAATACTTGCTTCCTCTGTAAGTTTGCGAAGCTTGTCTTTTCCTTCCTCATCAAGAAGAGCACCACTACGTACAAAACCATCATAACTGGTTTCCAAAAGCATCTGTTCTTCTGGGGTTAACTCTCTGTTAGGGTGGTCATGAACATATTTAATACGCTCAAAGAGTTTCGTGTTGAGTGTAATGTCGTTGGCATGTTTGGTGAGGATAGGACTCATCTTTTGTGCCAGTTCCTCCATCTCGTCGCATGTCTCTGCACTCATCATGCATGAGAATACATTGGAAACACGACTTAAAAGGTCGTAATAATGTTCGCCTTTTTCTGTATCCACACGGGCGATAGTATTCTCGAATGTAGGCTCAGCCGGGTCGTTGATGACCTTGTCTGTCGCTTCTTTGTCACGGCGAATACCCTCCATGAAGGCAGGCTCGTAGTCTTCCAGCAGGATACGGTTGAAAGGCACAGTATCGTGCGGTGTGTGATAGGGAACAAAGAATGGATTCTCTCGATTCTCTGTATTTCTGATATGATTCTGATCTTTTATATCTTGCATGATAGTGATTTTTTATTTGTTTGCTTTACTCTATGACAGTTCTCTTTTTATTTATTCACAATCAGCTTTTCTAATTGTGGAATATAGATTCTTCCTCTTTCCAGATGCATGAGCTTTTGCTTCTGCAGTTCATTCAGCACGTTGGAGACATAGATTCTCTTGACATTCATTTCTGCGGCAAGTCTTTCCATCTTGATGTGGAATAATTTTTCGCCGGCAGGTTTGAGACATCGGCTTTCAAAGAACTGGATGATACGTTCTGAGAGCGTTTTGGGAGGAACCCGATACAGGCGCCGGTTGTTCTTTTGGGTTTGAGTAGAAATGAGATTGAACATGTTGATTCTGAAAATCTCGTATCTATCAGATAGTTTCTGCATCTCCTGCTTGCTGATACTCATCACGCTACATTCTTTCTTTGCGATATAGGTGTGAGTGAAGTATTGGTTATATCCGTAGATGCATTCCATTTGAAACGCTTCTGGGGCTTTGATGTCTTCTTCGATGCGGTAGCCATGATCGTCTGCCTCTGTGACAACGTTGAGTTCGCCGGTAAGAAGAAAGTACAGACGTTTGCAGGGCTCTCCTTCCTTGACGATGGTGAGTCCCTTTTCTGCCTTTTGGAAATCGAACTTTGTATGACCGGCTACTTCCAGCAAATCGTTACGGCTCATTCCCAGGAATAGAGGCAGATTTAAAAGATTGTCATATACTCTGTCTTCTTGCATTCTATTTCAATATTTTCTTCTTGAGCTCTGGCGAATACCATATCCTGTTATTTCCCTTTTCATCGGAATAGATGAGATAGGCGTCAAGTTCAGGATGTTTTTCCAGTACTTTCCTTGCTCCATCCAGTCCCATTACCATGAAGGATGTGGCATAGGCATCGGCTGTGGCACAATTCTTGGCTAGAACGGTGGCTGACAGAATATTGTGCTGTACGGGATAGCCTGTCTTCGGGTCTATTGTGTGAGCATATTTCTTGCCGTTCTTATAGTAGAAATTCCGATAGTTTCCACTTGTTGCCATTGCTATGTCTGTCACATTGATTACGTCTTGTAATTCCTGATTCGTATTGAGAGAATCGTCTGTTGGCTTGTTGATGCCTACCCGCCAAGGCACTTGCTTGTCGCTGTTTCCATTCACCACAATTTCGCCACCAATTTCTACCATAAAGTTTTGGATGCCTTTTTTCTTTAGAAACCTTGCCACGATATCGCTTCCGTATCCTTTGGCAATGGCTGAGCAGTCGAGCATGATATGAGGATTCTGTTTCTTGACGTGCTCTTCCTTTAATGTTACTTTCTGGAATCCGACGATAGCGCGAAGACTGTCTACTGTTTGTTGGGTAGGAGGGTTCCCGGTCTTGAAGCCGAATCCCCAGGCATTTACCATAGGGGCTACAGTGATGTCAAATGCTCCTTCTGTTTCTTTGGATATTTTTTCTGCGAGTTGGAAAACCTCAGCAAACATGTTGTCTACCTTCACATCTTCATTACGGTTGATACGCGAAATGACGGATGTCTTGTTGAATGGAGAAAGAGAATTGTCTACTTTCTGCAGTTCAGCCTCGATTTCTTTTTGGTAATTGACGTCACTTTGGTAAGTGATGTGATAGATAGTACCAAAGATGAAACCTTCATCCCTCTGGTAAGGAGTATTTTGCTGTTGGCGAATGACATAAATACTGCCAAAAATCAAGAGAAGCAGAAACGGTATCTGCCAAATGAGTCTTTTATTCTTCATTGTTTATATTTCAAATGTTACATTGAACGTACCGCCAAGTCGGGAACCACCTTGCTTGCCGAAGCCTGGTACATAATAGGTGTTGCCCATGTCGCCATCATTATGGGCAACACGGCGCTTGTATCTGAAACTCCATCCCATGCGGATTGGTCCCCATATCTTTGCATCTATTCCTATTACACCTTCCAGCCAGTGATAGTTAGCGGATACGCCTTCTGCTCCGTAAGGTGCATCACCTCCCCAGACTGGATCTTTGATGGGTGGTGAAGAGATGTCGTATTTATAGTAGGTGAAACCGTAACGGAATCCACCAAACAGGCGGTAGTCATCGTGCTTGTTTTTGAGCAGGTTCCAGTCTACACCCAGACGGGCGTATGGTGCACTTGTCTTATAAGTAATCTGGGTACTCTCATCGAAGGCATCTGCTTTGCCGTAACCCAATTCAAAGACAGGGTAATACTTGTCTTTTAAGTTCACTCGCAGAGAAGCTTCATATTGTCCGTAATCACTTACCATCAATTGGGCTGGTCCTATTAAATCCACACTCACCGCCATTCCGTTAAACCATGGAATCGTATCTTTTTCTACCGTTGCTACCTTTTTAAGACGGTTTTGTGCGTTCGCCCATCCTCCACCTAAGAGTAGGAGAAGACTCAGGACGGTTACCGCTTTTTTAGTAACGGGTACCGAAATATATGTAGAAATGCGCTTTAGATGCATCATAATTAACCTCTTTATTGTTGATAACTATTGAGTCGATATAGTTGTGGGTTGTCTTCACTTCTGTTATTTTGTGGAAGTAGGCTGCACCGCAATCTACAGACTCGAAATGTGGATAGTCCTCTTTCTTGACGGTTACTGTATCTTTCCATACCTGATTGTCTGCATTCTGAATTTCAAAAAAGAACACATCCTCAGGCTGGTGGTAACTCATCGGAAGGATGAAGCTATCCACGTTCTCATCCTTATTGATAAGTACGCTGTCTTCTCCTTCCTGTTTGGTGGTCGAGATGGTTAAGGTGGCGTTGAGTGTCTTTACGTTGCCCATCAACTTATACTTGGTGTAAGTGGTGTTGTTGAGCGGACAGTTGAGACTAGTGCAGCTAGCCACCATGAGTACCAGCATCATGAAAACCAATGGTATTATTTTTTGCATCTTATTTCCTTTTCTATTTGATAATCGTTACGATTAGGGTTCTGACGACTGATAAGGTCACCCAGGAATCCGGCTAGGAAGAACTGACTGCCCAATACCATCGCAATGAGAGCGATGAAGAAGTATGGGGAATCGGTGATGAGGTGTCCGTAGATGCCACGATGTAAGTCTATGGCTTTATCGATGCCAAGTCCGATAAGCGAGAGAAAGGCAATGAAGAACACCACACTTCCTAAGAATCCAAAAACATGCATTGGCTTCTTGCCGAAGTTGCTCAGGAACCAGAGTGTCATCAGGTCCAGATAGCCGTTCACGAAACGGTTCCAGCCCATGAACTTGGAAGTACCAAACTTTCTTGCCTGATGGTGAACAGGTTTTTCGCCAATATTTGCGAAGCCTGCATTCTTGGCAAGGTATGGAATGTAGCGATGCATCTCACCGTATACTTCGATGTTCTTCACTACGTCGCGGCGGTAAGCCTTGAGTCCGCAGTTAAAGTCATGCAGATTGTGGATGCCGCTCACCTTGCGGGCTGTGGCATTGAAAAGTTTGGTTGGAATCGTTTTGCTCAGAGGGTCTCCCTGCTTGCGGTTCTGCTTATAACCCGATACAAGATCGAAACCATCTTTCTTTATCATTTCGTAGAGACCTGGTATCTCGTCTGGTGAATCCTGCAAGTCGGCATCCATAGTGATGACTACATCACCTTGTGCCTCTTTGAATCCACAGTAGAGGGCAGGACTCTTTCCGTAGTTGCGGCGGAATTTGATTCCTTTTACCTGCTCGTTTTTCTCGGCAAGTTCTTCTATGACGTTCCATGAACGGTCGGTAGAACCGTCGTTCACAAAGATAACTTCGTAAGTGAAATCGTTGGCATCCATCACCCGTTTGATCCAGGCGAAGAGTTCTGGCAGCGACTCTTCCTCATTGAACAGAGGAACGATAACTGAAATATCCATTTTATCTGATGTTTTGAGAATTTATTTTTTTATCTGAAACCTAATTGGCTATTTTCTTTTTGGCGAATATGGCAGCAAGTATCGGACTGAGTATTGCTCCAGCAACCAGGTCGGTAATCATAAACATGGATGCCCATGCTATTGGTTTCATCATAGAGATGGCATCGAAGAGAGCTTTTGTTTCCTCTGCTGTCAACTGATAAACCTGTGCTATCATCTGGTAGTTGGTTTGAAGCTGAGTCATAAACATGCCTGTATCCATGAATCGGAACCAGAGATACTGCACGATGGTGAGCAGTAGGGTAGCATAGAAGAATGTCTGGATGCAATAGTATAATCCGTGTCTGAAAGAAATATGTCCCTCTCTTACGAAGTCACGGAAATACTTCAATCTCTTTGCTACCACGAATGGGGTAGAGATAATCAGAATGTTGGATAGTAACCCCAGCATCTGGTACTTTGGTTCTACTGCCATCATGGTGCAGACGAAGCTGGCTATCCATACGATGCCAAGAATTGCTCCATCTTGTCGGGCAAACGCTTTGGTTTGTTTGATCTTACCCGTATCGATGATGTAGATCTTAACCTTTTGCGTCTGCTCGTCTGTCTTCTTCTCTTCTTGATTTTCGTTATTTTCTGTATTCATTGTTATAATGTATTTCTGCGAATGTAATATATCAATTTGCAAAAATACAACTTTTTTATTATATAAGGTGTAAAGGGTGAAAATATTTATATATAATTAAAGATAAAACGCCTTTAAAGATAGAAAAATATATGTTTCTGTTTGTTTTGTACACTTCAATGCGTCGGGAAACTTTTGTTTCGGTTGTGCCAAACTTAGATAAAATAAAAAAAGGAACCTTCTGAAAGAAGATTCCTTTTTGAGCCTCTTGTCGGATTCGAACCAACGACCCCGAGATTACAAATCACGTGCTCTGGCCAACTGAGCTAAAGAGGCGGGTGGACAAGCGATTCATATCGCACCGCTACAACCAAGTACCCTTGCTATGTTCCCATCCTGGGGGATTCCGAGGGAGCTGGTCGTATGAGACTTGTCCGTCTCATAAACTTGAAAGCGGTTATTGCTTTTAAGCGAATGCAAAGGTACTGCTTTTTTCTTATCCTGCCAAATGTTTTGCAGAAAAAGTTTTGCTTGTTAACGTTTATTTAGAAAAAGGAGGCAAATCTTGCCTCCTTTTCCATACTTCACCTTATTATATTAAGAGGAAGAAGCATTCTTCACTTAAAAGTCTACCACCGTGATTCCTGCACCGCCAAACTGTACATGCTCATCTGCATAATGGGTCACATTAGGGACGCTGCTCAAATATTGGCGGATGAGTTGTCTGAGGATGCCGTTGCCCTTTCCATGAAGGATGCGGACACGTGGCATACCTACCAGGATGGCATCATCTATAAAATACTGTACAGCATTCAATGCTTCATCACCACGCATGCCTCTTACATCCAAATCCTGATGGAAGTTGGTCTTGTGGGCATCAATGGTTTTTCTGGTTTCCTTGCTGATACCGTAAGAGGCAAGGTTTTCCTTGCGTTCCTCGGTCTTGTCCACATTCTCTACTGTAGCCGTAGCATGCTCCAGTCTGTTCAGACGCATTTTGGTTCTCATACCTCCGAATACGGCAGTAGCGGTATCACCGTTGATGCTTTCCACTTTTCCGATAGTTGTCAATCCTTTGATACGAACCGTATCACCGGCTTTTATCTCCCGTTTGCTTTCAGCCTGAGCCTTGTTCTGTGCATTACGCAGGGCTGCCGCAGCCTTCTCCTGGGTCTCCTTCTTTTCAGCCTGTCGCTTGGCATGCCGCTCCTTGCGCTGCTGAATCTGGGCTATCTTGCGGGCTATCTTGTCATCCGATTCCTTGGTGTCAATCTCCTGAACCTCCTGTTTGAAGGCATCGAGTTCCTGACGGATGCGGCGGGTTTCCTCCTTCTCTGCCTGACTCTCTCGAATCTCTCTGATGGCATTCTCAATCTTCTTGTTACTTTCCTTCAGGAGTTCTGCAGCTTCTTCCTTGGCTTTCTTGAGAATGGCTTTTCTGCTTCGTTCGATATCCTCAATATCACTTTCATACTTGGAGATGGTTTTTTCCATATCCTTCTCTCGCTGGTGGATATTCTGGCGTTTGTTCTCCCAGTACCGCTTGTCGCGTACAATGTCCTGGAGGTACTTGTCGCTCTGGATATATTCTGAACCTACGATGTCTGAAGCTTCTTTGATAACCTCTTCTGGCAATCCGATCTTTCTTGCTATTTCGATGGCAAAAGAAGAGCCTGGACGGCCGATGGCTAACTGGAAGAGTGCTTTCATCTCATGACGGTCGTAGAGCATGGCACCATTAACCACACCTTCATGACTGTCTGCAAAATGTTTCAGGTTCTGATAGTGGGTCGTGATGACTCCATAAGCCTGTTGCTTGCAGAATTTATCGAGTACTGCCTCTGCGATGGCTCCTCCGATACCCGGTTCTGTACCGGTACCAAACTCATCTATCAATATGATGGTGTCGCTATTGGCGGCTTTCATCATATTTTTCATGTTCAGGAGGTGGGATGAATACGTACTGAGGTCGTTCTCCAGGCTCTGTTCGTCACCAATATCAATCATGATGTTTTTGAATACACCAGTCTTTGATCTCTCACTTACGGGGATACTCAGTCCGCATTGCAGCATATATTGGAGCAGTCCCACTGTCTTTAAGCATACGGATTTACCTCCGGCATTCGGACCGGAAATGATCAGGATACGCTTTTCCTTGGTCAGTGTGATGTCTAAAGGTACTACTTTTTCATTTTTCTTCTGTAATGACTGCTGGAGCAGAGGGTGGATAGCTCGGATCCAGTCTACGTGCGGATGGTCTTCTACCTCAGGCTCGATAGCTTTGAAGGTATCTGCCAGCTTTTGTTTCGCCTGAATCAGGTCGATGATGGCAAGGAAGCGGTAACTGTCAAGAATCTCTTTTGAGAAAGGACGAACCTTGTTGGTGAAATCGGTAAGGATGCGGATAATCTCCTTTCTTTCTTCACCTTCCAGTTCACGCACACGGTTGTTGGCTTCTACCACTTCGGTCGGTTCGATGAAGACGGTTTTACCCGTAGCACTCTCATCGTGTACGATACCTTTGATCTTTCTTTTCAAGGTAGGGATAACCGGTATTACCAGTCTGCCGTCACGGAGGGTAGGAGTCACGTCTTTCTCAACAACACCTTCACTTTGGGCTGTTCGTAATATACTATATAATGTACGGGAGATACTACCTTCAGTCTTTGCCAGTTCTCTTCTGATCTGTAGGAGTTCCGGGGTCGCATTATCTCGTATCTTTCCAAATTTGTCAAGGATTTGGTCTATTCTCTGAATCAGCTGAGGAAAGGTCATCACGTTTTGTGACAGTCGGTGTAGGGCAGGGTAAGGGTATTTCTTTTCTCTGCGCCAGCCGTCTTCCGGTTCTGCGTGCCTGTCGTCTTCATCACTATGATTCAGAATCTTCACCATGCCTGCGATGGTTGCAAGCGAACGTCTCAAATCGAAAAGCTCGTCTTCTTCCAAGTGGGTGTTTTCTACTCGGATGCGGAGGATACTTTCCCTGACGTCATAGAAATACTGCAGGGGAAAGTCTTCTACTTCCTCCATCAGTCTGCGGAACTCACGCACCTGCATGAGCCATTCGTTTACTTCTTCAGCTTCATCGCTGAATGCCATCTTGTCCACTTGTTCTTTACCAAGTGGAGAGAGGCATCTTTCGCGTAACATCTTGCGGATTTCGTTGAATCCTATCTTGTTTTCAAAATTATCTGGATAAATCATGGGTGCAAAAGTACAATTATTTTGGCTAACTACCAAATATTTGAACCATTAAGTGTGTTCTTTGCCTTTGAAGGTGTAAGCCTTTTTTGGATGTCGTTCAGATAATCGGGCCAATCGTATTTGTGCCGCTCGTTCCATACTGCCCCCAGGAATGCCGCTCCACCAAAGTTCCAGGCTCTCAATTGCGGGATAAACTCGGGGATGACTCCTCCTAATGCTATAACTTTTTCGTTGATGATGCCATAGTAGGCTGCGTCTTCCAGATCCTTGTTGGTAAAGGAGTGGCGGTAGTCTTTCTTCGAGATGCTGTCAAAGATTGGACTTAGGAACACATAGTCGTAGATAGACTTGGATGCAGGAGCGTTTCCTTCGGGATTTTCCTTGTTGGGTATGTTTAGTGCAGCCGTTACTTCCTGGAAGTTATGGCATGAACGGGAAATGTGTCCTTTATAATCTTTGGGAATCCCGGAATTGCGCTTGTTGAGATGTATTCCATGAAGATGATATTTCTCGCAGAGTTCAAAATGTTCATGTATGACTATCTGCGGATACCATTTGGCATCGATCTTCTGTATCAGATTCTCATAATCCTCCAGGCTGGCTTCGGGTTTACGGAGATGTAGAAGATCGATACCGCTTTCAAATAACTGTTCTATGTAGCCTGCTTCGTTTCTGATGAATTCAGGCAAGGTGATAACTATCCATTTCATTTGCTTTTTATCTATTTAGTAGAAAGTGTCTTGGGTTCGTAGAAATGGTTTACCGGACCGTGTCCATCTCCTGTTTTTACGTCTTTTCCGGCGAGAATGGCTCCAGACAGGTAAGTCTTAGCCATGGCAATGGCGGTATTCATGTCCATTTCCTTTGCCAGATAAGATGTGATGGCAGATGACAGGGTGCAGCCGGTACCGTGGGTATTGCGGGTGTTGATGCTGAGCCCCCGATAGCTGGTGATGAGTTTTCCTTCTTCGAAGAGATAGTCGATCTTTTCTTTTCCGTCGAAGTGACCACCTTTGATAAGTACGAATTTGCATCCCAGTTTGCTGATGGCTGAGGCTGCGGACTTGATGTCTTCTGCATTCTGGATTTTCATTTCTGCCAGAATCTCTGCTTCGGGAATGTTGGGTGTCAGTAATGTGGCAAGAGGCAGAAGCTCTGAGATGAAGATATCCAGGGCATCCTCCTGCATGAGTCGGCATCCGCTGGTAGATACCATTACCGGGTCAATAACGAGATGCTGGTATTTTCCCTGATACTTCTTGAGGGTATTGGCAATGGCTTTGATGGTGTCACGGTCATTGACCATTCCTATCTTGATGGCATCCGGTTGGATGTCGTCCATCACGGCTTCTATCTGTCCTTTCACGATTTCCGGATCTACGTTCTGTATGCCATATACACCCTTGGTGTTCTGTACGGTGATGGCTGTAATGGCAGAAGCTGCGTATACGCCTAAGGCTGACATGGTCTTGATGTCTGCCTGGATGCCAGCTCCTCCACAACTGTCAGAACCGGCTATTGTTAATGCTGTGTAGTATTTCATTTCTTACTCCTGTTGGTTGAATATAAAAAAACTTGGTACACTCTTGCTTGACAGGAGTGTACCAAGTGGCTAATTATTGTATTTTGTCAATGCTTCCTTTACCATTTTGCCCCATGGCTTGATAAGGTCTGGAGTCCAGTTGCCTGTAGCCTTGGCACGAGGTAGGAGCATGGAGCAGGTTTCGTCTTTGTCGCTTACCGACCAGTTTACCCAACTCACCTTGTTCTTCTCCATGACATCGAGCCATTTCTGGTATTCCTCTGGAGCCAGAGGACCGTTACCGGATGCTTCCATGCCGGCGCATTCTGATACGAATACAGGAAGTCCGCTCTTTACGGCTGCTTCTAGCTTGTCGCGCAGATAGTCCTTGTGTGTTGCTGCATAGAAATGCAGGGTATACATCACATTGCTTACACCGTCGATAGGACTTTTAGCAACAAGATCGATGTCCTGATCCCAATGTGGGCAACCCATCAGTATGATGTTGTCTGGATCATATTTCCTGATTTCGGTAATGATGGTCTTGGCGTAGACCTTCAGGTCTTCCCATTTGTCCTCTACGGGTTCGTTGTAGAGTTCATAGAGTACGTTTGGATACTTACCGTATTTCTGTGCCATCTTGCCGAAGAAGGCTTTGGCTTCCTCTGTGTGCATTTTGTGTGCGTGCCAGTCGATGATTACGTATGTGCCGTTCTTGATGGCGGCATCTACTACCTGCGTGATGCATTTCATGGCAAAGTCAGGGTTCTCCAGATAGTTGTCTTCTATCTGAATGCCCATCGCTGCACGGATGATGTTGGCATGCCAGTCAGTGGTGAGCCATTTTACGGCTTGCTTGTTGTAGAATCGGGGCCAGATGTTGTGCCATCCCAGGCTCACGCCTCTCAATACTACAGGGTTTCCACTCTGGTCGCATAGTTGCGCTCCCTTTACTTGCAGTTGTCCCCATTGTTTTACTGGACTGACTGCATACAATTGTGCCATACAGAAGATGGCAACAATAATGGTCATTAGTTTTTTCATTATGTTCTATTATTGTTAAAAATATACTGTCGTTTCTTGCGACATAAAATCGTTGCAAATGTACGATTTATATTTGAAATAACCAAATATTTTTGCGATAAAGTTTCATGTCAGCTTCTTGCCTTGCCTCGAAAACTGTTTTTTACCAATGCCGACTCGCAGTTTTCGCAGAGGGCTTCGGTTGCCGTATGGTGCTTGAACCCCTCTATCATAGCTTGGGCTCTTTCTGAAGAAAGAATCTCTTCCAGGGATTGATGCAGGAGATTTCCCAGTGCAACATCTCCGTTATGGTCCAGACAGCAAGGCACCAGGGTGCCGTCTGCAAGTACGCCAATCTGTTTGATTAAAGCCTTGCAGAAAACTTCCCGTTTCTTTTCTTCTTCGTTCTTGCTGTTCCTGATATCGTTTTCGAAGTTGGGCCATTCGAATTTTCTGTCGAATTCCAGATAAAGGTTGTCGCAGAGGCGGTAACCGTCTGGGCGTTCCTTCCAGGGTTTAGGAGCATATTTTTCGATGAGTCTCATTATTTCTTCGTTTTCCTTGTCTCTTCCGCCCTGGTTCCAAAGTCTTAGTACGATGCAGGTTCCCTTTGCTGCAGCTTGTGTAGAGAAGGTCATCACCTCGTCCATATAGCTGGACAGTTCCCCCTTGGCGTTGCTTTCGTGCGAATGTAGCGAGAGTTGTATTTTGTGGGGAAGTGTATCGAGAAGTTCCATGGCACGATGCAGCAGGGTTCCGTTCGATGTCAGTACAGTCTTGAATCCCTTTTCTCTTGCCGTCGTGATAAACTGTGGCAGGAGAGGGTGGAGCAGTGGTTCTCCCATCAGGTGGAAATAAAGGAAGCATACCTTGCCTTTGAGCTTGTCTGTGAGCTGGTTGAATTCCTCTGCGGTCAACTGTCTCTTTTCCCTGCTATGTTTAGGGCAGAAGTGGCAGTTGAGATTGCATGTATTGGTTATTTCTATGTAACAGCGATCTATCATCATTTCTTTTTATATGGTATTCTGTATTGTATAGCTAAATACTAAAAAAGCCTTCTGAAATTTCTTTCAGAAGGCTCTTGCGGAGAGAGAGGGACTAAAACCCGCAATCCTTTCTGATGTCAGAAAATGCCAAAAACCTAATACACAGGGTTTTTCATTTTTATCGTGGTGTTTTATAATACCACACAATGCCATTTTACCCCTTTTAATTCGTGTACATTTTCGTGTACGCCTTATTTCTTTACTTATTTTCGTGTACACCGGACTTTATAACTTGTTGAAGCGTTCCATCGCCTTTGCTTTCAATTCGTCAACAATTGCCATATAAGGTTTCATTGCTTTCATGTCTGAATGCCCCGTCCATTTCATAATCACTTCGGATGGGATGCCAAGTTGTAACGCCGTGACTACAAAAGTACGCCGACCGCAATGTGTTGTAAGCAACGCCCACTTTGGAAATACTTGTTCGTGTCGTTCGTGTCCTTGAAAGTACACGATTCGTGTCGGTTCGTCAATTCCGCAAACTTGCCCCATGACTTTCAATTGTGCGTTCATCTTGACGTTGGAGATTACAGGCAACGCCAAATCGCCTTTGATGTTGTCATTCTTGTATTTGTCAAGGATGGCTTGTGCGTGGTCGTTGAGTTCGATGCGCAATCCGTCATGCGTCTTTTGTGTGACCACATCAAAGAATCCATCCTTGATGTCGGCGCGTTTCAGCTTTGCAACGTCCGAATATCGTAACCCGGTGAAGCAGCAGAACAAGAACACATCGCGCACACGCGCAAGGCTTTGTTGTGTCACGGCAAATTCCCATGATTCAAGGCGTGATATTTCGTCACGGGTTAAATATATGATTTCCTTGTTCCCGTCAACGCCTTTCATTTTTGGTTTGAATGTTTCATGCAAGTTGCCTTGATAATATCCTTTTTGATGCGCCCAGCGCAAAAACCACCGGAAGAACGCAAGGTTCTTTGCAATGGTCGTGTTGCGCATATCCTTTCGCAAAAGCGCGTCAACATACCCTTGCATCTTTTGTTCGGTCAACGATGGAAACGACAACTTGGCATCATACGTTGCGATGTGATGCCGGAGGGCGGCAAACTTTTCAAACGTCCCGTCCGTCCATTGGTTTTTCTTGCCTATTTCGCGCGTGAACATATCGAACACCTTGAAGAAATTTTCATCCGGCGATGGCAATGTGTCGTTCAATTGCGTTTTGCGCCCAACCATATCATTGAACAAGTCTTTGATTTCGCCCGGTGTCGGCACGCGCTTTTCAATGAGTTCGTAACGCGCAAAGATTTCGTTGCAAACGGATGTCCATTCGTCAATGGTTCGGTTGATGTCATCGCACACCGGACACGATGGCAACGCGCGCATGGTGTCGGTGTTCCAATCGGCGGCATCAATGTTTTGCCGCAATGGAAAATCCAACGGGCGTTCGCCATGCAACGTGACGCGCATTCGGATGGCAAGATTTGTCGTTTGCCCGGCGGCGCGCTTGTGCAACAAGAACTTTATTCCTTTTTTGATGTGCATTTTGATGAATCTTTATTTGATAGCATATCACCAACACCAAGCAGCAACCACGCCGGATTCACGCCGCAATCTTTGCAGATTGCAGAAAGCGCATCCAAATCAATAACCCGGTACGTCATCGCGTCCGTTCCCAATGTGTTGCGCAACAACGAATATTTGGTGCGGTTGAAATTATGGTCGCGACAAAAGCCTTTCAACCCGGAAATCTTGCCGGATTGAATCGCCAATTCAAGGGCTTGGAAAAAGCGCGCTTGGATTGCGTTTGCTTGTGGGTTGATGTATTTTTTCATTTGCTTGTTCGCTTGACTTTTATTGTTTGATTCTGATTCGCGGTTTTCCCTATTATATATAAGGTGGCGTTTTCGTTTACGGAAAAGTCAAATTTGATGGTCAAATTCCATCCGCGCGGTTCTTTGATTTCCGCCGTGCGTGTTTCGGGATGGTAAGTCCATTTTCCTTGCGTCAATATTTCCTTTTTCCCATCCTTGATTTGATATTTCGTGAACGCGTCCGGGCGTGCAAATTCATAAACGCAACCCGTGCCGGATATATCCACAAAGTAACCATCGGAACATTTATAAGCATATTCCGTCCATGTGCCGGATATGTCCGACAATACAACTTGCGGTTCGTCATCGCCATCATCGTTCAAGGATGACGAACAAGAACAAGCCATGTTCACCAGCATCAAGGCGAACACCAACCATGTATATTTCACCTTTTGCATAACGCCATTTTCTTTTTGTAGTTATCAACCATTTGCGTGAACAATACTTTGTCCACGTCCGTTTCCGTTTCGCCTTTCAGCGAAGCCAATTCCAACGCATCAAAGATTTCATTCGGCATAACCGAATAATAAGACGGGTTGCCGTAATAATCGGCGACCTTGATTTTTATTGCATCCATATCATTGTTGTTTTGTTAGATTGTCAATTATAGCCAACAGGCGGTCAATGTGCGCTTGCGCGTTCTGCAAAGATGTTTCCTTTGCCGCAAGCAATTCAACCAACTTGGAGAGTTCAGCAGTAACCCCGGCGTTTCCGCCTTGGATGTTGTTGTTGCCCATCACGTTCGTTTGTTCAACGTTGCCGCCGAAATACGTTTGCGGTTTCAGACCACGCAATAATGCGTGCTTGCTTTCGGGAATTGTCGTGCCGGATTCCCAATTTTGAACCGTCCTTTCACTTACACCAAGCCTTTTTGCAAGTTCGGCTTGCGTAACGCCCAAATGTGCGCGAATTTCCTTAATATCTAAATCGTTCATAATCAATGACTTATTCAAATGAAACACTTTTTAACACGCATAAAGCGAAAATTTATCACAAAATATTGCTGATTTCGCAAAACATTGCGTATCTTTGCAAACGTAAACGGAAAACATTGCAAAGGTAAAGCAAAAATGAACGCAAAACAATAGCAAATTTACGTCATTTTTCGCGAAACACCAGCAATAACCCCGAAATATTAACAAAATAAAACTTTCGCAACAATGATGAATTTCAACATTACAATCGTAAAGAACGATGATTTCAAGACCGTGGGATTCCACGTTTATGCAGAAAAGAAACAAATCTTTTCTTGGGGACTTGCAAGTGATATGTATTACAACAAGAAAATCGCCGTAAATCCCGAACACCTTGACAAGGTGATGGAACTTGTAAATATCAAAACCAAGATTGCGGGTCTTGAAGAATCAAAGCATGATTGGTTTGACATCGCAAAAGAAAATGGCGTTGCCCTAAATCGCGGTTACAAGTTCACCAAGATTGAGGAAAAGACAAACAACTTGAACAAGCGTTTGTTGAACATCATCAATTCATTCAAGTAATAACAACCGGGGTGGCACGCCCACCCCATTAAATACTTTCGCAACAATGACAATCCAAGAATTTCAATCAAGAACACAAGTTTCGGTGGATGTTTCCGAATTTCTATCCATCACCACGGTGTATATGCAATCCGATGTTGACAAGGACACGTTTTGCAAGATGTGGCGCAAGATGAACGCAACACGCGTGATGGCTGCAAAGGAGCAAGCCAAGAAGCAACAAACCATTGACAAGGTATTATCAATGGTGATGGCAAATCCGGAATGGACGGACGTTGAACATTATAATGACATCGCCGTTGCCGTTCTATCCGGCAAGGACAAAGCCTTGATTGAATCAATCGGCATTTCGCCTGTAAGCGAACCGGACAACAACGGATTCCGTCATTTCAAAAGATTTAGTGAATTGCGTCAGGAAATCAACGCATTCTTGAAAGCATAATAATCACGGGCGGTTCACGCCGCCCATAAATCACATATATATGAGTAAAGAACAATTTTCATTCAACAAAGGATGGTTGCAGTTACGCCAAGGCGATATTGCAGCGTGCCGCAAAGAATTGATGGTCGTGTTCAACGTGACAACACGCGCCGCGTTCTTGCAGCGATTGAAAGGCTACGTCATCCCGAACGTGCTTGAAGCGCATAACGTGGAAAAGGTGTTTGCCAAGTACGGCATCAAAGACGTGTGGGGGGCTTGATTATGGATGCCGTAAAACTTACCAAACGCGAATCCGAAATTGCGGAATTGTTCGCATGGGGCGCAAGCAAAAAGGAAATTGCAAATCGCCTGTTTATTTCGGAACGAACCGTTGAGAATCACGCCCGGCGAATCTTTGAGAAAACCGGATGTTCTAAGGTCAACGAGTTATCCGCGTGGTGGTTTTGCACAACATTCCACATATCATTCAGCTTGTCGCCCATCAAACGCAAGTTCATCGCGCTTTGTTTCCTTGTGATGCTTTTGCCAACGATATTCAACAACGACAATGTGGTTGTAAGAGTGCGAACCGCACGATGCAGAACAACCCGCGTTCAGCGTTCACGCCGTGACAACGACAATGGAACGGCAGATTTTCAAATCTTATAAATACGCATAATATGGAAAAGTTTAATTCAGCAATACAATTGGTGTTCGCCGCGTTCATCGTCCTGTTTGGATTTGGCACAATGATTCGTTGCATCATCGCCGGAAGTGATTTCTTCTATATCATCATGTTTGCGTTGATGGGAATCATCGGACGCGCAATGTTCCGGGTTTTGCTTAAAGAATACAAGGAAGCGAAATGATGGAGATTACAAGCGACACACGAATCATTGATTTAACCGTTGGGCAACTGATGGATTTGTTCGCCAAGGCGCAAGCACCAGCGACACAAGCGCAACCGAAAGAAGAAAAACGCCTTGTGTATGGTATCTCCGGAATCGCACAAATATTCAATTGCAGCATGACAACGGCAAACCGAATCAAAGCATCCGGGCGAATAGATGACGCGATAACCCAGCACGGGCGCATCATCGTTGTGGATGCTAACAAAGCGTTACAATTATTCAACAATAAATAATATCGCAACAATGAAACAAGTAACATTGAAATCCATCACCTTTTGCAATTTCAAGGGTGAACAGGAACGGACAACGACATTCAATCCGGATGTCACGACCATTTCCGGCGGAAACGGACTTGGCAAGTCAAGACATTTTGACGCGTTCATTTGGCTTTTGTTCGGCAAGGACGCGCACGACCGCAAGGATTATGAAATCAAGACCCGTGTCAACGGCGAAGAGTTGCACAAGTGCGAATGTAGCGTGACGGGTGTCATCATCGTGGATGGTGAAGAAATCACCTTGAAGCGCGCTTTCGTTGAAGATTGGGTAAAACCACGCGGACAGGTTGAACAGGTGTACAAAGGCAACCACACGGAATGTTGGTGGAACGAAACCCCGGTCAATGTCGGCGAGTATGACAAGCGCATTCAAGCCATCGTTGATTCATCCGTTTTCAAGATGATAACCAATCCGGCGTTCTTTGTCGGCATGAAGTGGCAATTGCAGCGTGAACAATTATTCCAGCTTGCCGGAAGTGTGACCGATGAAGAAATCGCCGCGGACAACCCCGATTTTGTCAAGTTGTTGGATGCCATATCCGGCAAGTCGCTTGCGGACTACAAAAAGGAAATGGCAGCGCGCAAGAAACGCTTGAACGAGGAATTGAAGCAGATTCAACCACGCATTGACCAAACGCACAAGATGATGCCCGAACCGGAAGATTTCGCCGCCCTTGAATCCCAGCTTGCCGACATTGACAAGGAAATCGCCGACACCGACAACGCGATTGCAGATGTGAACAAGGCGATTCGCAAGCAATATGAAGCGGAACAAGCCAAGCAAGCCCGCGTGAACGAGTTGACCACACAGGCGCAACAAGTAGTGTTTGACGCAAAGACAAAGGCACAGGATGCCGCGTTTGAAGCCAACGCACAACGCCGCGAGATTGCCAACGAAATCAAGACGTTGCAATCACAACTTGACACAAACAAGCGCAATTGCGCCACAATACAAGTTGACATCGCCCGCATTCATCGTGACATTGACAAGTGCAAGGGAGAACAAGACACGTTGCGCGAATCATGGCACAAGGAGAACGCCAAGGAGTATTCCGGCGAAACAACTTGCCCACATTGCGGACAAGCATTGCCGGATGATATGATTGCGAAAGCAAAGGACGTTTTCGACAAAGCCAAGATGGGCAACTTGACCGACATCACGAACAAGGGAAAGCACCTTGGCGAAAAGATTGCGCAACTTGAAGTGGATGCAGCCGAAAAGCAAAAGTCCGTTGACGCGTATCGCGAGGAAAACAACGGATTGGATGAACGTATAAAATCCGCACAAGCAACGCTTGAAACCTTGCCGGAAAAGGCGACCGCCGAAGTTGTCCCCGATAATATCCCGGAATGGGTGGAACTGCAAAAGCAGATTGCCGACATCAAGGCGACCATCACAACCGACAACACGGGCGTTGACACAAGCGCGTTGCAAGCATCCAAGAAAGAATGGATGACCAAGCGCAACAATGTTTCAACCCGTCTTGCCAAGCGTGGCGCAATCGAAAGATGCAACAACGAGATTGCCGACCTTGAAGCACATGGCAAAGATGTTGCCCAGCAAATCGCCGACATCGAACGCGAAGAATACACGGTTGAACAATTCAACAAGACAAAGGTTTTGGAATGCGAAAAGCGCATCAACGCCAAGTTCCATTTCGTGACTTTCCGGTTGTTCGATTACACCTTGGATGGCAATCCGGTTGAAACGTGCATCCCATTATGCAATGGCGTTCCGTATGGCAGCGCGAACACCGCAAGCCAAGTGAATGCCGGACTTGACATCATCAACGCCTTGTGCGCGTTCTATGGTGTATGTGCGCCGATATTCATTGACAACCGCGAATCGGTGAACGAAATCATCCCGGTTCAATCACAAGTTATAAACCTTGTCGTGACAAACGACAATAAATTAACAATACAATGAACGAATTACAAAAACCGAATGGTGGCGCGGTCGTAATGCAGCCAGCCACAACAACCCCGGCGTTCAATTTCTTTGACCCGGTACAATTTGAAACCATGCAACGTGTTTGCAGTTTCTTCGCATCATCCGACCTTGTTCCGGAGAATTACAAGGCGACTTTGAAGCCTATCCCACCCGGAGCAAATGAAGAAACCATCAAGGCTATAAGGGCTGAAAACACGGCAATCAAAACCAAGGCAATTGCAAATTGCATGATTGCCGTTGAGGTGGCAACGCGCATTGGTGCAAGCCCGTTGATGGTTATGCAGAACATGGCGGTGATTTATGGTCGCCCATCATGGTCATCCAAGTTCTTAATTGCAACCGTCAATTCGTGCGGTCGCTTTGAACCATTGCAATTCCGTTTCACGGACAAGGGCGTGTTGGGAATGGTTGATTACACCGATTATGTTTGGAATCAACAAAAGCGTTGCAAAGAACCCGTAAAGAAACAATTCGATGGAAAGAACATCCACGAAATCGAATGTGTTGCATACACAACCAAGCGTGGTTCGGACGGGATTTTGGAATCATCCCCGGTTTCAATCCGGCTTGCGATTCAAGAGGGTTGGTACACAAAAAGCGGTTCAAAGTGGCAAACGATGACAAAGCAAATGTTGATGTACCGCGCCGCGTCCATGTGGACAAACGCTTATGCGCCGGAACTTTCGATGGGTATGCGTACCGTTGAGGAACAACAGGACATTTACACCGAATATGAGGATGTAACCGCAAGTGAAGTTTCCGCCGAAAAGGAAGCAAATGCGAACAAGAAACGCATTTCACTTGGTACAGGAAGCGAAAAGCCGGAAACGGGCGAAATAAGCCACGATAATAACGCGGCAAAGGAAACGCCCACCAACAATGCGAAAGTAGCGGAAAACGCAAACAACGCCCCAAATCCGGGGTTTTAATCACTTAATCCGAAAGGCAAATGAAATTGAAAATATTGGGTTCATCCAGCAAGGGCAATTGTTACTTGCTTGACAACGGCAAGGAAGCGTTGATGATTGAATGTGGAATCGCCTTCAAGAACGTACAAAAGGCGGTTGATTTCGACATCACGCGAATCAAGGCTTGCATCATATCGCACGAACACGGCGACCATGCAAAGCACGTCAAACGTTGCCTTGATGCCATGATTCCTTGCTATATGTCGGACGGAACAAGAAACGCCCTTGGGTTGGCATCGCATCCATTGGCACACGCAATGACCGAAAACGTGTTGCACAAGATAGGAAATTTCGGTGTTTTGCCATTTGACACCGAACACGATGCCGCCCAGCCTTTCGGGTATCTGATAGCACATCCCGAATGTGGCACGGTGTTATTCGCGACCGACACATATTATCTGCAATACACGTTCGATGGTTTGAACAACATTCTTATTGAGTGCAACTATCGCCAAGACATCTTGGATGCCAACGTGGAAGCCGGGTTGATTCCGGCAAAGTTGCGGGCAAGAACGATGAAAAGCCATTGCAGCTTTGAAACGTGCAAGGAGATATTGCAAGCGAACGACCTTTCAGAAGTCCACAACATCGTGTTGATTCACCTTTCCGATGGCAATTCAAACGCCGTTGAGTTCCAGCAAGGAATCGCGGAATTGACACACAAGATTGTCACCGTTGCCCGTTCGGGAATGACTATCAATTTCAACAAGTCACCATTTTAACAACAAAGAAAATGAAAAAGTACATTATCAAAAACGCGGATGGAAGCGAGCAAAGCGAAATGCAAGCCATCCATGAATCACGCAAAGAAGCCGGGGAAACCTTGATGGACTACATTTGCGACCACAACGAAGATTTGGACGTTGACGATGACGATTATTTGTCGCCGTTTGATTTCGCCCTTGAAGAAGTTGAATGCAAGGAAGTGAACGAAGTAATCACGGACTTTGAGAGCGCAAGAAAAGCCCTTGGTGGCAAGCCGAACGCGGACTTTACCGTTGCAAAGAAGATTCTTTCCGGAAACGTTGTCCAACTTGAAGATGTCGCAAGACTTGTGACCGACATCAACCCCAAGCACATTGAAGCGTTGATTGCCTTAAACAAGTTGTTCACCATCGCACAGGCATGGAACAAGGAAGATGGATTTGTACCCGATTTCTCGGATTGGGAACAAGACAAGTGGTTTCCTTGGTTCGTGTATGACAAGGATGCTGCGGGGTTCGTGTGCGCGTCGACGTATTACACGCCGACGTATGCGGCTGCGACGTTCGGTTCTCGGCTTTGCTTCAAATCGTCCGCGCGCGCCGCGCAATTCGGCAAGCAATTCGCCGACCTTTACAACAAGGTTTTCTTGTAATGTGTTTCACTATAAAACAAAGTAGCAATGAACAACAAGACAATGGGCAAGGATATTGCCAACCCAATCCAGCGTGAACAGTTCATCAAGGACAACGCGGATGCGTGCGAGAACAAGGGTTACATGAAAGCGTACACCCCGGAAGAACTGCAAGGACACAAAGAGAAACTTGCGAACGTTTCCATTGAGATTTCCGAAATCGAAAACGAGATTAAGGAAATCAAAAAGGAGTACGCCGAACGCTTGAAGCCTTTGAAAGAGGCACGCGAAAACATGGTTTCCAACATCAAGGCGAAAGCCGAATATGTGAACGAAGTTTGTTATCGTTTCACCGACCGCGATGCCAAGATGACGGAGTATTACAACCGCGATGGCGACCTTGTGGAAATGCGCCCGGCAACCGCCGAAGAGTTGCAGCCAACACTATTTATGAACGCACAATATATGAACACCGCCGCCGTAAAGGATGGCACAAACGATTAAAATATGAACAACGAGAAAATGAACATCAATCTTGCACCGGGAATGAATGAAATCATCATCCGCGAGGGTGCAGCACCAAAGGTTCTTGACCCGAAAGCCCCGGTCAAGATGAACATCAACGGAACAATCGGCGCGCCCGTGGAGTTCTTGAAGAAGCGTATCAACGCCGGACAATTTGAGCAGAAGAATTGCCACATCATCGTTGACCGCGAGAACATCACCATCGAACTTGTGGTGAACGAATCCGATGAATACACACGCGGCACAATCAAGGGAACATTGCAGTTCCATCCCAAGTTCATTGAATTTGGCATCAACACGGGCAAGGTGTGGTCGCCGTTTGAATTTTCGATGTTCTGCAAGATGAACCGCGCGTTCTTTGCAGACAAGAACGCAAACATGACCTTGGTTTCGGCTTGCAAGAATTTCACGGCAACCGTGAACAACGCCATCGAAAGAAGCATCAAGGAGAACGGCGACCGAACGGACAATTTCGCCCAAGTGGTCAATTCCAACTTGCCGGAATCGTTCACGCTTTCAATCCCTGTTTTCAAGGGTGGCGACAAGGAGAACTTGGAGGTGGAAACATTCGCCAAGATTGACGGACGCAACGTTGCATTCGTGTTGATGTCGCCGGGTGCGGAAGAAACGCTTGAAACATTGCGCGACACCGCGATTGACAAGGAACTTGAAGCAATCAAGGAGATTGCCCCGGAAATCGCAATCATCGAAATCTAACAACAAGGCAATCCCGCCGCCTTTCCATCCGGTCGGGTGGCGGGAAAGCCATTAAAACGCATTCAGCATGAAAGATTCATATTATTTCCAGCATGACTACAACGCGCGAAACGACCCCAAGTTGCAAGACGTGTTGATTGAATTGGGCGTTGAGGGCATCGGCATTTATTGGTGTATCATCGAACAACTATATGAGCAAGGCGGAACGTTGCCGTTGCGTTACTGCAAAAGCATTGCATTTGCATTGCATGTGGATTACAAGACCGTTGAAAGACTTGTGAACAATTACGGATTATTCGCCAATGATGGTGAAAATATGTGGTCGGATAGTGTTTTGAAGCGTTTAGACAAGCGAAAGAATATTTCCGACAAGCGCAAGCAAGCGGCAATCGCAAGATGGCGGCAAAACCTTGACAATCAACGGCAAACGACAATTCAAGATGGTAATGAAGAAACGTCCGGAGATACACAAGCAATACAAACGCAAAGCACAAGCAATGCAAATGCAGAACATAAAGAAAAGGAAAGAAAAGAAAAGAATAATATATCTACTAACGTAGATACGTCAACTTTCGTTGACGCGCCGGAGCAAAAAAGGGAATTTTCGGTTGATTATTCAAGATTGTTGGCATTATGGAAAGAACAATGCCCATCATTCCCACAACCGCGTTCCCTTGCTGATGATGACAAACGCAAGATTCGGCAAAGGTTTGGCGAAATGATGACCGCAAAAGACCCGGAAACGGCATACCAGCGCATCAAGACGATATTCCAAACCGTCAACGCGTCCGATTTCTGCAAAAAAGGTAAATGGTGTACATTCCGATGGATATTCACGAACGCGACCAATTGGCGCAAGGTTGAAGATGGCAACTATATAGACCGCCCCGGCGGAAACAATAAAAGAGCAAACGAAGAATGGTAAACAACGAGAACAAGAAACCGACAATTCCAAGCATCGAACAGGTATTGAACGCGATTCGTCAACGCGATATGTTTTCCGGATTCCAGCGTTACCAATACATCAAGCCGGGTTGGTATGACCTTGACAACGCGATGAAGATTGTTGAAGCAATCGGGAAAAGCCGGAATCCGGCGTTCGTCATTGACGATGAAAACCGATTCGCCTTTGAAAATTTCATCAAGTGGGCGCATTGCGACACGTCAATGAAGTGTCTTGACCCTGTATCGGGACAAGTCATCCCCGGCAGACTGAAACGCGGAATCTATATCGCCGGAAACACCGGAACGGGCAAAACGTGGTGCATGGAAATCATGCAAGCGTACATCCAAGCCATCGGAATCAAGGTTTTATGGCATACCGACAACGACCCGCGCCCGTTGTATTGGCGCACAATACGCGCCGATGGTTTGTGTGACGTGTGGGCGGAATCCGGCAACATTCAGCAATACAAGACCGCGCCGATGCTTGCCATTCAAGACCTTGGCAATGAACCGCCGGAAACGCTTTACATGGGCAACCGTCTTGATGTGGTGCGTTACGTCATCGAATACCGGGGTGATATGCACGCCGAAATGACTTTCATCACATCGAATTTGAGGATGGGCGGCGAAATCCTCAAAGAACGGTATGGCGACCGCGTATCAAGCCGATTGCAAGAAATGTGCAACTATCTTGTGATAAAGGGCAAAGACCGCCGCAAACTTTGATTTGGATTACTAACAATGAAAATTTACAATTATGAATGAAATCATCCAATCAAGCGTTTACAAAACGCAAAAGGGAACGCCCGTGACCGATTCCGTCAAGGTTGCACAGGTGTTCGGCAAGATGCACAAGAACATAATGAAGTCAATCCGCAACATCATGGGGTCGGCTCAAAATTTAGCCAACGAACATTGGTTTGCCGAAACCACATACACGGATGCGCAAGGGAAACGACAACCCATGTTCTTGATGAACCGCGATGGCTTTTCCTTGCTTACGATGTCATTGACCGGAGAAAAGGCGATGGCGTTCAAAGTGGCATTCATCAACGCATTCAACAAGATGGAGGAAACGATAAAGGAACTTGCGCCAGCATCCCCGGCGATTCCTCAAACGTTCGCACAGGCTTTGCGGCTTGCGGCGGAACAGGCGGAAACAATCGAAAGCCAACAAAAGCAGATTGAAGCGCAAGCCCCGAAAGTGGCATTCGCGACCGCCATCATCAATTCCCCGTCATCGTGCGGGATTGATGAACTTGCAAAGATTCTGAAACAAAACGGCGTGGATTTCGGGGAAATCCGGCTTTTCCAATGGTTGCGCGACAACGAATATTTGTGCAGCGTTGGAACGGCACGAAACCAGCCAACACAAAAAGCCCTTGACCTTGGCTTGTTTGAACTGAAACCGCAAACGTGGACAAACCCACGGACGGATGAAGTGATGACCACCACGCGAACAATGGTGACAGGAAAAGGCAAGGAATATTTCATCAACAAATTCATCTATAATGCAGAGAGGAAGAAAAGCCAATGAAAATTTATGTATCGGGCAAGATTACGGGCTTGCCTATCGAAGAAGCAAAGCAACGATTCGCCGATTCGCAAGCGTTGCTTGAATCAATCGGGTTTGAAGTTGTGAATCCGTTGGAATTTGGGTTGTGTGACGAAAAGGCATCTTGGGAATCGCACATGGTCAAGGACATCGAATTGTTGTTTGGTTGTGATGCCATTTACATGATGGACAATTGGACGGGAAGCACGGGCGCGGGCATTGAATATGACATCGCCTTTCGTCTTGGCAAGGACATTTGGTTTGAATCCAGCTTTGCCCGTGACAACCGGAACGTGATGCGCATCCAAAACGCCATCCACGAAGTGATGGGCTTGAAGTTTTCGGATTATATCACTAAGTCGCGCAAGCGTGATGGGTTCTATGCGCGCATGATATTCGTTCACCATTGCCGGGCAATGAAGATGAAGTTGACGAAGATTGCGCAATATGTCCACCGCGACCATTCATCCATGTTGCACTTGTTGAAGAAGTACAACGATGATATGCGATTCAACCCGCCGTTTAGAGATTTAGCCACGAAAGTGAATGATATATTAAATAGATAAGTTACAATGCACAAATTTGATTATCGTTGGACTTTGGCGGATGCCCATTTCACCAAAGACAAAGGCACGGTTTTTTCGTGCTTTGCTTGTGGGGGGGGGTAGTTCTATGGGCTACAAGTTAGCCGGATTCGATGTGATAGGATGCAACGAAATAGACCACCGCATGATGTTCACATATTGCAAGAATCACAATCCGCGTTTCCCTTTCCTTGAACCGATTCAGACATTCAAGGATAAACAGGATTTGCCGCCGGAGTTATTCAACCTTGACATCTTGGATGGTTCACCGCCTTGTTCAACATTCAGCATGGCGGGAAGTCGTGAAGAAGCATGGGGAAAGATGAAGAAGTTCCGGGAGGGACAAGCCGAACAAGTTCTTGATACGTTGTTTTTCGATTTCATCCAGCTTGCAAAGCGGTTGCAACCGAAAGTCGTTGTTGCGGAAAACGTGAAAGGATTGTTGCTTGGTAGCGCGAAAGAGTATATGACAAACATTTATCGTGGCTTTGATGATGCCGGATATTATGTGAACCATTACTTGCTTGATGCCCAAACGATGGGTGTTCCTCAAAGGCGGCAACGTGTGTTTTTCGTGTGCTTGCGCAAAGATTTGGTCGGGTTCGTTCCTTGCGAACAAACGTTGTTTGAAACCTTGCCAAGATTGAATATGAATTTCAATGAAGCGGTAATTCCTTTCAAGGATGTTGCCGATGGCATGGGTGATGGCGTTGATTCACCGAAAATGCGCAAATGTTGGGAATTACGCATGGATGGCGATTCGGATTTGTCAAACGCAAATGAACGAGAGTTCGGGAAAAGTGGAATGTTCAACAATCAATATGTCTATCCGGACAAGGTTTCGCCAACGCTTGCAGCGCGAAAAGATTGCTTGATACGTTTTGACATACCAAAGTATTTGAGCGCATCCGAAGTTTGTTGCATTTCGTCATTTCCGCAAGATTACGAATTTGGGGGTCAAATACCCCATTACGTTTGCGGAATGAGCGTTCCACCCGTGATGATGGCACAAGTGGCATCCCGTATATATGACCAATGGTTATCAAAAATTAGAAAATAGGATTATGAACAAAGTTGAATTATTCAATGACCATTTTCAGAATTTCAAGGTTTATGGCATACCAAAGGCGCAATTGATTATTGCCGACCCGCCATATAACCTTGGAAAGAACGCATACGCCAGCAATCCATCGTGGTATGTTGACGGGGACAACAAGAATGGGGAATCGGACAAAGCCGGAAAGGAGTTTTTCGACACCGACAAGGATTTCCGCCCGGCTGAATTTATGCACTTTTGTTCGCAAATGCTTGTGAAAGAGCCAAAGGAATCCGGAAAAGCACCTTGCATGATTGTGTTTTGCGAGTTTGAACAACAATTCAAATACATCGAACTTGGCAAGCAATATGGGTTCAACCATTACATCAACCTTGTGTTCCGAAAGAATTTTTCCGCACAGGTATTGAAAGCCAATATGCGAATCGTTGGAAATTGCGAATATGGCGTGTTACTATATCGCGACAAGTTGCCAAAGTTCAACAATGATGCCGTTGGCGGTGGAATGGTGTTCAATTGCATTGATTGGGGACGTGACACCAAAACGCCAAAGGTACATCCGACACAAAAGCCCGTGCCATTGTTGCAATACCTTATCCGCATATTCACCGACCCCGGCGATGTTGTCATTGACCCGTGCGCAGGAAGCGGTTCAACGCTTTTCGCCGCAAAGGAACTTGGGCGGCGCGCATACGGATTTGAAATCAAAAAGGACTTTTTCAAGGCGGCACAAGAAAAGGTTTTGAGCCGCCCTATTCAAGCAAGTTTGTTCTAAAATGAAATACGAAAACATTCCAAAAAAATGTCAATCATGTGTATTCGTGGTTGACATAATTCCGAAAGACAGAATCAAAGGTGCTTGGCATTGTGAATGTCTGATGTATCGGGAATTCCGCTTGAAATGCGGGAAGCGCAAAGAAAACCGATAAATTTTCAAGGCGGCACAAGACAAAGTTTTGAACCGCGCTATTCAACCAAGTTTATTCTAATAAATATAAAATTATGAAGTTATTATTTTTCGACCTTGAAACAACAGGAACAAACCCCGGAAGAAACGGAATCCATCAAATTTCCGGTCAAGTCGTAATTGACGGAATCGTGAAAGAATCGTTTGATTTCCACGTCCAGCCAAACCCGAAAGCAGCCATTGAGGATGAAGCCTTGGCGGTTGCGGGTGTTACCCGTGAACAAATCGCGAAATATCCGGCGATGGGTACGGTGTACCGTCAATTTGTCGCAATGCTTGGCAAGTACGTTGACAAGTACAATTCAAAGGACAAGTTCTTTTTGGTTGGGTACAACAACGCCGCATTCGACAATCAATTCTTGCGCGGATTTTTCTTGCAGAACAACGACAAGTTCTTTGGTTCATGGTTTTGGGCAAATTCAATGGACGTGATGGTTCTTGCGACCGTGTATCTTGCAAACAAGCGCACGGAAATGGAGAATTTCAAGTTGTCAACGGTTGCGGCAACGCTTGGCGTGCAAGTGGATGGTGATTCGTTGCACAATGCAATGTATGACATCGAATTGACAAAGGCGGTGTTTGACATCGTGACGGTCATTAACATTTAGAACATCTTTCGCAACAATGAAAACTTTATTTCTTGATGTCATGTTGAATGACCGATTTGTTTGCACGTTGAAATACAAGCTTTGTCCATTGTTCCCAATCGAACTTGACGACTTGAAGAAGTTCATCGAAAGCAAACGCCCATCGTTAAAGGGCAAAGATTATCGAATTGCATTCTAATATTCGCAACAATGAAAACAACAAATGAAAGGATATTCGCCAACGACATAAAGATGTCATATTGGCAACAAGATAATTGCATGAGGTGCGCCAAGGCGGTATGGTACAACACCCAGCTTGGCAGATGCCCGAAATACAAATGCGCATTGCAACGCGACATGGAAGCGCAAGCAGCCGGGGACATGGAAATCAACGAAAGGTCATTCAACGCGTGCCACAACGCCAAGATTTGCCCTTTCATCAAGCCAAAGGAACAAGAATCCGCGCCGGGCGATGAAATCCTTGATTTCTCAAAGGGTGAATCCATGTTCAACGAAACGGCGGTGTTCAATCAAATTGAACAAGCGCCGGAAATTGAACACGGACACGAAGAAAAGCCAATGACAGCACCGGAAGCACCAAAGGAACACAAACAAACGCCGGAAGAACTGAAAGCGGCGGAAAAACGGATGTATGACACCATCTTTGAAAAGGAGATTGTGAACAACATCAATGGTTTGTCGCCGATGATGACCGAAAAGCAATTCAAGGAGAGTGTGCGCCATGATACCGATTGGATGATGAAAACATTCACGTTCAACGAAAACATGATGATTGCTTTCGTGCCATTGGTCATTTCGCATTTGGCGTGGGTGTATGCCGAAAAGGTGATGAAGTATTGCGCCGAACACAAGATTCCGGAAACCGTCAAGTTGTCCCGTGCCGTGAAGCACGTCCGCCAAGAATATGTTGATTCCTTGAAAAAGGATTTGGATGCAAGACACATCCAGCGTATAGAAAAGCAGACGGAAGAATTTTTCAAGGAGTACACAAGCGATTTCACGATATTTTGGTATTGTGTCAATTCGCAGTATAAGAAGCAATTTCCGGGCGACATCTATAAGGACATGAAAACGGATGCGTTCCTTGGTGTTCTTATGTGTCGTTTCCTTGTTGACCACAACAAGCGCATGGACAAGATAATTGAAGCCAAGATGGGATTTGCCAAAAGCATCAAAAACCCATACATGGATAAGTTGGAAACCTGTTTGGATGCGTATTGCGGAAACCAAGTCATCGAATGTGACACCAACATCAAGGCGTGCTTGAAAGTCCTTGAAAAGAACATCAACGAGATTGATTTTGAAATAACCGGGTAAGTTTAACACAATAAATTTTGAAAACATGAATTTCAACAAATTGGCAAAAGAATCCCATGCCAACGCCGTGAAGCACGGATTTTGGGAAAAGCGAGAGAGCAACGAGCATTGTTTGATGCTTGTCGTTTCGGTGATTGGCGAAATGGTTGAAGCGCATCGAGCCGGGAAGCGCGCCAACCTTGAAGCCTACAATGAACCATTATTGGGAGGTTGCGCGCCGTTCACGTCATTCATCAAGGACACCTTGGAAGATGAAATGGCGGACGTTGCCATTCGTCTTGGCGACCTTGCCGGAGCGTTGGGCGTGGATTTTGACAAAATGAATCCTTGCAAGTATCATCGCGCGTTTGACAAGTTCACATTCACGGAAAACGCATTTGCCTTGACCAAAGGTTTGTGCCGTGACATCATCGGCATTGAAAAGCGCATCCAATTCGGTTTGGAGTACGTCACAAAATGGGCGAAGTCCATCAACGTTGATTTGGATTGGCACATTGGCGAAAAGATGAAGTATAACGCAACGCGACCGCCGAAACATGGCAAAGCGTATTAACCAAGTGCAATGCAAATGCACAACAAAAGCATTGCTTATGCGGTATATCGTCATAACCGAAAACCCAATGACCGGGGAACGCACAACGGTTGAAACCAAGGATTTTGAATCCTTGCGGATTGACCAATCCCAAATCGTTGCCATCGTTGACAAGTCAGACCTGCAAGTGACTTATGACGGGGAAACGTGGTGCAGTTATGAAAAAGTATATAACACTTAATTCAAAAAATCTTTATGTTACAAATTGAAGTAATCGGAAACATCGGCGCGGATGCCGAAATCAAGGAGTTTGGCGGCAAGAAATATGTGTCATTCAACGTGGCACATTCGGAACGCCGCAAGGATGCCAACGGCACAACGGTTGAATCAACAACATGGGTGTCCGTTCTTTCGTTCGGCGATGGCGGCGGATTGACGCAGTATTTGAAGCGTGGCGCAAAGGTGTTTGTTCGTGGTCGTATGAGCGTGAAGCAATACCAAGACAAGAACAAACATTGGCAAGTTGCCGTGAACTGCAATGCAAGCGAAATTCAGCTTTGCGACATCAAGGGCAACGGCAATGCAGCAGCCGCGCCCGCCGCGCAACCCGAAAACGCCGATGGCTTGCCGTTCTAATGAAACACGACAACATCATTGCCATTGACCCGGACAAGGAAAAGTCCGGCGTGGCGTTCCTCAAAGTCAAGACAAGACAATTGGAGGTGACGAACCTTTCATTCCCTTTCTTGCTTGAATACTTGCAGCACGCGAAAGCGAAAAGGGATGAAACGGGCGAATCCTTGATTGTGGTCGTTGAAGCCGGATGGATGAACAAGAAATCTTGTTTCCATTCCGCACAAGGCAAACAGGCGGAAAAGATTGCAAAGGATGTCGGCGCGAACCATGAGACCGGACGCAAAATCATCGAAATGTGCGAACATTGGGGAATCGAAGTCTTGCCACACATCCCGTTGTTGAAGTGTTGGAAAGGCAAAGACCGCAAGATAACACATGAGGAACTTGCATCATTCACGGGAATAATGGGAAGAACGAATCAAGACGCACGCGATGCCGCGTTGCTTGCGTGGACTTATGCCGGATTGCCCGTCCGCATGAAAGCATAAGTGGATAACTTTTTGATAACTTAATTCGATAAAGGGTGTTTTATAATGAAACACCCCTTATCTTTGCATTGCATTTGCATAATATCAAAAAGTTACATATATGAAACCAATAAATTTCAAGCAATCTACTAAGGTATTGCAGAAGCCCGGCACATTGTCGGATTCGGAATGTGGCACGTTGCCCGTTTGGTGTGATGGCAAACAATGTGTGTCATGTTGGAAGCCATCAATCAAGGAAAGAATCAACATCTTGTTCGGTGGCAAGGTATGGTTGGGCGTAATGTCCGGAAAGACACAACCGCCCGTTTTTGTCGCCGGGGAACGTGTTTTTCAGAAAACGCCGTTTTTAGCACATTTGAGAGCGTTTTTTATTTCAGTTGGTGAAGTAGTCGCGAAAGCGTGCAAAAGCCTTGCAGAAGCCGCCCAAATGCCCGACAAGCGCAAGCATTACAAAGTTGGCGTGGTAATCGGTTTGATTGTGGGCGTTATTTCCGCGTTTTACGTTGGTTTGGCATGGGGCGCGTTGATTGGATTCATCGCCGGATGTATTGCCGGAGCAATCAAGGAATGGTGGGATTCAAAGGGACACGGAACGGTTGAATTGATGGATTTCGCATTCACCGCAATGGGCGCAGCGTCCGGCGCGTGCGTTTCCGTTCCTGTTATGATGTTGTTGCGCTTAATCATCCAGCTATGACGAAAATCATTGAAACCAACATCGAAAGTCTTGTGCCGGACAACAAGAATTTCAACAAGGGAACGGAATATGGCGACCGATTGATGGATGAATCATTGCGCAAATTCGGATTGGCACGTTCCATCGTTATTGACAAGAACAACCGCATCATCGCCGGAAACAAGACCGCAGAAAAAGCCGCCGACATTGGATTCACCGATGTTTTGGTTGTGGAGGTTGACGGAAACCAGCTTGTCGCGGTCAAGCGAAAAGACATTGACCTTGATTCCGCCAAGGGACGTGAACTTGCGCTTGCAGATAACGCCACAAGCAAAGCCAACCTTGCATGGGATGAATCCTTGATTGAAGAAGTTTCACAACAATGGGGTTTTGAACCGCAAGAATGGGGCGTTGATGTTTCCATGCAAGAAGAACCCGAACAAGAAGAATCATCGGGGAAAAAGGAAATATCAACCCGGTTGATTGTTGAATGTGGCGATGTCACAAAGTTGTCATTGTTGTTTAGCGAACTGCAAGACCGTGGCTTTTCGGTCGAACTGAAAGAGTGATTAAAGTGATAAAATTCAACTAAAAAAGGCAATTATGGCAAAGTACGGAAAAAAGATTGTTGACAATATTGTCGGGCTTATCAAGTCGGACACATACACCATCGCCGAGATTTGCCGCCAAGTGGGAATAACACCAAAGACATTCCATCAATGGAAAGAAGAACATCCGGAGTTTGGGCAAATGATTGTGGATGCCAAGGATGAACGGATGCAATTCTTTGTGCAAGAAGCCAAGAAATCATTGTTGAAGAAGATACAAGGGTATGACGTAACGGAAACAAAGGTTGTCACCGTTCCCGGCAAGGTTAAAGACGAGAAAGGCAACCCGAAACCGATTATCAAGGAGCAGACGAACACAAAGAAGCATATCCAAGCGGACACGGCGGCAATCATATTCACGTTGACCAATGGCGACCCGGAACATTGGAAGAACAAGCAGTCAACGGAAGTAACCGGGAAAGATGGAAAAGATTTGTTTGCAAGCAAGACCGATGAGGAATTGGCAAGCACAATCGAAGAACTACAAAGGAAATTGGAGTAATGGCAGCAACAAGAAGCGAACGGATTCAGCTTATCCAAGCGATGCAAGAACGGCTTTATCGTGAAAGTCGTTCCGATTTGTTGCGCTTTACACTTGCCACGATGCCGACATTCCGCCCGGCTGATTTCCATCGCCGATATTATCACGTCTTATCCAAGTTTGCGGATGGTGGTGTGAAAAAGTTGATGGTGTTCATGCCGCCGCAGCATGGAAAATCCGAGGGTTCAACGCGCCGTTTGCCCGCGTACCTATTAGGGCGCAACCCGGACTTGCGCTTGGCGGTCGTTTCCTATTCGGCAACCAAAGCAAAGAAATTCAACCGCGAAATCCAACGTGTGATTGACACGCCGGAATATCACGCCATATTCCCGGAAACAACACTTGGTCAATCCAGCTTTGCCGATGATTCCGGGCGTGGTTACATCCGTACAACCGAAGAATGCGAGATTGTGAACCATGTTGGCGGATTCAAGACGGTGGGCGTTGGTGGTGCGTTGACAGGTGAACCCGTGGACATCCTAATCATGGATGACATTTACAAGGACGCGAAAACTGCATGGTCGCCCATTGTCCGTGATAACATATCCGATTGGTACGATACCGTTGCCGAAACACGTTTGCACAACGATTCGCGCCAATTGATTGTATTTACTCGATGGCATGAAGATGATCTTGCGGGCAAGTTGTTACGCGAACAAGGCGTTTATGATGCCAAGGACAACCCGAATGGATGGGTTGTCGTTGTGTATCAAGCCATCAAGGAGGGCGCGCCGACCGAATATGACCCAAGACAAGAGGGTGAACCATTATGGGCGGAACGACACAACCTTGAAAAGCTGCAAGCCATCCGGAAGCGCAATCCGCAAGTGTTTGAATCCCTGTATCAACAAGACCCGCAGCCGCGCGCCGGATTGATGTATGAAGCCGGATTCGTTGAATACCTTGTGCGCCCGGCAACGCTGCAATTGCAACGCCGTTGCTATGTGGACACCGCCGACACGGGCGCGGACTACCTTTGCGCCATCGTGTATGACGAAACGGAAATTGGCAATTATATCGTGGATGTGCTTTACACGACAAAGCCCGTTGAGTTCACCGAACCCGCCCTTGCCAAGATGTTGACAAAACACGGCGTGGCACAATGTATTGTCGAAGCGAACAACGGCGGTCGTCTATTCAAGAACAACGTGGAAAGGCAATGCCGTTTGCTTGGCAATGGCAAGACCAAGTTCACGTCCTTTGCCCAGCGCGAGAACAAGGACACGCGCATTTATTCCCATTCGGCGATGGTTCAGAACTTGACGTTCATGCCGCAAGGATGGAAGCATTTGTTCCCGGAGTTTGCAAAGGCGATTTGTGGCTATCTGAAAGCCGGACGCAATGAACATGATGATGCGCCGGACGCATTGACCGGGACAATTGAGAAACGCAAACAAGGCAAGCAAACGAGCGTTGCCGCCCTGTTTGGTCAAGGATGATAATTCAAAACAATAAAAATGATATGACGATACAAGAAATTTTTCAGCTTGCAACGGCAAACGATGTGATTTCCGAATTGAAGTCTTGCCGTTTCATTCCACAACCCGATGTGGAGAGTGCGAATAAAGCACTTGACCCGAAGTTGCATGATATTATGTCGCCGATATTGCGCCCGGACAAGCGCGTTCAAGTTTCGGCAGACAATGAAGCGGATTCCGCGCAAAAGGTTATTTCAACCGATGGAGAAAGCACCAATTTCAAGACGGTACGCGTGGCGCGTGTCGCCGTTACACTCCAAAAGTTGATTATCAAACGCGCGGTGTCATTCGTGTTCGGTAATTCCCCGGCATACAATTCAACGCCGGAGAACGAACAGGAAGAATCCGTTGCGCGCGCCCTTGACCGCATTTTGTATGGCGTTAAGTGCAAGTCGTTGAACCGCAAGATTGGACGTTCCATTTTCGGGTATAAGGAAGCCGCCGAATATTGGTATCCGGTTGAAAGCCCAAACACGAAATATGGCTTTCCATCGCAATTCAAGATGCGTTGTACAATCTTTTCGCCCGCCTATGGTGATACGCTTTACCCATATTTCGATGAAACGGGCGACATGGTGGCGTTTTCACGTTCCTTTGCCCGAACCCGTGATGGTGTTGTCACGAACTATTTTGAAACGTTCACGGACACCGAACATTGGTTGTGGATAAATGGCGCGAACGGATTTGATTGCGTTGATGGTTATCCCAAAAAGACGGGCATCAACAAAATACCTGTAATATACGGACATCAACCGGAGTTTGAAACCGAGGATGTGAACGCGTTGATTGACCGATTGGAAACATTGTTGTCGAACTTTGCCGACACGAACGATTATCACGCAAGCCCAAAGATTTTCACGACCGGACAAATCAACGGATGGGCGCAAAAAGGCGAATCCGGCGCGGTTATTGAGGGCGAGGAGGGCGCAACCATGCAATATGTGTCATGGCAGCAAGCACCGGAAGCGGTCAAGTTGGAGATTGACACGTTGTTGAAGCTGATTTACACCATCACGCAAACACCCGACATTTCTTTTGATGCGGTCAAGGGATTGGGCGCGATGTCCGGCGTGGCGTTGAAGTTGCTTTTCATGGATGCACATTTGAAAGTGCAAGACAAGTGCGAAATCTTTGATGATTACTTGCAACGCCGTGTGAATGTCATCTTGGAGTATATTGCGCAGATGAACACCAGCTTGTCGGATGCGTGCGAATCCATTATGATTGAACCCGAAATCATCCCTTACATGATTACGTCAGACATTGACGATTTGAACTATTGGATGACCGCAAACGGCAACAAACCCGTTGTGTCGCAAGAAGAATCCGTCATCGGCGCGGGTATTTCCAAGAATCCGGAAAAGACCATGAAGAAGTTGGAAGAACAGGACACGCGCGACAATTCATTCATCATCGGTGAACCGCAGTTGGAGGGCGATGCGTAATGCCACGTTATCCAAGAACAACACGAACCCCGGCAAAGGAACAGGCGAAAAAGCCACAATTCCGATGCCGGGATTGCGCGGAATCATACGATTGGCATTCCAAGGCGATTGATGGGCATTTGATATTGTGCCGTTGTAAGCAAGACTACAAGACGGAACACGGGCGATGGTGCAAGTTCCTCAATGACCTACAATGTGAATATTTCAGACCAAGAAAGAATGAGTAAAACGAACCTTTGCGACAACTGCAAACATTGGGCGCGTGCTTTTGGCAATTTTTATTGTTGCGTATGCGCCAAATGTCATCCGGGGGATGATGGGTTTTGGCGTTGTCGTTATCACATCAAGAAGTAATGGCAAAAAGGCAGAAAACAACACGATTTTCCATTCAAGGATGGGACGCAAGGCATTACAGGACAACGGACGCGTATGTTCAAGCCGTGCAAAGCCTGTATGACAAGGCGACAACGGCAATCACAAGGGCGGCAGCACGCGGCAAGATTGACCCCGACAAGCCTTTTTCGTTCGATATGTACCCGTCCGTAAAAAAGGAGATGCAGCGCATCACGGAACAATTGGCATCCCGTGTGACAACCGTCATCGAATCCGGTTCAAAGAAACAATGGCTTTTCGCTTGCGCCAAGAATGACGGGTTCATTTCATCCATCATGGACACATCTAAGTTGAGCAAGGCACGCTTGAAGAAGATGCAAGACCGCAACTTGGATGCGCTTTCGGCGTTCCAAAGTCGCAAGGTGGAGGGAATGAACCTTTCGCAACGTGTATGGAAGTACGTTGACCAATACAAGGCGCAAATGGAATCCGCCCTTGATGTCGGACTTGGCGAGGGAAGAAGCGCGGATGAACTTTCCCGCGATGTCCGGCAGAACTTGCGCGAACCGAACCGATTGTTCCGGCGTGTTCGTGACAAGCGCGGAAACCTTGTGTTGTCAAAGAATGCCCGTGCCTATCATCCCGGACAAGGCGTTTATCGTTCCAGCTACAAGAACGCGATGCGCTTGACACGTTCGGAAATCAATATGGCGTACCGGGAAAGCGATTACCAACGATGGCAACAATTGGATTTCGTTGTTGGTTTTGAGATTCACCGGAGCAACCACGAACCATTGTGCAAGTGCGATATTTGTTCCAAATTGGTTGGACGTTACCCCAAGACATTCAAATTCAAAGGGTGGCATCCACAATGTATGTGTTACGCCACGCCAATCTTGATGGATGAAGAAACATTCGATGCAAACGAACTTGGCGACCTAAAAGCAGCATTGCACGGCACGGAATACAAGCGTTTGCAAGCCAAGAACATTGTTTTGGAAATGCCAAAGGAGTTCACCGAATGGGTGGAACAACACATTGAAGCGCAAAAGGGATGGTCATCAACGCCTTATTTCATCCGTGACAACTTTGTTGATGGGCGACTTGACAAGGGCTTGAAAATAGAAATGCCAACGGTCAATGTGGATGTAATTGCGGCATATCAATCGCAAATTGCACAGGCGCGAGCAATGGCGAACAAATGGGGTTTGAATGGAAGTTTACATTCGCTTGATTCCGCCGTTGCGTCAAAAAACATCGCCGGAATACAAACGGCAATTTCAGACATTCAAAGTACGGCATCAAGAATGGAATCCGAGAATGCTGCAATCCGTTCAAGATGCTTGGAATGGGGTGTTGATGTCACGGAACTTGATATTGCCATTGCATCTGGAAAGTCGGCAAAAATCATGTTGGCGTTTGATGTGTTGGATAAACGTTGCGATGAAGTACAACGCGAATACAAGGCATATATGAACGATGCACAACGCACAATAAAGGCGGCAACGTCCATGAATGTTGATTCAAGTGATGTGCAAGCCGATATTGTAGCCGTTACAAATGACAAAAGCGGATGGGCATCGCTGAAAGCAATGATAATACAAAGGTTGAACGACTTGAAGAAGAAAATCGCAAATACATCATCAACGGCGATACATCCAGCATTAAAAACAAGATATACGACTCATGCAGAAGTAAATGACACATTCAAAAAAATAAATGCCGGATTAACTGAAAAATGGTTTGAACATGATGATTTGGATTTGCGCGTAGAAACCAATCCGGGGAATAATGGTTCAACAAACATGAATGGAGTTTTGTTATTAAAGGCAGACCGAATAAGCGGGGTTATGTCTGCATTGGGAAAAATTGGGCAAGGCAAATGGGGCGACATCACCGATGTTGAAGCGGATGCAATGGCAACACTTTGGCATGAAATTACGCACAACAGGAACAAGCCGCAATGGATTGGTGGAGTATTCCAACGGGCGAATTTTTGCAACACGAATATGCAACGTTCATACATGGAACTTGCAAACGAATTTGTGGCGCGAAAGACATTACCGGAATTTTACAAGATTCTTGGTTGTCCGGCGACACCACATCCACAATATATGCAATCGCGCGCGTCAACGGGTTACAACCGGATGGTAACTAATTACGATTATGTTATCAAAAAATTGGGGCTTGATGCGAAAAAGGTTTTGGATGCCGTGCGTGAACATCTTTATGAAAAGCCATATTGTGACCCAAAAAACGGTTTGATTGATGGATTGGCAAAAGGTGGAATCAAAGACAAACATGGCAAGTCATTGAAAAAATCCGTTCTTAACTCTCTTATCAAGACGATTGAATGTACCGATGCAACATATTCATGGAATGGTACAAAATACGTTACTAAAAGCAAAGAACAAGTACTTGATGAATGGTTGGCAAATAATGACGTTATATAACAACAAAGGTGGTAAGGAAGCAATGTCCTTTCCACCTTTGCCAAGTTTAATCAATTATTGTGCCTGTTTTTATCGCATCATTTTGAACGATTGCGGCATCCTTTTTTGCCACGCCATACATTGAACTTGCGGAATCAAACAAATCCTTGTTATTTGTAAGAATGGCATATTTCATCAGATGTTCGTATTTCGTAGAATCCGGGAATCCTTTGTAATACGATTCGGTGTAATCGCCACCGATTATTTCCTTTCGCGTTTCTGCATCTTTGCAGAAGTCGAAAATTGTCTTTCCTTTTATTTTCATTTTGCATTTGGGTTTTTGCGATTTGTTTTCTTGCGTTGAATCACCCCACGGCGGATGATTACCTTATTGTTGCGGTATGGCTTTTGTTCCGTGATGCCATAATTCCACAACCTTGAAGCAGACACGCCAAGTTCATGCGGCGTGAAATGGTCATATATGGCGGCGATTGAACCGAAATAATGGTTGTCATCGTCACCGAATGAAACATGATAAATCGTTTGTCCGTACATTGTCATTTGTTTAATAAGCCTTTGTATTCGCACGAATCACCAACAGGACAACCAACGCATCTTGCTTTTGTCGTATTTGACAAATGTTTCTTTGGGCAAATGGCATTCCCCAATGAATCATATTGGAACAAGTTTTGCAAAGGTATTCCCAATTGAAACCCGAAAATGCGAATCAAGTCACACACGTTTGAAATATATCCATTGAACACCGTTTCCCATTCCCAATATGGCGCGGGGAACATATCAACATGAATCGGAATGCCATATTCGTTTGGAAAATGGACAATAAGGCGAAACGCGGCACGTTCGGCATCGCCGTTCGGCTTTGTTAGTTCAATTAGTTGGTCGGATGATGTTTCCCAATACCCGACATGAATTGCACGCCCTTTGTATGCAAAATCCGGGCAATGTTTTTCTAAAAACAAAGCTATTTGAGAGCGTAATGAATTGTTTGCTTCAACATCCATATTATGTAATATTTATATTTTACAATAATAACCCCTATATTTGAAAGCCTTTATCAATTCGTCAAGTTTAACGATACGGAAAGCACCGGATAAAGTTTCCTTCAAGGAACGTCCAACGATTTCATACGGTATATACCCGGTTTCAATGTCAAGTGTTATTTCAACGATGTTGTTGTCATCAACGGCGCATATATAACCGCGTTTGTCGCATGGCGTAAACAAAAATCTTATTCGTTCCTTGTAACTACAATCCGGATATGACCATGAATCAACAACGCTTATATTCTTGACAACAAGATGGTCGCCATACGTCTTTTCCGGGGCGTTGATGCTTTTAATTTCGCAATATGCCATATTATTTATTTCTTATTGTTGAACCCGTGAAATCAAACCATTCGCGCGGTGAAGCGGTCGCCGCCTTTTTGACCTTGCGATAAAAGCCTTTGTCCAGCTTGCGCAAACGACCCAACACATCGTGCGGTTGCCAACGGAAATCCGGCATCACCGGGTTGTTGGCGGAATAGATGCCGCCTTGCTTTGGTTCAAAGTGACCGAACGCCACAATCAACCCATCCTTGATGAACACCGTTTCCCGGATGCTTTTGTTGCCCTTGTGCGTCATCGTGACGTGGCGGCATCCATTGTAATATTCAACAATCCGGCGTTGCGTTTCCATTTGTTCCTTGACCTTATCCGCGCGCGTCTTGCGAAGCGCAAGAAGATTCACGGCGACATCATGCCGGATGTGTGCAACATTGATTGGAGCATCCCCGGTTGCAACGGCGAATGGCAATGTGCCATCCACGAACATTTTCACGGCACGGGCAAAGTTTTCCTTGTCCGTTACTTTGTCGTGCAGTTGTTGCACGAAATCAACATCCAAGTCGTAGCGGCTTGCGATGGATTCAATTTCTTGTCTTTTATCCATGATTTCCATTTTTTATTTGTTCTAATTCAACATACGTTGTCAATCCGCGTTCAACCCAGCTTTTCAACACGTCATCCAACGTTTCTTTTGTGCGGTTTCGATTGATGTAGTCCGGGCAATATGAATCATCTTTTGTTCCAACATCTTGCATGAAACAATGATTCCATTTGTACCAAAAGCAGTTCTTACAATATCCGTGATTCATGTTACCATATTTCAATGGGTTTTGGATATTTGCGCGCCTTTGTAATGGAAACGGCGCGATTCAAAGCCCGGTTAAACGATTCGTAATATCCGAACACCCATTGTTGTTGTGGATGTCCCTTGGTGAAGATTGGGCAACCATCGGCATCAACCGGACATCCGGGATTGTTGATGTACACCATGAATTTGCCATCGGTTGCGATGATGGCAACCCATTCCAGCTTGTCAACGTAAGCAGAACCGCCAAAGTCCGTGCATTGTCCATCGTATGCGACCAATTCATGTTCAAACGTGGTAACGCCAGGCATACCCTTAAAAGCAGCCTTGAACGCCATACAACGCGGCGTGTAATAACTTGATTTTGCCATATCACTTGTTGTTGATGATTGCCAATACCTTTTCGTAAATGTCCAAATCAAGGTCGGATGTTACCGATTCGATTTCGTAGTCATAAGGGATGCCCGTTGTTCCGATTTGTCCGGCGGGGTTAATGGTCAAGCAGATGGCGGCGGCATCGGTCGCGTCCATTTCATCCTTGGCGTTGTTGAACTCAATGATGAAGAACTTGTTTGCGTCAACATCGCATCCGTAGTCATCGCGTTCATCCTTGGGGATGAATCTTGAACGTGTGCGGACGTTGTAAGACTTGACCTTGAATTTCCATCCCTTGTCAAAAGTCACCATCTTGTTCATGTATTCAGAATCAAGAACTTGTTTGATTGCCTGTTTTACTTGCTTTTCAGTTGCCATATTGTTGCGAAAGTTTTATTTGTTTACCCGTTCGGGTGTGTTCCATTATGAAACATGCCACAAAGATAATAGATTTATTTAATAAAACAAACTTTTTCACCGAAAAAATGCACTTGCAATGCAAATTTGTTGATAAGTCGGGCATAACTTGTGGTTTTTTTCGGTGTGTTTCACTATAAAACACTTTATCTTTGCCACGATTTGATTTACTAAATAAAAATTTGTTCGTATGAAGAAAACCATTTTGGCATTACTTGTGGCGAAGTTCCAAGGCGTGCGAAAGGATGCGTTGGGCGTGCTGGCGGGCGTTCTTGCTTTACAGGCAACCAACGAGGATGAAGCGAAAGCCCTTGTTGAGAAAGTCACCGATGCGCAAGTGACGGAATTTGCAAAGGACTATCGCGCCGATGTGGACAAAGAGGTGTCCGAAAGTAACAAGACGTTTGAAACAAACTTGCGCAAGAAGTACGATTTCAAGGAGAAGCAGAATGAACCCGGCATCCCGCCAACCGAGAATCCGAACGACATTGCCGCAATTGTCAAAGAAGCCGTGGCAGCAGCCGTGAAGCCCTTTGAAGAAAAATTGTCCGGTTACGAAACCAAGAACATTGCCGAAACAAGGCTTGCGGCACTCAATGAGAAGTTGAACGGATGCAAGGATGAAACATTCAAGGCGCAAACCTTGAAAGATTTCGCCCGAATGTCATTCGCAACCGATGATGATTTCACGCAATACTTGAACGACAAGGCGGCGGACATCGAAACCGCAAATCAAAACGTGGCGAATGCCGCCCTTGGTGGCGCAAGCGGAAAGCCCATGTTCGCACAGAAGAACGAAGATGGTATTTCCAAAGGCGTTGCCGATTATGTGGCAAGCCTTAAACCCGAAAACAACGAGTTATCGGGCAAAGAAGTTTAACCCATTAAATTGCAAATTATGTCGTTGACAATTAAAAGAGCAAAGGACAACCGCGTTGTCAAGTGCATTTTGCACCGAATCGCGGACATCCCCGGCGGCGTGACGGTATCAGTCGCCAACCTTGGCGGTTCGTCATTGTTTGAGGGAACGCCAATTGGCAAGGGCAAGAATGGCGCGTTTGAGGTATGCAAGACCGCACAGGTTATCACCGAAGCGGATGCAGCCGCCACGACCTATGAGGTTGCGAAAGGTCATCATTTCAAGGTGGGCGACCGATTTGCGACCGCAGATTGCAATGGTCAGACCATCACCGCCATTGACAAGTCCAACCCAGCAAAGGACGTTATCACCGTAGGCACAACGCTTGGCGCAATTGTCAAGGTTGGAACTTGCGCGTTTGAATCAAGCGGCGCGAACAAGACCTTGAAAGTTGTTCCGTGCGCCATCGCTGGAAGCAACGAAGATGTGGAACAGGGAAGCAACCTTTTCGTTTCCGCTTGGGTTCACGCCGTTGTAAGAGAGAGCAACGCGCCAATCGTGAATGCCGAAATCAAGGCATCCATTGCGTGTGTTTCTTATGTTTAACCCTTAAAACGTATTCGATATGCAGAAATCGTTAATGGTTGGACTTAATGAAAAGGACATGGGCGCGGTTATTCGTACCTATGACCTTAAAGATTATTATTATCCAACCCTTTTCCCACTCAAGGAAACCAATTTCTTGACGTGGAAGATGCTGGAAGCACAATCGGGCTTGAAGATTGCCGCCGACCTTGTTAGTCGTGGCGCGACAATTCCACGCAAGCCCCGTGAAGCCATTTCACGCATCCAAGGTGACATCCCCAAGATTACCATTTCGCGCGAGAAGAACGAGGATGAATTGACCGAATATGACATCATGGTTGCCATGTCGTCAAACAACCCCGACTTGAAAGCACTTGTGGAGTTTTGGGCGGAAGATACCAAGTTTTGTTGGGATGGCGTTGCCGCCCGTGCCGAATGGATTGCATTGAAGCAAATTTCACTTGGCAAGGTGACATTCACCAATTCAAACAATGCGGCAATCGTCACCGAATATGACGTTGATTATCTTATCCCGGCGGAGCAGAAAATCGGCGTTTCCGTTTCATATTCAACAGGCACAGGCGCAAAGCCTTTGACCGTGGACATTCCAAAAGCCTTGAAGTTGGGCAAGAAACTCTATGGCGCAACTTACAAGTTCCTTTTTATGAACGTTGACACATTCGAGAAGTTCGCATCCCAAGAGGAAGTTTACAAGAAGTGTGCGTCATTCGTTCAGAACGTTGTTGGTTCACAGGATGCGCCCGACCTTGCAACGGTCAATGCGTACCTTGCCAAGAAGAAAGAACTTTATCGCGGTTTGCAAATCATCGTGATTGACCAAGACATCACGCTTGAACTTGCGGACGGTTCGCGCTTGACGGAAAATCCGTTTGAGGATGACGTGATGTTATTCAGCGAAAGCAAGGTTCTTGGCAACACTTATTGGAAGAAACCAATTGACGCAAAGGCAATGCCCGGAAGCGTAGCTGAAAAGGTTATGCACGGACATACGCTTGTCAAGAAGTATTCCAATGAATCGCCCGTTCAAGAGGTTACGGAGGGAATTGCGAACCTTTTCCCCGCGTGGAATCTTGCCGGACGTTCCGTGTTGATGCAGACCAACGCAACAAGTTGGAAGAAAAACTAACATTCGCCGCCGGGCGTGCGCATAACACCCCGGCGGCATAAAAGCAAGATGGAAATATGACAAACAAAGAATACTTGATTAAGTCGTTGAACGGCATGAACCTTTCGGATGATGACATTGACATCATCTTGGTAAAAGCTGGATTGGATGGCGATGCAGACCTTGACATCAAGGCGTGCGACACGGCGGTTTACAAACGCTTTTCGGTCATCCTCAAAGGCACGATGCAGAATGTGAGCGAGGGCGGATATTCCGTTTCGTGGAACATTGATGCCATCAAGTTGTTTTACAACGCCCTTTGCAACGAACTTGGCAAGGAAAATGTGCTTGTCAACCGTCCGAAGATTCGCAACCGTTCAAATATGTGGTGATATGGCAAAGATTGTTCAATACCCGCATTTCCTATTCATTGAGGAAACCCCGGATGCCGTACAGGATGAAAAGGGTTATTGGTCGGAAAGCGAATCATCGCGCAAGTTTCTTTCCCGATGCCGGGAAGAAAGCGATGGCAGAAGTACGGAATACCAAGTTGCCGGGGGCAAGTCCTACAAGGCAACATCCGTCATTCAGTTGCCCAAGTCTTGCCCAAAGGTAAACAAGGGCGCACGCGTCATCATTGCAAACGATATTGATTGTTCGGACATCCGCATTTCCGGAATATGCTTGAACTTTGATGCGGCACAATTACATTCACGATTATGGCTATAAAACCGAATTTCACAAAAGACGATGTGCGCAAGCGATTCGATGCGTTCTTGAATGAGATTGAGAAAAAGCAGATTGCCCGGTTGCAAAGACTTGGCGAAATGTGCTTGGTCGAAGCAAGGACAAACAAGGGTTACATGATGCAGACGGGCGCGTTGCTTTCGTCAACGGGTTACGAAGTCTTTGTTGATGGCGTTGCCATCCATTCCCAATTCGATGCGGAAAGCGGCGCGGAAAGCAATGCAGCCGAAACGGGCATCAAGTCCGGACAAAGCATCGCGGAAACCATCGGAAAGGGGACAAAGGGCATTGCCCTTGTGGTTGTAGCTGGAATGAATTATGCCGCCTATGTCGAAGCGAAAGGATATAACGTGTTGTCAAGCGCGGAACACCTTGCAGAACGGGAATTGCCCCGAATGTTGGAGAAACTTATTTCAAACACAAACGTGCGGCAGAATGATAGATTCATTTGAAACAAACGAAATATTGATTGGGTTGTTGCGTGGCAAGACATCCGCCAAGGGCGGTTGTTACCATGAGGGCGACCGACCGGATAATTCAACGGAAGAAGATATTGTCGTGAACACGGTTGATTTGGCGATTGATACCACCCCGCAAATTGGTACATCGAACGTCAACATCTATGTGAGCGACACGCCGAAGAAGATAAAAGGCAAGATGATGTTGTCCGCTAATAACCCACGATTGAAAGCCTTGGCAAGAGAAGTCACGGCAATCATCCGTAATTCGCGGATTCACGGAATCAAAGCAATACCCGGCACGATGTCAATCATGAACGAGCCGAACACCAAGCAGCATTTCGCAAACATCCGCATTGATTGGAATATTCAAATTTAATTTTTCATAATTATGGCAGATAGAGCATCAGTAATAACACTTGGTTTGTGTGAAATCCAAGTTGGCGCGGCAAGCGCGGCGGGTACAATGCCCGCGCAGATGGCGAAGATTGGCAAGACTTACAAGGACACTTGCAAGATGAACCAAGATGCCGCCGATGTTACCGAACATTACGAGGAGGGCAAAGCCGCCCCGGAGGTTCGCAAGAAGTCGCGCAAGATGCCGACCTTGACGTTTTCCATGATGGATGCCAATGTGGATGACCTTGTGTCATACGTTGGCGGCGCAAAGGTTGGTAAAGATGGATGGGGTTATGATGGTGACGAGGTTGTTGCCAACAAAGCCATCAAGGTTGTAACCGAACAGGGACTTGACTTTGAGATTCCCAACGGCGACATTGAAGCGGTTATCAACGCGGATATGAGCGCAAAGGGAATTTTCCTTGTTGATTTTACCGTCACACCTTGCGCGGTTACGGCTGGCAAAGCCTTGCGCGGCGTTCCTAAAAAGGGGTAAGGCGCGGGGCATCATAACTAACAAGAAAACCCGAAGTCCCCGGAGGTAACGAAAACGCCTTTGGGGACTTTTTATTTTTTATCAACATGAGCAGCGAAAAAGACGAAAAAACACTACTTGAACAGGAACGCCGGGAGTTGAACACAATCATCGGCAAGGGCGTTTCCTTTGAGGTCAAGGACGTGGAATTTGAAACCAAGACGCGCTTTTGGGGGTTGTTCAAGAAACACATCCCGCATGAAGTCACGCGCAAGTTCACAATCCAAGAACCCACGTTGTCAACGCTTGACCGACTTTCGGCTGAATGGGTGGAATTTGCAATTGACGAACAGGAATTGCAGAAGCCCGAAAGCATGAAAGCGGCGCGCACATTGGCGCATTTCCACGCAAGACGCGCGGCAAAGGTCGTTGCCATCGCCGCATTGGGTGAAGAACGATTGATTCCCAAGCCTTGCAAAGCTGGCACGATATGGGTTGAGGATGAAAAGAGATTGGAAGAATTGACGGACTTGTTCGCCCGGAAAATCAAGCCATCCCGATTGCATCAGCTTTACAACATCGTGAACACCATGAGCAACTTGGGGGATTTTGTGAACTCTATTCGATTGATGTCAATCGAAAGAACCACCGTGCCGAATCGGATAGAGTAAAGCAAAGCGGGCTAAATTCCCCGCTTGGTCGCCGGGGTGCGATATGTGAGCATTTCGGTTGGACATACGATTATTTGCTACATGGCATTGCGTGGTCGGTTGTGCAACGCATGATGATTGACGCGCCAAGTTACGACAACACGGATGGCGAGGTTGAGGAAATCACGTTGACGCAAGAAAATAGTGATACAATTTTGAATTATGTAAATTCTTTAATGTAGAAATATGGCAGATGTAAACGGGGGCGCATTGTCCTTTACGTCCATTATGGACAATGACCAAATGAACGCGGCGATTGAAGAAACATTGCGCCGTGTTCAAGGCTTTTCGGATGCCGTTGTTGGAAGCGGTGACACGATGGACAACACAACGCAAGAAATCGTTGAAAGCATCCAAATCCAAAAGCGCGTCATCGAAGAATTGGAAAAGACCGTTGCGGACTTGAACGAACGCATCAATTCCGTTGAACCCGGCACGGCGCAAGATGCGTTGATTGAACAAGCGAACGCGGCACGCGCGGAACTTGACGGGGAGAAACAAGGCATGGTTGCCTTGATTAACGAATTGAACAACTTGCAACGCGCCAATGAGGGTGCAGCATCAGCAAGTGAGGACATCCGCAACGGACTTTCCCAAATCGGCGCGGCGTGTGAAATGCACGAAAACGCGATTGCCGCCCTAAAAAAAGAATATGAGCAAATAACCCAAACGATGAACGGCGCGTTGAAAAGCGGCAACGATAATGAATATCGTGCCTTGCGTGACCGCGCCCAAGCCATCAAGGGTGAAATCGCAACCCGCAAATCCTTGTTGAACGAGTTGCGCGAGCAATCAGACGCGCTGGAAGATGAAGCAAGCCGGATGGAACAGGCAAGGGCGGCAGCGGAAAACACCGCACAAGCCCATGTTTCGTTGCGTCAGCAAATTCGCGCCTTGAAAGAAGAAATGGCGGATGCGGTTGCCAACGGCATTGACGAGCAATCCGAAGCATACAAAAGGATGGTGAATGAACTTGGACGTTTACAGGACATCCAAGGCGACATCCAATCACAAGGAAGCGTTCTTGCAAACGATGAAGCGACATTTGCGGGCATTTTGTCCGGCTTGAATGGTGTTGTTGGCGGATTCACGGCGGCACAAGGCGCGGTTGCTTTGTTTGCCGGAGAAAACGAAAATTTGCAAAAGATAATGTTGAAAGTGCAATCCCTTATGTCAATCACGATGGGATTGCAACAGGTGGCGCAAACCTTGAACAAGGATTCCGCGTTTTCCCTTATCACATTGAACAAGGCAAAGGAATGGTGGAATAACTTGTTGGCGGTCGGTCGTGGTGAACAAATCGCATCCACGGCGGCAACGGCGGCAGATACAACGGCAACCATCGCGTCCACGGCGGCAACAACCGGAAATGCGGCGGCAGAACAGGCGAGCAACACCGCAAAGACCGCAAGCGTTGGAGCATCAACGGGGGCGGCAGCAGCGCAAGCCGTACAAACCGCATCGGCAACCGCCGGAACGGTGGCAAACATCGGACTTGCCGGAGCATTCCGCATGGTCGGCGCGGCAATCAAATCCATTCCGGTGTTCGGTTGGATTCTTGCCGGAATATCCGCGTTGATTGCGCTTGTGTCGCATTTCGTAAGCAAGGCGAACGAATCCAAGAAAGCAACCGAAGAATGGTATGATGCCATTGCGGAAAACGCTTACAAGCCCATTGCATCCATCATGGAGTTGTCCGACAATTGGAATGCACTTGGCAACGACCTTGAAGCCAAGAAACAATTCATTGAAAACAACAAGAAAGCGTTTGAGGATTTGGGCGTTTCCGTTCGTGATGTGGTTGATGCAGAAAATGTCCTTGTTGCTAACAAAACGGCGTTCATCAATGCGCAAATCGAAAAGGCGAAAGCCACAATCTATTTGCAGCAAGCACAAGAAAAGGTCAAGGAACTAATCAAGAAAGAACAGGAATACAACGCGATGTCGGACACGAAATCCATGTGGGTTCAGACATCAACGTTCGGCACGGGTTATTGGGTGGAAACCGCCAACAATGAAAAGAAGAAAGCGAAAACCGCCCTTGATGGTTTGCGTGCGGAAATATCAAGAGGATTTCAGAACGCCGCCAACGCCGAAAGGAACGGATGGAATATCCTTAAAAAAGCCGGAATTGGTGCAACGCAAACGTACACGAAAGGTTCACTTGGTGCGATTGAGCAAGCCATTCAGTTGAAACAAGAAGCCTTGAAACACCTTACAAATAACGATGATTACAAAAAGGCTATGGCGGAAATTGAGAAATTGCAGAAGCAAGCCGACAAAATCACCGGAAAGACAACGACATCATCCGGGAGTGGTGGCAGCAGCAGCCATCATCGTTCATCCGGTGGAGGTGGCACGAAGAAAGATGCGTTCCTTGAAAAGCTGGCGAAATACAAAAGCGAATATTCCCGCTTTTTGAAATGGGTCAATTCCAACGACCCAATCATTCAGCAAGCGGCTAAAAAGGAATTTGGCGGGCTTTTGAAACAGGGTGCAACGTACATTGATTATTTGAAGAACCAACGCGACATCATCTTGCAAGTTGACGTTGCCAATCGTTCCAAGACGCAAAACAAGCAGTTGCGCCAACTGAATGATGCCATCGCGGAAGAAACAAAGAAAACCGTCCTTGAAGCGTTCAACAATGAATTGTCGGATTCCCTGTCAAACGCAAAGACCGTCATAGAAATGTTGAACGTCATCGAAGCGAAGCGCAAGCAGCTTGCCAACGATGGAACGGAACTTGACAACGCCGAAAAAGAAGCCCTTGACAATGCCGAAAAGCAAGCACAGGAAAAGGCGAAGCAACAAACGGACGCATTGTTGACCGAATACGCATCATTTGTGGAGCAGAAACGCCGCCTTGAAGAACAATTCAACGCCGACATGGAATTATTGACCCGCAAGCGCGCAAAGGCATCCACGGACGCGGAAAGGGCGGAAATCGACCAAGCAATCGCCAACCGAACAAAGAAGTACAACACGGACACAAGCAAGGTCGGCGATTATGATGCCATCTTGAACCAATATGGCGGATATGAGCAGAAAAAGGAACGCATCGCGGAACAATACGCCGAACGCCGCCGGATTGCAGAATTGAACGGCAACAAAGATTTGCTTGAAAAACTTGCAAAGGCGGAACAAGACGAACTTTCCAAGTTGCAAAGCGACTTGATTAAAAATTCCGGAGATTGGCAAAACCTTTTCGGCAACCTTGACGAGTTGACAACAAAGACCATCAAGCAGCTAATCGCCAAGATTGATGGCATGAAAGCAACCATCGGCGTTGACTTGAATCCGCAAGACTTGAAAGCCTTGACCGACCAATTGAACAAGGCACGTTCGGAGGTTGAGAAGCGCAACCCGTTCACCGCCCTTGGCGCGGCGTGGAAGCGTCTAAAAGAAGCAACCAAGGATGGCAAGGGATTGGGAAGCGATGAAGCCAAGAAAGCGACCAAGGACGTTGCAACCGCCGTTTCCGGTTCGATTGACCTTATCAACGGAACATTCAACGCCGTAACGAACGGATTGCAAAAGATGGGCGTTTCGATGGATGAAGAAACCCAAGCCATATTGGGCGACATCGGCGGCATCATGGATGGTGCAAGCCAAGTTGCGCAAGGTATCGCGACCGGAAACCCGCTTTCAGTCATTCAAGGTTCAATCGGCTTGTTGTCATCCGCCTTTGATTTGTTCAATTCGCGCGACCGCAAGGCAGAAAAGCAAATCAAGAAGCATCAAAAGACAATCAAGCAGCTTGAAAACGCTTACAAGCAACTTGAATGGCAGATTGGCAAGGCGTTGGGCGGCGAGGTTTACAAGAACCAACAAGCAGCCATCCGCAACATGAAAGAGCAACAAGAACACTTGAAAGCATCATGGGAAGCGGAAGAAAGCAAGAAGAAAACCGACCACGACCGCGTGAATGATTTCAAGGAGCAATATGCGGAACTTGGGCGACAAATCGAAGATATGATTGACGAAATATCCAACGACTTGTTGCAGACAACCGCAAAGGACTTTGCAAACGACTTGGGCGATGCGCTGGTTGAAGCATTCAGCAAGGGCGAAGATGCGGCAAAAGCGATGGAAACAACCGTCAATTCCGTTTTGAAAAACCTTGTCGTGAACCAATTGAAGAAGAAATTCTTGGAAAACCAATTGCAAGGCGCGTTGGATAAATTGGAAAAGGACATGGGGTATTGGAACGGCGATGATTTCGTCTTTGATGGATTGACACAAGCGGAGATTGACCGATTCAAAAGCGCGGTCGGTGCGGCATCAAGCAATTTCAACCAAGCCTTGAAGCAATACGAAGAAATATTCAAGGACATGGGCTTGGATGATACCGATGAATCGTTGACCGGGGCGGCTAAGGGAATAAGCGAGGAATCCGCGAACATCCTTGCCGGGCAGATGAACGCCATCCGCATCAATCAGATTGACGCGAACGAAGTCTTGCGCCAAGCGTTGCAAGCATTGAATACGATTGCAATCAATACGTCATACAACAAGTATTTGTCGCGAATTGAACGCATCATCACAATATTGGAATCCAACCAAGGCGGAAACGCATTGCGTTCGCAAGGTTTGTCCTAAACTCAAAAAGAAATGACAATGAACAACAAAGTAACAAAACATCTTGCCAAGGCAGCACAGGCGAACGGTATTTGCACGCCTTGGTTGAACGAGTTGAAAAGCCTTGATGACAAGGACGCGTTGGTGGATATGTACATTCGCGGCATTGATTTTTGCCTTGAACACGATTACCCATCCAACGATTTCATCCGTGAGAATTTCAAGGGCGTAATGGAGAAACACGGCGTGTTCCTTGATGATGCAATTGCATTGCAAGACCAATCCAAGTGCATTGCGCTTGGGGCGACAAATGGCAAAGTCACGGCAACCGGATATTCAGTTTCGGAAGTATGGGCAAAGCATGATTCCGCGTTGAATATCGTTGCAAAGGACAATGCCTTTGTCATGGTTGACGTGTACGACAACGCCGTTGTGAATGTCATCGCAAGCGACCGGGCGAAAGTTTGTGTGAACCATCACGGCGGTAAAGTGATACAAAAAGCCACGGGCGATGCCGTGGTGAAAATCCGGGAGAAGTCAAACAAGTAAATTGAACCATTTATGGACAACAAAAATATTATCTTTCAAATGCCATTCGATGAAAGCGATGGCGCGCTTGTCGCTTATGACTATTCATCGAACCGCGCCGATGGCGTTGTGTCCGGTGCGCATTTCGTTCAAGGAAAGAATGGCAACGCCATTTCCTTTTCCGGCGATGATACTTGCGAGGTTGACAAAAGCGTATTGCCCACCCTTTCCGTTGACTTTTCAATGTTGATGTGGGTGAATGGTGCGGAATGCGAGGTTGGCACGCCAACACAATTGATTTGGATGCTTGCTTTCGCCGGGCTTGACAATTACGTTGAAGTTCCCATCGAAGCGAAATCCGGAACTTGGTTTTCGCTTGCGCTGGTTAAACAGGGCGTAAAATATCGCTTTTATGTCAATTCATCATTGATTAAGGAGGTGACGAACGGCGGCACGCTGCAAGGCGTATCGCTTAACCAAGACCATTATGGCGGCGATTATGGCTTTGGCTTGCTGGATGATGTCAAGATGTACAATCTTGCATTGTCACAACAAGACTTAATTTCGGAAATATCATCCGCCAAACAACAGGCATACACCATTGACGGACACGATTTCAAGGATTATGGAATCTATGTGTCGGCATCCGATGGCTTGTTGTCGCGTCCGAAACTGAAAGACCCGTTGACGGTCAATTGGGACAACTATCATGGCGAAAGCGTGGATTTGATGCACAAGTTCATTGAAGCGCGCGACATCACGTTGTCTTGCTTTGTCAAGGCAGAATCAAAGATTGATTTCATCAAGCGCGTGAACGACTTTGCGCATCTATTCGACAAAAAAGGAACGAATCGCCTTGTCGTTGACGTGCATCCGGTGAAACCTTTGATTTACGAAGTTTACATCAAGGATGAAATCGAAGTTTCAAAGACTTGGAACGATTCGTTGATGGTCGGCACGTTCAAGTTGAAGTTGCGCGAACCCGAACCCGTCAAAAAGGTGTTGAAGCATATCCGTGTAAGCGAAGCGACAAAGACTTGCGAAATCACCTTGACATCAACCAAGTATGTGAACATATATTGGGGCGATGGCAATGTTGATTATGACATCGCGGGCAAGGATGTGTCAGTACAACACGAATACACCGAAAACGGCGATTATTTCCCCGTTGTCACGGGTTGCATTGATGAAATCACATCATTCACCACAAACGCCATTATCGTATGGGAGCGAATATAATTATCACAAAACCGAATGGAAGCCGTGTGCCTATGGAATCAAGGGCAACGGCAACCGCCATCACCGCCGCAAAGCAGACTTGGGCGTTGAATGCAGAAGATACAATTGCCATCACGGTTGTTTCCCCATTCCCGCAATCATACGGGATTGGGGACGTGATAACCGTGTTCGGGCGTGACTATCGTTTGAACCGCTTGCCAAAGGTCAGCAAAACAGGAATGCAAGAATACCAATATGATTTGGAGTTTGAGGGCATCCAATACGACCTTATGCGCGTGACGTATGACGTGAACATCAACACCACGAACAACCAATTACAGGATATCCAAGGCGATTCCTTGACGGGTGACTTGAAAAGGTTCATGGAGGTGTTGATAAGTAACGCAAACCGCGTATTCCCCGGCAAATGGGCGTTGGGAGTATGCCCGGAAACGGATGGCGACAATACTTTGACGTTTTCGGAATCAGACAATTGCTTGTCGGTGCTGCAAACCTTGTGTTCGGAAGATAAGTTTGGCGTTGAATTTGAGATTGAACGCGTCAACGGCGTTTATGTCATCAACATCAAAAAGACCATCGGACAAACCTTGCCTTTCGTGCTGGAGTACGGCAAGGGCAAGGGCTTATATTCCATTTCGCGTGAAAACGTTTCATCCTCAAACATCGTCACACGATTAAAGGTGTACGGAAGCACGGAAAACATCACGTCAAAATATCGCGCCGACCGCCTTTGTATGTTTGGCAAGGACAAGGCATCATCTTACATCGAAAAGGCGGATGCCGTGGCGAAATACGGCATCTTTGAGGGTCGCAAGAATTTCGACATCAAGCCGACATTCACGGGCAAGGTCTCATCCGTTGTTGATGGCGATGTGTTGTCATTCATTGACACGTCATTTCCATTCGACATCAACGCAAAGAACGCATCCGGCGAAACCCTGTATTTGATTTCCGGGGTGTCCGCCAAGGTGCATTTCAATTCCGGAAACCTTGCCGGATATGAATTTGAGGTTCACGCATACGACCACGCGACACGAAAGTTCACGTTGGTAAAGCAAACCGATGACCGGGGAAACGTGTTCCCATCTGAAACATCGCCCGCGTTCCAAATCGGCAAAAACGACACATACAAGGTGCTTGACATCGCTTATTCGCGTGACATCGAAGAAGCAGCAGAAAAGAAGCTGGCGGAAGAGGGCAACAAGTATTATGACCAAAATTCACAACCAAAGGTTCAATATTCGGTGAACGTGACAAAGGCGTTTATCGAAAACAAACTTGCGTTGTCGGATGGCATCACGAATGTATTTGCGCCGGGCGATTATTTGCCAATCAAGGATGATGAAATTGGCGTTGACAAGTCAATCCGCATCAAGTCATTCACGCGCAACGTGCTTGACCCATACGATTATTCGTTGACCATTTCGGACACACAAACAAAGGGCGACATCACAACGCGCGTGATTTCCGACCTTGTGGACATTGACAAGGTGTTGACCATCAACAACCTAAAAGACCCGGCACAGGCGCGCGCAAATTGGCGTTCATCGCGTGAAGTCTTGAACATGGTGTTCGACCCGGAAACGGGCGGTTATTACAAGGAAAAAATCACGCCGGAATCCGTGGACACAATGATGTTGTCAGTTGGCGCGAAGTCAATGCAATTCGGCTTGATAAACACCGTCTTTGAACCGAACTTTAATGGAAACCCGAACTTGTTCAAGTGGAAAGGTGGCGTTCTTACACATTACACCATTGACCCCGACAAGGCGCGTTCGTGGGTGCTGGCGGATGGAACAACGGCATTGCAACAGGATGTGCCATATTACATCTATGCAGTTTGCAACCGCGACAATTCAGCCGGAACAATGAGCATTTCGGCAACACAACACAAGGTTGAAGAATTGCCGAACGTGTATTTCTTTCTGATTGGAATCTTGGGAAGTATTGACGCGGACACAAAGGTTCGTGCCATTTCCTTGACGTATGGTTTCACGACCATCAACGGACGATTCATCAAGACCGGACGCATCGAATCGGCGGATGGTACAACATATTTCGACCTTGACCAATCCGAAATTGGCGGGCGAATCGTGTTCACGCAAAACGGGCAAGAAAAAACGCTTGAAGAACTTGGCAGCGAAGCAATGGAAAGCAAGGATTTCATCAACAACACATTGCCCGGAATCCTTGACGAAATCAAAGCGCAATTGGATGGTCAGATTGAACAACATTTCTATCAGATAGACCCATCCCCGCTTTCAACCGCGCCGGGTTCGGAAGCTGGTGTTCCGAATAGTGGATGGACGGATGCCAACACGAAAGAAAACCATCTTGGCGACCTGTATTATAACACGACATCCGGCAAGGTTTGGCGATATGTGAAGATTTCATGGCGACCAAAGCCGGGATATGCGCCCGGCACATTCTATGTGTGGCAAGAACTGCAAGATTCAGAACTTGCGCAAGCCATCGCGATTGCAAATGAAGCGTTGGAACTTGGCAAGGAAAAGAACCGCATCTTTACATCAACACCCGTGACACCTTATGATGTCGGCGACTTGTGGGTTCAAGGTGCGACCGGGGACATCATGCGTTGTAAAACGGCAAGGGAATCAGGCGCGTTCACATCATCGGATTGGGAAAGGGCAAGCAAATACACGGATGATTCCGCGTTGAAGAATTTCATCAACGGCGACTTTGCCAATGCCATTGACACGATGACCGAACAAATTGACGGAAAAATTGAAACGTGGTTTCAGACATCCGACCCGGCATCCAATTGGACAACGGACGCGGAAAAAGCCAAGCACGTTGGCGATATGTGGTACAATTCAAGCACAAAGTCGTTGAGTTGCTATCGTAAAACATTCCGCTTCGTCAATGGTACGGCAACGGTTGTCTATGTTTGGCGAACAATCGAAGATAAAAAGGCGATTGATGCGTATGATGCAGCAAGCAAGGCACAGGACACCGCCGATGGCAAACGCCGTGTGTTCGTTGCGCAACCTTATCCACCTTATGATGTCGGCGACTTGTGGGTTGACGGGAAAGAATTGCGCCGTTGCATCACCGCAAGGGCATCCGGTTCGTGGAACACAAATGATTGGGTTGTTGCCGTTTATTACGACAACACACAAACAACGATTGATGGCGGAATCGTCACATCCGGAACAATACAGGTTGCGGGCGACAACAAATCCATCCTTGCCGGAATCACGGGAAACGGCACGGCATCCGATTCCATCCGCTTTTGGGCTGGAGCGTCATTCGAGAATCGCAAGACCGCGCCTTTCCGCGTCATGCAAGATGGTTCGGTTGTGATGTCAAAAGCGCAAGTGGAGGGCGTAATAAATGCAATAACGGGTTCAATCGGCGGTTTCCGAATCCAACAAGGTCAAATCGGATATGGTGGTCCAGACGAACAAGATGCGACAAATGGATTGGCGTTACTCCGTGATTTCATAAGGTTTAACAACGACAAACAACGTGTGTTGCTTGGTTGCCTGTCATCGCTTGGTTATCCTTTTAATGGTTTTTTGTCATTGACCGACAAAATGGGCACAACGCTTGAATTGCACCACGACAACCCATCAACGAGTGATGCAAATAATGAACATTGGTATCATCCAAAAGCCCTTGGTGTATATGGCAATCAATACAATATTGGAAAAGTTGCGGCATTTGAAAATGGGTACATCGGGCAAGCGTACACGAACATTATAGAATTATGGTTCGGCATTACGCAAAAGTATCATTTCACCGCTAACACGACTAAATATTTGAATGTAAAGTTGCCAACATTGGCACAGGTGAACATGCAGACAAACAATGTCCCAACAATTTTTGACATCGAAATTGTGTGTGACCGAAACATGGGAAACCGAATAAGAGTTTCACCGCAAAGCGGATGCACGTTATACAACAACGATGGAAATTCTATTAGTGGACTTGACATGGAGCGTGGCGATTCATTGACGTTGCGTTATTACAATGGTGGATGGATGGTTGTTAATAAACAATATACAACATAATATGGAATATCAATTGGCAAAATACGTTCAAGGTGAACCCCTTGACTTGCGCCGGGTTGACAAAAGCCAAGGCGCGTATATTACGGAATTGAGAAATGCGGGGTTTCTTGATTTTGTGCCAAGCGAGCAGCCAACGGGCGAACCGGGAACGTCCGTGGTTGAATCGCTTGATGTGGTGGATGGAAAGCTGGTGCAATCGTGGCGTGTCGTTGAAGATGCGCCACAAGAAACCGCATTGCCGGGCTAAGTTGTGCCTAACTTATCCACAACGTGTTTTACTATAAAACATATATTGTAAATTTGCATTCAAGTTTTTAACGTAAAAAATTGAAGTATGAACACAAGAAGCGGCGAAAGCGTTTCCGCGCAAATCGGAAAGATGGGCGTGATTGACCTTGCGAACGGCAATTTCAGCCTTTCGGATGGTCAACCGTTCAACATCAAGAACGATTCTACAAGCCCCGTCAAATTGTCGGTGCAGCTTGCCGGAATGGATGATGGGGATTTCATCGAAACCAACTTTGAAAGTGGTTGGAATCCCGAAATCGTGAAAGTAATCAAGGCAACATCGTTGTCGGGTATAAACTTAAAATGGGGCTACTAATATGGGACTTTTAATCGGTGTCGGCAACACAAAGCCGACCTTTCCTTATGATTATTATTATGGCGTGGAATGGGACATCACGGTGTCCAATCCCAAGCCAACACGCGTTGGCAAGATGGAGTTGCACAAGGAATTGCCATTGCAAAACATGATGCGCAATTGCATCTTGGATGACAACGGCAAGGTTGTGTATTACCTTAACGCCAACGATTCGACAAAGCGCGACACAGGCGCGGCGGCAGACTTGACGGGCAAGGATGGCATGATGGAAACGGAATTGCCGGATATGTACGTTCGTTTTGAAATGGATGGCAACAAATGTCGCCATTTGCAGAGTACACAACCATTGCCCGGATTCCATCTTTGGCGCAAAGGCTATGTTTCAAGCGTTGAAGCAACGGTTCAACGTTCAACAAACAAGCTGGCATCCGTTTGTTCAACCGATGTTGATTATCGTGGAGGCAATAACAACGCAAGTTATGATGGAACGTATCGTTCATTCCTTGGCTTGCCCGCAACATCCATTTCATTGAATGATTTCCGCGCAAAGGCGCGCAATCGTGGTTCGGTGGAATGGAACGCGAATCTTTACAGGATGCACAAGATGTTGTGGTGGTTGTTCGTGGTTGAATATTGCACATTCAACACGCAAGACAAGTTCAATGCGGAACTTGACGAAAACGGATTCCATCAAGGCGGATTGGGTGATGGTGTTACAACATGGGATTGGGGTTCATGGTCAACGCACAATGGAAACAATCCAATCATTCCATGTGGTGTTACAAATGCGCTTGGCAACCATTCGGGAACGGTTGACTATTCCGTTCATGGCGAAGATGATGCAGTAAAGAAAACATTCGCCGTGCCGCGTTATCGTGGTATTGAAAACCCATTCGGTCACATTTGGAAGTGGACGGACGGAATCAAGATAATCATCCAAAGCGAAGCGGCGGGCGGTTTATCCAAGATGTACATTTGCTATGACCCATCCAAGTTCACAAATTCGGGTGTCGGCAATTATGAGTATCGCGGCGACATTTCGCGAAAAGAGGGATATGTAAAACAACTTGTCCTTGGCGAAGATGGCGACATTATGCCGTTGGCGGTAGGTGCTGGAAGTACAACGTTCTTTTGCGACTACTTTTATACAAACATCCCGGCATCCGGAGAATCGGAACGTGGTGTTTTGTTCGGCGGTTCTGCGGCTGATGGTGCGCGTGCGGGGTTCGGGTACGCGGGTACGGGTAACGCGCCTGCGTATGCGGGTACGCATGTCGGTTCTCGGCTTTGCTTTGACCCGCAAATCGAAGCGGCTTGAAAAGCCGTAAATCGACCCGCAAACCGATAAACGGGATTTGAAAGAAAAAAGAAATAATGGTTGTCCGATGTCGTGGTGTTTTGTTCAGCGGTAATGCGAATAATGGTGCGAATGCGGGGTTCGTGTACGCGAATACGAATAACACGCCTACGAATGCGAATGCGAATATCGGTTCTCAGCTATGCTTGTAAAATAATATAGTTGCTAATCGGAAACCATGCCAATCATCCCATCCGGGGATGGTAAGTCGGGAAAGGAAGCCCGGCGGCAAAAAATAGAATATGTTGAACGGTTTTGGTAGGGCGCAAGCCCGAAGAATCCTATTATTCAAGCAAACAAGAAACTTTCAAGAATGAAAAGAATTGGCAACCTTTATGAAAAGGTCATCGCGATTGATAACTTTAAACTTGCGGACGAAAAAGCCCGCAAGGGCAAGTTGCATTCCTATGGCGTGCAGCAGCACGACAAGAACAGGGAAGCGAACATTCTTGCATTGCATGAAAGTTTGAAAAACGGAACTTTCAAGACATCCCAATATCACGTTTTCACAATTTTTGAACCAAAGGAACGGCAAATCTATCAATTGCCATATTATCCCGACCGCATCTTGCATCATGCGGTGATGAACATTCTTGAACCAATATGGGTGTCCGTGTTCACGCACGACACATATTCATGTATCAAGGAACGCGGCATTCATGCGTGCGCCATGAGCGTGAAAAAGGCTTTGAGAAAAGACCCGGTCGGCACGAAATATTGCTTGAAGATTGACGTTCGCAAGTTTTACCCATCAATCAACCACGAAGTGTTGAAAGGTGTGGTAAGGCGGAAAATAAAAGATGGTCGCCTTTTGGCGTTGCTGGATGAAATCATTGATTCCAACATCAACACGGACATTCCGATTCGGAATTTTGTCACCGACCCGAACACCGGGGAATTGGTGGCAACGTCCTTGAACGGCGTGCCGATTGGCAACTATCTTTCCCAATACTTTGCGAACCTTTTCTTGGCGTATTTCGACCATTGGTTGAAAGAAGAAAAGCGCGTGAAGTATTATTGGCGTTATGCCGATGACATCGTTGTTCTTGCACCGGACAAGGAATCCTTGCACGCGTTGTTGCGTGACATACGGGCATACATGAAGCGTTTGCAACTGAAAGTGAAACGCAACCATCAAGTGTTCCCGGTTGACGCGCGCGGAATTGATTTCCTTGGATTCGTGTTCTATCACGACCACACATTATTGCGCAAGTCAATAAAACAAAATCTTTGCCGCCGGGTGGCGAAGTTGAACAAGCGCAAGAAACAACCCACAAAGGCAGCTTACAAGCAAGCCATTTGCAGTTGGTGGGGTTGGTGCAAGTATTCGGATTCAATTCATTTATTCGACAAACTTTCAAAATCGTTTCCTTATGAAATTAAATTCAATCGAACCAAACGCGCATTATGACATTGCGCATGGTATGCCCGCCGTGCTGGAAAAGGACAATGACGGGTCGGTGATTTATCGCGTGAACATCGCCGAAGAAAAAGCCATTCCGGAGGGTGAAAAGGAAGCCCGCCCGATTGGTTGGTCATGTTATGAAGTGCGCACGTTCGCAAAGCCTACAAAGGCAAACTTGAAGCGTGTATTCATCCGTTCAGTCATTGACGAAACGGCGGAATTTGACCTTGTAAATTCGTACAACAAGCACGTCATTGGCATTGCGCCGGATGAAAAGGCGGTTGCCGAATACAAGGAATATTTGAAGTTTACCGAAGATTTGGACAACCAAATCATTTCGGATTTGTCACACATCTAAAAAGAAGAAAATGCCACGATTTAGCGATTCTAACATTGAATCGGACGCAATAATTGGTAAGGGAATAGACCTTGAAGAACTTTTTGACCGCCGCATTGTCATTGAGAAAATCAAGATTGAACCAACCAAGTTTCCGGGAAAGAATGCGTCCGGTATGCGTATGCAAATGCAAGTTGTCATCAATGCCGAATTTATGGACACGCCCGATTCGGACGGCGACTTTTTCAAAAAGGATGCCAACGGAAAGGCAATTGGAACGCGGCGTTCCGTGCTCACCGGGAGCGACAATTTGATGTCGGAAATGAAGCAAGTGCAATCGCAATGGAAAACCGAACGCGTTTCCCAAGGGTTGCCCGCCGTTGATTTCGTTGTGTTTGATACGACAATCGCGAAAGTTGGCAAAATGTTTCATTTTACATGATTTTACGATTATGACATCAAACATTCATTCAACAATAGTTCCTATCTTGGCAAGATACATGATGACCGCATTCGGCGCGTGTTTCGCCATCATCAAGCCGACATTCCCGTTCATCTTTGTGTGTACGCTTGCGGTGCTTGCTGATTGTTACACCGCATGGTCGTTGAGCCGGAGAGTGAAGAAACGTTTTCCCGGTGCGAATGATGGAAAGTTCAAATCCAATTATGCCGGGCGCGTGTTCCGAACACTTATCAAGGTGTATGCCTTGACCGTCCTTGTTCACTTGATGGACGTGATGGTGTTCCCGGAAGTGTCTTTGCATTTGCCGCAAATTGTAGCCGGGTCAGTATGCTTTTGGCAAGTGTGGTCAATGCTGGAAAACGAATCGTCTTGCAATGATGCGAAATGGGCAATCATCGCCCAACGCATCATGGTTGACAAGACCGAACGCCATTTTGACATTGACTTGCATGAGTTGAAAGAACACAAACCAACGCCGCCGATGGATGGCGTGCCGTGTGCCAATACATTTTGCGTGTTCCGTGGTGGCGGTTCTTGCGACCCGCCAAAGTGTGAATTGTATGTAAAACCAAAAACAAACGATAATGGCGGACATTAAGAATTTGATTCCGTTCATCCTCAAATGGGAGGGCGGATTTGCGAACGACCCGACCGACCGGGGCGGCGCAACCAACAAAGGCGTGACAATCGCGACTTATGAAGCGTATTGCAAGAAGGAAGGTTTGCCCCGTCCATCGGTGGCGGACTTGAAACACATTTCGGATGCCCATTGGCGTGACATCATCAAGACGATGTTTTGGGATAAATGGCGCGCCGATGACATCCATTCCCAAAAGGTCGCAAACATCCTTGTTGATTGGGTTTGGGCATCCGGCATTCACGGCATCAAGAAACCACAAGCATTGCTTGGCGTTGTCGCGGATGGTATCGTTGGCAACAAAACATTGTCGGCGGTCAACTTTGCCGACCCCGACCAACTTTTTGAAGCCATATTCAAAGAACGCGTGAAGTTCATCAATGGGATTGTTTCGCGTTCCGTTGTGGCATACGAAAAGAAGATTGGGCGCAAGGCAACTGAAAAGGAGTTGTTGAAGTACACACAAAAGCGGTTCTTGTCCGGATGGATGAACCGATTGAACGACATCAAAAAGTTGCGATGATATGAAACAGGCATTGAAATTCATCGCGCTTTGTCTTGTCGCGTTACTGATTGCCGCGTGTTCGACATCGCGCAAGCTGGAGAAGAACACCGACAAGGTTGTTGCGGATAGTGTGTCGGAAAGCATTTCCAAGGTCGCGGATGTTTCCAAGGTCGTTGACACGACCAAGACCGAATCCGGGGAATCCATCATCACGGAAATAATCTTTTTCGGAGATTCAGCGCGCGCGCCGGATTTGCCCGAACTGATTATTGACAAGGACGGAAAGATGACCATCAAGGGCGGAAAGGGCGTGAAAAGCATCAAGCAAACCGCCATCCGGTCAAACGTGGTGAAGAATGGAAAGACAACGGAAAAGGAACGCAACACCACGACCAAGGACAAAGCGACCGTCCACAAGGAGAAGAAACACAACGAAGTTGCAAAGACAAGCAGACGTTCAAATGTATGGACGTGGGCAATCGCCGCATCAATCGTTGCCGTTCTTGTCTTGTTCATGCGGTACAGAAAGCCAATATTGGCATGGTTGCGCAAGTTGCTTGCATCCATGCGCAAGGATTTGGAATAAATTTTGTATCTTTGCATCACATTGTTGCGAAAGCCCCTTGCATCGCACGGGGAACAATGTTGAAGCCCGGTTCATCGCCGGGCTTCTTTCGTTTGGTATGTACACGGATTTTCTTGTTTTTGGACACAAAAAAACGCCCGAAATTGTTAAAATTCGGACGTTTCGTGTACATTTTCGTGTACGTTTTGCGTAAGACCTTGATTTTCAAGGTTTGTTGCGGAGAGAGAGGGATTCGAACCCCCGGTACCTCTCGGTACGACGGTTTTCAAGACCGTTGTAATCGACCACTCTACCATCTCTCCAAATTCGGTCGGATGACTATAGCTTGGTTTTCTTAAGCGGGTGCAAAGGTACAATGTTTTTTTGATTCCACCAAATATTTTGGAAACTTTTTGAGAAAAAACATCAAAAAACTTAAAATGATACCTCTGAACCTATACTGTATCTACCTTTCAGATACGAAAAAGGGCTACCGCTGTAGCCCCAACCTTGATAACCTTAAATCTAATACTATGAAAAACACGTTGCAAATATAGTAAATTATTCTATTCGTTATGTACGAAAAATAGAAAATCTACTTCATTGCCGTGCTTTTTTGTATTTTTTAACCAAATTTCCGTATAAGGGGAAGTTCTTTATTTCAGATATCCCTTTTTCTTGAATTCCTCCATCAGTGGCAAGGCGAGAACTTTGGCATCTGGGTGAGGAGCACCTGTTGTGCCTAGGGCACGAAGGTCGAAGAAATGCTTCCAGTCACTGATGAAAGCGGTGTGAACCAACTCGGTGTTGCAATCCAATGGTAAGATGGCACGTGCCTCTTGTGGCTTGCAACCGGCCTTTATCAGTTGCATGTAGGCAAACTCGGCTGCTTCATTGGCAAAAATCCATGTGGTCAGCTTGTTCCATTCTGCTGAACGGTTTTCTGCAATGTCCAGACAGAGGTCGGACAACTGGTAGTCACTGGGATCTTCTGAGCCGTCGAAACCTTCTGCCGCTACCCATGTAGGGAGGTTGATGGTTATTTCGTTGTCGAATTTGTTCTTCGAATAGTTGCAGTATCTCGTGCTCTGCTCTGCCATGGAGTTGGCACGGTGACGGTTGTATTCACGGGTAATGCTGATCTGGGTAGTGAAATGAACCGTGATGCGCAACTCGTGTTTGCCTTCCTCATAGTCGGTGAGGTATTTCAAGTCGTCCATCGCCTTGTTTTCTGCCAACACTCTCAGGTTGGTGGTGATGTAGTCCTTGCCATCTATGGTGTTGCAGCGGGAGAACTTGTTGTTAAGATAAAGAGGAAGCTCCCCGTGGTTGCATACAAGATAGATGGTGCCATGTTCCAGCATGGCATAATGTTCACTCTCTATCATGCGACCGACAAAAGGCTTTGCCGAATCATCGGTTGTGTTGTTCTCACTTTTGTAGCAAACTCTTCCTGCGCGTTCTATCTGTTGATAGACGCCGGGCTCTCCTGGTTTCTGCAACCAGATTTCATACGATGGTCTTTGTATTTTCATTGTTTCTGTTATTTATTCTGATTGCAAAGGTACATTTTTTTATGCATACTGCAAAATAAATATCTCCTTTTTTCGTACTTATTATTATAATGTATAATAATGAGAAGATATGGAGATAAAACCGATAGCACATTTTCGCTCACCGTTCAGCAGTAAGTTTGGTATTCCTAAGCAGGCTGGACTGGTGGCTGAACTCGAAGGTCAGATAGTTTTTGAACCGGAGTATCGCAATCCTGATGCCCTTCGTGGCATGGAGGGTTTCGACTACCTTTGGCTGATTTGGGAATTTTCTGCCAATAAGCACAAAGCCAATAGTCCGGTGGTTCGTCCTCCGGTATTGGGGGGCAATGAGAAGGTGGGAGTCTTTGCTACCCGCAGTCCCTTTCGTCCCAATAATATAGGATTGTCGTCTGTCAGAATTTCGGGAATTGAGTGGGAGACCAGTAAAGGACCTGTTATCCATGTAAAAGGGGCCGACCTCATGGACATGACTCCGATATATGATATCAAGCCTTATGTGGTATATGCCGATTGTCATCCGGATGCCCGAAGCGGGTTTGTTGATGAATGCAGGTGGGATAAGTTGCAGGTTGAAATATCTGATACGGTAAAAAACTTTCTGCTGTCTCAGGGAATGACGGAAGAAAAGATCGGGATTCTGAAAGAGGTTCTGGCGCAAGATCCTCGTCCGCATTATCAAAAAGACCCTCATAAGGTATATGGAATGCCTTATGAGGGTATGGATATTCACTTCACGGTCTGCAATCAGATACTTACCGTAGTGAAGTAGTCGTTTGCTTTACTTTGCGAAAGTAGCAAAGTGTACGTTGTCGAGCTTGATCTTGCAGGCATCGTCTATGTCCTGTGCCTGGTTGTTGTAGAAGATGTATGCGTTCTTGACAGTGATGTCGTGAACCATACCTTCTGCTCCGTGGGCAACGATACCGTTCTTACAGCCACGCACATAGATGTCGCTCATGTGGATGTCCTGGAAGTTTGGCAGGTACTCCTGTTTTACTGGGGCTGCCTGCTTCTTTGCTCCCACGTGGTTGTCCCAGTAGGTGGTCTCGAAGGTGATGGCATCTCCTGTAATATCGGTCATATAGATATGGTCGATGAAGATGTTCTCTGATGTACCGCCCCTCTTCACGGAACTCTTGAAACGCAGGCCGGCGTCGGTTCCCTGGAAGGTGTTGTTGCGTACTACGATGTTCTTCATGCCGCCACTGAACTCACTGCCGATGACAAAACCGCCATGGGCATGATAAACGGTATTGTCCTGGATGTTGATGTTTTCACAAGGACCGGCTGCAACACCGGCAGCACCTGCGCCACCCTTCATGCAGATACCGTCATCACCTGCATCTACCATGTTGTTGACGATGAGTACGTCCTTGCAGCTTGAGATGTCGATGGCATCACCATTCTGTGCATTCCAAGGACATTTTACGGTAATACCGTCGATAATAACGTTCTTGCATCGGGTAGGGATGAGGTGGAAGCGGGGACTGTTCAGGAGCGTGACGCCCTGGACCAGCACGTTTTCGCAACTGGTGAATCGGATCATGTGGTTGCGTACCTTTTCCTGGTCATCAATGTTGTCAACAACATTTGGAGTATGTTTCAGATGGAGCGGATACCAGATGTCGCCTTTCTCGTTGAGGGTACCACCCATCTGCTTGAACTGGTTCCATTCCACATCGCTCACCTTGCTTCTCTTCACCGGTCTCCACCATTCACCGTTTCCGTCGATGGTTCCTTCGCCGGTGATGGAAATGTTCTTGCGCTTGCTGGCATTGATGGCAGGTGTGGCGCGGTTCTCCTTCTTTCCGGTTTCTTCGTCTATCTTGATGAGGTCGTTCTTGTCTTCAGAGAATACGATGATGGCATTCTTCTCCAGATGCAGGTCGATGTTGTCTTTCAGAGAGATGAGTCCTGTGAGATAGATACCTGCAGGCACGTTCAGATGACCACCGCCCATTTTGCTCAGTTTGCTGATAGCCTTGGCAAAGGCTTGGGTGTTCATCGCCTGTCCGTCTCCATTGCCGCCACATTCCAGAATACTTACGTGGTTGTCAGGAATAGAAGGAAGAGTTGGCTGTTGCATTTGTACTGGCAAGTTTTGATAATACTTGCTGTAGTCTTTGGCTTCGATGGCAGATACCGTAGCTGCCATTCCGAAGATTGCCAATAAAGAAATCAAAATCTTCTTCATAAGTCTTTAAGTATTGTTTATATGGTTTGTAATATCTGTTTCGTTAGTTCCTTTATGCGAAAAAGGCGGCTCCAACCGAAGTTAGAAACCGCCTAAATGAAAGGAGGAGTGGTACCACCAGGAATCGAACCGGGGACACAAGGATTTTCAGTCCTTTGCTCTACCAACTGAGCTATGGCACCATCTTGCTTTTTGCGGTTGCAAAGGTACAATAAATATTTTAATTGAGCAAGAGAAAACGAAATATTTTCTCTTGCTTAATGTTTATTAACTAAATCTAGTCTTTCAAAGGATTCCAACCCTGAGCTTTGAGCTCGAATTCCTGACCATCTCGTGTGATGAGGAATTTGCCCAGGCTCTCCTTGGTGATGTAGCCTATCTGCTTCACGCCTTCCATCTCCTCGATTTTGGCATGGTCACCAATAGGTACTGTGAAGAGAAGTTCATAGTCTTCGCCACCGTTCATGGCACAGGTGGTGAGGTTCATGTTGAATTCCTCAGCCTGTACGGCTGTCTGGTAGTCGATAGGGATGTTCTTCTCGTATACTCTGCATCCGCAATGACTCTGTTCGCAGATATGCATCAGTTCACTGCTCAGTCCGTCGCTGATGTCCATCATGGCCGTAGGACGGATTCCTGCTTCTCTCAGTTGGGCAATGATGTCGCCACGTCCTTCCGGTTGAAGCTGTCTTTGCAGTAAGTATTCCTTGCCGGCAAAGTCGGGCTGGAAGTTGCGCATCTCTGCCAGGTCTCGGTTGAGGGCAGCCAACTTCTGGTCGTCTCCCTTTGCCTTGGCTTCTGCCATCTTCTTGCGGATGTCTTCCACCTGTCCGTAGTATACTGCTTTTTCCCGCTCCAGCAGCTGAAGTCCCATATAGGCTGCACCTAAGTCGCCCGAAACGCAGATGAGGTCGGTCTCCTTCGCACCACTGCGGTAAACGATGTCTTCCTTGTTGGCCTCACCGATGCAGGTAATGCTGATGGCAAGACCTGTAAGCGAAGAGGTGGTATCTCCACCCACGATGTCAATGCCCCATTTGTCGCAAGCCATGCGCAGACCTTTGTAGAAATCATCCAGGTCTTCAACCTTGAAACGCTTGCTCAATGCGATGCTTACTACCATCTGTCTAGGGGTTCCGTTCATGGCGAAGATGTCACTGATGTTCACCATCGCACTCTTGTAACCCAGGTGCTGCATGTCGATATAGGTGAGGTCGAAATGTACTCCCTCCATCAGCATGTCTGTAGTAATGAGCACTTCCTTGTCCGGATAGTGCATCACGGCACAGTCATCGCCTACACCGTAGACGGTAGAAGCGTTTTTGTTTTCATATCCTTTGGTGAGATGGTCGATGAGACCAAATTCACCCAACTTTGCTATATCCAAGATAATTAATAATTAATAATTAATAATTTATAATTGACAGTTAGCTTCTGCGAATCATTTCTCGCATGATCTCAGTCATCTTTGGCTGGGCGGCATTGGCTGCAACCTGTACCTCCTCATGGCTCACCTCTACAGGAACATCGAAGCCACCGAGGTCGGTGATGATACTGATGCCGAACACCTTAATGCCGCTATGGCGAGCCACGATAACCTCCGGAACGGTACTCATACCTACTGCGTCACCGCCTAAGATGCGATACATGCGATACTCTGCAGGAGTCTCGAAGGTAGGACCCTGAACACCTACATATACACCATGCTTGATGTTGATGTCTTTCTCCTTGGCAATCTCGTCAGCCAAATCACGCAACTGCTTGTCGTAAGCCTCGTGCATGTCAGGGAATCGGGGACCGGTAGGGAAGTTCTTGCCTCGTAATGGATGCTCTGGGAAGAAGTTGATATGGTCGTCGATAATCATCAGGTCACCGATTTCGAAGTCAGGATTCATACCTCCAGATGCATTGCTGACAAAGAGGGTCTCGATGCCCAGTTCGTGCATCACGCGCTCAGGGAAAGTAACCTCCTTCATGTTATATCCTTCATAGTAATGGAATCTGCCTTCCATTGCCATGATGTCCTTGCCGCCCAGCTTACCGAAGATGAGTTTGCCGGCATGGCCTTCTACGGTAGAAACCGGGAAGTTGGGTATCTCGCTGTATGGAAATTCATAACTATCAGTTATTTCTGAAGCTAATTGTCCTAGACCGGTTCCCAGAATGATTGCCGTTTTCGGACTTGTGGTCATCCTTTCTTTTAGCCAGGATGCTGTTTCTTGAATTTTTTCGTACATAGCTTATGATTTTTTCGTTAAAGTTTTCTTCTTGATCGAGCATGAAGCTTACCTTGATGGGCAGCGCATAGATGTTTTTTCTTACGGGTTCGCTCAGTCCTTCGGCTTCCTTCAGTCGCACGGCATCCTTCTCTGTCGTGATGATGATGCGTGGCTCGGGCATCGACTCGAAGGTGTCGTTGATGAGTTTGATGTCGCGTGGCTTGAACTGATGATGGTCGCCAAACGACAGGCTTCTGATGTCGCCTACATGGGGCTTGAGGTCGTGCTCCATCTGTTTGGGCGATGCGATGCCTGTGAGGAGCATGACGTGCTGCTGCTTCAGCTCATGGAGTGGGAGTGTCTTGTCGCAGAAGAGGCCCTTGGCATCGTCGTAGTCGATACACGTGAAGTAGAGCTTCTGGAAAGGATAGAGACTCATGGCTTTGGTGAGCACACGGAACTCCATGGGACGAAGGTCTTTAGGACACTTGGTCACGATGACGATGTCGGCACGGTTCTTTCCGCTTAATGGCTCGCGTAGTCTTCCTGCCGGCAGCATCTTGTCGTAGATGATGAGTCGATGGTAGTCCACCAAGAGGATGTTGATGCCCGGTTTCACATATCTGTGCTGGAAGGCATCGTCGAGCAATACCACATCCACATCCTTTGTCTCTTCGTCAGACTGCAGTCGCTCTATTCCTCTGACTCGCTTGGTGTCTACTGCCACATAGATGTCGGAGAACTTCTGGTGCATCTGGAAAGGCTCGTCGCCTATCTCGGGCATCGTGGTTTCCTCGGTTGCCAATACATAACCGCTGCTTTTTCGCTTGTATCCACGTGAGAGTACGGCAATCTTCATCTTGTCGTGCAACAAGCGGATGAGGTATTCCACATGCGGAGTCTTACCCGACCCACCTACCGTGATGTTGCCTACGGATATGACGGGCAGGCTGAAAGTCTTGCTTCGCTTGATGCCTACATCGAAGAGCCAGTTGCGAAAGCGGACTGCCATACCGTATAGCCAGCTCAGCGGGGTGAGCCATTCGTTTATCTTGATAAGATCTCCTTCTGTTCTCATTTTTATTATTTTCACCTTATTATATATAGGTACATCTTGTCACAATAGATGACTGCACTTGGTCATAATAGATGACCGCGTCTGGTCACAATAGGTGCCTATACCTTATTATATATAGGCGGTTGTTATCTGATGTTGAGTACGTAGGGCAGCGAAGCCTGTACGGGCTCGTGCTCGTTGATGTGGCGCAACCACATGAATGGTGTGTACATGTCGCCCAAGGTGAGGCGCAACTGCTCGTCGAGATAGTTGCCGCTTCCTGTTTCAACATTGTTGAGCAACTGATCCATCCAGCTGGCTGGCAATGGATATTCATCAGTGTGATAATCCTTGACCTTAGCCAACTGGGCAGCCTTGGCTACAGCATCGTCCAGTCCGCCCAAGCCGTCTACCAGCTTGATGTTCTTGGCATCCGAACCGAGCCAAACTCGTCCTTGCGCTATCTTCTCCACCTCGTCGACAGTCATCTTTCTGCCGTCAGCCACACGTTTGCGGAAAAGCGTGTAGCCACGGTTGACGTATGCCTGCAGGTAGCTCAGCTCTTCGGGAGTGAATGGGCGGGCCATCAAAGCTCCCTGATAGCCGCTGTTGCGGTTGGTCTTCACCTCGTCGAACTTGACTCCCAGCTTCTGAGTGATAAGTCCGCTCATGTCGGGGAAGGCTCCGAAGATGCCGATGCTTCCAGTCAGAGTGGTAGGCTGAGCCATGATGTAGCGTGCGCCCATGCTCATATAGTATGCTCCCGATGCAGCCATTCCGCCCATCGAAACCACCACGGGTTTCTTCTTGTTGAGCTGGCTCACAGCTCTCCATATCTGTTCGGAGGCATAGGCGTCGCCGCCTCCCGAATTGATTCTGATAACTACAGCCTTTACGTCCTCGTCTTTGGCAAGGTCGTTCAGGTCGGAAATCACGTTGCTGCTCACAATCTGCTGTTCGCCACCCCACAGACTTGTTGTAGCCTGGCTGGTAATGCCTCCCTGGCAGTAGTAGACGGCGATGGTGCTTCCGTCGTATTTGTCCTCTACGGCGGCATTCACCTCGCTCATGCTTGCCTGTCGGATGCGCTTGGTGTCCTTGATGCCAAGCTGCTTCTTCACGATGTTCTTTATCTCGTCGTAATAGCAGAAACCGTCCACCATCTTGTGCGTCTTCAGCAGTTTGCTGTCTTCGAAGGCCACGAAGCCGTCGGCATAATGGTTGAGCGAGTCTTTGTTGATACCACGGCTCTTGGACACGTCGCTAAGCATCTGCTGCCACAATCCGTTGATGTAGCGCGAAACCTGCTCGCGGTTGGCATCGCTCATCTTGTCTTCAGTATATTGTTCGGTGAAACTCTTGAATTTTCCCACCTTCACTACCGTGTACTTGACGCCAAACTTGGCGTAGAGGTCTTTCAGGAACATGGGCTGAGAAGCCAGTCCGTGCCAGTCGACCGATCCTTCAGGATTGATGTACAGTTTGTTGGCCACAGAGGCGAGGTAATAGCATCCTTGCGTCATGGCGTCGCCATAGGCGATGATCCACTTGCCGCTCTTCTTGAAATCCTCGAGTGCCTTGCGTATTTCCTGTAAGGTGGCATAGTCGGTGATGAGTGCGCCTGGTTCTAAGTAGATGCCTTTTATCTTGTCCTCGTTCTTAGCCTTCTTGATGGCAGAGAGAATCTCGTTCAGCCCTAACTGATTGAAAGAGTTGCCCGTGATTTGTCCCATCACGTCCTCCTGTCCCTGCTCGTTGATGGTGCCTTGCAGCTTCATGACCATGACAGAATTGTCACGCAACGAAGGCTTGTCGCCACTCATCAGCATGCCTATCAGGCTGATGAAGGTAAAGATGCCCATGATAATACCAAAGGCGAAAATGCCCACAACGGTGGCTGCTACGCTCTTGAAAAACTGTTTCATAATGCGCTGAATTTATGTTGATTGTTTGTTTATTGTGCAAATTTAGCAAAAAAGCTACAATTACCAAACTTATTTGTGCTAAAAAGCAATAATTTAGGCGAAATAGCATCTTGTATTCGGATAAAATGCTTATCTTTGCAGAAGATTGCCGCATCTCAGCATAATATACAAGCCAGCTTGATATTCTGCATTCGATTTGCGACATCTTTGCAGAAGATTGCTGCATCTCAGCATAATATTCAAGCAAGCTTGATATTCTGCATTCGATTTGCGACATCTTTGCAGAAGATTGCTGCATCTCAGCATAATAT
>OMCE01000008.1_pt1 | contig 123590 bp, 118 predicted proteins | sample 1644981 | NCBI WGS metagenome assembly OMCE01 (sample SAMEA103958151, study PRJEB25191) | human gut metagenome | reverse complement strand
GAGGACTACTTAGACAGGCTGTTGACGGAAAGTTCAATTTGATGCGTCTGCCCTGTGGGCAAGTTTGATTAATTATCCAACTGCAGTTTACCTAAGTTCAGAGAATAAAGAAAGATAGGCTGCGGCTCGGCAATAAAAACAAAAGCACACTTTTGTTTTGTCTTGAACGCTCCTTGCACTATCTTTGCATAGCTTTTTTATAAGCATGGAAAACGATTTTTTTTGAGAAACGAAAGATTATCATGCGTATACTCTTTTTATCAGACATACATGGGTCACTGCCAGCACTCGATGCAGTGTTGCGCTATTATGATGCCCATCACTATGACCTCTTGGTCTTGTTAGGAGACATACTTAACTATGGACCACGCAATGGACTGTGTCAAGGACTCGACCCACAAGCCATTGCAGAACGATTGAACGAACGCGCGGCCAATATAGTGGCCGTTCGAGGTAACTGCGATTCGGAGGTAGACCAAATGTTGCTCAACTTCCCTATTCAAAGTACCTATATGCTATTGGTTGATGAAGGCAAACGCTTCTTCATTACCCACGGCCACGTGTATAATGAGAAGAATATGCCCACAGCTCCCGCTTGCGACGTGTTCATTTATGGTCACACCCATCTACAAACGTTGCGCGAGGCCAATGCTGAGGCTGGCACCCCCATTATCGTCAACACGGGGTCGCCCACATTCCCCAAGGGAGGCAATCCCCCAACCTTTGCCACCTATGCCGAAGGCAACCTCGCTATTCGCACCCTTGATGGAACTGCGCTGAGCAGTTTGAAATTGTAATATTCCTTTTTCCTTTTCCACATGAATAAGACATATACTTACGATGAGGCCTATCGCGCCTCACTTGAATACTTTGAAGGTGACGAATTAGCCGCCCGCGTGTGGGTGAACAAATATGCCATGAAGGATTCCTTTGGCAATATATATGAATGTTCACCACGCGACATGCACCACCGCATCGCGCGTGAGATAGCACGTATCGAACAGAAATATGCCAACCCTGTGAGCGAAGAAGAAGTGTTTCGTATGCTCGACCACTTCCGTTACCTCGTTCCAGCAGGTTCACCGATGACAGGCATTGGTAATGATTATCAGATCGCTTCCCTCTCCAACTGTTTTGTAATTGGCATAGACGGCAATGCTGACTCCTATGGTGCTATAATGAAGTTAGACGAGGAACAGGTGCAACTTATGAAACGCCGTGGTGGCGTAGGACACGACCTCTCAGGTATACGCCCTAAGGGTTCACCTGTCAAAAATTCCGCTCTCACCTCAACAGGCATTGTGCCCTTTATGGAGCGTTACAGCAACTCTACTCGTGAGGTGGCACAAGACGGACGTCGTGGTGCCTTGATGTTGAGTATCTCCGTACGTCACCCCGAGGCAGAGGACTTCATAGATGCCAAGATGACCGAAGGTAAGATAACGGGAGCCAACGTCAGTGTAAAACTCGATGACGAGTTTATGCGCTGTGCCATCGAAGGACGCCCCTATCACCAGCAGTTCCCCATCGATGATAGCGCCCCCATTATATTAGAAAAAGACATTGACGCCACCGCTTTGTGGAAGAAAATTGTACACAATGCGTGGAAAAGTGCTGAGCCTGGTGTGCTCTTCTGGGACACAATTCTGCGTGAAAGTATCCCCGACTGCTATGCCGACCTTGGGTTCCGTACCGTTAGTACCAATCCTTGTGGCGAAATTCCCCTCTGTCCCTACGATAGTTGCCGTCTCTTGGCTATCAACCTTTACAGTTATGTAAAACACCCCTTCACGCCGGAGGCTACGTTCGACTTCGAACTCTTCAAAGAACACGTCACGTTGGCACAGCGCTTTATGGACGATATCATCGACCTCGAACAAGAGAAGATTGACCATATCATTGCCAAGATAAAGTGCGATCCACAGAGCGATGAGGTAAAATATACAGAACTCCACCTTTGGGAGAAGATCAAGTATAAGACTGCGCAAGGTCGTCGTACCGGTGTAGGTATTACTGCTGAGGGGGATATGATAGCTGCTTTAGGACTCCGTTATGGCACAGAGGAGGCTACCGAAATGGCTGTAGAAGTGCAGCGCACCTTGGCGCTTACGGCCTATGCTTCTAGCGTGATAATGGCACGGGAACGTGGTGCGTTTAGCATATACGATGCTAAGCGTGAAGCGAATAATCCCTTCATACTGCGCATCAAAGAACAGGCCCCCGAACTTTATGCCGACATGGTAAAGTATGGTCGTCGCAATATAGCTTGTTTGACGATTGCCCCCACAGGCACTACAAGCCTTATGACGCAGACTACTTCTGGCATCGAACCCGTATTTATGCCCGTCTATATGCGTCGCCGCAAGGTTAACCCCAATGATACCAACGTACACGTCGACTTTATGGACGAGACGGGTGACTGCTTCGAAGAATACATTGTCTATCACCCCAAGTTCCTCACATGGATGAAGGCACAAGGACTCGATACCGAGAAACGTTATACGCAAGACGAAATAAACGAACTCGTGGCACGTTCTCCTTACCATAAAGCCACAGCCAATGACGTTGATTGGCTGATGAAGGTGCGTATGCAAGGAGCTATCCAGAAGTGGGTAGATCATAGCATTAGTGTAACGGTCAACTTGCCCAACTCTGTTGATGAAGACCTCGTCAACCGCCTCTACGTTGAGGCATGGAAGAGTGGCTGCAAGGGTTGCACGATTTATCGCGACGGATCGCGTGCAGGCGTATTGGTCAGCACGCAGAAGACTGATAAGAAGGAGAAAAAGGAGGAGAAGGAAGCAGCTTCTGTTGGTGTGTACAAAATGCCCGTTGTTACCGAGCGACGTCCTGAAGAGTTGGAGTGTGATGTGGTACGCTTCCAGAATAATAAGGAGAAGTGGGTGGCTTTTGTTGGACTCTTAGATGGTTATCCTTACGAAATCTTTACGGGGCTACAAGACGACGAAGAGGGCATTGTATTACCAAAGTCCGTATCGAAGGGGCGCATCGTGAAGCGTCAGTTGCCCGACGGCACGAAGCGCTATGACTTCCAGTTCCAAAACAAACGTGGCTATAAGATGACCGTAGAGGGATTGAGTGAGAAGTTTAATAAGGAGTATTGGAACTATGCCAAGCTCATTTCGGGCGTGTTGCGCTATCGCATGCCGATTGAGAATGTGATAAAACTTGTCAATTCTTTGCAACTGGAAAGCGAAAACATCAATACGTGGAAGGTCGGCGTGAGTCGTGCCTTGAAAAAGTATGTTGTGGACGGTACAGAGGCGAAGGGGCAAAAATGTCCGAACTGTGGCCACGAGTCGTTGGTTTACCAAGAAGGTTGTCTTATCTGCAAACATTGTGGCGCTAGCCGTTGCGGATAGGAACATAAATGAGCATTAACGCATCATTAATGTTTTTGTTAATGATTTCGTTAATGTTCATTTTTTGTTCATTCCTAAATTGTAGTTTATGAGACAAATGTTAGAAATATCAATGCCTGAGATGCGGTTTTACGCCTATCATGGTGTATTGCCGCAAGAACGAGAGATGGGGGGAGAGTATCGTCTCTCACTCTTATTATATATAGATACAAAAGATGCCCACCAAGCCCTCTACCATGATGACTTGGCAGGGACGGTTAATTATGCCGAAGTGTACGACCTCGTGAGGTGTGAGATGCAACGTCCTACACAGCTACTGGAAGCCCTGGCTGCTCGCATCGCTCACTCGTTGCTTCGTCACTTTAGCTTATTGCGTCAGGTTGACGTAAAGGTGACAAAGTGTATGCCCCCTATAGCGGGCTTTGACGGACAAGGAGTAAGCATTGCTTACAGCCAGCGTCGTGAAATGGTAGTTTGGGACTTTGACGGCACCATAGCTGATACAGCAAAGGGTATTGTCGCTACGATGACGGCTACATTCGAACGTATGTCCTTCCCAATTCCAACGCCGTCTGCTATCTGTGCGACTATTGGGTTGCCCTTGCTCGATAGCATCGCTCAGTTGGCACACTTGCCATTGGATAGTGAAGAAGTGAAGCAGGCTACAGAACTTTATCGCGTGTTGTTTGAACAGATGGGTACGGCCAATGTAACCCTATTTGAAGGCATAGCTGATGAGATGCTTCGCCAACGTGAAGCAGGAATGTACGTAACTATTGCCACCAGTCGAGGTCATCAGTCGGTCGATGAACTTTGTCGTAAGTTAGGCATTCGTCATCTTATAGACTACATTGTGGCGTGTGAGGACGTTCATACGCATAAGCCCGATCCTACTCCTGTACTTCATCTCTGCCAAGTAATGAATGTTCTTCCGTCAGATACTACTGTGATAGGTGACACGACTTACGACATCGAAATGGGTAGGCGTGCTCATGCAGGTTGTTGCATTGGTGTTAGTTGGGGAAACCATACACCCGAACAACTCCTTACTGCAGGGGCTGACAAAGTGGTGGATAACATGAATGAGCATTAACGAAATAGTTAGCGAAAAAGACGAATGGAAGTAATTAATGGATAATTGATGATAATTAATGTTCAGAACAAAGCGCGAAGCGCGTGACATGAATAGTTAACGTTTTAAATTCAACCGCGCTTCGCACTTTTCGCTTTGTTTTGAATATTAATGATCATGTAATTTATTGTTAATTACTCCATTATTTTTTTTGCTAATTATGTGTTGATGTCCATTTATGTTAGAACCGAAAATAAAAATTGCATTTTTCTTTTTAAAGCGCTAACCTTACACTATCTTTGCAAGAGCAATTAACAATAACACAATTATATAACAATCAATATGGCTACAACTCCAGAGTTCAAGTATGCTCCTATGTTCCAATTGGGCAAGGATACTACTGAATATCGCTTAATTGGCAAAGAAGGCGTCAGTACAGGCGAATTTGAAGGTAAAACAATCTTGAAGGTTTCGAAGGAAGCCCTCACCCAGTTGGCACAACAAGCCTTCCACGATGTAGAGTTTATGCTCCGTCGTGAACACAACCTTCAGGTGGCTAAGATACTTTCTGACCCCGAAGCTTCAGAAAATGATAAGTATGTAGCATTGCAATTCCTTCGCAATGCTGAGACTGCCGTAAAGGGTATTCTTCCCTTCTGCCAAGATACGGGTACGGCTATTATCCATGGCGAAAAGGGGCAGCGTGTGTGGACCGACTTCGAAGACGAAGAGGCACTCAGCCTTGGCGTTTATAACACTTATACACAAGACAACCTTCGCTATTCACAAAATGCACCGCTCAATATGTACGATGAGGTAAACACGCGTTGCAACCTCCCCGCACAGATTGACATTGAAGCCGTTGAAGGCGACGAATATCGCTTCGTAATGGTAGCAAAGGGGGGTGGCTCAGCTAACAAGACCTACTTCTACCCCATGACCAAAGCTACGATCCAAAACGAAGGAACATTACTTCCCTTCTTGGTAGAGAAGATGAAGAGCCTTGGTACTGCTGCTTGTCCTCCTTATCACATTGCCTTCGTAATTGGCGGAACAAGTGCTGAAAAGAACTTGCTTACGGTTAAGTTGGCATCTATCAAATATTACGACAATCTACCCACAACGGGCGACGAGACAGGTCGTGCCTTCCGCGACATTGACTTAGAAGAAAAGCTCTTACATGAAGCTCATAAGATCGGTCTTGGCGCACAATTTGGTGGTAAGTACTTGGCACACGATATTCGCGTCATTCGACTGCCTCGTCACGGTGCAAGTTGCCCCATTGGTATGGGCGTAAGTTGCTCTGCCGATCGTAACATCAAGGCCAAGATTAACAAAGACGGCATTTGGTTGGAGAAGATGGATGAGAATCCTACAGAACTCATACCCGAAGAACTTCGCAATCCGGGCGAAGGCGGTAAGGGAATTGAAATCGACCTTGACAAGGGTATCGATGCTGTACGTGCAGAGTTGACCAAGTATCCAGTAAGTACACGTGTAAGTCTAAAGGGTACAATCATTGTAGCGCGCGACATTGCCCATGCCAAACTCAAGGCTCGCCTTGATGCCGGTGAAGACCTCCCACAATACTTCAAAGATCACCCCATCCTTTATGCTGGACCTGCTAAGACTCCAGAGGGCTATCCTTGTGGTTCAATGGGTCCGACTACGGCCAACCGTATGGATCCCTATGTAGACGAATTCCAATCACACGGCGGTTCGCTCGTAATGATTGCCAAGGGTAATCGTGGCGACATCGTAACCGAAGCTTGCAAAGCGCACGGAGGCTTCTATTTGGGCACAATCGGTGGCGTAGCTGCTGTACTTTCACAAAGTTCTATTAAGAGCATTGAGTGCGTAGAGTATCCCGAGTTGGGTATGGAAGCCATTTGGAAAATTACGGTAGAAGACTTCCCCGCCTTTATTCTCGTAGATGACAAGGGAAATGACTTCTTCAAGCAACTCAAGCCCTGCACTTGCTGCCATTAATAACACAAGCCTTAGTGGCAAAAGTTAAGACCATTACATAAATCCCCTTACCCCCAAGTCGTTATGTGACAGAGGTAAGGGGATTTTTGCATGGGGTGGGGGATAAACAGCAATTTAAACAACTTCACTCAGTATGACAAGAGTGTCACAATTGTGGCAGTCTGTTTATATACCTATTATATGTAAGTCCATATTTAGAATATTTCTTTCCTACTTAAAAAGTTTGGCACGCGCCTTGCATATTATAGAGCGTAACGCGCTGAACAAGCCGTTGCACAATCTAACTAAATTGAATAATAATAAAAAAGAATATACAAAATGGGAAAGATTATTGGTATTGACTTAGGTACAACGAATAGTTGTGTATCAGTATTTGAAGGTAACGAACCTACCGTTATCGCTAATAGCGAAGGTAAGCGCACTACACCTTCAGTAGTAGCCTTTGTTGAAGGTGGCGAACGTAAGGTGGGCGACCCTGCTAAGCGTCAGGCCGTTACCAACCCCTTGCGCACCATCTACTCTATCAAGCGTTTTATGGGTGAGAACTACGACCAAGTGCAAAAGGAAATTGCACGTATGCCTTACAAGGTAGTTCGTGGTGAAAACAACACCGCTCGCGTTGAAGTAGACGGTCGTCAGTACACACCGCAGGAAATCTCTGCTATGATTCTTCAGAAGATGAAGAAGACGGCTGAAGACTACCTCGGACAGGAAGTAACCGAAGCCGTAATCACCGTACCTGCTTACTTCTCTGACTCACAACGTCAGGCTACAAAGGAAGCTGGTCAGATCGCAGGCCTTGATGTAAAGCGTATCGTTAACGAACCTACTGCAGCTGCCTTGGCTTATGGTATTGACAAAGCTAATAAGGATATGAAGATTGCCGTATTCGACCTCGGTGGTGGTACGTTTGATATCTCTATCCTTGAGTTTGGTGGTGGCGTATTCGAAGTACTCTCAACCAATGGTGATACTCACCTCGGTGGTGATGACTTCGACCACGTAATCATCGAATGGTTGATCAACGAGTTTAAGAACGATGAGGGTGCTGACCTTTCAAAGGACCCCATGGCTATGCAACGCTTGAAGGAAGCTGCAGAAAAGGCTAAGATCGAACTTTCAAGTTCTACTACGACTGAGATCAACCTCCCCTACATCACTTCTGTAGACGGTATGCCTAAGCACTTGGTTAAGACTTTGACTCGTGCTAAGTTTGAGCAATTGGCTCACAACTTAATCGAAGCTTGTAAGACTCCTTGTGAAGCTGCCTTGAAGGGTGCAGGTCTTTCTATCTCTGACATTGACGAAGTAATCCTCGTAGGTGGTTCTACACGTATTCCTGCCGTTCAGCAGTTAGTACAAGACTTCTTTGGCAAGGCTCCCTCTAAGGGCGTTAACCCTGATGAAGTAGTAGCAGTAGGTGCTGCTATTCAAGGTGCTATCTTGAACAAAGAGAGCGGTGTAGGCGACATCGTATTGCTCGACGTTACTCCTCTTTCACTCGGTATCGAGACACTTGGTGGCGTAATGACGAAATTGATTGATGCCAACTCTACCATTCCTTGCAAGAAGAGCCAAGTATTCTCAACCGCTGAAGACAACCAGCCTGAAGTGACTATCCACGTGCTCCAAGGTGAACGTCAGTTTGCTCGCGACAATAAGAGCATTGGCCGTTTCAACCTCGCAGGTATTGCTCCTGCACGTCGTGGTGTGCCTCAGATTGAAGTTACCTTCGACATTGATGCCAACGGTATCCTCAAGGTTTCGGCTAAGGATAAGGCAACGGGTAAGGAACAGACCATTCGTATCGAAGCATCAAGCGGCCTTTCAGAGGACGAAATTAACCGCATGAAGGCTGAGGCTCAAGCTAACGCTGAGGCTGATAAGAAGGAGCGCGAGCGCGTTGACAAGATCAATGAGGCCGATTCAATGATCTTCCAGACTGAAAATCAGTTGAAGGAATTAGGCGACAAGCTCTCTGCTGACAAGAAGGCTCCTATCGAAGCTGCCTTGAACAAGTTGAAGGAAGCTCACAAGTCACAAGACATCGCAGCCATTGACGCTGCCAAGGCTGAACTCAACAATGCATGGCAAGCCGCTAGTGCAGAGATGTACAGCCAAGCAGGTGCTCAACCCGGTGCAGGCGCAGGCTTCCAAGGTGGTCAACCCGGTGCAGGCGCAGGTGCTCAACAAAGTTCTTCTGATAAGAACGACGACATCCAAGACGCTGACTTCGAGGAGGTGAAGTAAGATAGATAACTATCCAAAGAGATAAATAAGAAAAGGAGTGTGACTCAATGAGTTGCGCTCCTTTTTCTTTTGTTAAATATTGATTTGTCTTTCGTTATTTACAGATTTTTACTGTATATTTACACCATATTTGGTGCGCGTCTTATTTTCTGACTAAGTGCGACCTATCAATACTTATTCAAACGTAATGCAACTTAAATCGGTACAATATGCCATCTGCTAAATTTGAAATAAAAAGGAAATGTAAGTGCTGTGGGGCTACATTCCTCGCAAAGACACTTGATTCGTGGTATTGCTCACGCAAATGTTCTCAGAAAGCCTACGACCAGAGAATGGCTGAAAAGAAGAAGGTAGAACAATTAAACGCTATCGTCACACAAATACCAGATGCTCGTGACTACATCTCCGTGCAAGAAGCAGTAGCCATATTTGGCATTAGCAAAGACACAATATATCGACTGATTAGAAAGGGAAAGATTTCAGCAATAAATATAGGTGAACGTTTGACTCGTATAAGCAAAAGCAAATTGGAAGAAATGTTTCCTCTCCGGGAAGAACCAATAGACCGTAGCAAACCATTGCCCAAGTTTTATAGCATGGAACCAGAGGATTGCTATACTATAGGCGAAATATCCAAGAAGTTTGGCATCAACGACAGTACGGTCTATGCCCACATTCGCAAGTATTCCATTCCCACAAGACAGATAGGCAACTATGTATATGCACCTAAAGCCGATATTGATAACTTGTATAAAGATGTAGTGAAATTATGAAGAAGCCGTTAGCACATACCAAGTGTACAGTAAAGCTCCGTAAGTCTGAATATCATGACGAATGGTATCTCATTGTGGAGAGTTATCCAGTATTCAAAACTACTGGTGGCAAGCCCTCACGAATAAAGGAGGCTTTGAATAGAACCATTACTACACCGATATGGGATAAGAACCGAAATGCACGCACTTCGGCAGATGGTGTGGTAACGTACAAACCGAAGCGTGACGAGAATGGTATCATACTTTGCAAGTCGCAACTTGACCAAGAAGCGTGCATCTATGCCGACAAAGTGAGAGCCATTCGCCAAAGGGAATATGACAACGCGGCTCTATATACAGACAGTGAAGCGGAACAGGCAGCACAGAATGAACGTTCGCAATGCAACTTTATTTCTTACTTCAAGGATGTCACGGACAAAAGGCATAGGAACAGTTCGGAGTCTATCAATGTAAATTGGCGACGAGTGTATGAGTTGATGAAAATATTCGTAGGTGGTGACACGTTAACTTTTGGGCAGATAAATCTCGGACTGATTGAAAACTTCAAGCTGTTCCTTCTCAATGCTCCACAAGGCGGGGGAAAGTCGGGGACAGTATCGCAGAATACAGCAGCAACATATTTCGCAATATTCAAGGTTGGACTGAAACAAGCATTTGTGGATGGCTACCTGACAATCGACTTGGCAGCAAAAGTGAAAGGCATTCCCGAACAAGAAAGCAGACGTGAGCACTTGACTTTGGACGAATTAAACACGCTTGCACAAAACCGTGCGACAATCCTATAATCAAACGTGCCGCTTTGTTCTCTGCACTCACAGGCATACGCCATGTGGACATCAAGAAGATGAAGTGGAAAGAGATAGTCAAAGAGGGTGACCACTACAGGGTGAACTTCACTCAGCAAAAGACAAAGGGTGTGGAATACAAACCTATTTCTGCCCAAGCCTATCAGTTGTGTGGTGACAGACGTGGTGATGACCAGTTGGTGTTTGAGGGTTTGCCTACCCCATCATGGATTTCAAAACCATTGGAACGATGGATAAAGGCTGCGGGTATCACCAAGCATATCACATTCCATACTGCCCGTCATACTTATGCAACCTTGCAGCTGGCCAACGGAACGGACATCTACACGGTGAGCAAGATGCTGGGGCATACCAATGTGCGCACAACGCAGATATATACAAAGGTGGTGGATGAAAAGAAGGAGAACGCTGCCGATGCAATACAGATAAATTTGGACAATATCGAATAACAAACATACCTTATTATATATGTCGAACATGATTGAGGTGCTTGCAGAACAACTGCAAGAGGTAAACAAGGTAATAGAAACTCAGACAAGAGTTAGTGATGTGAGTTTCAAGGATGCGTTTGTCCTTGTCCGCTTCTATGATGAATACAAGAATACCAACGAGTTCATTGATGAAGCGGAACAACGTGCCCATGATAATGTAGGGGCATTACTTGTATGCGTCACAAAACTACAGGGACTTATCCGCCGATTTCTCTCTTTTGATATGTCCGTATGGAATGAGGTGAATTTCGCTTCATTGGAGCAGAGACACTTGAAAGCATATCAAGATAAGTGGAATAGAGCTAAAGAAAAATCAACCAAATTGTGGCAGGAATACCAATCATTAAGCAACCGACTTGACATGATGGATTTCAATTCGGAAGAATATAGAATATTAGATGACCAATGTGAGCGAACAAAGGCAGACTATGAAATGGCGCACGAAAAGACTGAAGAATGCTATGCTATACTCAAAATGGAAGAGAAAGATTGTGCTCATGTGCATTACTTTGAGATGCAATTTTTGTTGCTATGGGCAGCAAAGATGATGGAGATAACAGATGCCATCAGAACAGATGCCAAACGTTTACTAAAGGAGAGGAACGCATGAATGAGGGAGTACTGCTTCTGAAAGAAGTTGCCAAACTGAAGGACATAGTAAGTCTTGGCGTGTGCGTCAGCATCTTTCAAACGTGCAATGGCAAGCAATTCAAGAATATGCCTGCAAGCGATTTCTTTTGTTTCCTCAATCTCAAACTGCCCAAGGAGAAAGTAACCATACTGCCTGGCGAGAAACAACGCATCTGTTATATGATTTATGTCGTTTCACAAACTATTGTTCCTGCTGATTTCGCCAAGACGTGGATTGAGGGAATACTGGATTTGTGCAGTATCTCCTATGAATATTATGACAAACATCGCAAGGACGTGGTGTCTATTAACGCCTCAAAAAACAATCGGGAATTTAAGGAAATCATCCAAGAAGCTATGGAAAGGAGCACCTAAAGGTCAAATACCCACACATAATCACATATTCCCACAAACTTTACAGACTTTAACTGCTACAAGAAACGCTATTCGCTGACTATCAAGCGAGTAGCGTTTCTTGTATTTGTATATCACCACAAATACCCCCAAACCTCCACTTGGAAAGAGAAGTACCTTTGTATCCAGAAAACAAACATATTTATCAACATGGATAGCAAAAATATCTCATTCAATGACATGCCACAGATTATGGCTGTCATGTACGACAAGCTCAATGAATTGGGTGACAAAGTGGACAGACTGATGCCCACAGAGAAAAGCGAAGAACCTCAATGGATGAATGTGGCTGCTCTGATAGAGTATCTGCCTAATCATCCTGCAGAGCAAACTGTCTACGGTTGGACAAGTGCGAGGAAAATTCCATTTCACAAGAGGGGTAAAAGTATCTTGTTCAACAAGACTGAGATTGACCAATGGTTGAGCAGTGGCACTTATCGCAAGTCGCAGGAGGAAATGGAGCAGGAAGCAATGTCGTTTATAAACAGCAAGCGATATGGCAGACGTTAAAGAAGAATACATTCGTGTGGGTACATCTCTGTACAAACTGGCACACCAACCTTTAGCCAATGGAACGACAGTATTGCGTCGCATACCATGGAGTTTTGGGACAATCCGTCAAGACTATGGCAAAAGCCACACTCCGCCTATCAAAAAATATGATGGCTTCTGTACTGTGCCAAGTCATACAGATTACCATAAAGAGATAGATGGCTTCTACAATTTGTATGAGCCAATTACTCATGTGCCTGTTGAGGGCGAGTTTCCTGACATCATAAAACTGATGCGCCATATTTTCGGTGATCAGTTTGAATTAGGATTGGACTATATGCAACTGCTTTATAGGCAACCGACACAGAAACTACCAATTCTGTTGTTGGTGTCTGAAGAGCGCAATACAGGTAAGACTACCTTCTTGAATTTCTTGAAAGCGGTTTTTCAAGACAATACCACATTCAACACAAACGAAGACTTCCGCAGTCAGTTCAATTCTGACTGGGCAGGAAAGTTGTTGATTGTCGTTGATGAGGTTTTGTTGTGTAGACGTGAGGACTCTGAACGTCTGAAAAACCTAAGTACAGCGCAGACCTATAAAGTGGAAGCAAAAGGTAAGGATAGGCAGGAAGTGAACTTCTTCGCCAAGTTCGTGTTGTGTTCCAACAACGAATTGTTCCCTGTAATTATTGATGTGGGTGAAACTCGTTATTGGGTGCGCAAGGTGATGAGGTTGGATAGTGACGATACCAACTTCTTGCAAAAGTTAAAGGAGCAGATACCTGCCTTTCTGTACTATTTGCAGCATCGCCCGCTGTCAACTACGAAAGAAAGTAGAATGTGGTTCGATCCTGCGCTCATTCGCACAGAAGCGTTGGAACGAATTATGCAGAGCAATCGCAACCACACAGAGATTGACATAGTGGAGTTGCTGCGTACCATTATGGAGAGCCAGAATGTTGACAAGATATCGTTCATCCCACAAGACCTTCTACCATTGCTTTCGCTGAATGGAGTGAAAGTAGAACTATGGCATATCCGCAAGGTTGTGAAGGAATTGTGGCGATTGAAGCCTGCGCCAAACGCTCTTTCATACACGACCTACCAGTATGACTATTCAAAGCCGTCAAAGTATGGAGCTATAAACAGAGTTGGTCGTTTCTATACGGTGACGAAAGAGTTCTTAGACACACTAAACATATAACTTCTGTTGATTTGTTGAAATGATGAAAAGAAAAGTATATGTACTGTATTTCAAGCATTTATCTTTCAACAAAGTATTCAACAAAGGCTCAACACTTTTTCTTTTCATCAATCATCATTCAACATTTCAACAACTCAACAAGCAAAGCAAGATGAATATATCAGACAACATGGCAATCACAGAGTTCCTGCAAGAGCATGGGCATCAGCCTACATCAGTCAAGAGAAACAATTGGTGGTATTTGTCACCATTACGCAATGAGCTTACGGCATCATTCAAAGTGGATGTGAACAAAAATGTGTGGTATGACTTCGGGTTGGGCAAAGGTGGTAACCTTAGAACATTGGAAAAGTTGCTCCTTTATGATAATAACAAGTGGCAATCTTCTAATCATGTCATTGAGCCAAAGTTTCCTGTAATTCAGAATCTACAGCCAAATAAGAAAGCCGATGAAGCCTTTACAAATGTAACCGTAATGGAACTGACAAACCATTCTTTGCTCTATTATTTGAAAGGTAGAGGTGTCAGTGCAAGTGTCGCGACTTGTTATTGCAAGGAAATCCATTATACAAATCATGGTAAGAGGTATTATGCTGTTGGTTTTGCCAATCGCTGCGGAGGGTATGAGATACGCAATGCTTATTTCAAGGGATGCATCTCTCCTAAGGACATATCTATTATTGAGCATAGTGATGATGATTGTCATGTATTTGAAGGCTTCATTGATTTCCTATCTTTTGTAGAACTGCATGGTGACTGTAATGCTGTCGTGCTAAACTCTGTAATCAACATAACAAAGGCTTCGAGTGTTTTGAACAAATACCATAAGGTATATTGCCACTTGGACAACGATGAAGCAGGACGCAATGCGACAAAGCAAATCATGAGGATGTGTATGGGCGAAGTTGTTGATGCTTCATCAGAATACGCCGATAGCAAGGATATCAATGATTTCCTTTGTAGGAGAATGCTAATACAATGCCCACGTGGTCAAAAATGAGATAAGAAAAATTGAGAAGTTGTTTCGGGAGCAAGTTTGTGTTTTCGATATACGAAAACGTAACCAATCGGTATATCCGATTGGGCTGTTGCCTAAGTCTGAACGGAGCATCAGACACAGACAATAGCTATTGAACAACTTACTACCCGAAACAAACAAAAATAATAGCAAAATAAGGAACAATGGCAAAACATGTAATCAATAACATAGGAGGTCGCAAGCCCCTTTCCGAAGACGAAAAATATGGGACACCCATACCAGTACGTTTCACAAAGAAACAGTTCATCCGTATTAAGCGCAAAGCAGGAGAGATGCCCATCAGTACATACATTCGTGAGGGTGCACTTCATTCGATAGTGAGGCAACCTGTTACTAAGTCCCTCATGAAAGAAATTCGTGACTTGAACAACCTCGGTACAAATATAAACACATTGGCAAAGCTTGCCCATCAACATGGCTTCAATAGCATTGCAGACAAAGCCAATGAAGCCTTGAATGGTGTCAATGCCATTTTGCATCAAGCTCGCTTGAAAATCGCAGAAAAGGAAGTTGAAGATACCTCCTTTAATGGTTAAATGTCAAATCGAATTCAATATGTACGGTAAAATACTTCATGGCTCTTCTTTTGGTGGTCTCGTCAACTATGTCAACGATTCACGAAAGAATGCCACATTGGTAGCAGCAAGTGATGGCATCAACTTGACGAACAATCAAACCATAACGGATAGTTTCGTGATGCATGCTGGATTGAGCTGCAGAACAAAGAAACCTGTTGCTCACTTCGTCCTTGCCTTTTCTCCACATGATGCACCACGCATTAACAACGCCATATTGGGACAATTGGTCAATGATTATCTGCAAAGAATGGGATATGATGATAACCAGTTTGTTGCATTTCGTCATTACGATAAGGAGCATCCTCATGTTCACGTGATAATGAATCGTGTCAACTTCAAGGGCAAGTGTACAAAGGATTCGCATGAGAAAGACAAAAATGTAAAGGTGTGCAAAGACCTTACTAAAAAGTTCGGATTGTATATCGCAAGTGGAAAGGAAGCGGTCAAAGGTCAACGCCTTCGCACCATGGATGCCATCCGCTATCAGATGATGCATGCAGTGAAGGAGTCTTTGCAGGTGTCTGGCAACTGGAAAGACTTTGAGAACGAGTTGGCAAAACTTGGTATCAGCCTACGTTTTCGCTACAACACCACAACCAATGGTATTGAGGGCATTTCATTCACCATCGATAAAGACAAAGTCGGCAATAGAATGAGACATGACATTTCCTTTAGTGGCAAACAACTGGATGTTTCACTCACGTTGTCCCATATCTGTGAGCGACTTGGCAATCCCGTGGCTATCGTTCATGAACAGGCGAGATCCATGTATGAGGATGCACGTCAAGAATGGTATGACACACACAATGGCTTTGAGGTTAGTCGCATTGATGACATATTTCCAAACTTTGACAGCCAGTTCCCATTTCAAGCCAAGACTAAGATGAATGAGGCTCTAGATATGAAAGGCGATAATCAGCCACTTGCTCATGAACTAATAGAAGACTTATCCCAAACGGTTGATGAAATTTCTGATGTTGGTAATGGAATACTCCATGTAGGACTTACAGCTCTTGGAACCATGTTATTTCCTCCATATCAATCTGCTATATCCGCTGGCGGTGGCGAAAGTTCAGCATCAAAAATCGGATGGGGAGATGATGATAAATACAAAAGAAAGTATCACAGCAACTCTAATTTTTATAGAAAAGGTAGACGCTAATACTTATAACCATCATACATATGAGCAAACAAAACGACCAACTTGAAGACATCCTTGATGAATTGTCTGTAATCAAGGAAAGTGTTGAGACATACAACACAAAGCTTGCCAACATTGAGGCTCTGCTGTCTCAACAAGTATCGAATGAAAGTGAAAAGATAGAGTCCGAGAGTTCTACTCTTTATATCCCCGAAAACCTCTTGAAAGAAATAGTCCGTCAAGGACTTGAAAGCTATTTCAACAATGAAGGACTATGTAGCTCTATCCTATCTGATGAAAGAATCAAACTTATGGGTGACCGTTTCATTGGTATGTACGCTGCTGAGTTACAAAAGCGATGGAAACAACTTGATGATAAAGAAGATAAAAATCGGAAAGAGTATTTCCATAAACGCACGATTCAAGGCATCAACACCATAGCCCAAATGAAGGAATGGGCATCTGAATACCCTCCTGAGATACAACGCACCATACGCTTCATCGGGTTGAAGATTCTTGATAAAGACGAACCAGTAGAGACCACCCATACTATATTAAAGATTTGGGGTAATGCTCTACAAGCCATTACCAATCCGAAACCACCCCCACCTCCAACTTTGAAAACATGGTGGCTATACAAGTGGCAGCGTTTCAAGGCGAGCACCGACAAATGGGGCATGTTGCAATGGTACTTGATAATACTAGGACTTTCCGCATGTGTTCTCTTTTCATGTTTGTATCAAGAACGTGTTATGAAACGTGACAGGCTCAATCGTGTGTTCTATCAGTATGTCATTAAGGACGAAAAAGCCAAGAAGAATTATTTGGAATTGGATTCTTTAATGAATATTTAGGATGCCAACAATAGCTATAAATCAAAATCCAAATGATGCGTAAAGACTGAGGTGGTACCATTTGATATGGAACCACCTCTTTTGTTAGAACCTTTTTAGTATTAGCCATTGGCCATTCTTGTTACTTCCGTCTCTATCTATATATCCATTTTTACGAAGGATTGTTATTTCACGCTTAATGGTTGCCAATGACAACCCAGTTTTTTCTGCCAATTCGTCTCTATTAGATAATGGCTTTTGCAGAATCAAAGAAAGAATTGCTTTCTGGCGCTCCGTTATGGCCTCATTTATCGGCTCATTTATCGGCTCATTTATCGGCTCATTTAGAATATGCAGAGTCAATTTTACTTGCATCAGATCAGGTTGCTCCAGCAACTCTGGCTTCAGCCAGTGCTTCTCGTTCCATGCATTCAGGATAAGTGGAAAGCCAGAACCGAGGTTCTCGCCATAGCCAATCATGCGAAACATATTCTGCATACGTTGGTTACGAGCTTTTGACTCTCCACCTCTGTAAATTTGTTCTATTGGGAGCTTTAGCAGTCCAGGATTTGTCAACACAAAGCAATCATCATACTTCTCGACTTTCAATATTCCGTTAAGCATGAAATCGGAATGGATAATCATGTTGGTGACAGCCTCACGAATGGCTTTGGCCTGTAAAGTATCGTCTGTACGTATCACGCCATCCATGCTGAAAGGTCGTGGCAAATCACGTGTCAGCTTTGGAATAACCATACGGATAAAGTTGAACAGGTTGTTCTCCCAAGTTCCATCGTATGTCAGTCGGTCACTATAACGTTGGTCTCCTATAAGGTTCGACTTGTCGATATAGTCCATACGTAAGTTGTCAAAGCGCTCACGCACTGGCAGTCCCTTACCAAACATTAGGAGTCCAGCCATGGTCAATCCTTCTTCTCCTGTTCTTCTGTCTTTGGCATATCCTCCAAAGTTCATCAAGAATTCCTTATCGTCATAAGAGTTCCATTGATGTTCTGGATGAAGAGTCTGGAACATCTTGCGGTAACGCTCCAATGTTGGAACGTCAACATCGTTCATCGTGTAGTATTCCAAGAGCATTCCATCGTTGCCAGCTTCATTGGCATCACGGAGCATCATCTTCAGTTCTTGCTCCGTGCAATGATAGTCGCCTTCATGGTTACGCTTGAACGTACCCTTTGTTAGATTGTTGTTGATGTAAACTGGGCGTTCTGTGTATGTAGCCCTAGGAACATTGATTATAATCACATTTTTGCCGTCAACATCAATAGTTTGTATGTCTTCATCACGTAGCAAGTTGATGTTCACTTTTTCCTTGCTGTTTACCATATTCCACAAATCCTTGCGTATCTTGTCAGCATCTTCCACGCCAATGATTTCAAATCGTTTGGCAGGGTCATTCTCTGTCATGTTCTCATACACTCCAAGAAGAATAGTGCCGCCATAAGTGTTTGCAAAAGCGGAGTAAGTGTCCCAAAGAGAATTGGGAACACTACGCTGCGCTTTCTTGCATTCAAGCGTTACACGCTCACCTTGGGAAAGAAGGTTTTGTATCTTGATGTTCATGTATATAATATTTCTATTTCAACAAGCTCCATACAAGTTAACTCATGTAGATTAAAAATGCAAAGGGAGCCTTTTATGAAGAGATTAAGTATTTTGTATTTGCTTATTGTATATGATAGTTATTTACAGCTTATTATACGAAATTGTATATAATATTCCCGAATAATATTGCTTTTTATTATACAATGGAAGATCCATATCCCAATCGAACCTAAAGTCATCGTCCGTACAGTCAGAGTTGCTTCCACCAAACAAACTCCATCCATGGGCTATACCAGCGTCAGGACGAATGCAGAGTTCGACATCTGCTGATTTTATGGACATACAACGCTCATGCTCTATATAGCCGTGATCCACAATCGTAGGAGTTATACCAGTCAATTCTCTGACAACATCCTCCAAGAAACTATTTCTTGCCATATTGTCTCCGTATTCTCTTTCCAAACGAACACCATGACTGCCATAAGAATCTCCATTTGGCTTTTTTACAATGATATTCAATGATGCAATATTCACATTCAGTTTTTGCTGAACATCCGCAATGAAATGCGCCAAAAGAATGCAACCCAATGGAGTGACCAAGTAACGGTCTGAATAGGTCAAGCTGACATTTTTCCCATTCATACCAGAAATTATTCGCTCCCACTTCTCTGATTTGCATTTCATCAACTTTGCACATAAATTGCCAACATTGCAATCTTCCAGAATACGAGCATCAAACATGATAGAACCATCATCTGCATTCATTTCAGACAAAACATCGGACGGATTAATAGGAACATATTCCATCAGAATGTTACTTAAAGAAGAGAACACATCTCCATCTCCCCACTTAGCTGTCAAAGAGGTGTCAACATTTTCGCCAAAATACATTTTCTTCGTTCCATCACTAAATGTCACGGCAAGTAATGGTTTCAAAGAATCCCTTAATCCAACCTTTACATACTCGAATTTATTTTTGAACAATGCAGCCATCAAAATAGCTTTTGAAGAAGCTGAACATGATGATATTCGTATGCTCTTATTCCAAACATAAGCCACATCAACCCCAGACAAAGAGAGTTCACCCAATAACTTACTATAAGGGAAATCATCAAGTTGCCAATTGTCATAATCATTATCCACAAATACTTTCAATGACTTCACGTTATCATTGCGAGTAAGTTGATAGAATTCTGTCGAAAAATCCGTTGTTACTGCGGAGGCATCATGAATTTCAGACACAATTGACTTTGGGGCAACTCTTGAATTGCGCTCCATTTCCAACCACTTCAAAGCCTTTTGACGATTTAAGTAATTGATATACCACTGAGATCTACGGTCAATCAAGCACTTGGTGCAAGAACGCTCACAATCACACTTCGCCAATGCTTCATAAGCTTTTTCCAACACCTTGTCTTTATATTCACGGAAAAGTGGAGAATAGCCAGCTCCACCGAGAGCTGTATCATAAATGAAGATAGAGTGACTGGACTCATTATAACCAAAGTCTATCTCACCATCATTAACTCCCAGCAATTCTGTAAGTTTTCTACTCAATATGACACCCAATGAATATAGCGTTTCACTATCTCTTACCAAGACATTAGCAGCATCATAGAATTTAACTTCTACGAAATCTGTTTGATAACGTCCAACAAGCAGAACGTGTCTTCTAATATTTCTACCATTTGCTTCACCTCCTGGACATGGAAGGCCAGTAGATAAATGCTTATGACCAGCAAGAACATTTTCTGAGTAATCTGGACTTTGCTCATACTCCATTCTTCCGCAATAAGGACAAAAAGCAAAACCATAGGTGCTTTTTCCTCTATTAAAAAACAATATTTCGGACTCGTTTGTAGAGCAACGCACAACCATTTTTGCAGCAGAAGTTTTTTCTTGCCACGGATCCATCTTCAACAGTACAGGCTGAACAAAACTCATCTCTCCCTGTGCATTCATTTTTCGAGTTGGCTTTGAACCAAATGCTACGCTGAAAGCTACAGGCTCAACCACTTCCGTAAAACGTTGCTCAGTCGAAATGCTCATGTCCTTAATTCCATGCATTGAGTTTTCCTTGCCGCATTTAGGACAATCGTTCAGGACATTACCCTGTCGTATAACGGTATAACCACAATGCGTACAATTTTGCAGCACGTATCTTGTTGTATTATCATCATACTTCGTCTTCATCAAAATTCCAGCAGGTTGATATATCCATTCATTCTTTACGACTTGCTTACCAGGAGCATAGGCAGAAATGGCTTGACTTAAATGCATAGTCGGAGAGTTCTCTTCATTATTTTTGCCCAACACGCATTGCACTAAACCTGTAGGAATGCCAGCACTTGGCAAGAACGAATGTTCTGCCATATAGGTCAGAAGAGAAGTTGAAAGGAAATTGTCTTTTTGATACTGTACAGATCTTAATGCTGCACTATTTCCGTCCTCTTCTTCCAATAATTTTATCGTTTTATCCAAACTATCTATACGTGCTTGGTACAATCCTCGAACTGCCGTAATATCTTTTTTAGTTGTGAAAACAGCATCACTCAATGGAATGTTGTCCAAGGCTGTTCCCCTTACTAAGGCCTTATATGACGCATCAAGGTCTGTTCTATTACAGCCAATAATGCTATCAATATGATTCAGGAACTTGTCGAAATAGCACAATCCGTCATTTACGACAAAGAAATCCTCCAATTTGGCTGTAACTCGTATTCCACCCTGTATAGATACGAAATCTGCAAACACCATAGCATTTACATGACGTTGAATCAACTGACGACTTTCCAACTTTAACAAAGGAGTTTCCGTCAAATGCGTAATTGGGTAATCAGGATGCTTCCATGTGTTTGCGCCAATCGGGTTAGGGGCGCAAAAAGTCAGAGCCAAAGCTTTTGACTCACTTCTACGACCTGCACGACCTGCACGTTGCAGATAATTAGCGGATTTTGGTGGCACGTTGTTCATGACCACCTCACTGATACCACCAATATCCACACCCATTTCCATAGTTGTAGAGCATGACAACACATTTAGATGTCCCTCATTGAACTCCTTTTCATATTTATCCAAATCTTCACGAGATTGCTGGGCAGAATGCTCCGCAGAAATAAAGATTGGTTTCTGGGCATAAACCCTCTCGTGCAACCCTGTATAAACACCATACTCTTTCTGGGAAGATAAATTTTCGTCAATCCATGCAGCAATTTTCTTGTCATCCAACTCTGTCGACTTGAAAGGGAAATATGGGTATTTAAAGGTCGCTGCCACCTTGAATCTATCAAAGTTTTCCTTTCCTATATATCCATTAATACGTGGACTATATCCTTTGAAAGTTACATCCACAACGACATTGTCAACAGGACAAAGGTAACCCTTTTCCATCAATTGCAATTTTACCTTTTTCCCTATCAAATCCAACATATATCCTCTGTCCTCGGTATTTACAGGGTCAAGTATGTTTGATGTCAGAAATCCCCAAGCTTTATCCAAGAGGTTGTTGATAATGGCAACCTTACCATCATCAATCTGCTCTGCGTCATTGTAACCTAAAACAGCACAAAGAAGAAGCACCAATCTATTTTGGTCATCTTGTACCGTTCCATCCAGTCTCTGTCTCACTACAGGCCATTTACTCACTGGCTTCCCATTTACACGCTTATCAGAATCCTTTGGGTAGATTTCCGACATATAGATATTCTGAGTCAAATAAGGCTTGACATCTCCTGCCATCATATAATGTCTGCCACCACGAATAACATAGTCAATACAGATTTTCAAAAAGTCTTGCCAATCTTCATCTTTACAGCCCTTTGCCAAAAGAGCTTCCGGACACTTTGCCTTTTTCAAGTCAGGATATACCAATCGTACAAATCCCATAGTCTCCATAGAATTTGCTCGTTTCGGAATCCAACCGAATTGATCTATCAACAACGCCCTGAGATAAACCGTCGTGTTCTCTGCCCCTTTGCCTCCACGTGCCTCATTGATATGTTTATAAAGCTTTCTGAAATCAGTATTATTTTCCAATGCTGTACTAATCTCATCAAACGACACTTCTGGTGGAGCAGGAACAACTTGCTTTCCACTTTTTTTAGCTTCAAGACGTTTCAGTTCTGTAAGAAGGAAAGGAGGCAAAGCTTCCTTTGGCTGTGTACTCAAATATTGATATGTCTGCTTTTCTTCATCCGTTAAACCAGAAGGTTCAATTCTTTCAAGTCTCATATCAGCCATTTTATGAAAAATGCTGGCACGAATCCAAGCACGTTCCACATCTTGATTTAGTCCCATAGCAGTACGAGCAGAACCTTGTCTGTTATCGGTAAAAGCTATATACTTTTTGCCTTTGTACAGAATTTCAGAATCAGTATTCTTCACTCCTTCCGCATTATCCAAGATAGTTGTGGCCAAGGCACGCCCCATTTGGGTCGCACTTGCTCGTAAATAATTAACGTGACCTAAAGAATTGCCACAATAAGGGCATAAGTCCTTGTTGTTTTCCGAATGACGCAAAGACTCAAATACAGTTGCCTTATCTGCATCATCTGGAGCAATTTCTATCTTGTTTTTCTCATGATTAAAGACATGCTTTTCCACATGAGTATGATGACGCAAACAAGGCTTAGAAGGTTTTGCGAAATAGAAAGGCGTATATCCTGCAGCTTCTTGTCTTACCCTACCGTCATCAACACTAAGATCTTCGCTTGTTATAAGATCCTCATCCGTATCAAAGAACACACCATTATCCAAATCCACTGTATTTACATGCATTCGGAATCCTTCCGATGTGCTGTTTTCTCCTACGACAATCAAACCACCACATGAAGGACAGGTTGCGACCTCCAACATTTTGGATTTACAAACAGGACAATTAGTGTTCTGATAGGTAGTTAAGCTGCCTATCCCCAATCTAATCTTCTTATGTCGGCTGCACTCTGGATTCACACAAGCATACACGCCATTAATTGAACGTATAAAATAGTGGATTCTAGAAGGTAACAATGCCGCCTTTCCACCATCAGCTTTATTCAATCCATCGACTTTGTCGCTCAAAGCATTTATTACTTCAAGTGATTTTACAGTGTCTTTACTTATAACACTATCCAATTGCTTTGCAATCTGCTTGGTAGAAAGCACAGGATTGGCATTCAGCTTTTTGCGAAGTCTCTCAATATCTGCAAGAGAAATCTTTGTCCCATATTTAGCATTTATGCTTTCTATTGCCACTGTTGCTTTGGCTGCATCCATTTCTGGAACGATTCGTTTTCCACCAATCACCACGATACTATCAGCAGGCTTACCTGTTAATTGTGAGACAAACGTCTTCAATTTTTGTTCAGCAGCAGGATTGTCCTCATCACCTATTGTTGCAGATGTTACGGCAAAGTTAACCTGATCAATAGTTACCCCAAAAGCATCAAGAACACGGCGCAACTGCAACGACAATTCCGCAGCAGAAGACCCCGTATAGGTATGGGCTTCATCAAGCAAGATCCATTTCAGTTTGCCTTGTGACTTTTCCAAAATGGCTTTATCCTCAGCACGTACCAACATGTAGTTTAGCATCGTCGGATTCGTAAACAACACCTGTGGAGGGGTCTCACGAATTTGTGGACGAGTTACCAATTGAGGGAAGAACTTAGAAGTAAAACTCTCTGTTCTTTTGCTCTTTTCAGTGTCACCATTATAAATGGCATAAGTGACTTTGTTGGGAAGTGCATTACACCAGGCATGAATACGCTTTTGTTGGCTTTTCATCAAGGCATTGAGAGGATAGAGAAAGATAGCCTGAACACAATTCTTCTCTTTTCTGTTTGCTATATCTTGAAGAACAGGTATCATAAAACACTCCGTCTTTCCTGAACCAGTACCAGAGGTAACGACAATCGTTTTACCCTCACCAGACAACATTGTCTTCCAACTCTTTGTCTGATGCTTATAAGGGCAACGACTCATAGGAAATCTCATTTCCTCATCAACCTTGTCACTCCCCAAAGCCTCCACGAAAGAAGGGGATAGTATATGCAATTTTGTTGCATGCTCACCAAATGTTTCCTTGCTATTTTCCCAAGGAAATATAGATTGAAACACAGGTTCCGCCATCAAAGGTTCTTCCTTTGATAAAATATGGCGCATATATGCCACTTCCTTGGCTTTACCTCTGAGCCAGAGAGACACCAAGGAGTCTATAAGCACCTTTTCTGCGGATGTATAGAAATCTGCGTAGTTCATATCTTATCTATCTAATGTCTTAATATATTTAACCGTTTTGAAGAAAATGTCGCTGTATGTCTCTTTGAAATACTTTCTGTAGAAATTGACAATACGAGCAAACTCCCTGTTTTCCCAAGCGAACAAGTCTATACAATTTTCTTGAAGGCATGTATTTTCGGCAGCGCACATAGCAGCCTCTAACATAACCCTGTACGAAGGCAATAACCTTTGTCCTTCATTGTAATAAGCATTGCTCAACGAGAATTTGGCAATCGGCAAGTCTTTATTCGTATCTGACAAACCATGTATTTTTGCACAATAAGCATTAATGTCTGCTATATTAAATGCCCTTTCTGCATCAACATTACCAGAAACAAGGAAAGCTGCAAAAGTTTGTGCTATATCCGTTGACATTGTAGAATTAAACAATTCTTGCAACAGCTCCACCAAAGACTGCATTTTCCTAAACATCATAGGCTGCAATACTTCGGGAACACTTGCCATAAATTCCTCAATACATTCCTCCCAAATCTTGGCAGGAATCCAATGAATTGCAACAACCATCTCTTGCTCAAACCTATCAATATCTTGTGACAAGACATCCTTGTACTCGTTAAGCCACATGGCAATGACAAACTTTGCCAACAATCTGGAGTTGCGTCCTATTGGCTTTAATCCATTATACGTTGGGAAAGGCAAATTATATCGGCTACAAATGTCAAACGCCTTACATACATCTTTCCAATGTTTGCCCATCATGACATCCTCATTTTTCAAAGCCTCATACCAATCTTTTGTATTGCTAGAAGAACGTACAGTTCTTTCTTGTTTATCAAAATCATAAGCCTCCCTATTGTAATATTTTGGAATTATCCTACGCTTTGCCTCTGGACCCGAAAACACAACGACCTCTTGTTGATTAAAGTCATCTGGGAATGTGAACAGATTCTCAGAATTATCTAATCGCTCCAATTTTACAACAAAGAAGTCTTCTGATGAAAGTTCATCTCCAACAGGAAACGCATAAACTTCGCCATCATAGAGAAAATCATCAGTATCTTCTTCAGTACTGTCGATGACCCTTATCTTTCCGTCTTCAATGGTTGACTCCAATACGAATTTTCTAATGAATATCTCTGTACCATAAATATTCATGGCTACGGAACTGGAACGGTCAAAACTATTAGCGCCATACAGATTAAACATGCGAACAATAAGGTCATTATAGTCAGCGAGAGATACCAACCCATCTATCACCTTACTGCGCAAATGTTTCAATAAGCTATAATCTTCAAACTTATCAGAAACGTATGACACATATATATTGCGTTTTTTACCATAACAACCATGGCTTACAACACAAAAGTTTGTCAAGTTAGCCAATGAAACAATCTTTCCATTTGGTACGATATTTCCTTTTATATCCGTAACGGTCACTCCATCAAAAGGAATGGCTATGGACAAACGCAAAGTTGGATTCCCAGCACAGTAAAGACTGAAATCACATACAGATGGTGTAAACTTACTGTCCTTACTTCGCTTAACCATCCATTTGTTGGTTCCCAATTCCGTAATATCAACTCCCTCTTGCATATTAATCTTAGGAAGCATATCTGCACCACACGAGCAAATGATGTTCGTCGAGAAGACACTTTCATTATCAGAAGTAAACTTCAATTTTCCTATTGAATAGAAAGTTTCCGTAACAGTATGCCCATCGGGCAACTCCACACGAATATCAACCAATCCACAAGGAAAGACGCAGGAAGACTTCAAGCTACGCCATTTGATGTAATTATCATTTCTGAATCTATATTTTACAGCGCAGTTCTGAACACGATGTTTCTCTTGGTCATACACACGAACATATGGTATCGTTGATAACAATTTATAGTTTGACTTTTCAACCCAAGAGATATAGTTATTAGAGAATTCTACAGCATATGGTGTGAAGTCATTAGTCAACTTAACCTCTTCAGCTGTTTCAGAATTTTGTAAATCCAGTTCATCCGTAAATGCGTTATAATAGAGTTCTTTGTCACAAATGGTAATTGGCAAGGATTCTCCATTTTTCCACTCATGAGAAAATATTGCCATATTATTCTCGACATTGGCAGTTTTTGACATACTATAAAGATGGTCATCCAACATCTGGAACACCTGTGGGTATTCAAAGTTTGGTGGATAACAACCTGCTATCGTCAAGAACAATCGATCATCGTTATCACATCTTACCTTTACCTCTACCACTGGTTCACCAGTCCACAAAATATCGCTATGCATACCTACATTGATACGTGTATATATTGCAGACAAGACATTGCCTTCCTCATCTCTAACATTGTCTTTCCTCACATATTTACCCACAAGCGTTCCTGCAACAAACACATCAAAGGAATAGCATGTCATTATGTTTAAACCAGGAATGGAATCTGACGAAATATCCTTGACAACATCCATGTTTACATAAAGATACCCTTTCCCATTCTCCATAGTTCTTAGTTTCCAATGCAAGGAAAGTGGACGTGTTTTGCGCTGTGCTTTCGCACGACTATATGCAGTTTCCAATGACTTGGTCAATTCTGCAAGCGATGCATCTGTATCATCATAAGGAAGAATGTCTTTTTCTCCCACAATGACGGCGTGGGCTATCTGCATGGAAACATCATAGATGTTCTCATTCTTAAAAGCCTTACCCAAATAAGAAATGCAATTAAACTGTTGTATTATAGAGCTATCTACTTCGTTCCAATCAATATTTATTAATGACAGTTCACTCACCAATTCTTTTAAGAACCGAGAGTAATTGCCCATATTACCACTGTTTGTAATATAGTTTATTGGTAGTCCACCTTGATTTAGTAGTGTACGAAAATATAAAGTTCCTTTTAGTGAATGTAAAAACGTATAACCATGTTTTTGTAGTGCTTCTCTCGCAGCTTTATACAGCTCGTTGGCATAACTGCTATGAATTCCAATACCCATAGCAACATCTTCTTTGGAAGGAATATTGCCCTTATAGTCTCTTCGCCACCACTCCGCATAGCACAAAGCCGCTTCCTCACCATATTTGGCGAGGTCACTTGTATGAATTCTCAACGTCTGTTTCAAAGCCTCATACTCTTCTTCTGATAGCTTGAACTTCCACAAAGGCATATTCTTTTGAAGTCCTTGCATTCCACGAGTTCTTAAAATGTCCAAATATGAAGTATGGACATACTCTAAATTCTCATCTGTCATTACAAACGCATATAATTTAGAAATTGAGTAGCATATAGTTTTTTATAGAATATTTGACATACAAAGTCAATAAAAATAAGGAATTCAGCAACGTCAGTCATGCGCAATTTGCCGTCTGAGGCACGAAGCTTCAACCCGTGACAATTTGTCACGGTTTCATTACCTTCTTTTTTGAGTCTCTGCTTCAGCTTTCTCCAATAAGCATTGGCATCTTTGCTGTCAGTCAGCACACCGCACACATCCACAATGGAGAAATACCATTTTTCCTCCTTGTCGTCCCATACGGTACGCACCTTCTTTTCTTCAAACAGTTGAAGAGATTCCTTCTTCGTCATATTCTTTTTTCCTATTTCATTATCTTGATTGTCAATCAATATTATCTTCTCTAAGAAGATCTGTCACCTCTACTTCAAGCAATTTTGAAATTTTCATCAGACTGCCCAAGTCAGGCTGACAGGTGTTTGTGCACCATTTTGATATGGTGGTCTTGTCCTTTCCCAGTTGTTCGCCAAGCCATTTGTTAGTCTTCTTCTTTTCTGCAAGGACCACTTTTAGCCTGTTCAATTCTCTATTTGCCATATTCATATATATGTTTTGCTTACAAAGGTAGCTATAAAACACAACAATCGAGCAGAAAGCATCTAATATTTTATGTTTATCTACCAATTTGGTGAGAAAAGTTCACTTTTAAAAAGAATACTCCTCCGTTTGTGATAACACATAAATCTGAACAAAGCTCACTCACTCCTCTCTTGATTTTCCTATTTTTCCCTACTTTTACCTATCATCATAAGCATCCATATTTGTACCATATAAATATAACACGTTGATATTCAGTGGTGATAATCTTTGAGGAGGTGAAGTAAGTATAGATAACTACCGAAAGGTATAGATAGATAAATCCGCATAGCTCAATGAGTTATGCGGATTTTCTTTTTAGTTAAACTTTGTATTTCTGTAAGCATCCCATGCAGGCCGTATTGTATAAAACAAATAAGCCAAAGTCAATCTATCAAGACTTTGGCTTATTTGTTTTATACAATACGGCCTGCATGGGATGCTTACAAATCAAAATGCTACAGAGCAATCAGATTCCTTACTGCAAATTGATGAGACTAAGGTGGCAAGCCTTATATCTGATGCGCGGTCAGCACCGCCTTGCAGTCTCGCCTTTATGATGACGAGAAGTATGTTGACAAGCTCGTTTCAGTTTTCACAGAACTTGCCAATATGTATAACACCGTCACAGCTAACTGCAATAAAAACGCAGAGACTCTAAATCGCAATATCCAACTGACGGAAAAGCGATATGCAGCAATGATGGTGCTTATGCATGCGAAGAAATCCAAGACAATAGAGCAGCCACCCATACCGCAAACCATGAAAGCCTTGCCACGATTTATTTTCCTGACATATCCTTGGTATTGGATAAAGAAGATGTATCGAAGTAAGCACTTCCGCCTGTTCCTGGTTATCTGCATGGCTTGTGCCCTTGCCGTTTCTGTGTTCCTGACGATATTCTTGGCGTATGATAATGCGCAGTTGAGAGAATTTTAGTGAAGCATATTTGTCTATTTCGGTCAATTCATAAACTTTCTATTAAGTGAGAGCCTACTCATTCATAACAAAACAAATAGGCGGCTCCGTTAGAATAATAAAAATACAAATAGACAATTATGATTTACGGTTACATTAGAGTCAGCAGCGACAAACAGACAGTAGAGAACCAACGTTTTGAAATCAACAAATTCTGCGAATGCAACAAACTTGTGATTGATGGTTGGATTGAGGAAACCATCAGTGGAACGAAAGCATACAACAAGCGAGAGCTGGGAAAACTTCTGAGGCGAGTACAAAAAGACGATCTCATCATTTGTGCAGAACTTTCCCGGCTTGGCCGAAACTTATTCATGATTATGGAAATCTTGAACATTTGCATGACCAAGGAGTGCCGCGTTTGGACAATCAAAGACAACTATCGCCTTGGTCACGACATCCAAAGCAAAGTGCTTGCCTTTGCTTTTGGTTTGTCTGCCGAGATAGAGCGCAACCTTATCAGTCAGCGAACCAAGGAAGCTTTGGCGCGTAAAAAAGCAGAGGGCGTTATACTTGGCAGACCAAAAGGGCGAAAGAGTGCTCCCGAGAAATACAAGTTACACGGAAAAGAAACACTTATTCGAGAACTGCTTAAAGCGAATGTTTCGAAGCGCAAAATTGCAAAGCTGTGTAAGGTTGACCGGAATACTCTTGATCGTTATATCAAGCATTTTTTGTCTGAATAGAACAGAGGAGTTTCACCCATCAACAACAATGATGGTTTTGAGGCAGCAGTTGCAGCGTCTTCTTCCTGCATCTCCGTGTCCTGCATCTTAATGACACTTTTGCTCATTTGTTCCGCAGTTGTTGTCTTTCCGCACCACTTAGGCCCCTCTATTAGTACAGCCCCGAAAGCCTCAAGACGCTCTGCCAGTTGAAGGTCTGCAATTCTATGTGAATAACTCATATTGTAACCGTGATTTGATTATGCATGCAAAGTTAGTGATATTCAGTCATGTATGCAAGCAAAAACTGATATTTGTGGATATTTAACACTATGAATTGTGCTGTTTTATTGCTAACTTTTGTGGTAGTTTAGAACTAACTTTTGTGGCAATTCATTTGTATTTTTTGCTGTATTTCGTTTTTAGTTTTTGAGGTACTACATTTAGTGTTTACAAGTAAAAACACTACCTTTTAATAAGGTAGGCTGCACTCGGGAATACAAAACAAAACTTCGTATTTGTTTTGATATTCCGCTCATTTGCACTACCTTTGCAGCAGTTGAGTGCGTGTTTGCTTATCGTTGCTTATTTCCATATTTGCAGCACATTTGCAGCACGTTCACGCAGATGGCTCGTTTAATAACGGTTTGCATTTCGAGGAGGTTAAGTAATCTCTCCTGCCGATGAGGAGCCTCTCATTGATGCTCCTCTCTCTCAAAAGAGAGTTGTTAAGTTAATATATAATTAAAGCACACAACTGAAAAGGAAACGATTCGGTTGTGTGCTTTTTTTTTGTATTATAGCTTTTGCCATAAGTACATGAAGAAAAACTATGAAGAAACGAAAAAGAGGATGAGTCATGGACTAATGACACACCCTCTTTTAGAAAACTTTATTTCTCGTTCTTTGAAGCAAGGGCTTCACGAACTTTTGCCTCGATTTCCTCAGCTAATTCTGGATTGTCCTTCAATAAAGCCTTGGCAGCATCGCGACCCTGACCCAATTTAGAACCATCATAGCTGAACCAGCTACCACTCTTCTGGATGATGTTGTGCTCTACGCCCAAATCAACAATCTTGCCAATCTTGCTGATACCCTCACCAAAGGTAATCTCAAACTCAGCCTTGCGGAAAGGAGGAGCAACCTTGTTCTTCACCACCTTCACACGTACCAGATTGCCAAGAACATTTTCACCATCCTTGATCCTCGAAGAATTTCAGACAAACATCCTCAAGCTCTCCACATAAACAGTATTCTCACGGACACTTCAAATAGTTTTTTTTACGAAAGAAGCGGAGTAAAGCTTGCCGTGAGAAGTCAGTAGCGTCATAGTATTCCAATACTCGATAACGTGCATGAAGGGCTGAACCTAACAATTAAGTGATAGTAATTGAAACATACCTCATGAAGGAAAGAATGCAGAAAACATAATCCCAAGTTAATGGCTGCCCCCAAAGAAATAGGTCGGAAACCGAATGGTATGGGGGAGTGCAGACCTTTATGTGGATGTGTGAAGACAACATCGTGGAAGTAGCATTCGACAAGAAACACCTCCTTGAGTAAATTCTTAGCTCAACAAACTTCAATCGAGCCTACAAAGCAGTTATGAGAAACAAGGGCAGTGGTGGTATCGACAAAATGTCATGTGAACAATTACTCCCATGGCTCTTGACCATTAAGGAGGAACTCACTCGTTCCTTGATGGACGGTTCTTACCATCCGAACCCAGTGGAAAGGGTGGAAATACCCAAAGACAATGGCAAGATGCGCCTATTGAGAATACCAACAGTAGTAGACCGTTTGGTGCAACAAGCCATAAACCAAGCATTGACTCCAATCTATGAGAACCAATTTCCCAAGAAGAGCTACGGCTTCCGTCCGAGAAGAGGATGCCATGATGCACTGCGTGGAGCGCAAAGGATTTTGGCGAATAGCTGATTGTTCATATACAGCATAGGGCTATAACAAATGAGTATCTATGTAGGGCAGGGTATGCTACTTTAATGGGGGCGTATCACGAATGGTACCCAAAATAGGAACCACCGTATGCTGAACGGCACGTACGGTGGTGTGAGAGGTTGAAAAAACGAAAGTAGGAGATAAACACCTATGATTAGTATTTACCTCCTACTCGATTCTATGAGAGTAACTATCTCTGATTACGAACTCTATGCATTTTGATGTTCATAACTATCTCTTTCTTCTTTGCAATAAGTTGTTTAGAATTTGTGATTTCTTAGCCTCATTATATTTGAGTGTAGTTTCAACGTAGCCTTTCAGAATATCATTTTCCTTAATATCTTCCCAATATACAAGATGTATCTTGAACCCGCAACTATCGTTTTCATTTTTGAATTCCATAGACACCGGATTCTCTTGGTCTTCTTTTTGTTTTGGGATAATAGCAATATATCTGCTGTCCTGCAAGTCCTTTTTTATGTCTTCATAGAACTTGTTCACAATCTCATTGTTTCCAAGTTTTCTTTTACGGTCAATAATCGTTGTTCGTGAATCTTTGTTCGGACCATGCTTCAACAAAAGAAACTTTTCTTTGAGTTGAAAGAACAAGTTTGAGGTATGATTTTTGTTGTATTTCGTATGATCCTTTAAGTATTCTTTATGGTGATTTTTTTGTTCATCTAACTCATAATAACCACCAGCACTAGCCTTGGCCTCAATGAAAAAGACAATGGTCTTGCCTAATTCATTCTTAGCGGTAATTACTAAATCAGGGTCGCCGAAGCCAGACAAGGAGAATTCGGAATAAAGTTCGAAGTCTTGAAATGTTTCTCTTTCGCCTGCCATGTGCAGGAATTCATTCATAGCCTCGTTTGCCGCCTTCTCGTCCTTGTTCAATGCAATACCATAGAATAGAGCGTTCATTGCTCCTCGTTCAGAATAACCTACAATCTTAATATTATTCATATTTATCTATATTTTATTAAACATTCTTCTAATTTTTCTTTCTGTTTGAACCTGCAAACTATGAGGTTCAAGCACCTCCACCTTTTCGCCCATTGGCAACGTCTTGATAGTAGGACCAGACTAAAGGGTAAGTACCTTGTGTGGTATGGTGCTGTTGGATAGTATCTGCCGCAAAGATACTATTTTTATCAATCTACTGCAATAAAATATACAATATATATATTATTATTAACATTTTTTTAGTGCCACCCCTCAGTGATTCTATTCATGCGTGTGTCCTTTCAATTATGATATACAACTTACTGAACTTTATAATAGGGCGACCACGATATGTTGATGTGTTATAACCATTTGATTTTGCCCAGTCTATTATTTGGTTGCGATATTCTTCTGGATAATAGATTGTTAGCAATTTATGTTCAATCATTTCACTCCAGTTAAGAGGTATGCCGATGTTGTTGATGTCCTCAATACTCGCAATACCAAGAGATACAGCTGTAGGACTTTTCACGAAATTTCCATTTTCAGGTGTTGGCGTCACAGCAAATGACTGTTTAGCTCCGTCTATGAGTGATTTGATGGCTAAGATATCCTGGGCAAGATTAAGTTCTGCAATAAAGTCCACCTCTGCATCTACCAATAGGTGGAATAAATTACCATCTTCAGGACCAAGTTGCTTCATTCCCCAATGTGCTTGGGAGCGAAGGGTCTCTACTGCACTTTTTTTAGCTTGTGCCTCTACTTTCTTCTGATTCTTTCTCTTTGTCATTCTATGTTTCGTTTTGATAGTTACTATTTCTTTATACGATGAGAAATCATCAGAATTCGGCTGTTTTGACGTTCTTTCTGCAAAATATCCGCAGAACTTACGCAATTTTTTTATGATTCTTCCGTTATCTTTAATAAAGTTGCAGAAAATCATGATAAGTAAAACCTATCTCAGATACATTTGGCTACTTGATACAATTATTGGGTCAAGAGAATCTCTAACCTACGACCATATTGTTAGAATGTGGAAAGGTTCTCCTTATGCTTATATGGGCGGTTTACCAATCCGTACCTTCCACGAACATCGTAAAGGTATCGAAGAAATGTTTGGAGTTATCATAGAATGTGACAAATCCAAGGGATACACATATTACATCAAAAATCCTGAGGTGCTAAAGCAAAATTCTTATGCCCAACTGTTATTGCGAAAGTATAGTGTACCACAGGATTTCTCAACTTTCAACATGATGCGCAATCGTATCTTGCTGGAAGAAATACCTCATGGCACAGCATACTTTGATGATGTAGTTGAATCTATGAGGACTAATACAGAACTCATAATTGACTATCAACGTTATGAGGGGAAAAGGGAAACACTTACCATGCAACCTTATTCCATGAAGGTCTATGATAGAAGGTGGTATGTTCTTGGTTATATAAAAGAAAAAGAATCCATTAGACATCTGGCATTGGAAAGATTCCTTGATCTGCAAACAACCAATCAGAAATTTGAGTACCCGAAGGATTTCAATCCACGAAAGTACTACGATCATGTGGTAGGAATCTACGTGAATGAAGACCTCCCTATAGTTAAATTGAAATTAAGAGTGTATGGTGTACAGATGGAATACATGAGAATGTTGCCACTTCACAAGTCGCAGAGCGAGGTCAAATCAAGATATGGAGAGTTTGCTGAGTTCACGTATCGGCTATGTCTTACACCAGAACTAAAATCAAAGATACTGGCATTGGGGGCGAGTGTTGAAGTGCTTGAACCCTTGGAATATCGCGAAGAGATAATGGCTCAAATAAGTTCTTCTCTTGATAGATACATGAAAAAATGAAGTAATTTAATGGTGTTCTGCGGAGTTTAAGCATACAATACTCTTCAAACCCCCGATTCAATAGGTTTTCTTCGTATATATATTATAGAGACAGATCATTTCATTTTTAAATTAAACGATAAGAATATGACAATGAATGAGAAGAAGTTGATGGGTATCAGAATTATAGTACATCGTGGAACCAATCAGATTGGTGGATGCGTTACTGAGTATGAGTGCCGTGGTTTTCATCTGTTTGTGGACTATGGTGAGCAGTTGCCTGGTTATGAGCATACAGAAATGGAGATAGAGGGACTCACCAAGGGTGATGTTTCCAATTCTGCTTTGCTGATTACTCATTATCATGGTGATCATATCGGCAAGGTAAGTGAGTTGAGCAGCGAGATTCCTGTATATATGGGTAAGACTGGTTGTGAAATCTGCCAAGAATTTGAACTTCACATGGCACACATACCTGGAGAAGAGGGTAAAAGACATCGTTTGATGGCAGATAGAGTTGCTGAGTTTAAACATTTTGAGCCAGGGCATACCTTTGAGGTGGGGCCTTTCAAGATTATGCCAATAGTGATGGATCACTCGGCATTTGATGCCTATGCTTTCAAAATTGAGGCAGATGGCAGAAAGGTTTTTCATACTGGTGATTTCCGTACCCATGGTTTCCGAAGCAAGATGTTGCCAATGGTTATTGAAAAATACATCGGAAAAGTGGATTGTGTGGTGTCTGAAGGCACCAATGTTGAGCGAAGCAAGGATACCAGGACCAAGACTGAGCGAGATGTCAAGGATGAGTTTGTAGATAACTTCAAAGAGAATAAGTATAATGTGGTATATGTGTCATCCACGAACATAGACAGATTGTTTGCCCTTTATCATGCAGCTTGTGAAACAGATAGAATGTTTGTCTTGGATGAGTTTGCCAAGAAGATGATGGATGCGTCGGCAAACATTGACAAGCTTTGGGGCAAGTCTCGCTTCTATAAATTTCAGAGTGAACAGAAGGCTCCACAGGTCTTATGGAAGGATGGGGTGACTAACGATAAATTCTACCATGCTATAGAATCTCATGGCTATGTATTGATTGCCAGAGCAAATGACAAGTTTGATGAGTGGCTAAAGAAGATGCCAAGCGAGGGAAGAAAAGTTTATCTCTCTATGTGGAAGGGCTATGTGGATAATCCAGAAAGTTCGGCTTATAACAAGAGATTGGCTGAGGCTGTTGGTAAGGATTATGTTCATATCCATACCAGTGGGCATTGTGATGTGGAAAGTATGAACAAGTTGTTTGAAATGTTGGAACCTAAGGTGATAATTCCAATTCACACCAATAGTCCAGAGAAATTTGCGGCAGCTTTCCCTTCTTGGAATGTGAAGAAGTTGGAGGATGGAGAGATTTTTAGTACCAACCCATTTGGCGATATACCTGTACATGAGGAAGGTGATACTTTTTTGAGTGCAATATGTCTTTCAGAGAATCAAGATTCTGATGATGATGTCAAGATTTCTTCTGCGGATAAGAAACTTAAATGGTGGAAACTGGATTATAAGCAAATAAGTTCGTTTGATGACAGTAAGCTGGCAAGAGAGACCTTGAAACTTGTTCGAGCAGACAAGAATGTGCTTGCTTTTGAGATTTGGAGTGAGTGTGACTTTGCGCTAATCTTAGGGGAAGTTTATCGAAGAGACAAGATTTTCTACGCAAATCTTGACTCGAAATGTACTTTTGCTTCTGGTGAGCAGGTATTGGCTATCATGCGTTTGCCATCCTCATGGTATTTGATTCCAGTGAAGGTAATGGAACTTGCTACCAAGGAAGCTTTGAAAAACGTATATGATGAAGGCTTGTTAGATATTGGTATATCGGACTTCGATGAATTTTATGAGTTGTATGAGCCTGTTGCGCATTATGCTCCAGACATGATAGTGAAGCCTTTGGTTGACATAGAGACCTTTGAAGGCAAGGTGCTATGTGATTTGGTACCTGCTCGCTATCTGTTTCCTATGGATGTAATGGAGCAACTTCATAAGGAAAAGTGATAGGGTGTGCGGTATGTAGGAGTTTCTATAAACATTTAAACATTTAAATATTAAAGCATGATACTGCAAATGATAACAGAGAGTGAGAGTAAGTCGTTGGAGTCGGTTTATCCTGAGATAGCTAACCACCCATTGCCTACAGCAGAGGAAATGGAAGTGATATTAGATCGATTCAAAGTCGGTGAGAAAGGAGCAGACGAAGAGCTAAAGAATGCGTATATTCGTTTTGTGGCTTCCGTTGCCAAGCGATACCTTGGTCAGGGAGTGTCCAAAGAAGAGCTTTTAGAGATTGGAGTTAAAGGTTTGCTGATTGCCGCTCAAAAGTATGACAAAAAACGCGGAATCAAGTTCATTATCTATGCCGTTTGGTGGATTAGGCAAAGTATTCAACAGGCAGTAAATGAACGTGCAAAATAACTCTGGGCGAATATCAAACTTTTAATACAATAAAAGTATTTCCAAGAGTAGGTTTCCTATTTGTCTATCTTTCCCTACTTTTACCTATCAATATATGCATCCATACCTGTACCATATATTTGTATCTTCCTGATATCCAATAATAATCTTCGAGGTGATGAAGTAAGGATAGATAAGAATATATTATCAAAAGGAAAGAGGGTGCGTCACAGACTTATGACACACCCTCTTTTGTTTTTGGGGGTAGTTACATCTCTACGTGGACTTCGTGCTTGCCTGGGGAGCAGGGAACAATGGTTCCGCTGATGAGCTTGCCGTCTACGGTGATGCGGCTTACGCCCTTCTCCTTGCCATCGGGATTTTTTATCACGATGTGGTACTCGCCACCACGGAACTTGCGCACTACCTCATACTCCTTAGCGGTGCTTGGAAGGCAGGGATCGATGAGAAGACCCTCGTAGTCGGGCTTGATGCCGAGAATGAATTCGCTGACGGTGTACCACATCCATGCTGCGGTGCCTGTGAGCCATGAGTTCTTTCCCTCGCCCGGACGGGCAGCATCCTTGCCTGCCACCATCTGGCAGTTCACGTATGGTTCCACCTTGTGTAGTGTCTGATATTTTTCTTCCACGTAGCTGGGCAGAATTTTGGTGTAGTGGTTCCAGGCATCGTTGCCACGTCCCGCTACAGTCTCACCGATGATAACCCAAGGATTGTTGTGGCAGAAGATGCCGGCGTTTTCCTTGTAGCCCTCTGGGTAAGAGGAAATCTCGCCCATCTCTACATGATAGGTGGTGTAGGCTGGATTGTTTAACACCATTCCGTGCTCGCACTCCAGACGCTCCTTGGCGCTATCCAGTGCCTTGTCGCAGAGACCGTCTTCCAGTCCGATGCCCGCCATGGTACACCAGCCCTGACTCTCGATGAAGATCTTGCCCTCCTCGTTCTCATCACTTCCTATCTTGTTGCCGAAGAAGTCGTAGGCGCGGAGGAACCATTCTCCGTCCCATCCGTGCTGCTTCACGGCTTCGCTCATCTGGTCTACTGCCTGCTGCATACGGTTGGCTTCTGCGAGGTAGTCATTCTCGGCGAGACCAGCGATAGTGCCTTCACTGCTGTTTGCGGCTTCCTTGGCGAGCTGCTTGCAGAGCGCCACATAGTCCTTGCCTGTAACGACGAAGAGTCCTGCTATCATCAGGCTCTCTGCCTTGGAGCCTTCTCCCTTGTTCTCTGTGGTCTGGAAACTCTCGTTAGGGTCCCATGAGAAGCAGTTGAGGTTGAGACAGTCGTTCCAGTCGGCACGTCCGATGAGGGGCAGACGGTGAGGACCGAGGTTGTTGATGACATGGTTCATCGAAATCTTCAAGTGCTCGAAGAGACTTACCTCGCTGCCCGGCTGGTTGTCGAAAGGCACCTGCTCGGAGAGGATGGAGAAGTCGCCCGTCTCCTTGATGTAAGCCACGGTTCCGAAGATGAGCCAGCATGGATCATCGTTGAATCCGCCACCGATGTCGTTGTTGCCGCGCTTGGTGAGTGGCTGATACTGATGATAGCAGCCGCCGTCTGGGAACTGGGTGCTGGCAATGTCGATGATGCGCTGCCGTGCACGGGTGGGAATCTGATGCACAAAGCCCACGAGGTCCTGGTTGGAGTCGCGGAAGCCCATGCCACGACCGATGCCGCTCTCGAAGAAACTTGCCGAGCGCGACATGCAGAAAGTGATCATGCACTGATACTGGTTCCAGATGTTCACCATGCGGTCTAACTTGTCGTTGCCGCTTTTTATGGTGAAGATGTTCAGCAGGTTGTCCCAGTACTGGTTGAGTTCTGCGAAGGCAGCGTCCACCTTCTCAGTTGTGTTAAACTGCTGGATAAGCAGATGAGCCTTCTCCTTATTGATGACCTTCTTGGCGACGAACTTCTTGTCCTGTTCGTTCTCCACATAGCCTAAGAGGAAGATGAGATCGCGGCTCTCGCCTGGCTGCAGTGTCACCTCGATATAATGCGACGCGATAGGGCTCCAGCCGTGGGCAAAGCTGTTGCGTGGTTTGCCCTCCGTCACAGCCTGTGGCTCAGAGAACTCGTTGTAGAGTCCGATGAAGCTCTCGCGGTCGGTGTCATATCCCTGGATTTCTGTATTGACGGTATAGAAGGCGTAGTGGTTGCGACGCTCACGATACTCGGTCTTGTGATAGATGGTGGAGCCTTCCACCTCTACCTCGCCGGTGGAGAAGTTGCGCTGGAAGTTCTCCATATCGGTGGCTGCATTCCACAGGCACCATTCGGCAAAGGAGAACACCTTGAGGGTCTTCGTCTCCAGCGACTGATTCTTGAGCGTCATCTTCTGTACCTCAGCCCAGGTGTGAAGCGGAACAAAGAAGAGCACACTTGCCTCCACACCGTTCTTGCTTCCCGTAATGCGGGTATAGTTCATACCGTGACGGCACTCGTAGCTGTCGAGTGGAGTCTTGCAGGGCTTCCATCCGGGATTCCACACGGTGTCGCCGTCCTTGATATAGAAATAGCGGCCGCCATTGTCCATAGGTACACCATTGTATCGGTAGCGGGTGATACGCCGGAATTTTGCGTCCTTGTAGAAGGAATAGCCGCCTGCTGTATTGGAGATGAGCGAGAAGAAATCCTCGTTTCCCAAATAGTTGATCCAAGGCCATGGGGTCTGTGGATCGGTAATGACGTACTCGCGATTGTCGTCATCGAAATGACCGTACTTTTTCTCTGCCATTGTCTTTGTAGTATTTTTATTGGTTTTTTACTTATTTATTACGTAGAACTGAATTCTTACGAGAAACAGAATGCTATTTTTTAGATTATTTGCATGATTTTGATGCAAAGTTAGTAAAAAGTTTAAGTTGTAAAGTTAGATAACTGATATTTTTTGTATTTTTGCAATAGATTAGGTTTGAAATCAAACGGATTGTTAACATTTCATACACTTGGCTTATGAAAAAAAACATTTTAGCACTTGTCTTTGTCCTGTTTGCCGTGATACAAACGATGGCTCAGACTTACGACAACCTTTGGAAGCAGGCTGATGCCTACAGGCAGAAAGACCTTCCGAAGAGCGAGATCGGTGTGATGAGAAAAATAAGTGCCAAGGCTTCCGCGTCGAAAGACTACGGACAACTGCTGGCTGCCGAGATGAGACAGGCGATGCTGTGGAAATCTATTTCCCCCGACTCGCTGGCTCCTGCCATCCAGTGTATGAAGAAGCAGGAGCAACAGGCTGCAGATCCTGTGCTCAAGGCTGTGTGGAATGCAGTATTGGGAAAACTCTATGAGGAGAATGTCTACGACATCTCCTTGTCCGACGAGGGTGAACAGACAAGCCATTACCGCGTGAACAAGGCGAAGGCGCAGGAATATTTCATGAAGGCGCTGGCACAGCCCGAACAGCTTGCACACCACACCTCGACCGAGTATGCGCCCCTCACCATGAAGGGACTCGACGGATCGTCGTTTGGCAACGATTTACTCCATCTTATAGGTTTCGAGGCCGACAGCAAGGAGGCTTATCTGAAGATGTACACCTATTATAATAAGGTGGGCAACAGAGGTGCAGCCTGTCTGTGTGCCTTTGAGGTGATTCAGAAATATCGTCAGGACGACGTGAGAGAGGTGAAAAAATCGAAGTATCTCAATGCCATCGACTCGCTCATCCATGTATATCAAGACATTCCCGAGGCGGGAGAACTGGCGGTGGAGCACTATCGCTTCATGGAGGAAGCCACCGACATCAAACCGGCTGACAAACTCAATTATATCAACTATGCTCTGAGCCGATGGGGAGGATGGTCGAGGATGAACGTGTTGAGAAATGCACAGAAACGACTCACCGAACCTATGTTTGACATCGAGGACCTGCAGCAGGTGTTGCGCCCAGGACAGAAGCAGTGGGTTCATCTCAGCGTGCGCAACCTGCAGAACGTGAAGGTGAAGCTGTCGCGCCTCGATATCACTGCCGACAACGAATATAACGTGCAGGATGATAAAACTTACAAGTGGCTGAAAACCAAGACTTCGGAGCTTCACGAGAAAGAATACAGCAGACAGTTTTATGGTCATCCAGACTACGAGGAGGTGAAAGATTCCATCCTGTTGCCTGCGCTGCCCATAGGTGCCTATCTCATGGAGGTGACGGCCGACAACCCAGGTGTGACGCCAGCCCGACGACTCTTCTATGTGAGCGACCTGGCTGTGATGATACAGCAGCTGCCCGATGACAGGCACCGCTATGTAGTGGTTAGTGCCACGAGCGGACAGCCCATTGCCGGTGCAAGGATAGAACTCTACAGAGACGACTACTACGATTTCAAAACCAAGAAGCATAAGCGTATCGTGCATGCCAGGCTTACCAGCGACGCCGAGGGTGAGGCGTACTTCAAGAACGTGGACGGAAGCGTGCTGCTTTCTACCACGACCGACAAATACTGTCCAGCACGAGACATCTATCTCTCGCGTACACGCTACTATGAGCAGAAAAACACCAAGACCATCGTCAATCTGTATACCGACCGAGCCATCTATCGTCCCGGACAGACGGTGCATGCCGCTGCCATCCTCGCCATCAATGAGCGAGGGACTGATGCCAAGGCCTTTGAGAAGGGCAAGGAGGTGAAGATGGAGCTGTATGATGCCAACTGGAAGGTGGTGGCAGAGAAGACTGTCACGACGGACGATTACGGAATGGCTGCCGCCGACTTCGTGTTGCCACAAGGCGGACTGACTGGACAGTATAGTGTAAGAGCCATGGGCGATGGATGCTACTTCCGTGTTGAAGAATACAAGCGCCCCACCTTTGAAATCAACTTTCCCGAGGTGAACGAACGATATTCATGGGGCGACACAGTGGTGGTGAAAGCTACAGCTAAGACCTATGCGGGCCTGCCTGTTCAGGGAGCCAAGGTGGAATACACTGTGACAAGGCGCAATCAACTGTGGTGGTGGGGCTCACGTTCAGCCGACCGACAGGTGATGACAGGAGAGGCAGTGACCCGTGAGGATGGAAGCTTTGATGTGGAAATACCATTAGAGGCTAAGTTGACTGGCGCCGACAGCAATGGCGCTGACGATTTTATGCGAGTGGCGAGATTCTTCCACTTCGACGTGTCTGCCATCGTCACCGACATCAGCGGCGAGAGTCATGAAGGCGAGATGAGTCTGCCTCTCGGCACGAAGCCCACCGCCTTTGCTGTCGACCTACCGAAACGCATGGAGACCGACAGTCTGAAACAGGTGACCTTTGCCTACCTCAACAGTGCTGGAATAAAGATCGCCCACTCGCTGAAGTATCGCATAGATGGGGGCGAGTGGCTTGATGCTGAGGCCAATGAGCCTGTGCAACTGCAACATTTGGCATCGGGCATGCACCTGGTGGAGGCTGTGTGCGGACAGGACAGTCTGCAGCATAAGTTCACCCTCTTTAGTATGAAGGACACCAGGCCGATGGAGGAGACCATGCACTGGAGCTATCAGACTGCCACGAGCTTCCGCACCGACGGCAAGCCTGTCTATCTGCAGGTTGGGTCATCGGCCAACGGTGTGCACATCGTCTACTCGATCATCGCCGGCAACAAGCTGATCGAGAAAGGTGCATGGGAACTGGGCGACAGCATCGTCACCTTGCCCTTCACCTACCGACCAGAATATGCCTCGGGCATCGTGCTCAACTATGCCTTTATAAAGGACGGGAAATGCTACTCACGCACCATGAACATCGCACGCCCCATGCCCGAGAAGAAGCTGAACATCGAGTGGAAAACTTTCCGCAACCGGCTTACACCAGGACAGAAGGAGGAATGGACACTGCGCATCACTACGCCCGACGGAAAACCAGCCAAGGCGCAGTTGATGAGTGTGCTCTACGACAAGTCGCTCGACCCGTTGCAGAGACTTATATGGCAGATGAATCTGGGCTTCTATCAGTCGCTGCCCAGTAGCTACTGGAAGAACAACCTCGCCGTGAGAACCCGCTATGCGGGCTTTGGCAGCAACTTCCCTACTAAGTATTATCAGGAGAACGAACTGCAGGCCGACAGTTTTAATCCGTTCTACTTCCATAGCGAGTTTTATGGCAAGAAGGTGTTCTTTTTTGCCAAAGGCGCCATGGAAGACAGAACGGTGGAGAGTGCAAAGGCAACAGCCCCCGTCATCGTCCGCGATGAATTGGTGAAGGAGGAAAGTAGAGTGATGCACATCAGAGGAACCAGATATGCTAACGCCAAACAGCTGTCGGGACTTACCGAGAGCGCGGCAGAGGATGTGGTTGATGGAGAAATCTCTGTGGGCTGCTCTGCACCAGAGGCGGCAAAGACTGAAGAAAAGCTCGACCAGGTGCAGACACGCGAGAACTTGAACGAGACGGCTTTCTTCTATCCTGCCCTGCAAACCGACGATGAGGGTAATGTGGCCATACGTTTCACCCTGCCTGAGAGCATCACAACTTGGAGATTTGTGGGACTGGCTCATAATAGAGAGATGTGTCATGGTGTCATAGATGCCGAGGCTGTGGCACAAAAGACGGTGATGGTGCAGCCCAATATGCCACGCTTCCTGCGCGAAGGCGACAAGGCTGTGGTGGCTGTCAGAGTGTTCAACAACTCAGACAGGAAGGTGAACGGCAATGCTCGTATGCAGATTCTTGACCCCGAAACCAACAAGGTGGTGTGGCAACAGACTCAGAAATACAACCTGGAAGCCAACGGATCGACATCGCTGATGTTTGACGTGCAGGAGCTGAAAGAAGGTATATATATAAATAAGGTGGTGGCAGCCGGTCGTGGCTATAGCGACGGCGAGCAGCACTATCTGCCCGTATTAGGCAACAGCGAGCTCGTAACACGCACCCTGCCCATCACCCTGCCCGAGAAAGGAGAGAAGCACTTCGACCTCACTTCGCTCTTTGCCGGCAAGGAAGGCAAACAGGCTGCACAGGCAGAACGCGCCAAGGTGACTATCGAGTACAGCAACAATCCAAGCTGGCTGATGATTCAGGCGCTGCCATCGCTCAGCAAGGAAAAAGACGACAATGCCGTCTCGCTGATGTCGGCTATCTACAGCAACAGCATCGCCCGCCACATCATGAAGCAGAGTCCTGTCATCGCACAGGTAGTGAAGTTGTGGAAGCAGGAAACAGCCTCGGCCGAAAGTGCAAGAGCAGCCAAGGGTGGCAAGGCTGACGAGGCCGGCACTTCACTGCAGAGTGTTCTGGAGAAGAATCAGGAACTGCGCGAACTTGTGCTCAACGAAACACCTTGGGTGATGGATGCCGACAGGGAGAGCGAGCAGAAAAAACTATTGATTGAATATCTGGATGAGTCGCTGTGTCAGAACCGACTGACCGACGAGGTGGCAAAATTGCGTAAGCTTCAGCTTGCCGACGGCTCCTTCGCCTGGTGGAAAGGCATGGAAGGCAGCAGATACATGACTACCGAGGTGGCTGAGATGATGGTTAGGCTGAACCGTATGGTGGGTGTACAGCAGGAGACCAAAGACATGTTGACTGCTGCTCTGCGCTTTCTGCAGCGAAAGGCTGCTGCAGAAGTGAAGGACATGAAGACAGAGGCGGAGAAGAAGAGAAATGTGCGCCCGAGCGAACTGGCTATACATTATTTATATATTCTCTCGCTCGACGGACGCAAACTTGATCCGGCAGCGACTTATCTGCTGCAGAATATGGCAGAGCGTACCGGTGAGTTCACCATCTATGGCAAGGCAAGAGCTGCCGTGGTGCTGGCAAGCAATGGACAGCAGGCTAAGGCTGCCGACTATCTGCAGAGCATAGCCGAGTATTCGGTAAGCAGACCGGGAATGGGAAGATACTTCGACACACGCAATGCTTACTATAGCTGGCGCGACTATAAGATTCCTACACAGGTGGCCGCTATCGAGGCAACGGAGATGCTGGGTACAAAGGCTGGAAAGGCATTTGCCGCAGAGAATCTGACCGTTCAGCAAGCTGTCGACGAGATGAAGCTGTGGTTGTTGCAGTCGAAGCGCACCCAGGCTTGGGATACTCCAGTCAACACGGTGGATGCGGTTTATGCCTTCCTCAATGGTAAGGAAATACTGCTGCAGAAGTCGGCAGACGATGCCACTATCCGTATAGACGGCAAACCACTGCAGTTGCCTCAGGCTACGGCAGGACTGGGCTATGTGAAGACCTCGAAGCTGGGCGCACCACACACGCTGACGATTGACAAGAAGAACGAAGGCACCAGTTGGGGCGCAGTATACGCCCAGTTTGTGCAGTCCTCTGCCGAGATAGCCGCCTCAGAGGCAGGCATCAAGGTGGTGAGAATGGTGGAGAACGCCAAGAACGTGAAGGTGGGCGACAAGGTAAAGGTGGTGCTTACCATTACAGCCGACCGCGACTACGACTTCGTGCAAGTGGTGGATAAGCGCGCTGCCTGCTTGGAGCCCGTCACTCAATTGAGCGGCTATCAGTGGAGCATGGGTTGCTATGTGGCACCCAAGGATTATACAACAAATCTCTACTTTGGCCGTTTATCAAAAGGAAGGCACGTGGTGGAGATGGAGTATTACATCGACCGCAAAGGCGAATATCAGGCAGGAACCTGTGCGGCGCAGTGTGCCTACAGTCCTGAGTTTGGCGGAAGGGCAGAGGCTTATAGGCTGAATGTGACGGAGTGATGTCTTAACTCCCTGACTCTTAGAATTCCGAAAGTAGAATAAGGAACAGAATATACGAACTGATAAATACAAAGTGAACAGATGAAAAGAATGAGTATATGGATGCTGGTATCGCTGTTGGCGGTTTCGGCATCGGCGCAGGAAATAACCACGCAGCAGGAGACAATCGACTGTGGGCAGGTGTTGTTCAGAAATCCCGTAACGGCAGAATTCCCTTTGAAGAACGCCGGCAACAAGGCTTTGCGCATCAGCCAGGTGCGCAAGAGTTGCGGATGCACAGAGGTGGAGTTTCCTGAGCGAGACATAGCACCGGGCGATTCGTTTGTGGTCAGGGCAACATTCGATGCCAAGCAAATGGGCACGTTCATCAAGCAGATTGGACTCTTCAGCAATGCCGACGAACAGCCTTTCGTGCTTACTATGCGTGGAAAGGTGGTGGACAGAGTGGTCGACTTTGCTGGCAATTATGCCTATCAGTTAGGCAAGTTGAAAACCGACATACAGGACCTGGAGTTTGATGACATCAACCGAGGCGACCGCCCCGTGCAGCGCATCCACATCATGAATCCTACCGACGAGGTGCTTCAGCCTGTAGTGCTGCACTTGCCTCCCTATCTCACCGCACAGGTGTCGCCTTCCAAGTTGGCACCACGCCACAGTGGTGTGATCACAGTTATGTTGGACTCACGCAAGTTGCGCGACTTGGGACTGAATCAGACTTCCATCTATCTTGGCTCGCATCTTGGTGACAAGGTAGCAGCCGAGAAGGAAATCGGTGTGTCGGCAGTTCTTTTACCAAACTTCGAGAAGTTGACAGCCGAAGACTTGGCACAGGCGCCTAAGGTGAAACTATCTACCACCACACTCGACCTTGGTAACTTCGGCACCAAGAAAAAGGTGAAGGGCGAAATCCTCATCACCAATGAAGGCAAATCGGTGCTCGAGATAAGAAGTATGCAGATGTTTACCATGGGACTTCAGGTGTCGCTCAAAAAGTCGAAGATTCAGCCTGGAGAGACGGTTAAACTCAAGGTGACTGCTGTCGCATCCGAACTGAAGAAGTCGCGTTCGAAGAATCCTCGTGTGCTCATGATAACCAACGATCCTGATAATGCCAAGGTGGTGGTAAAGGTAAAGGTGATGTGAGAGAAACGAGTCTGTTAAGAACAGATAAATGGGAACAGATAAGTAAGAACGCAAAGTAATAAGTCCTGTTTAAAAAAAAAGAAAGAACCGTGCAAATAGAAATAGATAATGGCAGTGGATTCTGCTTTGGTGTGACCACTGCCATCAAGAAGGCTGAGGAAGAACTCGAAAAAGGTGGACAACTGTATTGCTTAGGTGATATCGTACACAACGGAATGGAGGTGGAACGACTGCATCATGCCGGGCTAATCACCATCAACCACGAGGATATGGAGAAGCTGCATCATGTCAAGGTGTTGTTGCGTGCTCATGGTGAGCCGCCTGAGACTTATGCCCTGGCCGAGCAAAACCATATAGACATCATTGACGCCACCTGTCCTGTGGTGTTGCAGTTGCAGAAACGTATCAAGCGGCAGTATACCAGCAATCCGGATGCGCAGATAGTCATCTTTGGCAAGAATGGACACGCAGAGGTGTTGGGACTGGTGGGGCAGACTGCCAGCAAGGCCATCGTGATTGAGAAATTCCAGGATGTGGAGAAACTGGATTTCTCTCGCGATATCTATCTCTATTCCCAGACGACTAAGAGTCTTGACGAGTTTCATCGTATCATAGAGTATTGTCAGGAGCATATTGTAGAGGGCGCCACTTTCAAGAGTTTTGACACCATCTGCCGACAGGTGGCCAATCGTATGCCTAATATAGCCAGCTTTGCTTCCAAGCACGACCTCGTGCTTTTTGTGAGCGGACGCAAGAGTTCCAACGGTAAGGTGCTCTTCAAGGAATGTCATCGCGTGAACCCCAACAGTTATCAGATAGAAAGTGCCAATGAAATCAACCTCGACTGGCTCAAGGATGTAAACACAGTGGGAATTTGTGGCGCTACCAGTACTCCCAAATGGCTGATGGAAGAATGCCGTGAGTTTATCTTGAACCATTTGTAATAAGTTCGTGAATGGGGAAGAAGTTGATATAAACAAAACAGGTGGTACGTCTTCTCACGAGGACCCACCACCTTCAAAAAACAGTAATTAACTCAAAATTTATAATCTATATCATTACTACCTTGTTCTGATATTCTAATCTCTACATGCAAATGTACAGAAAAGGTACATTTTGACCAAATTATTTTCCGTGAAACGGCACAATGTTTCGCTGAAAGCTTTTTGTTTAAGATATTTTTATACTTTAATCTCCTTTAGTAACTACTCAGCATAAGTCGTCAACTATGAAGATAACTTAAATGAAGTAAGTCAACGTAAATGATAAATAAAATAAGTAACAACCGAGTCAACCATGTTAAAAACAACGCTAAGAGGGTCAGCTAAAATCGTCAAACCACAAGAAATCTTACTCTTATACTATATAAATGTTCTTTTAGCCTATAAAAATCTATGTTCTAAACTTTAGAACTTATGTTCTAAAGTATCGAACTTGAGTTCTAAAGTATCGAACTTAAGTTCTAAAGTTTAGAACATAGATTTATAACTAATTCATGTTTCGCAAGTAAGCCCCACACGCCCTGAAAGGGCAGAAGCTCTTAGCCCAGGGCATCGCCCTGGGTTGTTTGGGGCGGTAACCTGTCGCCCTGTAAGGGCAAAAGCTTTAAAACTCCAGGCAATATATAAAGCTGTTGCCCTTACAGGGCGCCTTGCTGATTGCCATTATACCCAGGGCGTTGCCCTGGGCTAGGAGCTTTTGGGCCTTCAGCCCGTACTTGAACCACATGCGAAACTTCAGTAACTAACAGAAAACAATTTGTATAGTATTACTGAAGTTTCGCATGTATGGAAGTTATAGAAGTTAAAGAAGTTATCACTCCCTTCGGTCGTTAGAAGTTATAGCCAACAGCCTTTTGGGTTGAATATTTAGCTGTAAAGCATATGGCTTTAACTTCTCTAACTTCTTTAACTTCTCTAACTTCCCCCATTTGCGAAAGTTGAGTATTAAAGTAATTGCTTGTGGCTAATAGAGGTGCTGAGTCGTTACTGTCTTTATCAACAACCAGCAGCCTTCTGATATTGCTTCATGAGCCATTCTTTCTGCTCGGCAATGGTCATGTGGCTGTTGTCAAGAGTGATGGCATCGTCGGCTTTCTTGAGTGGAGAAACCTCACGATGTGTGTCGATATAATCTCTTTCCTCTACATTTTTCAGAATGTCGTCGAAGTCGGCAGGCATACCTTTCTGCTTCAGTTCGTCGTATCTGCGCTGCGCTCTTACCTTGGAGTCGGCAGTTACGAAGATCTTCAACTCGGCATCAGGGAATACTGTAGTTCCAATGTCGCGGCCATCCATTACGATGCCTTTCTCCTGTCCCATCAGTTTCTGCTGAGCAACGAGAGCCTGGCGAACAAATGGGACGGCGGCGATAGGACTTACATGGTTGGAAACTTCCAAAGAGCGTATTTCTTTCTCTACGAGTTCGCCGTTGAGATAACAGTCGGGACGACCAGTCTCGTTGTTGAACTTGAAACTGATGTGGATATTGGTCATTTCTTTCTCCAACATATCTACCTTCACCTGATTGTCTGCATCGAACAGCTTGTGGCGCAACGCATAGAGAGTGACCGAACGGTACATGGCTCCTGTGTCAACATAAATGTAACCTATTTCCTTGGCCAGGTCCTTGGCCATAGTGCTTTTGCCACATGACGAAAAACCATCAATGGCTATTGTAATTTTCTTCATAAATCTGTGTATGTTGTTTTTGTGATATTTACTTGATAGAGAATAGTTGCCGGAACGTGTCAGAGGCTGTAAGCCAAATTGACAAGCAGGCTGTTGCTGCTGACGTGATATTTACCATAAGCCAAGTTGAGATGGAAACGCTCCAGGTTGAGGCCGGCACCTAAAGAGAGTCCAGCTCCATGACTGCTTGAGGAGTCGTCGGAGCTTTGTATCTTCATCTCGCTGGCCCGTCTGAAATTGTAGCCTGCGCCAATCCAGATGTTGGAAAGCAGAATCTCGACGCCTCCCACAAGGTGTTCTTTGAAGTTGACATCCCAGTTGTTCAGGTTGACAAGTGTCAGGGAGAGGCGGAAAGGCATGTTGGGGAACTGCTTGCTCACACCCATCTGCAGGTCGATAGGCATTTTGTCGTATTCCTCATCGTAGGCTTTCAACTGTCCGCCCAAGTTCTTGGCAACGGCAGAAATCGACCATTCATGATCAGGGTCGTAATAGTTAATTCCCAGGTCAACGCCCATTCCTATTGAGTTGTAGTCGCCGATATAAGAGGTGATGAACTTGGCAGTGATTCCGCCGACAAAGTTCTTGCCTAACATATAGGAGAAATAGCCAGCCACAGCAATGTCTTTGGCAGAGAACTCGCCCATCTGTACATTGTTCTCGTCCACCTGTTTCATCTTTCCATAGTCAACATATTGTGCCGATACAGCCCATGAAGCCTTGTCCTTCACTATGCGGTTGAAGGCTGCCGAAGCAGCGTTGACTCCCGACATATAGTTCATATATCCCAAGTTGATGGTCTTGTCGCTTACCGATGAGAGCAGAGCTGGATTATGGAAAATGAGGGCTTCATCATCCTCGATGAGGGTGATGTTGTCGCCACCTAAAGCTGCAGAGTGCGCACTTGCCGGCAGGCGAAGAAAGTTGTATCCCGTTTGGCTTTCCTGTGCAACAGCCATAGTTGCCGACAGTGCCAAAAGGACAGAAAGAAGAAGTTTTCTCATTCCTATTATTTTATTCTTGGATGCAAAGAAAATGCAAACGAGCGCAATGAAAGTTCACTTTCAGATTGCCGAGTGCAGCTTTTTCTTATTTAAAGAAAATGCAAACGAGCGCAATGAAAACTTGTTTTCAAATTGCCGAGTGCCGCTTTTTCTTCTGCAAAGATAATGCAAACGAGCGCAATGAAAACTTGTTTTCAAATTGCCGAGTGCCGCTTTTTCTTCTGCAAAGATAATGCAAATCGAACACAATACAAAAGAATAACTCCATTTTTTCTTTTTTATTGTAGTAATGCCGTCTGTTTATGTAAAGTATGTCCAATTCATGGACAATACAAAAAAAAGGAAGAATAAATTTGGCTATTACCTTTAAAAAGGCTACTTTTGCATGCGATAAGAAGCCATGCTCTATATGGAAGCGATTCTGCAAAAAGTTCACACCGCATCATGGCGACGTTTTTTGAAAGAAACGAATAAAGTTTAGTAGAATAAAGGAATAAGGAATTGGAAATCAAGAAATCTCATAGTGCACAGTTGGAGGACAAGCGGGTAACATTGTTCTTGCTTGGGCTGTTGCTTACCCTTTCCTTTATCTTCGTAGGCCTGCAGTATACGAGTCAGCCCGACGATTATGACTTGTCGAACGATATAGAAGACCTGTCGCAGGACTTGGAGCTTTCGTTGCCTCCAGACTCCAAGGACATGGTTTCGGCAGAGGCAGCCTCGAAGCCTGCATCCAAGGCCATTACACAAGAGGTGAGGGCAGAACAGAAAGCAGAACCGGCAGCGCAGAAAATCAGCACAACAACCAGCGAACTTGTGATAGGAGACGGAGAAGGAGCCGTGGATGGTGCCAATGTGAAGGAAGCTGCTCCAGAAACGCCAGTCGACAACACAAACACGTCGGCACAGCCCGAGGCTCCTATCAATTTTACCGTGGTTCAGCAGATTCCCGTCTTTCCTGGAGGCTGGTCGGCATACATGCAGTGGCTTACCAAGAATCTGAAATATCCGCGTCAGGCTCAGCAGCGCAAGATACAAGGCATGGTGGTGGTTTCGTTTATTGTCAATAAAGACGGAACGGTGTCTGACGTGAAGGTGAGCACTTCGGTAGACCCCTTGCTCGACAGGGAGGCTCTGCGCGTAATGAAGATGATGCCTAAGTGGAAACCTGGTATGGACCACAACAAGGTGTGTCGCACGATGGTGGCAGTGCCTGTCGTCTTCCAGCTCTGACCCTGCATTTCTTTATTGTGCTCAAGTATCCCTTTATAATACTCTGATAGAAATAATCACTCAACATTGATAGAAATAATCACTCAACTATTATAAAAAAAACGAACAATTATGAAGACAGCCGACGAACTACTGACTCAGGTGAATGCCTTTTTAGATGCACTTCCCTACGAGCGTACTCCGAAGTCGCTTTACGAACCTATCCGCTATGTCTTGTCGATGGGTGGCAAGCGCATTCGCCCCGTATTGATGCTTCTGGGCTACAATCTTTACAAGGAAGATACTGATAAAATCCTGATGAATGCCATCGCTTTGGAAACCTATCATAACTACACACTCCTGCACGACGACCTGATGGATCAGGCTGATTTGCGCCGTGGTCATGAGACGGTGCACAAGAAATGGGATGCCAATACTGCCATCCTGTCTGGCGACAGTATGCTGGTGCTGGCGTATGAGCGAATGGCACAATGCGACAGCCGTCATTTGGCAGATGTTCTTCGCCTCTTTACCACTACGGCGCTCGAGATTGGCGAGGGACAGCAGTACGACATGGAGTTCGAGACCCGTGACGATGTGCGAGAAGAGGAATACATCGAGATGATTCGACTGAAGACAAGCGTCCTGTTGGCTTGTGCGCTCAAGATAGGAGCCATCCTGGCTGATGCCCCTGCCGAGGATGCTGATAATCTGTATAAGTTTGGCGAACAGATAGGTCTGGCTTTTCAGTTACAGGATGATTATCTCGACGTTTATGGCGACTCCAAGGTCTTCGGCAAGAAAATAGGCGGCGACATCACCTCCAACAAGAAAACATTCATGCTCATCAATGCGTTCAGTCATGCCAATGAGGCACAGCGACAGGAGTTGGAGAAGTGGGTCAATGCCAAGTCTTTCGACCGCGAGGAGAAAATCGCTGCCGTAACACGTCTGTATAATGAGATCGGTATCGACAAGATGGCGCAAGCCAAGATAGCCTACTACTTTGAGCAGAGCAAGAAATACTTAGATGCAGTCCTGGTTCCGGCAGAGCGTAAGGAAGAACTGCAGAAGTATGCCCAGCGCATGATGAAGCGCAAATATTAATCGAACAGCGAGAAGACCGCAAATAAAAAATGATAAAGATAATCGACACACATACGCATCTCGATGCCGAGGAGTTCGACGAAGACAGAGCTGAGGCTTTTGCCCGTGCCCGCGAAGCAGGAGTGGGCAAGGTGCTCCTGCCAGCTATAGACGTGAAGACTACGAAGGCTGTGCTCAGCCTCAGTCATCAATATCCCGGTTACGCCTATCCCATGATAGGACTCCATCCAGAGGAGGTGAAGGCCGACTGGAAAGAACAGCTTGCCGAGCTGCGTCAAATCCTCGATGAGCACCGCGTGCAAATCAACACAACAGTTTCCGACTTCATTGCTATAGGCGAGGTGGGGCTTGACTATTACTGGAGCCGTGAGTTTGAGCACGAACAGTTGCAGGCTTTCGAGGAACAGGTGAAGTGGTCGGTGGAAACCCGTCTTCCCCTCATGATACATTGTCGCAAGGCGCAGAACGAGATGGTTCATCTCTTGCGCTCTTACGAGAAAGAGCTGCCGGGAGGCGTCTTTCATTGTTTCACGGGCAATCAGCGCGAGGCTGAGGAATTGCTGTCTTTCGACCGTTTCGTGTTGGGAGTAGGCGGTGTCTCCACTTTCAAGAGCAGTCATCTGCGCGAAGACCTTCCTGCTGTGGTTCCGCTTCATCGCCTTGTACTTGAGACCGACAGTCCCTATATGGCACCAGTTCCACATAGAGCAAAGCGTAACGAGAGTGCCTATGTTGTCGACGTGATGCACACCCTGGCAGCAGCCTATCAGGTGAGCGAGGACGAATTGGCGGCAGCCACCAATGCCAATGTAAGCCGTATCTTTGGCTGCGAGGTGGTGAAAGGACTGTAGGCAGTGCTGCAAGTTGGTGTGGCAAAAGTAGAGTCAGTTAAAGAAATATAAAATAGGAAGCCTTTTTTGCTTATTTGCCCGAAAAGCGATACTTTTGCACACCGAAGCCCGTCAAGGTGCTCGCAGACAAAAGGAAAGGTGCTCGAGTGGCTGAAGAGGCACGCCTGGAAAGCGTGTATTCCCCTAAAGGGAATCGGGGGTTCGAATCCCCCTCTTTCCGCTTATAATCAGCTGTTTTCTCGTTATTTTGTCGTTTTCTTGTCTTGCCGTGTTTGTTCCGTTTCGTCTCCTTTTGTTTCTGTTTGTTGCAAAATGCGTGCAAAATGCGTGCAGTTATATTCTTGAAAAATGATAAGAGTCCATTATTATCTCGATGTCCGTGGTGTTCCTGCTGGTGGCTTGGCAAGTCTGAAGTTTGACTTCTGCCATAAACGTTCCCATGCCATGTTCCCTGTCGGTGTCCGTATCTTGGCTTCCCAGTGGGATGCGAAGGCGCAAAAGGTTCGTGGTACCATGTCCGATGAATCCACGAATCTCTTCTTGCTTCAGCAGATGGCTCGTGTCTCCGAAATCATCATGAAACTGACAAACGCTGGTGATCTGGTTGGTTTGTCTGCCGTCGAGGTGAAGAATCGTGTGGCTTCCGAGTTACGTCCTGATGCTGGCTCGGAGAATCTGTTTTTGGCTCGCTTTCGTTCCTATGCTTCCCTCTGCAAGTCCCAGCGAACTCGGGAAATCTACCAAGTAACCATTAAAAAGGTTCTGGCTTTCGATTCTCATGCCGAGTCGCTCTCCTTTGAAATGGTTTCGAAGGATTGGCTCTCTCGCTTCGAGGCTTGGCTGGGTTCTGAGGCTGGTGGCTGTCCATCCGTGAATGCTCGCTCCATCCATTTGCGGAACGTTCGGGCTGTCTTTAATGATGCCATCGACAATGGCGTGACCGCTTGGTATCCGTTCCGCACCTTCAAGGTGAAGACCGAGGCGACCAAAAAGCGAGCCGTGGCTGTGGAGGTTCTTCGCTCCCTCTTCTCGTACCCTGTGACTTGGCAGGAGCAATATGTGGATGCCTTCAAGCTGTCCTTCTGTCTCATCGGCATTAATCTGGTTGACCTCTTGGCTCTGAATGCCGACCAGCTGGTGGATGGTCGCCTGTCCTATCGTCGTTCCAAGACGGGGCGACTCTATGACATAAAGGTGGAGCCAGAGGCTGCTGCCCTTATTGAAAAGTACCACGGTCGGGTTGGTCGCCTTGTCTCTTGGGGCGAAAGCCGAAAGCACTATACCACTTTCACTTATCAAATGTGCCGTGGCTTGAAATCCATCGGCTCTACCGTGAAGGAATGGAGAACTGATGAACTCGGTGTCTATCGGGAGGTGGAGGTGTTCCGTCCTGCCTTCCCGATGCTGTCTTCCTATGTGGCTCGTCATTCCTGGGCGACCATCGCTGCCTCGCTCGATGTTCCTAAGGATGTTATAGCCCATGCCCTTGGTCATGGCGGTTCTTCCGTCACCGACATCTATATCGACTTCGACCTGCGGAAGGTGGACGAGGCAAATCGTCGGGTGCTGGATTGGGTGTTCTATGGCAAAAAGTAAGGGAGAACCCTGTGGTGGATTCTCCCTCTGCTATTCTTCTGTCCTTGGTTTTCGTCGGTGCTTGGCTTCCTCTTCTGCTTGGCGTTGCCGCTTTTCCTCCCATGCCTCTCGCATCTCTGTGAGGATTTCTCCCTCTGTCTTGCCTGTGACCTTGGAGGCTGCTCGTATGTTGAACCGCTCCAGATCCTGCCGAATCAGTCCGTTAATGTATCTGTTCTTGTTGGTTTTGGTATTCAGCCAATCTTCCAGTTCGCTGTCGATGGCTACCCCGATGCGCTTTTGGGTGCGTCCGTTGCCTCTTTTACTGTACTTGTATTTCCCCGTAGGTTCTGTCATTTGTTGTCCTTGGTTGATGCCAGCTGGTTGAGCTGGCGTGTCCTTCTTATCCGTATGTTTCCTCTCCAAACATCACCACCTGCAGGGCGTTGTTTGCATCGTAGTAATCCTCGACCTCTGCTATCAAGTGTGCGAGGCTTCTCTTTGCTTCCTTCTGCATGGTGTCGATTCCCTTCTGCCATTCCTTCAGTGTGATGGTGGTGATGTGCGGTCTTCCTTCTTCGTCATCGTCTTCCTCGTATCCGTCGTGGAAGTTTAGCGCACCTCCGTGCAGGAGAATGTACGCCTGTCTCTCGTTGCAGCAGGTGTGGAGGCGGTGTGTCTCCTCCAGCACCTCGGCTGGTGTCTGCTCTTGGTTAATCTCTATGTAGAGCCATTCGCTGCCGTATGTGCCTACCTCGATGATCCTTGCGATTGCCTCTTGGCTTGTCTTCATTTCCTCGATTGTCATTGCTTTGCCCTCACTTGTTTAAATGGTAATCATTGCGATTTCCTCTACCTCAATAAAGCGTGTCCCGTTGTCATCCTCTATGATTAGAATGTTGCTTGAATAGATACTGTCAGGTTGTTTCATCATCCTGTTGTCTCCATCTGTAGGGTTGAACTCTATCTCATTTCCGCTCTTAAGAGTGATGGTTGCTTGCTGAACATTGTTTTTTTTTATCTGGCTGATAATGTTTTCTACTAATTCTTTTTTCATTGTCTTGTATTTTTTTATCTTGTTGCTTGCGGTGCAAATTATATCCTCGGCTGCTGCTCTGTTATCAGTGTTTTAGCTCAGTTGTTGCTTGACTGAAAGCAGGGCGTTTGGCGATGAATTGGAGAATGGTCTTTTTGTCTTTGTAGCAGGCTGGGATGTGGCTTGCGTCGCACCCCTTCCAATTGCCCCAGGCGAGGCGGTAAGCCTTCACGTTCCATCCTCTGTAAACGTATCGGGTCTTGCCTGTGCTGGTTGTCTCTGTGTCGTATCGCCTCGTGAAGGTGAGGCGGTACGCTCCATCGTCAGTTTCAATCGTCAGCTTGTAAGCTGTGTTCTCTATCACTTTCTTAGTTGTTTCCATGTTCCTGCCTCCTTTCTGCTTTCTCGTTCCTTGGTGTAAATGTCGAGGCAGCTCCTCACGTCCTTTGCCGTCTCCTCCAGATCCAGCTCGTTGACTTGGTTCAGCAAACTCTCTGTTGTCTCGATTCTCCATTGGAGGCATCGGTTGCTGAGTCCGCTGGCTTCCTCAGCTCTCTGTTGCTCGTTGAGGACGATGTCCTTCTTCTTTGGGTCGATGTACTTCTGTACCGCTTCCTTGTCTCGGCTCTTGCAGTCTTCGCCTTGGAGGACGCATCGTCTCTCTGTTGAGCCTTGGTGTGCCGCCTTGTATGGACAGCCTAATGGGTTGTAGCACTTTGGCATCTGTTCCCATTCGTGATTGTAATTTGGTCGTACCATGTTGTCGTTCTTTGTGGCTGGGTGGTTCCCCCTGCCGTTTCCTTTATCCTATGATGTACTCGTAATTTTTGTATCTGCCGTCGTTGCGTCGGTCTCTTGCAAGCTGGAGGGCTTTCTTGTAATTGAACAATTCCTTCTTGGTGGTCTCTTTGCCTGTCTTGGTGTTTAAGAATGTGAAATCCACCTTTTCGTCCTGCTTTGTACCGTATGTGTATTCGTATTCGTGGTGAAGGATTTCTTCGCTTACGAATGTCTTTGCTTCAATCTGTATCATCTGGTGTTGGGTTGTAGGGGAGTGGTTGGCTCCCCTGTTGCCTTCTTATTCCAAGTTGCGGAGGATGATTTTCTTGTCTTCCTCGTTCAGCTCGATGTTGTTCTTCAGCTTGTATGAGATGTAAGCCTTTTCTCCGAGGATGCTCGCAGCCTCTGCAAGCAAAGCCTTGTCGTTGTTCTTTGTTCCTCTCTTAACCATGAACTCTGCAAGGCTCTTGATTTCGTTGTTCAACGCCTCGGCTTGGCTCTGGGCTACCTCATTTGCTTTGTCCAGCTCCTTGGCTTTGTCGCTGAACTCCTTTGCTTGCTTCATGTATGAGTCTCTTTCCTATGCCACCGATTCGATGGCTTCCTTGGTGTGCTTGGTTTCCTTCTCAGCCAGGTGGCGGTTGGTTCGTTCCCAATCGTAGGCTTTTTGGATGCCTTCGTTCTTCTTCCACTCCTTCACCCATTCGTCTTTGTCGAGTGAGCTGGCGTTGTACTCTGGCTCTATGCACTTGTGGTAGCAATCTGCGCTTACCTTGAACTTTGCTCTGTCTTCAAACTCTTGTTGCATCATGATTCTTGTCTCCTATCTTTAAGTGTTGGTTTAAAATTCTCCGTTGTTCAAAATCTCGTATTCAAGTCCTGCCAAGGTCTGGGCGATGGTTTCCTTCAGCTCGTAGAGGTTGTCTCCTTCCTCATCGTCGTCGGTGTCGTAGCTCTCTGCGCTCTCCCATTGGTTCGTGGCTGTCTGCTGGAGTTGGTTTGCAAGCCAGCGGTTGTCGTTGATTCTGTCGTTTGCCTCTCGTGCGTCGCACAGGCTGATTGTAAGTGTGATGATTGTATCCATTGTTCTGTCTCCTCTTGTTTGTGGGAGGCTTGCGCCTCCCTGGTTGTTGTTAATGTTTCTCTATCCAATACTCGTTTGTAACTTTTCCTGCCATCGTGAACTCGTCTGTCTTGAAGTATCCCTCTCTGATGTCGTAGGCGTAGTTGCGGTTCTTTCTGATTCTGTAGAAGAATTTCTCAGCTTCTGCCTTTCGTGTTGTCTCGAAGAGGGTTTCTTCTTCTTCCTTCTCGCTGTCGTTCCAAGTTGTTTGTCTCTTGATGTAGTATTTTGCTCTTGCCATAATTTTTTGTACTTTGTGACCCTTGGTTAAGGGGTCGTTTCCTTTTCTTTATCTGATGCAAAGGTAATCAACTTTTCGCAAAGTTGTATAACTTTATAGTTATTATAAGTTACAGAAAATCAACCACTTAGCTAAAGAAAGTTATCAAAAAAAGACCCCTCCACCGTGCTTGGTGAAGAGGTCTATTCTCATGCTTGTTGTGTCTTGGTTCGCTTTCGCTTCTTCCACCTCCAAATGATGGCGATGGTTGCCGTTGTACCTATTATTATACCAGTTGTCAGCCATTCGCTCCAGCTGGCTTGCTTGGTGGTTGTCTTGACTTCCTGTGTGTCTTTCTGCTGGCTCTTGGAATCCGTAGAGGTGTTCCTCGTGTTTTTGGATTTCTCGTTCTTTGTGCTTGTCCTCGTGGTGTCCGAGACCGCTGTCTGTCCCTTGACCTTTGCCCCTGGCTTTGCTTCCAGCGTGTGCTTCAGCTTTCCGTTCGACCATGTGGCTGTCGATTTGTACAGGTCTGTCTCCAGCACCGATGTAGTGTCGGTGGTGGTTCGTTCCTTGCTGGCAGCTGGTATCTCCACCTCAATGGGTACGAGCCGCTGGCTCACCTTGGTGGTGTCGTGGGTCTCGACGATGGTTGTGTCTTTCTCTTGCTCCACCTTGGAGCTGCTCTCCTCTTTGGCTGTTGTCTCAGCCATCGCCTTTCGCTTGGTTGCGCATCCTGCTGCCAAAATGCAAACGATGCAAACCATGATCAGGGCGAGGAGGTTCGTCTTTCGTTCCTTTGTCATACCTGTTCCTCCTTGTATTCGAGTGCGTTGATTCTGTTCAGCCAGCCTTTCTTGTTGACTATCTGGCTTTGGTCTGCCTTGATGAGCTTGTTGATGTACGACTTGCGTGCGTTCTTCAAAGCCTCGAAGAGCTGGCGTTGGTTCGGGTAGCCGTTGACCGCTGCGAGGGTCTGCTTGCCGACGATGCCGTCTGCCTTCACCCCGAGAAGTTGCTGTGGCTTGATAATTCCCCATTTACCGCTCGCCCAGAGCCAGTCCACCAAAATCTCGGCTACGCTCTGGTTCTTGATTTCGTCAGCCTTCCATTTGTCCCAAAAGTTGCGTTTGAGCACCTTCTTGAAGTCTTCCTCGCTGATGAGCTGCACGTCCTTCTCGTCTATCTTTCCGTCTCCGTTCTTGTCGTACCCTACGGTGCGCCATGTGGCGATGGTGATTCCGTACTTCGTGGCTCCACCTCTGTCGCTCTTCTTGTTTGTGTACTTGGAGCCTCCTTCCCATCTGATAACGAAAGGCTCGAACTTCTTAACTTCTGCCATTGGTTATTCCTCCGTGTTGTTTGTTGGTTTGTTACTTGGAGAGGATGCCTCGTTTCTCTCCCCGAATGCTTTCGTGATTCCTGCTGTGGCGAAAAGCGAGCCTATCGCCCCGATGACTGCTGCAATCCCCATGAGGTCTGTGTGGATAGTGTTCGTGGTTATCACCTCGTAAAGCAGGACAAATCCCAAGACCAGCAGCAGGGCGCACCCGATTATGGTGACGCTAACCAAAAAAATGCCTTGCTTGATGCTCCGCTGTTGGTCTGGATTAACTTTGTTAGGTATGTGGTAAGTCTCATACGTCTTTTTCGTCTGTTCTGTCTTTGTAGTTCTCCTCTTCCTGTTCCCTCTTGCGTGGTGGGCTTCTTCGCTCGCATCCGTTTCGGATGCATCTGTTCCAGCTTACCTCCTGGAGTTGCAGACGGAGCTCCATGTTTTCGTCCTTCAGCTTATCCTCGCTTGCTCGGTGCTGGTTTAGGGCATCGTAGAGGCTGTCTATCTTCTCGTCCTTGGCTTTCAGCTCGCTGTCCTTTCGCTCGCAGAGGTCTTTCCATCCGCTTGCGTATTGAGCCGTTGCCTTGGCTTCCTCCTGCGATGCCTTCGCAGCCTCGGTTCGCTTCTTGCTGTCGTAGAACATGAAGCAGCCCAGGATGGTAACGAGGGCGGTGGCTATCGCCTGTAGAATCTCTGCGCTCATGGCTGTTCCTCCATCTGCTCCATTGCCTTTGTAATGGCAGATTGGATGCCGTCCATCACCGCTGGGGTGCAAAGCTCGGAGCATCTGCTGATGAGCTCTGCTTCCTTGTCGCTGTACTCTTCCTCTCCCTTGGAGTTGTAAATCTTCAAGGCGAGGGCGTGGCAGGCGATGCCCTGTCCCTGGGTGTAGATTGCGTCTGCAAATCCTTCCTTGATGTCGATGACCGCTGCCTTGGTCTTGGCGAGGTTCGTGAAAACCTCGATTTTTTCGAAGTTGATTTTCATATTTATATTCTCCTTTTAATTGTGTGTGATGGTGTTCTTGTATTCGGATGTCTTTATGGCATAAGCCAGATAACTTCCATTCTTATAAACCAGGACGATTCTATTCAATCCTTCAGTAAAATAATAGTTGTACACTATTCCATCCTGATAATAATTGTTTTTTTTCTCTTGAGTCCAATTCGCTGATGGGTAGTCTTTTGTGTCCATTCCATTAACTTTGCTGTTTCTGCCGTATATAAATGAACCATTCCAATTTCCGCTTGTGGCTGTTCTCGTTATTAAAATGTCTATTGTAATTGCAAATTCTGTCCCTTTGGAAATTCCAAGAAATAAGCAAATCCACGAAAGTGTCGGCAATCCTATGGACGCATCTTTTTTGGAAACCTTCACATGAAATGAAAGTGCATTTGTAGGCTCTAAAATGAAGCAGGTATTTTCTTTGTTCGCTTCTTTCGTTTCCATTGCGTAACCTGCAATAGCTCCATTTAAAATGCCATTTCCTCTGCCTGTGAATGCAAAGTTGAACGTTCCGTTCATTGCGGACAAAATCATAGCGATGTTCTTGTCGAGCCCCCATTGGTTTGTCTTGTCTTCGTTCTCGAATCTTGCCACGGCTCTGAGTCCTGTCGAAGCAGGTAAAACGTTTCCACCGATTCCTGCAAAACAATTTTTATTATCGTTTCGGAAAATAATAGTAGCATCGTTCGTCCATGGCGTGTTAGTGAGTGAGGTTCCACTTATGTTGAATCCTGCTATCTTTCCATTCGTTGCGTTTATCGTACCCGTGATGCTGGCTTCGCTGGCTACCAGCTGTCCTCCGTACTTTACTTTGAACTTTGCGTCTGCTGCAGTAATCGCTCCAATCCACAAAGGGTAGCCGTTCGTCTCATCCTCGACACCTCCGAAGCAGCCTTGCACCTTGTCTTGGCTATTCGTGATTAGAATGCGGTTTGTCTGCGCAAATCGCAGGACTGCGTTCTTCGCCACGATGAGAGGTGTGTAAATCGGCCGCATCTGGTTCAGCTTGAGCCATTCGGTGCTGTCGCCTCCGTTCGGTGCGTTGGCTGTGGTGGAGGTGTGGGTAACCCTGCACTGGTACATAGTGAAGCTGCCTGTGGTATTGTCGGTAACCGTCACGATATCGAGGTATCGGATTCCTCCCGACAGGCTTTCGTCGTTGTGGTATTCCGTTTCTGCGCTCCACTCGCTGGTGCGCTCAATAAGCCCTGGATTCCCTCGCAGGTCGTTGATGCCGTCCACAAATCCTGTGGCGAACATTCCGCTCTCCAGCTTCGGCATGCAAATCCAAACTTGGCGGTATGCCTCCTCGTTCGGTGTTGGCTGGAATCGGAACAGAACGTTCTGTCCGTCGCTGCTTGGTATGCTCGCCTTTGTTTTGAAGGTTACCGTGTGCCTCTTCCATTGGCTTGTCAATGCCCAGGTAACTCCGAGGTCAGTTGGCGTGCTCCCTTGCTCTGCTCCGTCCACAATCATCTTGGTGTTCGTGTCCACCGCTGTCGGGTAGATATAAGTGGTAAGGTCTAAGCTGTCCGTAATGTCGTAGGTGTAAACCGTCACCGAGCCTGTCCTTGGCTCCGTGTTGTCGTACATGTAGCTCATGAGCTTGTATGCTCCTGTCGTCTTTGGCGTGAACGTCATGTATGCGGTTGTCTGGCTGGTGCTCTTGATAGCTACGCTGGTACTCTCTGTCCATGTGCTGTTGAAGACGAATGTGCGCAGCTCCTTGCCGTTGGCGAGTGCCGTGGAGTCAATCTTTCCACAGACCGCTATCCTGTACGTTCTTCCTGCCACGAGGTATAAATCCTTGGCGGCAAATCCGTAATTGCTGCTTGTCTCGTTCACCCAGATCCTCTGCTGGTTACCTTTCGCCCAAAAACTGAGGGTGTACCATTGTCCCCCAGCCAGTTTGTTGATGCTCTTGCTTGGGTTGTGGATGACCTGTTTCAGCACTTCCTTGTAATAGATGGTAGCTCCTGTCGCCTTGCAGGTGTCGTAGTAGGAGTTGTGGCTGTCCTTCTGGTTGGCGGTGTCTATCTTTCCCTTGTCGCTCGGTGCGGTCTTTCCGATCAGCTCGCTGTATCGGCTTATGTCGTTCCATGCCGTCATGTTGTACGCATCAGTAAATGCTGCGTTGTCGATGATGTTGGCGTTGTCTCCGCTGTGGTATGTGGTGATAAGCTCTGGCGTGGAGTAGGTCGTTGCGCTCTTGGTGTAGGTGGTCTTCACGCATTTCCAAACGTAAGGCTTTTGCTCGCTTGCTGTCGGGAAGGTTGTGCTCCATCCGCTTACGGAAGAATAGGAGGCGACATTCGGTTTGTCTGTTGCGATGAAGTATGTCGTCTGTGAACTGATGCCGTTCCCGTCTGCACCTGGTGTCCCTGGTTCCCCTGGGTCTCCGTCCTTGCCAAAGTAGCTAACGCACAAAGGCGTACTGTAGGTATAGGTTCCGTTCTTCCATTCCATCCTGTTGCGTGTCCACAGCCATAGCTCCTTGGTTGGCGTGTAGGTGGTTCCCCATCCGCTCGTTGGCGCAGTGGTTGGGCTGCTGCCCACGGCATATTGCTCGGTGATGGTTATGAAGTCCTTGCTCGCACCGAGGCATTGCTTGCCTGTGTACTTGCTCGTTCCGTCCGTGAGGACAATCTTGGTGCCGCTCCATACGTAGGTGTCTTCCTTCAGATAAAGCTGGGAGAAAAGGGTGTACCATCCGTCGCTGTCCGATGGTGGTGTCGTGTTGCTGGTGCTTAATGCAAATACTACGTCGGCTGACTTGATGCCGATGCCGTCCTTTCCTGGTTTTCCGTCCTGCCCATCTGAAGGAGCCCACCTGCAGGTGAACGCTGCCTTGAATTTTCGTTTCTTCTGCATGGTGGGTTCTCCATTTAGTTGAACAATGTGTCTATGATTGACTTGGCGCAGTTGGCGCAAATCAGGCGATACTCGGAGAAGTCCTTGTATGTGGCGATGTCGTTTTGCTCATCCTTTGTCAACTCCTCTCCGTTCACCTTCTTCATCAATGCGTCGATGGTATTGAATGCCAGGGCGTGCTCTTCCTTCTGTGGGTATGCAGCCTCCACGAGCTGGCTCTTCAAGTGTGCGTAGTCTATGATGCCGTCGGTTTGAACTGCAAATCCGCTGAATCCCTCGATGGTCTCCTGCTCGTCTGCTTCCTTTGTTGCTTTGGTCTTTGTGCTACTGGTGATCTCGCTTGTGGCTGTCTGCACCTGCGTGTCTGGCTGGAAGTCCATGTATGCCATCTTTGTCTTTCTGTCGTAGATGTCTGGCTTCTCTGTCATGAACACTCGTCTGATGTTTCCGTACTTCTCTTTCATTGCTCTGTCTCCTTTTTGTTGTTAAACTTGGCGAGGTCTACCACCTCGTTGGTATCTGTGTAAATCAGTTTTCCGTCGTCGGTCTTTGCGACCTGTCGGTGGTTTATCGTGAGAATCTTGACTTGGCTGAACTCGAAGTGCGATCCTCCCTTGTCTATCACAACGCTCTTGAAGCTGGTGACGTGCGCTGTCTCGAATGCGTCGATGAGCTGCTTCATGCTCGGGCTGTTGACGATGAGTTTGTTCTTGCTTCCAAAGAAGATGATTTCAACTGCGTATCGTCCTGCTCCGTAGCTCGTTTCCACGTTCTTCACCCAATCGATGACCTCTATCTCCTTGTTGAGGATTACTGCGGTCGTTATCTTTGGCGAGTCGATGATTCGCTTTCCGTTCTTGTCTTTCTTGTCTGGCATCTTGATGCCCAAGTCTGATAAATCTATTCCTGTCTCCATCTTGAATAATTTTTTGCAGTGTCTGTTTCCCCATTTTATCATGCCCCATGCGGCTGCGTCTATCTCTCGGAGTCTTCGCTTGTTGGTGACCTTCGCCCTTCTCTTGAGCCATCTTACCTTGTCGCTCTTTCTCCAAAACATTTCGCCTCCCTCGTAGTAAACGAAACCGAGGAAGTCCAAGCCCTCGCTTATCGGTCGTATCTTTGGCTCGTGCGCCTCGAATCCGAGCTCCTTAAGGAATGCAACGGCTCTCTTCATCTTTCGCTTGACCTCTCCCTTCGTCTTTCCGAATATGACGAAATCGTCAAGGTATCGGATGTAAAGGTGCGCCTTCGCCTCTTCCTTCATGAATCTGTCGAATGTCATGAGGGCGATGTTTCCGCTGTCTTGGCTCGGTCTTATTCCGAGCGGTATTCCCTTTTCGTCAGGTGCGAATCTCTCGAACGGCTCCATGTAGGCATCTATGAATTCTTTGTCCTTGAAAAGGTGTTCCAGGTTCTTGCGCAGCATGGCGTGCATAATGTTTGCGTAATAATGGCAAATGTCGCCTTGTGCGTACCATAGGCATTCTCCTGCGTTTTCCCTTAGCCATCTCTTGACTTGAAGCGCACCTGCTATCTGTCCGTAGCCGATTCTTGACGCATAAGTGTGTGAAATCAATGTGCGCTCTATCCTGTCGTGGCTTACCAAGACAAGGCTTTGGTGCCATTCGTGGTTCGGGTGGAAGTTGAGCTTGCTGATGTCTCGCTCCTTCTTTCCGTTCCTCAGCCTCATATGCTTGTATTCTTCCGTCTTGATCTGGCGGTTGATGATGAGGTCTTGCACTTCTACAAGGTCTTTCAACCATTGCTTCTTGTGCTTCTTGACTCCGTAGTTATTCTTGCGCCTTGTCGAGACCCTGTCCGCTTCCTTCAAGGTGTCCCATTGCCAGGTGCAATCATATATGTAACCCTGTCTCTTCGGCATTTTCTTTTTATCGTTTATCAAGTCTTGCTCGTTCTTTGTTCTCGTTGGGCTTGCTTCTCTCTGTGCAGAGCTTTCAACTTCCGATCCCTGTGGTCGGATTTACTAACACCACGGGCAGGTCGCTGGGCGTTGCCTGCGCAAGTTCGATTTGTTTCGGCTAATCACTGGCTGTACTTATGCGCCAGCTGCCGAGGCTCAGAAAAGGCGGACATTTTCCCATGACGCAGTACTGATGTCCTTATCGTTGTCGTTTTTCGTTTCCGAAAACGTAGAAGTAATTCGAGCCGAGATGTTCGCATTCGCATTCGACCAGGCGTTGTTCGAGTTCGCATAAGCGAGACCGCAATCCGCACCGTTGTTCGAGTTGCCGCCACCAATCCACAGCTGTCCTTTTCCTTTGCCTACCTCGCCACGAGCTGAGCGAGGGGTTTTCTTAGTTTTTGGCTAAGGGGTTCGGGTGGGGGATTCCCCCACGCCCCCTTTTGGTTACCTTTTCTTGTTTGTTTTTCTTGCTCAATTTTTATGCGCTCGCAAGGAGTCTCTTCAACTCAGCGGATGTGACTTCCTGAATGTCCCCATGGAAATCAAGCCGAGCCGAGATGCTCGCATTCGCAGACGACCAGGCGTTGCTCGAGGTCGCAGAAGCGAGACCGCAAACGGCACCGTTGCTCGAGTTGCCGCCACCACGCCACAGCTGTCCACTTGCGCTGTACCAGTAGTGGTCTCCGTATGTGATGCCTGTGTGCTGCTTCGTCGGCACATAGCTCATTTGTTGCGCTCCCTTGGTGGTGATAAGTGTGATGTCCGCATCGCTGTTTCCTTCCGCTGCAAGTCTGGTCAGTTTGTTGTGCTTGACCGCTGCGAAGCTGTCCACTGTCGGTTTGCCTGTTGGCAAGAAGTTTTCGTCCCATTGATAAACGTCGTTTCCGACCGAGCAGAGGTGTCCGTCCATCTCCCAATATTGGGCGTATGGGTTCTCCCAAACTCCTACGTTCACGCTGTGGCATGTGTAGTTGTCTGCGTCATTGACCTCGACCTTTCCGTCGTTGTATCCAAGCCCGAGGCATGCGCCTGTCTTGATGTTCTTCTGTCTTGTGAATCCGTCAACCAATGTGGAGCTTGCGCTCTTCTCTGTTCCGTCGAGTCCGCACCCAAAGATGACGGTTCCGTCTGATGCCCTCAAGTTCTGAATGTCTCGGTATCCGTATTTCGCCATCATGTACTGAAGGAGAAAATTTCGGAAAGGCTCGCCAGCGAGTCCATGGTTCTTGCTTCGTGCCTGGGCGTAGTTGAAGAATTGGTTGATGTTGCTCCCTCCGCTTGGCACGACGAATGGGATGCTTCTCATCTGTCCGCTCTGAATCACGCATTTGAACATGCCGACTGGGATGTTCTTGGTGAACCATCCTCCTGGTAGTGGGGTGAGCGATATGTGGTGTCGGATGTGCTTCACTCCGCTGATTGTCACCTCCTGGAGGTAGTTCCAATAGCCGCCTTCGATCATTCCGAACCAGTCCGCATTTTTGTATGCGTCCACCACGGCTCCGTTCTTCACGACTTGGTCTCCGTCTGCCGTGTATCTGTGGTCTCTTGGGTTAAGTCTTGTGAAGTGTCCGTCCGCTGTCATCAAGATTGCACAAATCTTGGAGAGCCAAATCTGGAGCATGAGGCTGTTTCCTCCTGTCTCGCAATATGCTGCTCCCTTGCTTGATGCCGTGTTCTCCTCTATGTAGAAGGCGTTCTCGTCCAGGAATTGCTGCTGGTTCTCCTCCATCATTGCACGCAAGTTGTCGAGGGTGATGCGCTTTGGCGTTCCTCCTGCCACCACCATGATGTAGTCCGTTCCGTTGAGTGTGGTTGTTGCGTCAAACTCTGTGATTTTTTTGAATGCTGTCATTTCCTTTTGTCTCCTTTGTTTTTGGTTATGCTATCTCTGCCGAAACCTCGACAGCCACATCTGAATAATAATTCTTGTCTGGGTTGCTTGCGTCTGGTACGCATTTCGCCATTTCCGCTGTGAGGGTTACGCTTGCGCCTTTGCTCGTTGCAGTCTTTGCGTTGAGTGCGTTGTAAACTTCCCAGCCCCATGTTACCGAGCCTGTGTAATCTGTTCCGTTCTGCTTCAGCTTGAGAACGAACTTTGCGTTGCTCGTCTTCGATATCGCATCTGGGTTAGTTCCGTCTGGCTCAGCGTCGATTGTCCACTCGTCGGCATCGTCTGTCACTCGCTGTGCGTCCACTGCTTTCACTACCCAGTTGTCATCTTCCTTGTGCAGGAGTTTGACGCTGAATACCGAGCTGCCGTCCACGTCGTCTCGTGTCACGTTCAATGTCTTTCCGCTCTGTCCTTCGATGATGGTGAAGTCCTTGTACCACTCAATCTTCCAGCTCGCTGTAAACTCCGTGTCGCTTATCGGCTTCACTCCATAGAGGTATGTTGCCGTGAGGGTGGTGCTTGTCTGCGTTGCGTTCAGCGTGCTGCAGCTGGTTGTGATGTTGATGCTGTAGCTGTCTGCTCCTGCCTGCTGAATCAGCACGTCCTCCGTTCCTCCGATGCTGTCTCGGACATTGTTCGAGATGTAACTAATCTCGTAGCCGATGATCTGGTTGGAGATGACGGTGGTGCTGGCAGCGTTGTCGATGAGTCGAAGGTAGCAGAATCCGTCCACCTCCTTCTTCGCAAACTTTCCGTCTGTCGATAGCTGCCATCCTGTGTAGTTGCCTGTGGTGGCTGCGCTGGTGTTGAAGGTCAGTTCCGTTCCCCTGTATGTCCACTTGATGCTTGTAATAGTTACAGGGTTGCCTATTGCGCTCTTGATTCCAATCTTCAAGGCTGGCTGGTTGTAGATGTCCGTCTTCCAATCGACGGATAAAGTTCCGCTTGTCGGGTCGATGGCTTGGAAGAGCGAGCCACCGCTTTCGGCTCCGTTCTTGTCAAACTTCACGATGTTCTTGGTGACGTATATCTGGTCGCCTGTTCTGATGAAGCGCACAGTGAACGCTCCCTTGATTTTGTTGCTCATGTTTTATTCATCCCATGTGTTAAGTTCTGACTTGAATTCCTGCAGGTCTTTCAGTTCGCCTCCGAGCTGCTTGGCTGCTTGCTCTGGGTCTTCGTTCACCTTCAGTAATTCGTTTTCGTTCACTGCCATCTTTGAACCTGTGTTGTTCGTTCGATGGAATTTTGGCTTCAGCCCCTTGGCTTCCGCCTTGCTTGTCTCGACGATTGCGTATCTCATAAGCTAAAAAATTAAAACGTTGCCTGTGTCGTCTGTGAGGACGGTTCCTGTGTCTTCTGCCGTCAGCACGGCTGCTGGCTCCCTCTCCTCTATATCCATCGAAACATCGAACCAGCAAAGGTTCTTCTCGTAGCCGATGCCCAATGATTCCACGCTGCATTCCATGCTCGCTCCAGCCTGTCTTTCGATGCGCTCTGCATATTTGTATGCCTTGGTGCTTGCGTCATAGACCCTTGCCTGTGTCCACCATTGTATATCGTAGTAAAGCTCGGGGTATTGGATTGGCTGGTCTCCTGCCGCAAAGATGCCGTAGTTGTAGTACCTCTGCTGTCCTGGCACGATGTCGTTTCCTCTTGCCACGTCATGCTGGGTGAGGTAGCTCATGTCTCGTATGAGGCTGATTCCTGCGCTCGTCTCGACCTTGCCGCTTGCGTTTACAAACTGCACCTCGAATTCTTGCTGCCATGTGAATCTCATGTCAAATGCAATTTTGGGAAATGCCACCGACTTGATTTCGGGATGCTCGAGCGTTCCTGCTGCAAGTGCCGTGTTCTTCCCCCTCTCGACAAGGCGCATTGTCATTCCATTCGGCAGCTCCGTGATGGTGCTCGTTCCTTGGGTGAGGGTAATGGTTACGGTGCGCTCGTAGCTCTTGCCGTTGACGAACTTGTCTCGCTGCCCTGCATTCTCGATTCCCTCTGCCACCAAATATTCATAAAGGGCGAGCTCATCTTTCAATGGGTCGTATGCGAGCTGTTCGCAATCCACCGAGCATGCTATTTTGTTTCCTCCCTTGTCGGTGGTGGTGAGTGCCATTCCGCTGCCGTTCACCACATAGTTCGTGCCTGTTCTGAAATCGTTGAACGTTCCTTGGTAGGAAAGTGTTGCCACCTCACCTGGCACGATGTTGCGCATGATTTTCAAGCTGCCGTTGTCATCGCTGCTGTCTTTGATGATGGTGTAGTCTGTTCCCTCTTTCCAAACCTTGGCTATCGGTGTTCCGTTCACAAACCATGCATGCTGGTCGCTGGCGAGGTTGTGGTTGTTGATTCCCGACTGGTAGATTCCGTCGGGGTCAGTGACCGTCGTCTGCGGTCTGACGATTGTGGGGCTGACCGAGCGGTCTGGCTCGTATTGCCCCAGCGCAGTGTTGGCTGTCTGTGCCGTTGGCGAGTCTGCCGTGATGCAGACCAGTTCGCAGGTCGTCTTCAATGGCGAGAAGTCGAGCCTTGTGTGCTTGCGCTCCGATTTGAATGTCCTTTTCTTGTTTGCCATTCTCTTTCTCCTTCTGCGTTAATTGTTAATATTCGATAGGCTCCGTCAGTGGAGTGTCCTTTCCGTCGTCTGCCGTCACATAGAACAGGGTGCTGATTCCGCTGTGGCTTGGGTTGATGTGCAGGTCGCTGTAGCTTATCTCGAATTTCGAGCCGCAGTTGGTATGCTCTGGCTTTGCGTTCCAGACCGCATCCGATGCGGTGTCTCCTGTATCTCGCTCCACCTTGAAGCTGTATTCGTCCGTGTGGTCTTGCAGGTATCCGTCCACTATCTTTATGGTGACGGTCTCCGTCTCGTCCACCGACATGTATCCGTCGAGGCTCTGTTCTATGATCATCCTCCTGTCTTGGCTCTCGAATTGCTCGATAGTTCCGCTCATGTAAATGTTATTAAGGTATGCGGAATAACCTTTCATGTTTAATCCGAAAACGTTAAGGTTCGTCAAGTCTCCGAATTGTGCGGCTATCATGTCCTTGCTGAATTCCCAGTTGTTCACGTCCTGCAGGTATCGCTCGTATGTCAGCGTGCTGTATCGGCTCTTCTGTCTCGTGGTGTCGCTGAAGTTTCCGTAAGCAACAAAGTGCATCGCCTCGTGTGGGTGGTGCTGGGTCTTCCATGTCTTGCTTGTTGGTCGCAGTGCGTAGCGCACTCTGCTGTTGTGGGCTGTGTCTATGATTCCCGTGATTCGGAAGTATGCTGTATAGAATCCTGCAAACTTGAAGTTGCCGATGCCGTCGTCGTAGTCATCGCTCTCGTTGCTCTCTATGTCCATGCCCTCGTGCCATATTCCCTGGCAGATGTCATCGACGGAAATCTTTCCCATTTCTCCGTCCTGGAGGTGGAGGACGATTGTTCCTGTTGCCAGCTGGTTGCCGTCGCTGTCGGTGTCTGGTATCACCTCCTTGATGATGCCTCCTCCTGCTGCCCTCCATCGGTTTCCGATTTGGATTGTTACTCGGTTGCATCTGTATTCGGGGGTCTCCAAGAACTCACGGATTGTGAGGCTGTGAAGTTCCGCTCTGCCCATCTGGTCGACGTATGCTCCCTTTCCGAATTGTCCGCTGACAAAATCCCCGATGGTCATGCCCTTGTAAAGGTTGATGAGCTGCCGTGCGCTGTCCTCGTAGACCTTGCTTAGCTTCGTGTCCATTCTCTTCTCCAAGAACTGCATCTTTTTTTGCAGCTCGGTTATCAGCTTGTCGTATGCTGGTATGTTGCCCTGGGCGGTGGTTGTCTGCAGTTGGCTGTTGTAATAGACGATTTCGTCCACGGTGCTTGCCAGGGTCTCGCTGTTGCTGGTGTGTTTGCTCTCGCCAATCGTCAGCTCTCCCTGGGTCGTGTCTTCAAGGTCAAGTTCCCAGCCGATGATTCTGCTTTCCCTTGCGTTTCCTTCCGTCGGGAAGTATTCGGGTGCGACGAGCTTCACCTTGCTTCCATATGTCAGCTCGATTCCCTTCTGTCCGAAAAGGACGGGGTTCTTGGTTCCTGTGTAGGTTCCGCTGTCCACCTTCATCTTAGCCATGTCCTTCTCAGCCTCCGCCTTCAGCTCCATTTCCGCTGCCTCCACCAATTCGTCATCGATGAAGGTAATGTCCATGTTGTACATGTAGAGCGTGTCTCCGACCGCTGGCTTCATTGTCTCGTTCGGAAGTTCGAGGGTGTATGTGTCGTTCCTCGTAATCTCGAAGAGCTGATTGTCGTCCGTGTCTGCGTCTGGGTTGAAGTGTACCTCGAAGTCCATTCCGTTCAGCTTTCCACTCTCGAAGTGTATGCTCAGCGGCTTGTTCTCTTCCTGCGTCTCGTAGATGCTGTCGAAAACGAAAGGCGAGCCGTCCTGGAGCTTTGCCTTGAATCGGTATGCCGTCCAATATGTGACGTTACCTGTGTCCGTGTCGGTTGTCTTGGCTGGTATCTCCGTGACCTCCGTGATGGTGAGCAGTGCCCTTGGGTATATGTCCTCGTATGTCTTGATGATGTCCGTGATGTCGTCGGGGTCGAGGTTTGGGTCGCTGTCTATGTATGGTGTTCCTATCGGAAGCTGGAGGATGGTGTCGCTCACTCCTTGAATCGCCACCTCGCTCTGTCCGTCTATAGGCTCCGTGTAGAGCTTGTTGATGTAAGCCATCGCAAGGTGGGCGAGCGTTACCTGCTGGCTGCTGCCTGTCAGCTTCTTGGTTCTGTCTGCCAATGCGTAGCAGTCCCTGCCGTCGTTCACGCTGCTCGTTCCTTCGCTGGCTATTCCGATGAACTCGATTCCTGTCGTTGTCTTGTCTGCCAGCGTTATGGTGCTCGACTTGGTGATTGCCTTCTTTTGGAGTTGCAAGTCCTTAAAGCTGAATATCGGGTAGCTCTCTCGTTCCACAACCACCATCGTGGTCTTGCTGTTGTCGGTCTGTCCGCCTGTCTCGTCTCCGATGATGAATTGCACCCCTGTGCCGTTCTGAAAGCCGATAGCGTCCGCCATGCTGCCCACCTCGATTTCAAATGTCGGGTTGTTCCATGACGCTGTCTGTCCTTCCGCTGGGTTTGCGTATGAGCCGCTGACCACCTTGAAGCTGAATGTCTGACCTGCGTATTTGCTGTAGCTGGTTATCTTTATTCGCATCTTCTCACTGTAGAAGGTCTTCGGCTTGTTGGTGGTGAATCTCACCTTGCTGGTGTAGAGGGTGTGAAATCCGTCTATAGTGAATGGGTTCTTCAGCTTTCGTCTGTAGTTCTGGTTGAGATTCCTGCTCGAACCGAAAGCGTAGAGCCTGGTGCCATGCTCTTCGCTGTCCTCGCTCCTGCTGATTCCGTTCAGTTCCTTTCCCTGCTCCAGTGTTATGATCTGGTTTTGCTCGCATCTGCCGAAGTGGATGGTGTTCTCTTCTATCCACCATTCCGTGTCGAAGGTCTCGGCTATGCTGTCGAGGGCAGATAGGAGGGTGGTGCTGTCGTATGCTATCAGCTTTGCCTCGTTCCTCTTCTCCACGTCCTCGTGGATATAGACGATGTAATCCTTTCCTCCGTATGTATATCCAATCTTTGAGAGGTTGTCGGTGAGGATTCCTGCGTGCGCCTCCAATGTGTCGGTAAGGCTCCATTTGGCTTCCATTCCGTTCACGCTTCCTCGTCTGAAGAAGATGATGCGGTTCTTGAATTTGTACCATGGGCGGTCGAGGCGCAGTTCGTAGACGTAGCCGATGTCCTTGCTTGCCTTGGTTGGTGTCGGCAAGTCCACGACCTCGAACCGACCAAGGTCTTCTATATCTGCGTAGAATCCCTTCTTCAATGCAAGGACGGAATCGCTGGAGAAATTAATGGTGATGTACTCTTCCTCCTGCTTCTTCCATGTGTAGGTGCTTCCGCTCCCTACAGGTATGGTGTATGCCTTTGCTTGCGTCCTGTTATAAAGTTGTATCTTCATAATTGTCAGTGTCCTCTGTTCCTCTGTTCGCAGGGTTCGGCTCGTTCAGCGTGAGGCTGAATGTTGCCATTCCCTTGAAGTATGACTTGAATTGCTTGCAGCTCTTGTAGTCGCATCTGTAAACCACGCCATCTTCGAACTTTGTTCTTATGTTGATGCGTCTCTTCTTCAGCTCGGTTTTGAAGTCCTTCAGCTTTCTGAATAACTCATCCCTATTGGTGGCGTAAAGCTGGACGAAGAGGGTGATGTCCCTTTCGTCCACCTTTGGTTTAAGTTCCCTTCGCACCTGCTTTCCGTTATCGGTTGCCGACTTGTTGCTGACCGCATCCTTCAGTGGTTCTGGCTCTATGAGGGTGCATAGGGATGAATCGCTGAGACAAACTCCCCATCTGTCGAATGCGTCCATGTCGTTGATGAATAATTCTCCTTTTCTGTTCATTTCCTGCCTCCTTATAGGTTCTCGGTGTTCTTTCTTATCTTCTCTAACTTCTGGTTCATCGACGGCAGCTCGCTGGTGTATCGCTCTATTTTCTCCAAATGGGCGACCGCTTGCACCTGCACCTCCATCATGTCATCAAGGTTGTTTCTGATGATGGTTGCGCTGTTGGCGATGCTTGCGTTGTTCTCTGCCTGTTGCTGGACTGCATCTGAAACGATGGTCAGGCTGTTCTGTATGCTTGTGAGGCGACCGTTCATCTCCTCGCCTTGGTCTTGCGTCATTCCACTGAGGCTTGCGCTGGAGCTGCTTTGCTCGTAGTTGTCGTTCGGGTCGATTCCTGCTGCTGCGTAGGCGTTATCCCTCGCTTGCTCTCCCTTGCGGTAGGCTTCCTCATATTTCTTTTGGAGGTCTGTCTTCTCGCTTTCGTCGAGCTTGCCGTCCGACATTGCGTTGGAGAATTGTGTGTACCAATCCTGCATGTCCTGTGCGAGGGTGGTCTTGGTTATGTAGTTGAGAATGGCATCCTCCATGTATTCCTTGACCTTCTGGGTTGCGTCCTTCACGCCTTTGGTGGTGTCTTGCAGCAATTCCTTCAATCCGTCCTTTGCATTGTCGAATGAGAGGTTAGTGACTGCCTCGTTGTAATCGTTCTGCAAGTCGATGAGCTTCTTGAAGTACTCGATGTACTCATCCATATTGCTGGCGTTGCTCTTGTATCCGTCATTGCTGGCGTTCTTAATTTTAGACCATAGGTCGGTCGCTTCGTCTGCTACCTTCGCCATCTGCTCGCTCGTCAAGTTCCAAAAGTCGGAGGCGTTCCTTACGGTAACCCCTGTAATGTCGCTGATGCGCTGCCAATCGGTTTTACTCATGGCATCATTTATCTTTTTGTTGGACGAGTGACTGCCTCCAATGCCTAAGAAACCGTTGCTGTATGAGCGTCCTGTGGCTCGCATGATTTCCTGCTTGTTGGCTACGGCATCCTCCAGGTTCTTCTTCGCTCGCTGGTAGGTGTCGGTTGCTTCCTGTCCTGCTTTGTCTTTCATGACCTCGGTCAGCCTTGTTACGGCTGATTCCAGGTCTTGGTTGGATTGGGTCAGGTCGCTGATGGTGTCCTCGATGCTGGTGTCGGTACCGAATAGCTTGCTTCCTGTAAGGCTGCGGAAAACTCCACCGACCGCTCCGAATGCTGATTGAAAAACGTTACCTACGAACTTGAAGAGTCCCTGCTTCTGTATTGCATCAAGCAATGAAAGGATGGCACCGATGATGCCTCCTATCTTCGAGCCTGCCTCTCCGAATACGTTTGCGACGTTGCTTGCGACGTTGCCAAGTTCTGAAAGGCTCATCTCGCTGGTGCTGCCCAGCTGGGTTATTGCCTGCGATAGCTGGATGAGGTTGTTCGTCGTTGTGTCGAAGCTCTTGTCTCGGTTTACCTTGCTGGTGTCCTTGTCTTTCTTCGCATCGTCTGCCTTCTTCTGGGATGCCTCGACCTTTTTCCTTGCCTTCTCCTTTGCTTCTTCTGGTGCGTCGCTGTCCTCGATATCATCAAGCTCGGATAGGGCTATGTTCAGCTCTTGCAGGGCGGTGGCGTATCGCTCGCTGGCTTTCTCGTATGCCTTGCAGTTCTCTGCCAGGTTGCCGAATATTCCGCTGCCCTTGATGATGGCATCGTTGAGCTGGTCTATTGCGGTGGCGACCACCTTCTTGTTTTCGGGTGTCGCTTGCTGGTATTCCTTGCTGTTCTTGTAGGTCATCAGCTTGTTTCGTGTGGCTTTCAACTCTTCGGTTGTCTGCCTGTCGAGGTTGTTGAAGACCGCATCCCAATCAATGGATTTTTTCAGTTCCTCAAGATAAACCGTCTGTATGTTCTCTTCGAGGGCTTCGACTGCTTGCTCTCGCTTGTGCTCGTATTTCTTGGCGAGGTCTGTTTCTCCCAGCTTGGCAGCTTCGTCTCTTAGCTTGGTGAGTTGGGCGATGTCATCGGTAATTGCCTTTCGGGTCTTTTCTGCCTTCTCGTTCTCATCGTCGTACTTCTCCAGCAAAGCCTTGATTAGGTCGCTTCTCTGCTGAGTGGTGTTTGTATCGAGCGATGTGCGCTTGGCGGTGATTCCTGCCTTTTCCTCATCGGTGAGCTTGACCTTATTCTGCTGCCCTGTGGCGTAGAATCCCTGGTTCTTATGCTTTGGATCTGCGTCCCATAGGTTCTTCTCATGGTCTATCTTTGCCTGGAGGAGCGATTGTTCCTCCTTGTCGATGGCATCCTTCTCCTTCTTGTAGTTGATGTCGAGCTGGGCGAGCTTCTTAGCCTCTCCCTCCTGCATGGCATCCACGATGGCTTGCGCCTGTAGGAGCTGGTTGGCTTTCTGCTGCTGTTCCTGCTGCTGGCTGTATCTGTAGGTTTCCTCTGCCGTCTTCTCGTTAGCCTTGGCTTGCTCCTCGGCTGTTTTCTCGGCTTGTGTCTGCTGCTTATGCGCTGCCGTGGTTCTCGATTGGTGCGTGGAGACGGTTCTGCTGGCGATGTGGTCTTGCGCTTCCTTAACGAGTGAGACCTGCTTGTTCCACTCCTTGCTTCCCTTCTGGCTGTCTGTCATCTGGTCCAGCTTGGCTTGAGCCTCCTTCTGCTGCTTCTCCCAATCTGATTTATTGTATGTGGTCTTCGACCTGGTTCTTGCTGCTGCGATTCCCTGTGCCTTTGTAAGCATGGACAGGATATCGTTCTGGCTGTATGCGTAGTTGCCGAGACCCTTCAAGTTGAAGCGGACGTTCTTGCCTGTCCTCTTGCCTTTGGTGAGCGTGTTAATGACCTGCTGCAGCTGGTGCTTCGTCATGTCCTTGAATGTCTCAGCGAATTTGTCCGCATTCTGCGTTGTCAGCTCCCTGGCTACGTTCTTGTTGGCTCCGACCGAAGAATCTTGTGCATATTTAATTCGTTCCTCGATGGTTCCTTTGTGTGGGCTATACCATTTGATCCCTCGTCTGTTTTCGTACCATTTATTCGCCCAGTCCACCTCGGCTTGCTGCGAGCCTGTTAAGAACTGCCTGTATTGGCTGGCTCCCATTCCTGCACTGATAGCCTTGTTTCTTGCCTGCTGTTGCAGCTTGAAGGCTCGTGTGGCTCTGTCTGAGTCGTTCTTTTCTGTTTGGAGGCTCCGTACTCTGTTAAGTCCATCCTGTGCTGCAATCTCTCTCTTTAGTTTTAATATGTCACGGAGGTGTCCTTCTTCGTCTATGTATTTTTTAATGATGTCTGGATATCGCTGAATAAGCAGATTCATTGCCTTTTTGCGTCCGTGGGTTGCATCCTCGTCCTGCTGAGCTCTCTCGATGGCTCGGTCGGTCTCTTCGTTGTATTCCTGCTGCTTTTGTCTTGCGGTATCCATGGTTGCATTGAGGTCTGCTTGCGCCTTCTCCTCTGCCGTGGTGCTGTCGTGACAAGCTACAAGAACTCCGACCAAAACACCGAGAGCGGTGGCTGCTGCTACGTATGGGTTGGCGAGCATCGTTGCGTTGAGGGCGGCTTGTACCTTCTCTACGACGGCAATTCGCACCTTGGCGATGGTTAGCGTCTCGATGTGGAGCTTCTCGGCTGCAATGGCTGTAACCACCGCTGCCTTGTAGATTCCGTATGTGGTAATCAATCCCATGATAATCTGTCCTACCTGCTGGTAGTTGGCGATTATCTTCTGTGCCATGTCGATGCTGCCTACGATGAGTCCTTCCTGGGCTTCGCCTATGTCGTTGAGCATATACTGCCAGGCTCCTTCAAGGTTGGAGATTGCTCCTTTCAAGGTCTTGCTCTGAGCTTCAAGCATGCCATTGAACTGACCTCCCTCGCTGGCTGCAGCGTGGAACGCATCCTGTACCATCTTGGTGGTGATTGCGCCTTTCTCCATCTCTTCCTTCAACTGTCCGATGCTCTTGCCTGTCTGCTCGCTAATCACCTGCAATGGGTTGAATCCAGCATTAATCATCTGCAATAAGTCCTGTCCCATGAGCTTGCCTGTTGCGCTCATCTGGGAGAAGGCAAGGGTGAGGCTCTTGAACTTTTCGCTGTCGCCCATGGAAATGTCGCCAATGGCTTTCAAGTGCTCCATTACGTCCTGGGCAGGAATGTTGAAGGCAAGCATAGTCTGCGCTCCTGATGCGAGGTCTTGCATAATCATTGGGGTGCGCAGCTCGTATTCCTTTATCTGCTCGAAAAGTTCGCCACCGATCTGTTCTCCTGCCAGGGTCTTGAAGGAGGTCTGCAGGCTTTCCATCTCGCTTCTTATGCTGATGACCTTGCTCTCGAATTGGGTTAGCTGCTGGATGGAAAAGTACGCACCGATTCCTGCAGCAATCTTTTTGAGGCTTGCGTCCATCTTCTCGGTCTCGCTCTTGGTAGCGTTGCCGAGGTCGTGGATTTTATCTTCCGCTGCCTTCGTCTCTTGCTGAAGGGCTTCTGTGCTGACCCCATTGAATGCTGAGTCTATCTTCTGTCCAGCTTGTGTGGCTCGCCTTCCGATGTTGTCGAACTGCTGCACCACCTTATCAGCGTCCGATTGGAGCTGTGAATCGTCTATGCCTATCGAGAATCCTTCTCTTCCGTTGTCGAAATCTGCCATTTTAATACTCCTTTACGAAGACTTCCTCTTCGTCTTCGTCATCTGTGAAATTTTCGGGATTGTTTGCGTCGAGTTTCGCATCCCATTTTGGTGGTTGCTCATCATCAAACTGCGGCGTGGCTGCTGAATAGAGGGTAAGATTTGCGTAGCTGTAATCGTATAGCACCTGCTCGGTCGTTACTCCGAGGTTCTTCGCCCATCCTATGATGATTGCCCAGGGGCTGTCTGTTCCACTTCCTTGGTCTTTTTGAGAATGTTTATTGCGGACAGGGAAGTGGTAAGACCGAAAAAATCGCCCACCTGCATCTCCATCAGCCTCTTGGTGATTGTCTCGTTGAGCGTCGCTGGTGTCAGTTCCTCAAGGATATGGCGTGTGACAAAGTCCAGCTCGCTCTCAGTCTCTTGCTTTGTTATGAATCTGAACTTGCGCCAGCTCCACTTGTGGCTCTCGCTCTTCACCACCTTGCGGCTCTCGTTGATGCGCTTTGCTCCAAGCACGAGGATGGCTGCAATCCGCCCGACCGCTTCGCAGTCCTTTGCCGTGAGAAGGGCTTCGTTCAGAATGCTCTTTGGGTTCGGGTTGATTCGTGGCATCCTGTGTACCTCTGCGCTAACCATCATGATGGTCGCTGGTGTTGGGGCTGGTATCTCGAAGGTGCGTCCCTCTATCTCCAGCGATGTGGTCTTGTGTTGGAGGATGGTGTCAGCCACCTGCTGTTCCAATGTCTTTTGTTCTTCCATGTAGTCTCTTTAAAGTGAAAGAGCAGGAGGGTGGCTTCGTTTGCTTCCTCCTGCTCTTGGTGTTTGGAATATGGGATTATTTCAAAGCCTCTTTTGTTGTGAAACGTGAGTACCAGTAGTTGTTGTCGACCGCTGGGGTCTTGATGGTGTGTCCGTCTGCATCCTTGACCGCTGGGGTCTCTGGTACGCCTGTTGTCTTGAAGATTGAAGCGGTGATTTTGATTGCGTTACCATTCTGCTCGTCCATCGCTGGTGCTACCTTGATGCGGCAGAGTGGTGCCTTGATTCCCTTCGCTCCCTTGTTATGTGGGGTAATCTTCACGGATTTGTCGCCTGGCACGATGTGGGTCTTGACCTTCTGCTCGCCATCTGCATCCTTGTCTGCGATGCCCAGCTTCTCATAGAGTTCTGCTGTTGGCTCGATGACGGTCGTCTCCACCTCCAGCGTTCCCTCCGTGTCTTCCTGTGCCACGACCTCGCCACCTGTCGCCTTCATCTGGAGCTGGTCTCCGTCGTTGGAGGTGAGGGCGGTTGTCTGGTCTTTGATGACGCCAACTGAGAAGAGGTCGGTTGCGAATGCGTCGTTCTCTCCTGTGTCGCCAATCTCAAACTTGCACTTGCCCCATGCCATGATGATTTTCTTTGAATCTGTCATGTGGTTTCTCCTTAATTTTAAAATGTTGCTAATTTAAAATGAATGCCGATATTGACGAAGTGCTCGCTCTTCCCTGGCACGGCAATGGTTGCCGTCGCTTGGAACAAATCGAAAATGTAGGCGGTGTCGGCTTCATTAAGTTTCTCGACCACCTCGTCGGTTATCTTCTCCAGCTCCATTAACCTTGCCTTGTCTGGGACGAGGATCTCGCCTCCGTTGTTAATGTCGGGTACGTAAATGTTGAGACGTGCCCTTCCTTCCTGGATCTGACCTGCCGTTGCGTTGGAGACCGTGAGTACTGCGTCCTCGGTGTTCGCTTCGAGTGGGCGCACCTCGCTGGGGTAGAACGTTCCCTTTATCGTGTTCCCCATCAGCTCTTCCAAAGCTGCGTACATCTCCATTTCGATTGTTGTCGTTCCTTTGCTTGCCATTGTCACTTCGTTTTGAATAATCGGTTAAGCATTGCCTTGATTTTGCGTTCTGCCATCTGCTCGCTCGTATCGAGAACGTCGAGGCTCATGGCTTCGACGTATTGGGCGTATGGCATTCCTGCTACCATCAGAAAAACAATGCCTTGTGTTGTCTGCTTTGCCGCAAGTTCATGAAGAAAAGCGACGCCTTGTGAACTTCCCGTTTTTCCGTCCTTTTCGCCTCCCTTTCCTTCACTTGTCTGTTTCCATTCTCCCTCGTGTACAATTTCGCCATCCACGAGGACGCAGTAGCCGATAGAGCTGCAAAGGTTGCCTGTCTGGTTCAAGTACTTATGTCCGCTTCTTGCCTGTTTCAAGCATTCCTCTCCAATGTAGAGGAGTTGCGTTATTAAGCCTTTCTTCCTGTTCTCTATCATGGCGTTCATCCTTGCTCGGATGTCTGCTTGCGTGAAGTTTGGTTTTATTGGCATGGTGAAATCTTTTAGACGGTGATCTGCAATGCTTCTACTGCTTCGAGGTAGGTGATGTCCTGCACTTCAAACTCTCCGAGATCCACGCCTCGGTTGTCGGTTAGCTTCACTCTTTTTGCGGTGAAGTCCTGCGGTTCGATTAATACCTTGGCTGCAAATTGTCTGAACTTGCCGTCCTGGTATGTGCCTTGGTGGTCGCTTTTGTTTTTCACGATGTTGCAGGGGATTGGATAGCCCTGCTTGTTTTCCACCTTCTGGGGGATGCCGTGCAGCAATCCCCCTCCAGTGGTATCGATTGTGAAAAGAAAGCCGTTATGAATAATCATCAGAAATCCTCCCCGATGTAGCCGCATTGGACGTCCGTTCCTGCCTCTTCTTCCTCCATCTCTATGAGGAGCGTGTTGGATTTCTTGGCAAAGCGTGAGCGTTCGTCCTCGCTGAACGTGTAGCTGATTCCTCCCTGGGTGATGTTCGGTGCTTCCGCAAGAAAGGCGTAGGTGAGTGCCTTCGCCTTCTTGAATCCGTTGCTTGCTCTTATCTCCTTGGTGATGTCTGCCTCTGCGTCCAGACCAGCCTCGTCTATGATGTTCTCAATCGTCGCTGCTGGTATTGGGTAGCTGCTCATTGCTTTTATGGCGTTACTTATCTTCATGCTGCTTGGCTGTTAAACGTTGTTATGCGCTGGCTTCTCCATCCGACCATGTCTGGTTTGCTGTGTTGAGGAAGACGAGCGACTTACGGTTGATGAGTGCTGGCTGAACGTATGCCTCTGCAAGGGTTGTCTCGCTCTGAGGGTTGACCTCGCTGTATCGGGTCACCTTGTAGAAGCCTCCGTAAACCTGCAGGGCTGCGGTGTTCTTGACCATAGGCACGTTCTTGTAATAAGTCCAGCCGAGCTGGATGGTTGGCGAGAGGGTCACCACGTTCACGTTCCATGGTTTGATGGTGTCCTTGCTGCCGTCCTTGTGCTCGATGGTTACATAGGTGTCGAGGATGATAACCTGCGGATAGCCTCGTGTCGGGCTTGCGTTGTAGGCGTTGATTTTCTCCAGCGTAATCATGTCGGCTGTAATCATCGAGAGGTCGTTCACCTGTGGGTAGAGACGCTTGGCGGTCTTCTTCTGTGCCACCAGCTCCTGGAACTTCGCCTTCTCCATGAACGCAAAACGAGGCTTTGTCAGTCCCTGCTTGGCTATCATGTCCTGTGCGTTCGCCAGATCGAGGAGTCCGTCTGCGTTCTCCTCGTCGCTCCACTCGTATCCCTTCTTGGTTACGGAGCCAGCCTTGGTTTTCTTCTCGGAGATTTTCACTCCTATGAAGTTTGCTTTTGGCACGTTGAAGTTGATGGTGTCCTGTGTCGCCATCTCGCCCTCAATCTTTGCAGGGAAGGTCTGTACACCGCTTGATGCGATTCTCATGCAGTCGAGCTCCACCTTGTAGTCCATTGCCTTGCGGACAAAGTTCACGTCGTCGTAAACTAAATTTACGAGCTCCTGTTTTTCCTGCTGGTTCTCTGTCGCTGAGTTTGCGAGGGTCTGTGCATCGAGGTATTCGTTAATCTCGATTTCGTCCTTGTCACGGCTCACTGCGTACTTGCTCAGCTTGCCGCTCCAGGTGCCGACCTTCTGGCGTGTCTTCTTTGGAGCCTTGGTGTTGAATGCGACTCGGTCTGCTGCCACAGGAATCCCCTCGTCTCCCTCCAAGCCCTTGATGTCGAACTTTCGGGTGTACTTCAACGGAAAAAGGGTAGCCCATGCGAGACCTGTTCCTGGCTGGAACTTGTTGACGGTCGCCTGCATTCCAGGGATGTCAATGTCGAATAATGGTGCATCCATTGTTGCTTTTCTCCTTTGTTAAATGTTAATCAAGCGTGATGCCTTTCATTAAGTCCACCACCTCCTGTGCGACGGGTGCGGTCTCTTTGCGAAGGCTTGCGCTTCTGATAAGTCTTACTTCGAAGTCTCCCTCTCCAGCCTTGACGAAAGTGCCGAGAATGTACTTCGGTGTGTGAATCGGTGCAGCCGACGCTGTGTTTCCGTCCGCTGCTGCGGCTGCTTGGTAGAGGACGGTGTCCTTGGCGATTGCCACGCCAAGGGTGACGGTCACGACGTCATAGTCTTGGCTTGTCTCGGTGTCCACATTCGTGCATGCGACACCCAGCTTTCCGTGGGCTATCACGTCTCCTTTCTGTACACCGCTACCCTTGGCAATCTTGATAGTGGTGTCGTTTGTTTTGACCTCTGTAATGAGGCGGTATCCCTTGATAGGGATGAAGCGTCCGTCCGTGTCCTCGCTCATGGCGAGACCTTTCTGCAGGTCGAACGCTGGGTTCTTGGCGAGTCCGCCACCTGGCTTCTCCGTGAGGATTGTTTCGAAGATGACAGGGTCGGCTGGAGCTGCGTCTTGGTGCTTGAACATTCTGTTCATGGTTTTTCCCTTTTAGATGGTTAAACATTGCTACTGCGCTGGTGGCGTAGCTGGTGCGGCTTGGCTTAGTCCGATGATGACGGGCGATGCTGTCTGCGTCTCCCTCACTGCCTCTGCGTTGAGGTAGGCGGTGACCGCTGGGTCTGCCTGTTCGCCTGGCTTGCGCTTTCCTCCCAATGGTGGGGTACCAGCCGCTCCCGATGCCTTCTCTTCCTTGATGTCGTTCTCAACGAATGGCTTCTGTGTGTCGAGCCAGCCGTTGAAGTCTTCATCGTCCTTGAAGGCGAGGCGGTCGTAGTTGCGCATGTAGCGTTCCTTCAATTTGTCGGATGCCCCCTCGAACAAAGCCTCGAACTTCGCCTTGCGCTGGTTGCTCTGTTTCTCCTGTAGGATCCCGTTGAGCTGCTCACGCATTGTCTTGTTCTCCTGCTCCATCTTAGCGAACATCTGCTTCACCTCGTCGCTCGCCCCTCCTACTGGCGGTTCGTTCGGCTTTGGTGGTTCTGGCTTGTCGATGGTCTTACCATCCTTCAGCCTGTACTTCTTCTCATAGTTGCTGATGGCGGTGGTCTGAGCCTCGTTCGCTCTTCGGTCGCTCTCGCTCTCTATGATGGATTGAAAGGTCACCCCATCTACGACGGTTTTCACTTCTTCCTCCGTGGTTGTCGTCTCAGCCTTTTTCTTGGCTATCCGCTCCAAAATCTTAGGGTCAACCCCAGGAAACTTGGTTTTGAGCCCTGCTAAAATCTTTTCATACATAAAATTATGCGTTAGTTCTACAAATTTGTAACGCTGCAAAAATACGACTTTAATGTTAAATGTGATTATAATACAATCATTAAATAACGTTATTTAACGCAAAATCCCCAAAATATAGGATTTCCCATTTGGCGGTTTCGGTCTTTTTTCGTAAGTTTGCCGCAAAATTAGACTTATGCATGTTTCAAAGAAAATATTAGGCTTCGTTAAGGAGAACCTTGGTTCTGCTTATTCCGTTTCCTTTATTGGGGAAAGGGATGGGGCTTCATGTTTCTCTGCTTACATAGAAAACGAGAAGACAGGTTTCCCTGTCGCTCTCGTTCTTGATTCAAATGGTGAAATTACAAAAGTTGGCGGTTTTATTGCGCTTGATGTTATTTCGTCATTTAAGAAAGATTGAAACGTATTTCATGTTCAGCAATTTGTCGCTGACCTTTATTGCTCCATCTTTCAATATTGGGTCTTTTCTCATATTTGCGCAAAGGTATTTTATGTCCTTTTCCTCGAATCCGCTTCCATCGGAGTTGTCTTCCTGTGGCTCTATGTACTTAAGGCTTCCATCGCTGAATCGTTTAACGATTGTGCAATGCCCACCTCTTGGTTCCCAGCCAAGACCGACCTCGTATGTTCCTTCTTCTTTGCAAACGTCATCGAAGTATTGGAGGTATCTTTGCTGCGTCATGTGCTTCCAGCTTGGGTGCGCTCTTAGGTAGTCCTTGAAGCTGGTTATGCTTACAGGCGAGCCGTCTTTCTCCGTCCATGTCTCCAACCAATTGTCGCCCTTGCTTAGGTAATAAGACAAGTCTCCCCGTTTTTGTGTGTTCCCCTTTGCGTAAACGTTGAAGCCCCATTCTCTCAATGCGTATGCAGGTGCGCAAGTCTGGCAGTTTATGCCGTATGGCTCGTGCTTGGCTTTGTCGTATAAAGGATTCTTGCTTACTCGGATGTTCGTTCCGCTCAATATCCATTTCGATTTTGCATCGGCGATGTACTCGTTAACGTGCAGTGGGTTTGCGCTCTGTCTGTCTGCTTCCTCGTAGGTCATCGGTCTTCCCTTCTTGATTCCGAGGCTCTTTTCGATGTCTCTCATGTTGGCGATTTGCTCCTTGGTGAAGCTGCCCCATACCTGGGTGTCCCATTCGTTCTGTGTCTTCACGCCATTCTCGAACTTGGCAAACAAATTCTCCACCTCTTCCACCGATGCGTTCTTGCCGATGGCATTGCGTAGGGCTATCTGTCTCTTCACCAATGCAGGGAGTGCCTGTCCTTGGCTGTAGGTGAGTGTCTTCATCAATTGGTTGCAGCGGTCATCGTATGCATCCAGCCTTCTGTCTCTCCATGCGTCCTTGATGTCATCTATCTGTTCCTTGGTTCTTGCAGCGTGTCTCTTGGCTGCATTCTCCATGATGATGTCGTGTGCGGTCTTGGCTGGTGCTGTCTTCTTATCAGTTTTCTTGCCTTCCCATCGCAGTCCTTTGGCAGGATCTCCGTCCTTGAAGTTGTCCTTGATGAAGTAGGGCATGGAGGTGGCGTTCTCGATTCTTGCCTGGTTGTCCTTCATCCATTTGTTGAACTCCTTTGGCATTTTCTCCACCTGCCCTGTGAACTTCCAATGGCTCACGTCATCTCCGTTCATGATTGCGGTGGTGTATGCGTCCATCTCCTCCTGGCTGGCGAGGACGGAAACTGCATAACATCTGCACCATGGATGCCATCCTGTGAACTTGAAGTCCTTTGGAAAGCGTTTGCCGTCGAATAGGTCGCAGATGTCCTCTGTCGGGTGGTTGTTGCTGATATGGATCTCGATGCCGATGACGAAAGGGAGAGCCTGCCATCTGTTGTGGTCAGCTGTCCTGTAGGCGATGTTGTTCTCGGTCGCTGTCATTCGGAGGGCGTTCTTGTAGCTGGAGCGATAAACTCCCTGCCCTGGGTGGTATGCTGCAGCTGCCTTGGAGAGGCGCAATGCACCGCTCTTGTCTCGCACCCTTCTGAATAGCTTGTTTGGCTCGACAAGGTATTTTCGGATATCACGGCTCAAAGCGGCAGCACTCTTTCCTTCGCCCATGCCCATTTCCAGTGCGAGCTCCATTTCGCTCTTGAACTGCTGGGTGAGGTTCCAGACCCTTCTGCTTAGATTCATGCCTGCTTCCTTGCGTGCGATGAATGCGTTGAGTGCCTCCAGGTGTGGGTGCTTCCATGTCTGCACCACCTTTTTCGGGAGGTGCTTCGTTCCGATGATGGAGTCCACCATTGCGTCGTTCTTGGTGTTGGAGAGCGTCCAGCTTTCCTGGTCTCCGTCCTCGATGTTGGCTTGGAGGCTACTTCCGAGGTCTTGCATGAGTGCCTCCATCTCCTTCTTCAAGGCAGGGAAGTCCTCGAAGTGGAACTCTTTCTTTTTGTCGGCATCAAAGAGCGAGGGCGCAGCTGCCTGTGCGATGCGCTTGACCGCTGCATCGTAGAGCTGCTGCACCTTCTTGGCTCGTTTGGCGAGGTTCTCCTTGTGCTTCTTGTCGTAGGTGCCTATGGTGACCTTCTGTGGCATTGCTTATCCCTGTTTAAAGTGTAGGTTCGTTTTGGAAGGCATCGGCTGTGGCTGCTTCCTCCTTCTCGATTCTCTGCTCTTCATCGTCCAGCTCTTCCTCTGGCACGATGTTCAGCTCTCGGATGGCTGTCCTGCGTGAAATAATCTGCTTTCCACCCGTTCCGTCGCTCATGTCCTTTATTTGCTGGCTGCGGTCGTTGATTTGGAAAGGCGTTATTATATTCTCGACCACGAGCGTGTCGAAAGCCTTGGCGAGGTTCGGGTACATCTCCTTGCAAAAGGCACGCACCACGTTTATCTCCCTGTCGAAGAACTCCAACCAGTCTCCCTTCTCGTCCGTGACCTTCATCTGGCAATCGATGAAGAGCATCTTTCGTGCCTCACCGCTCATCGGTGTTGCCTTCATCTGCTCCATGCTCATGTCTGGGAGCTGGAGGGTGGTGTGGATGTTTCTTCGCAGTTCCTCGGTGTGGAGTTTCAAGGCATCCGTTGCCTGGTTCCACGTTGCGTATTCCGCTTTGTCTTTTTGTCCGTATCGGAGAACGTTGCGCCCTGCGTTGTCGTCTGTTGGCTCCTGTTTTTTGCTATTCGGTGCTACCACCTGTGGGTTGTCCGAATAGATGACCCATGTCGGTCGGCTGTTCTTGCGGAGGTAGTTGCCCTGTCTGCTCTGCGACCACTCCAGCTCATAGCCGTTGTCGCTCTGGTCTTCCCAGATCGGGAGGTCTCTGTGGATGTAGATTCCTGCAATCTTATGAATGCTGGTAGGCTCTGGCTCCATGTCCTCCTTCCATCCGTTTCCGCTGTCCGCCCATCGGTAGTGGTATTCGTCTGTGTAGGTGTCGAAGTAGGTTATCTTCTCGGTTCCCTGCATTCGGCTGTACTTGACGCTGAGTCCTATCATGTCATCGTATTCGTCGAAAAGTGGGTACAAAGCGTCCCCGTCCAAAGGCGAGAAGATGCGGCATCTGAGTTTCAGCTTGCTCTCGCACCCTGCGTATGTGGTGTCCTGCTTCTGTGCAAACCATATCGTGACCATCTCGCAGCTTGCAAATAGTTTGTGCGCTCTCTTTAGGTTGAGTGCGTCTATTCGGTTGCGCTTGAATATCGCCTCCATGATTGCTGCAGCAGTCTTCTCGTCATCGGTGCTGGTGGTGTATTTGCGCTTGACGGGGATTGAGAACATGAGCTCCTTCATTCTCTTGACCGCTTGCTTCTGAATGCTGTATGTAATTCGGGTCATCTTCTCGACCTTTCCTCTGCGCACCTTGTCTCGGTAGTTGCGGTCTGTGTACACTGGGTGCTTGCGTGGGTTGTATTCCTTTTCGAGTTTTTCCCAAGATATCACTTCGATGGTCTTGTTCATCAAGGCAGCGACGATTTCGCCTGGCTGCTTTGTTTCTCTGTCAATAATTTCTCTGATTGGTGGCATTGCCTTGTCTCCTTATGCTTTTGTTGGTTAATAAATCTCATCTTCGATTTCCTGCTCTTCCTCGTCGGTGAGCTGGACGGCTGCGACCGAGCCGAAACGTTCCACGATGCCTGTTGTGCAGTCTGGCGCATCGTCGTGCTCGTTGCCTCCTTCCTTGCGGTATGACTTCATTGCGTTGGCGTAATGCGCCCAGCGTTCTTCCCATCCTGCTGGGTAGAAGACCATGTTCTGCACCTTGGAGCTGTTGGTGAAGATTCGTGTCTGCTTGTTGGCTGTCTGGGCGAGGTCGATGAATGCCATCTCCCAATCTCCCAGCTGTCGCACCAGCTTCTCCACGTTCCTTCTGAATCCTCGACCTCCGTTGTTGCTCTCCACCACGACCTCCTGGGTCTGGTTCCTCACCAGCATTCGGGCGACGGCTGGCTCCGTGTACTCCATGCTCTTGTTTGTGAAGCAAATGTCGGTTACATAGCATCCGCTCTCGTATTCGTCGTAGCAAATGGCGCATAGCCAGTCGGCTCCTGTGTCTGCCGTGTCGATGTAGCACTTGCGCCTTGGCAGGTGCGCCTCTATCGGCATGGTGTCGTAGGTCTTGAAATGCGAATACATCAAGCCCTCAATAGGTGTCGGGTTCTGCATGTACTGCGTCTCGTAAACGAAGGAGTTGGCGAGGCGTATCTTCTCCAGCTCCTCCAGGGTGTGCTTGAATTCCCAGAGCGGCTGGCGGTGTCCGTCTTCGTCAATGGTGACGCATGGCAGGCTTACGACCGTCCAATCGTCTGGCTCTATCTCCTGGAGGTAGCCGCAAAGGTCATGCTCATGGAGTCGCTGCATGATGATGATGATTGGCGTGTTTCGGCTGTTGACACGGTTTCGTATGGTGGTCTCGAATCGTCGGTTCACTCGCTCACGCACCACGTCGCTCAGCGCATCCTCTGGCTTGATAGGGTCATCGATGATGATGGCTCCTGCGAATCGATAGGGCAGTGGGGTGCCCTGCTCATCCACTCTGTCCACCTCGCCAGCTCCGAAACCTGTAATCTGTCCGAGGGTGGAGGTTGCGTAAACTCCACCGCCTTGTTCCGTGTCCCATTGCGCCTTGGTGTCGCTTCCGTACTTTACCCTTGTCTCGAACATGCGCTGATAAGCCTCGCTGTTCACAATGTCCTTTATGGCGATGGAGTTGTCCACTGCCAGGTCGCTGGAGTAGGATAGGTGTATGAAATTGGAGGCTGGATTGATTGCGAGTCCCATGGCGATGAAGTTCTTAACCGCCAGCTCCGTCTTGCCGTATCGTGGGGCGATGTTGATGATGAGCTTGTTGCACTCTCCCCTTAATACCTTATCGAGGGCATCGCAGACCTTCTTGTGGTGGTGTCCGACAATGAACCGCTTTCCTCCGTTCTCCTTGAAGAAGTACCTCGTGAAGTTGAGGGGGTTGCTCAATACCCAAAGTCTTTGCAGTTCGGTGTCGTTCATCATGTCAGTACTCCTCCTCCAGCTTCTTCAAGTATTCTATCTGCTCCTCCCTCGTCAGCGGTCTCCCTTGCTCCAGCGTCTTGCCGTTCGTGGTGATGTCCACCTTCTGCTGCGGCTTGCCATATTGCCTGTCCATGAGCCTGTCCATCGTGGTTGTCTTGCCGTTCTTCATGTCGATGATAGCAGCCATCGCCAGCGTCTTGGCGTATGCTGGTGTCTCGTCTGCCTTCGCCAGCACCTGCAAGTCAGATAGTTCCATGGCGAGGATGCTCTTCTCGATGGTGTTTATCTCGTCGAGGGACAGAGCCTCGCTCTTCTTCAGCTTGCTTTTCGGGAGCACCTGCTTCAAGAGAGCCTTAACCCTGTCCTTCTTCTTCCCTCTGGGGTTGCCGCTCTGCCCCTTCTGCCATTTGTGGCTCTCGATGTTGGCGAGCTGGCTTTGCGTCATTGTGTCTTTTCCTCTTGGCATGGCTTACCCCTCCTTCTGTTTCGTCTTGGTCGACTTGGCTGCTGGCTTCACGGCTTGCTCCTTGGTGCCTGGCTCTGGTTTCTTGTCTTCGAGGATGTTCCCGATGCGGACTGCCTTCATGCCTGTCAACTCTTCCCATCGCTTGATGATGACATCGACATAAATCGGTTCAAACTCCACCATGCGGCAGCACCTGCCGAGCTGTTCCGCTGCGATGAGGGTGGTTCCGCTTCCTCCGAATATGTCGAGGACGATATCCTTGACCCTGCTGCTGTTGCTGATGAGCTTGCCAATCAGCGGTACAGGCTTCATGGTTGGATGATCAGGGTTTTTCTTTGGCTTGTCGCAGTCTATTACGCTTGTCGGTATGTCGCCTCCGAAGAGTTGCTGCAGGAGGTCTTTCATCTCAGCCTTGTTCATGCTCTCGATGTCCAGCTTCTGCTCCATGACCGTGGTGAGGTTGCGCTTGTTGGTGAAGTAGTGTGCTGCTCCCTCCTTCCATCCGTAAAGGCACGGCTCGTGCTTCCATTGGTAATCCTGCCGTCCGAGGACGAGGCTGTTTTTGTTCCAGATGAGGCATTGGCGTGTCTCCCATCCGATGTTCTTCACCGCTGTTCGGAAGTTGAAGCCCTGCGAGTCAGCGTGCCAAATGTAGAAGGCTGCTCCTGGCTTCATGCTGTCGTTGGCATTCTGCAAGGTGTCGGTAAGGAAAGCCACAAAGTTCTCGTCTGCCATGTGGTCATTGGCGATTTTCATCTTTCCCTTCGCCTGGTAGTCCACGTTGTATGGTGGATCAGTTACCAGCAGGTCTGCCTGTTCTCCGTCCATGAGAGCATCGATGAATTCTTGCTTCGTGCTGTCACCGCAAATGAGGCGGTGGTTTCCGAGCTTGTAGAGGTCGCCTGTCCTGCTGGTTGCCTTCTTTGGCGTGTTGCCAGCCACATCGTAGCCATCGTCCTTCGCTTCATCTTCCTCTTCTGGGTCTGGAATGTCGGGTACGTCGATGGCTGCTGCGTCTATCTCCTCTGGCTTCCACTCGTTGATGAGGTCATCGAAGTTCGTCTCTCCAAAGCTGGAGTTATCCTTCAGCACGATGCGCCTCATTTTGTCCATCGGGAAGTCGTGGGGGAGAATTTTGCAGACAGCTGTCTTGTATTTCAGCTTGCGCAGGGCTTCGTATCTCATGTTACCTCCAATGATGACGAATCCTCGCTCATCCTGGGTGTCATAAACGATAAGCTCTCGAAGCTCCAGCATCTCGGGGTCATCCTGGATGCTTTTGACCAGTTTCTTGAATTTCGGGTCTCGTATGAATCGTGGGTTCTTTGGCAAGCCCTCCACCTGCCCTTGGTTCGGGTGGAGCTGGCTCATGTCCATTTCCCTTCTCTGTATGTCCTTTGTGTCCATCTTGTCTTGTGTCCTTTGGCTTTAAGTAGTGAAGGCGAACCCTGTTAAAGGCTCGCCTCTGCTGGTTGATGAATGTAGTTAAAATGGTGCTGCACCACCTGTTCCTGGTGAGAAAGGCAGGACGCTCTTTGCTCGTTTCGATGCCTTGGTGCTGCTGTGGAGGACACTGCCTCCACCGATGTGTGATTCTGAACCGCTGCTCATGTCTTGGTTCTCCTAATGTTTGAAGTTAATGTTTATCGTTGAATGTCATTCTCGTGAACAAGTCCCATGCCTTGCTGTTGCGTATCGGCTTTCTGATGGTTGCGTACTTGTCGATGATTCGGTTGAAGTGGGTATCGTAGAACTCGTAGAGCTCTGGGTTCTCCTCCATCGTGAATTGTTCGATGTTGCCGCTGGAGCGAAGGTTTGCGCTTCCATGCATCACGATCTTTCGTCCTCCCAATGTCTCGAAGTGTACGGTCTTGGTGTGTACTCCTGCCACCGCAAGTTGGAATCTGTCGCCAATGTCGAGCTGCTTGTAAATGTAGGGTATGAGGCTGCTTCGCTCGTTGCCCCAAAAGTAAACCGAGATTATGAGGTTCAGTTCCTGGATGTACCCCTTGTCCATCAGCGTGTGGAGGCTGTCCACGTTGTTCTGGCTCATGGAGAGCGTGCTGATGGTCATCTTCTTGGCACATGCGTTCTGTGTTGTAAGGTATGCCTCGATGAAATCTCCGAAGATGAACGAGCCGCTCACGAAAGCATCGAACCGCTCACCGAATCCAATGCGCAGCTCCTTCGCCATCTTCTGTGCGTTGTCGTACAGGACGTAGTCTTCCTTCATCGGCACCACCTTCGGCAGGGTGTACCTCGTTTCCTCTGTTTCGTCCGCTGGCAGAAAGTCCACAAGATTCAAGTCGATGTCTGGTAATTCGAAGTTACCAATGTCGCCCATGAAGTCCTGCAGGTGCTCCTGCTCGTTGTCTATGTTAGTGTTATTCTTTCTGCTCATGTCGCAAAAATACGCTTTCTGATTGTATTATAATCACTTTTGCTGAAAAATTAACACAAATTGTGCCTATTTCGGTGCAAAAGTTGGCTTTTTCGCTGTTGGCTTCCCTCGGAGGGTGGTGCTGGTGATGCGCATCGGCAAGCCAGCGTAATCCCAGGCGAGCAGTGCAGCATCTCGCCCCTCTTGGTTGAGCCTGCCCAGCTTTTGTAAAGTTATTTCCTCGATTTCCTCTTTGGTTATCTTTCGGTCGGCACCGTGCCAGCACTTAGGGAGCGGTCTCTTGAACTCGTAGGGGATGCCCCAATGTTCCATCATTTGCCCGATGGTTCTGCTGACCTGTTCGTTGCGTCCTTGGTCGACTCCGAGGCTGGCGATGCCCTGCTTTCCCTGCCACCGCTTGATGTGGTAGTTGCCGTGGTTCATCCATCCTGCCTCGATGATGACCTTGAAATCCCATTTGTCAAGTTCTGCGAATTGGTGGTATCGCTCCTTGATGAAGTCGAGGAGGTTCGGAAAAGTCAGCATCTGGACTTGCAGCTTGTGGGTGCTCATGTCGAGCATGGCGATGCCGTTTCTGTCCGTGTCTGGGTCTATTCCGATGATTATTTGCTCCTTATTGCTCATTTTCTTGCCTCCTGCTGCGTTTTTGTTTCGCTGCTTGGTGTTTCCTCGTCCGATGTCGTTTCGTGCGCTTGTGCGTCCTTATTTTGGCTCTCCGTGCCATCTGGGTATAGTATTGCATTCTTGGCTTCGTACCATAGCCATGCGGCATAGAGTGCGTGGATGACAATTGCGCCTATCATCAGCATTGCGTCCGTGTCTGTCATTTATTCTGTTCTCCTTTTGCGTTTTGTTGTTTGTTTCCTTCTTGTTGCTTGCTCTCGTTCTCTCGTGCGTGCGTGTGTGTGCGCACATGTGAGTATGTGGGTGTATGCGCACCCCCTCCCAAACCCTCCCCCTCATTCGTGGTGGCTCTCTCAGTGGTAGCCGTGCTTGGTGTTCGGGCGGCTTCTTATTCGGTTCCAGCTCCATGGCTTTGCCTTTGGAGCCGTTCTTGGCAGAGGCTTCCTGTTGGCATAGAAGCGACGGAGCTTATTCTGTCGCTTCTCCTCATCCAGGATCTCCTGCTCGATGTAGGTTGTGCAGTAGTACCCTTTATCCTCCAGCATCTCTGGGCAGAAGTAATCTCGGATATCTTCTTGAATGTATCCTCTGGTATCAACGTAAATACTGCGCTTTTCCGTTAGGATTCCGTAGCTCTCCAGCTTGGCTATGCATTCTTCGATTTGTTCGGTTTCGATGCCTGTTGCTACTGCAATACGGAGGATAGCCTGTTGTCGCTGTTCCTTATCTGCTGTCACCTCGATTATGTACTCTTTGTCTCTTCTTTCTTCCATTTCAGCTCCTGTCTTTTGTCCGTGAGGTCATCGCAGGGAGTGTTGCCGTTGAATATCGGCTTCCCTGTCTTGCCGCAGACCCAAGTGTTTATACTCTCGTAAGCGTGACCGCAATGTGCGCATGGCGTGCTCTGCAGTCTATGTCCTGTTCCACTCATCTGTTCGTGATGCCTCTAAGGTTAGTTTGCATTCGCTCGATGCTGTACCTCGTTCTTGGGTAGAGGCATTTCAGCTTCCAGCCTCTGTTGTGGTATGGTGGTTCGTCTTGCGCTATGGCAATGTCGCAAACCTTGCCTGTCTTCTTATCGATGGCTGCGAGAAGATGGGCTTCCTTCGGACGCTGGGGGATGAACTCCGTCTCCTTAAGCCAGCGTCTGAAGTTGATGTGTTCGGGTGTTTTCTCACTCATTTTGCTTTTCCTCCTTTGGCTTCTTGCCATTTGGTTTGGGTGTTATGTTTATCTCGACCAGCTCCGCTTTGTCCCCTGCTGGCATCTGTACAGCCTTGATGGGTGTCATATGGCAGGTCTTCTGCGCTTGCTGCCTTTGCTCGAAAAGGACGTACATCTTGTTGATGTTCTTCCTTGCCAGCTTGTTGGCATGTATCACTGCGAGCCCTTTCTTTGCGATGTCCTGCTTGACGATGGTGCTTGTCTCGTCCTCGTTCATCTCTGCAATGGCGTAGAGGGTGGAGGCTTCCGATATCGGCTCTGGCTCCATGTCCTGTTCCTTCAGCATGAGCGTTCCGCTTTTCAAGCTACCGATGATATCATCCATCATACTTCTACCCTCCAGCTTTTGCTCGTCGCCTGGCTTCCATGTCTTCGGGATTCCTTCCCATCGGGTGATTCTGTCGAACAATGCATCCACGTCCTGGAGGTAGGTTTCCTTGATTCCCTGACTTTGGCTGTTCACCAAGTCGTGCATGACCTTGAAGAATTTGTCCTCGCTTTGCTGGAGGCTGTTGATGACTGGTTGCACGCCCTTTATCAGCAATCCCCAATCCTCGACGATGTTCTGCATCTCTCCGAAGAGGAGGCTCTGCACGCTGTGGAGGTGGTAGAAGGTGGCGGTAAGGTAGCCGAGGCGTTGAACGACCCCTGCGTGCTGTGCCACCGCTATCGGTGTGTTGAATATCTGCTGTTCCTCCTCCGTGAGCTCGTTCGCCCAATAATCACGGCACGTTCTCGGTGCCACCATCTGCTGTGCCTGTGCCAGCGGATTTTGTTGCTTGCGTGGCTGGTTGTTCCACTTGTTGCGCTTTTTATTTTTTCCCATGTTCCTTTGCTTTGTTGGTTATTTACTTGCAATTGTTATTGCCTTGTCGATTCGATGGTCGCCTCTCGTTCCTGCAATCTTTGCTACCCAGTTCAAAGGATGCATGTTGTCGTTGTAGGTATTCCATCTTTCCGTCCAATAGGCATTTACTTTCTTGGATCCGTTCTCGGGTTGTGCCTTAAGAATCTTTCGTGCTAATCTCTTTTTCATGTCTCTGTCATTATGCTGCTCGCTCGCCTTGTAACTCTGTAAATCACGGAGGCGTAGATGTGTCGGTGGATGCTTGTCTTTCCACTTGGGCATCCGTATTTGTTGCAAATCTTGCCATAGAAGGCGAGGTTTTCGCCTTCGCCTTCTATTCTCTCTACGATGATGCTCTGGTGCTTGGTTGCCACACATCGCCTTTGCGTATCTTCTTTGGCTCAATCATGGCACCTTCCTTCCGTTGATGAATTCAACCTCCAGGGCTGTAATGCCGCAGATCTCTTTCGGCTCATCGTCGGTGGCTCCCTTGAAAATCTTCAAGCCATTCTTGGAAGTGCTAATAACTTCTACGGTTATCATCTTCGTTTTGCTCTTGATGACGTCTCCTTTCTCGATAGCGTGTGTTGCTTTGATTCGGGGATCCTGCAGGATTCTCTCTGTGACCGCATTCGCTGTTCGGACAATCATGTCTGCCAATGGCTCGTAGTCTGTGCTTGCAAACTCTGGGTTTTGGCAGTAGCCCTGGGCGATTGCATCAAGAAGTGCCCATTTGCGGTCAATCATTTTTTCTCTGTGCTCTTTTTCTTCGTTCATGCGTTACCTCCTTCCTGATGCTGGTTTGTGTCTATCTCTTGGTCGAGTTGAACGATGTCTGCTGTCAAGTTGACCCAGTCCTGGTGCGTGCCCTTGCAGTAGTCAATGTGGTCTTTTGCGGCTCTGCAGATGAGTGCTGCCATCTGCTTGTCGTTGCGGCAGGCTGTGAAGAGGAGGTTGAGCAAGTCTTGCTTCGTTCCCTTCCATGAAAGCCCTACCTTTTCGTCCTTTGTCTTCGTCACGCATACAAATGCCTCTCCGTCCTTGGTTGTGACGCTGGCTGCTGTGTTGCGGAGTCTCTTGGTGCTGATAATCTCTTGTGGATTCGTCATTTTTGTTTTTGCCATGTTATTCTTGTTTTATGGGTTATGCGTACCATTTCGGTACCTCTTCGTATTCTTCAATTACTTGTTTGTACTCTTCTCCGAGCTCGTTTCGGATGATGTCCATGAGGATTCTGTCTGCCTCGCAGTGTCCTTCTTCTGTATTCATCTGCTGGCATTCCTTCAGCTTCTGGACGTATTGCTCTGCCTTGCTCATGCTGCACCTCCTTTCTCTTGCAAGGTTGTTGGCATGGAGCTGCCTGGTTGGAGTGTCATCGTCTCCCAATCCTTTCCGTTGTAGGTGATGATTTGCTTCGTGATGTTGGCGACCATGTATCCGTTTCGGTATTGGGTCTCAATGTCGAATCCCTCAACGAGGTAGCTCGCTATCGTTCCGTCGATGTCTTGGTATTGGATCAGGTAGATGTCCTTCTTGGAGAGGACGGCATTCACTCGCTCTATCTCCTGATCGATTTCCTTCTCCAATGCCTTGCTCGCTATCAGTGCGTCCTTGCGCTCCTGCGAGCTTGGCTTTGCGTTGAAGAATGCCTTTTGCTGCTGGCGCATCTGGGCGACCTTCTCGAAAAATTCCTTTTTGTCCATGTACTGCTCCTTTCTGCTAAATTGCGTTTGCTCGCTTGTTGTAGTACTCCTTGCGGACGGCTGTCAGTTGCACCTCGTTCTCGGTGATGTTGTCTGCCGTGATGCGGTGGACGGGGATTCCGTCTATCAGCAGGGCTGTGTATGTGTTGCCGTTGCTGTCGGTGTAGTCTCCGATGCATATCTTACTCTTCGCCTCGTGGCGTGTCTGCTCGTTCTTTGCTCGCTGGCTTGCCTTGCTGTATGCCTCAATTGGATTCCAAAATTTCATCATAGTCCCTTAAGTTCCTCCTTCTGCTTGTTAATCTCCACGTTGATGGCGTTAATGATGTTGTACTTAATCTGGCTTGGAAGTATCACCATGCCGTCCGTCTTCTCTTGGTAGACCTCGACCTGCGTGTCGTTCTCTGCCAGCATCTTTCTTGCTTCCTCCAATCTTGGGAGGTCTCTCGCAATTTCTGCGATTCTGTCTAAGTTCTTAATGTTTGCCATTTTCTTGTTGTTTAATCTGTTTGTATTTCTGTTCGGTGAGCAAGTCCTGCTCCCTTGTGTTCATCTCGTACTCAGCTTGCATCTGGTTGATGATTATCGCCTCCTCATGGGACATGTTGTTCGGGTTGTGCAAGTTCCACAAATCCTTACGCTCCTGCAGTTTCTTTTCTCGCTGAGCATATGCCTCGTTGCGTTCCCTGCAAAACTCGTTAAGTCCTTGCATGATGGATATCGGGTCAACGCTGCCGTAGAATTTGTCATAAAGCCCCCGTTTGAATCGTCGGCAAAAAAGCATAATCTCAGCCATGTTCAAAAAACCATAATCGTCAGTTATGAGCTGTATGATTTGGTCGAGCTGCCTGTCAGTGATTTTGTCCCTGGCTCCGCTGAACTCCGAAAGGTCGGTTATCTGGTAAGCCAGCCACTCTTGCGCTGTGCCGAATCCGTAGGCAAGATTTACCGTCCAAAGGGTGGGGGCGTTCTGAAAGTAGCACCGCTCTGGGTCTTTCGTCAGCTCCATTTGCTTGTCGATGTGGAAGGTCTGAAGGAGGCTATCCCTCGTTGCCCATCGTTGCAGCATCGCTGTCAGCAATCTGCCTCCACTTGCTGGCGACACCTGCGTAGCCCTGGATGCGCTCACGCTGTTCTGTTGCCCTCTGCTCGTTGCGATTAATTGTCCGACCGCTTGCGGCTGGTGTGCTTGTTGTCTCATTTCTGAATCCTCCATTTGTTTGAATCGTTGGTGTTTGCGGTGGTCGCTGGTTGTCGTAGTAGCCGTCCAGCACCTTCGGGAAGTTGTTCGGTCTGAATATCCACTCGAAGTTGGCAATCCATCCCTTGCCACCGCCTCCGTTCAAGAAGTTGCTTTCCGCTGCCTTTATCATCACTCTGTAAACCGAAACGATGCCGTTTTCTCGAACTCGTGCCTCAAAGAATGCTTTGCGTTGTCCTGTAATCTTGCCCTTGAGCTTCGGTATCTTCTTCGCCTCCATGATTCGGTTGAACTGCTGACGCACCTTCTCAAAGTCGATTTTGTCTTCCTTCTTCGTTGATTTCGCCTCGTTTCTCGATCCTGCGTGCGGTTCAGATGCAGCGTCAGAACTTGTTTCTGACGTAGAGGCTTTAGCCTCTTTAATATTATTAAACTCTTTATTGTTTATCCCTATCCCTATCTCATTCCCTATCCCTATCCCTATCCCTATAGGTGACGTTCGTTCACGTTTGTTCACGTTCGTGCACGTTCGTGTACGTTCGTGCTCTTCTTTTTTATCCTTTTCTCTTGCCTCCTTTCGCTTCTTTTCTCGCTCCATGGCAATCTGTCGGTTGCGCTCGCATTTCTCTTCGTACCTCTCGTTGTTCCTGTCGATGTTGGCTTGTAGCGTTCTGAACAGGGTACGCATCGACCTGTCGTCGGTTTTGAACTCTTCGCCTCTGTTGGCGTAGGCGAGCAAAGCCATGAAAATCTCCCCAGCCTCTTCTTTTGTGAAGTCCTGCAGTATGTTCTCTGCGTCTTTCGTGTTGATGACGATAGAACTCTTGTCTGTATTCCTGCTCATTGTTCTGTTTGTGTTATAATCACCCTTGGGAGCTGCTCGTTGGCTGCTCCCTGGGTGGTTGTTGTTGTTATTGCTCGATAATCACAATGTTCGGTGCAGCCTCTGCAATTCGTACAAGTACTCCGTCCATCTGGCTGTCTCGCTCCTGCACTACGATGTCGTGTGCGTCTGGGCTGACCAAGGTGCAGGAGAGGTCGTTCGGGTTAATCTCCACCTCGACCTCGAATGTGCGCTTCTCGGTTCCCTTGAAGATTGGCATGTTGACCTTGAAGCTCTTTGGCAGGTTGCTTTCTACCGTCTGTGCTCGTAAGATCGTCTGGTTGCCTCGCTTGTCGTCGCTCAGCTCCAGCTCCTTGTCAATCTTAGCCTTGAAGCTGCGGAGCTCTGTTACCAGCTTCATGGCTTCCTGCTGTGTCTCGAAGTAGGTGCGGAGTTGCTTGATGCGGTCTGCCATGTCGAAGCAGCTCATGTACTCTCCTGTGTTGATTCCGAACTCCTGCATCTCTGTGGAGAGGGTCAGCGTGCCGACAATATGATCCATGTATACGCTGTTCTCGTCGGTGTTCAGCGTGATGGTCATTCGGTCTCTGTCCACCATGACGTGTGCGTCTGCCGACACGATGTCGTCCTTGCGCTTCTCGACCCAGCGTGCTGGTGCGTCGATGGTGCCGCTGATGCTTACTGCCTTTGGCTCCTTAAGTGGGAGGGCATCACCAAATCGGATGATGGTCTCCTGTCCTTCCTCGGTGTTCAACTCTGTGAGTTTCTCGATTGCTCGCTGTTCTGCTGTCTTTTTCTGTTGTTCTGTCATTTTGAAATTCTTTTGAATGTGAAACTTATGTTATTGGTTCTCTGTCCCTGTCTTGCCAGGATGCATGGCGAAGAGGCGAGGCTGGAGCTCGCTCTGGCGTGCTGCTCTCTGATAGACCAGCATTCCCTCCTTGTTGTAGTAGCCGACCTGTCGTGTCTGCTGGTCTACCATCTTGAAGCAATCCTCGTTAACGTATGTTGTCTTGCTCTTGAGCTTGTCTGCCACGTCCTTGATGGTGTTTTTGTAACCTTTGATTTCCTCGTTGTACATCTGGACGGCTGTCTTCTTGGCTTCCTCTTGCTCCAGCTTTTTGATGCTTGCGTCTGCAAGTGTTTCCTTCAGCTTCTCGATTTGGTCGCTTGGAATCGGTTTGCTGTAGCCCATCTGCTCGATTGCGTCTGCGTTGTCTCGCAAGTACAACTCACGTTCCTTCGGGTCTTGGTATTCCTGTCCTAAGAATTTCTCCATGATGTTACCTCCTTTCCTGTTGTGTAGTTAGCCCATAATTCCGTGAATTGCTTACCGCTGTAAATTGCCAGCTCCTCTGTCTTGTGTGCAAGCAGAGCCGAGACGTCCGCAGACGCAAGCGACCAGGCGTTGTTCGAGGACGCAGAAGCGAGACCGCAATCCGCACCGGCGTACGAGCTGCCGCCACCAATCCACAGCTGAAGGTTACGTTCGTCCTTCCATGCGTCGGTCTTCTGCTCCAGTTCTTCTTTCGACCAAAGGCAAAGGTAAGGGTAGTATCTGTATTCCTCGTTGTTGGTGAAGTCTGGCTTCCATCCCTCGTTGAGTGCTGCAGTAATGATGCCCAGCTTGAAGTATGCCGTGGCTTCCTTGTCTTCTGCTATTGCTTCCTGGATTGCCTTGAACTGCTGTACCAGCTTGTGGTCTTCGCCCAGCTCCTTGCAGGCATCCTCGAATGTTTTCACTCTCTCCGTGATAGGACGTTCATCCTTCTTCTGTTCCTCTTCCGCATCTACGAGCTTGAGGAAACCGTCCACCCATGCGGCTTTCTTGCCTGCTGGGATCTCTACTTGAATTGTTTCTTTTTCCATGTTGTTACTTCTTTATCAAGTTTAAAACTTTTTTGAATGCCTCGTGATATCCTGTGAGCTCCTTGAACTCTTTGGCTATCATCTTTTCGTCTCCGATGATGAAGGATGCGCCTCCTGTCTTGTCTGCCATGAGAACTAAGCAATGCAGCTCGTTCTTCTCGTGGTATTCGTCGATAGTCTTATAGACTCCTTCAGCCATTTTCGTGAGTTTGTCGTTCTCTCGTCCTGGCTCTACAATTTTGATTTTCTCTTCTTTTTCTTCTGCCATGTTATAAAATCTAAATGTTAATAAAATCTTTGTCGAAGTCCAGCTCCATTCCTGGGCTGGCAGCTCTCGTTGTCTTACCTGTAGCTCTCCGCACCTTGTTGATGAACTCCTTCTCGTTGCTGTTTCCATCCGAAAGGTGGATTAGGAGGATGTCCTTCGTCTTGGTGAGGTCGTGTCGCTTCAAGATTCCGATTGTGTTGTCGATGCTCATGTGGCTGGTGATAACTCTTCTTCGGAGTGCTGCTGGTATGTAGCCTTCGAGGACGTTGTGGTCGAGAATCTCGTCGCTGTAGTTCGCTTCTGTCATGAAGTGGGTGATGTTCGGGAAATCGTAAGGCATTGCGTAGGTGTCCGTAAAGAACAAAATGCGTCCTGTCTCCTGGTGCTCGATGAGGAATCCTACGCATGGTACGTCGTGCTTCACCTTGAATGGCAGAATTCTAAAGCCTCCGTAAATGTAACCGCACCCATCCTTGATGGCGGTGGTTGTGGTTGCTTCCAGGTTCTTGGCTTCAATAACTGAGGGGAGAGCCAGCAGCGGTATTCCTGCCTTCTCGTATTCGGCTGCGTGTCCTGCGTGGTCGTTGTGCTTGTGTGAGATTATGCAAACTTTCACCTTTGCGATGTCCCATCCGAGTTCCTTCTTGACCTCTGCGAGGCTGATTCCTGCTTCAATGATGATTGCTTCGCTGTCGTTCTGCAAGACATAGCAGTTTCCCTTGCTGCTGCTTCCGAGGATGTTCATCTTCATTGCTCTTCCCTCCTTCTCTTATGGCAATGGGCAAGCCCTGCTCGTGGTGCTCGCTCCAGATCCTGCATTGGCGGCAGGTGCTGGTTCGGCTGCAGGCTGCTGTCCGTTGCCCATGTCTATGTAGTTGGCTTTTGCCTCGATGCCCTTTGGTGCCGTGGCTTCGTCCTTGACCTCCACAGCATCTGCCTCTACCGTCTGTCTGCCTTGTGCGGCATCTCGCTCCGCTGTGGCTTCGTCGTAGTTCTTGTTAGGGTCGTCGTCTGCAGGGTCTGCCGTGCTGTCGAGTGCTATCTTGCATGCTCGCTGGATGACGGTCTTTATGCACATCTGGTCTGTGAAGTTGATATGCGCTCCGCTCTTTCCTTTTGTTGCTCCCTGCTCCCAAGCCTTGCGTATCTGTTCCATTGTCATCACCTCGATGTGGCGTGTGCCGTCCTTGTTGATGACCACTGCGTAGGCTGCGAGAATCTTGGTGTTGTCGATGTTGGCAAGGTTTGGAACGTGCTTCACCAGCTGCTTCTGTCCGTCTTCGTCGATGGTGTACACGAATTCGTCTCCCTCGTAGATGACCTGTGCGTTGACCTTCTCGATTTCGGTGTCTCGTTTGGCTCTCATCAGCTTGCCAAGGTATCGCTCGTTCCACTCCAGGCGGTTGCCGTACATGATGAAGTAGCAATGCTTCTGTGGGTATTCTCCGTGGATGACCATGTTCAAGAGCGAGTTGCAAATGCTGTCCCTTGTGCAAACGTCGATTGCCTTCTCGTGCTTGATGTTCTCGACCGTCTGAAGGTAGAGCCATGCCATCTTGATGGCGTTCCCGACGTGGTAGCCCTTCGGTAGGACGAGTTCTCCTGTCTCTTGCCAACCGTTCACTCTGTCCATGATTTGCTGGGTCGTCTCCTCTTGCATCCGCTTTAGTGCGGTTGCGTTCTGCGAGGTCAACTGCGTGTTCGCTTGCTGTCCTCCCTGTTGTTGTGATGTTTGTGTCATAATCACTTTTCTTTAAAAAATTATTGAATTATTGTCAGCTCCTTGTCTCTCGAAACAATGAGGAGTATCTGCTGGCTCTTCGTCGGTAGAATGTCCGTGATGCTCTCTGCGTTGTCTATGAGCAAAGGTGCGTATGTGTCGTTGAATGTGCACATGGCGTTGATGATGTCGATTCCTGCGTTTATCTTCTCGCTTGTGCTTAGGTCTCTGTATGGCGTGCCATGCATGGTGCATTCGCAGGTCGGCTTGATTCCGTCCGTTGTGATGTGGCTCTCGAACATTTTGAACTGCACGTTGGTGAATAACTCGTTCACCTTCTTTTCAAGGTTCTCAATCTTGGCGATAGTGAATTGCTCGGCTGTGTAGTCCTTCTTCTCCAGATCCGTGAGTTGCTGGTTCAGCGTTTGCTGTCTCGTCTCCAGCTCCTTGATGCGGTTCTGCTTGTCCGTGATGCGCTGCTCCTTGGCGAGCTCGTCTCGCAGCTCGTCTCTGAGCCTGTTTTGTTCAGCCTTGCGCTGCTTGAGGGAGGCTTCCTGGTTCACCTTGGAGTCGCTCGTCTCTTCCTCCGTCCTTGCTTCAAGGGCTGCTGTTCTTGCGTTCACGTCCATCTGGAGCTGCTGGTATTCCTCGTCCTCGGTTGGGTAGGTCAGTGCAGGCTTGGCTTCCTGCACCTTCTGCAAGTTTTTCTCTTGCTCCTTGCGCTGCTGCTCCAGCTTCTCCAGCTTGTCGTTGGATTCCTTGATGGTTGCCTCTGCCTCCGACTTTCGCTTCTTGATGCGAGCTGCCTCTGCCTCCAATGCGTCGAACTGCTTGCTCTTGTTGTCGTTGAAGTTGCCCTCCAGTTCTTCCTTCATCTTGTCGATGTCCTCTTGCGGTAGGCGTTGGTGACAGGTCGGACAAACCTCTTGGTTGTTGTCCCAGCTGAATGTGGTTTGGTCGAGAATCATCCATCGCTTCTTGAAGTCGTCGCTTGTGATGGCTATCTTGTTGAGCTCAGCCTGTCCGTCCTCTATCGCTGCCTTGGCGTTGTGGATGGCTCTATCCGTCACCTCGATGTCGTACTTGGCATCGTCGATGGCTTTCTTGTGCTTGCGTTCCTCCGTCGTGTTCTTATCCTGGTAACTCTGGACGATGGCTTGCATTCGGTTCTTGAGCTTGTTAATCTCGGTGCGCTCCTTGGTTCGTTCGTTGAACTCAGAATCTACGGTGCGGCTTAAGTCTGCCAGCTCATTGTCGATGTTCTCAATGCCTTTCTCGATTTCTTGTATCCTTCTTCGTGTGAAGGCGAAGTCAGGCTTGCTTGCTTCAAGGGCTTGCAGCTCCTCGGTGTTCTCGTTGATGCGGCTTGGTATCTGCTCGATTTCCTTCTTCAGCTCGCTGATTCGGTATCGGAGCTGCTCTCTGAACTTCTGCAGGTCGGTACCGCTCAACTCATGGAGCAATGCCTTGAAGTCATCGTTGTCTCCTGCGATGTCTTCGTCTGTGGTCTTTCCTACCATCTTTGTCAGCAGGTTGCGCTGGTCTTCCGCTGGTAGGCTTGGGAAGTATGAAGGTGTCGTTATCGCCTTGAAGAGGCTTTCGTTGCAAAGGTCATCGACAAATGCCTTGTAGTCCTTCTGTGTGAATTTGTTCTCGTTGACAAAGTACTTGGTGGTGTGTCCTGTCATCTCCGCCTCTGTCTTCTTGCGTGGTTTCGTCCATGTCTCGCTTCTGACCTTCTCCAGCTTGTAATCATTGCCGTCGGCTGTAAGTTCGAGAACCACGGTGTTGTCGAGGTGGTGGATGACTTCTCCGTTCTCGTCCTTTGGGTCAATTCCGAATACCGTCTGTCCGATGCTGTTCTTGTCGAACAATACCCATTGCACTGCGTCCACGATGGTGGTCTTTCCTGCGTGGTTCGCTCCCAAGATCTGGGTGAGCGTTGGATTGAACACTATCTTGCGTTCGCCAAGAACTCCCTTGAAGTTCTTGATTGTGATTGTCTTGAATTCGATTCTCATGCTGCTATAAAATATTGGTTAAGTGTTCTATTGCCTCTCTCAGCACCTTTGGCATCCCCTTTGTCATTTCGCTGATATTCTTGGCAAGTCTCAGCTTGGCTGCTGTTGCAAGAATGAGCTCCTTGAAAGCATCCTCGTGCAGTGCCATCTTGAATAAAGCGTCGAGGAGAATCTTCTTGTCGTTTGCCTTGATGGATGTTGCGACCATCTCCTCCTTCTCGTTGTCCTCGATGGCTAAGAAGATGCGAGCTTGCTTTGGTGTGTCTTGCCCACCCATTTTGCCGTCTTCCTCGTTGTAGGCTTTCGCTGTCTGAACCTGTTCTTTAAACCAATCGGTAGCTCCCTCGAATGCTTTCTCTTCTGCTGCCTCTTTTGTGCTTCTAAATAATCCCATAATTCTTAAAATTAAAGTGTTCAACTTATTGTTAAATGGCTATCTGCCAAAATTTCAAAATATCCAGCCCTGTGTAGAATGGTCGGTTTGTACTCTTGCGGTAGTGAACCTTTATGTTCCCCTTCTTTGTGTGGCGGTAGAGGGTGGTGCGGTCAATTCCGAGAATCTCGCAGGTCTTTGCGATGGTGTACCGTCCAGCAGGCTCGATGTTCGGTTTAGTCTCCTTCATCGTTCGCCTCCTTTCTTTCCTCTGCGTCCAGGGCTTGCATCATGCCCTTGCTTATGGCTATCATCAGCGCAAAGCAAAAAGCTATGAACCATTCGCCTCTGATGATGGCTGCTGCTGTTTGGGTGATGCTGAATAAAAGCATTCCGATTGCTCCTATCCACATGATGGCTTTCTCTGCTTTTCTCATTGCTGCTTCCTCCTTGTCTTGTTAAACTTGTTTACTCACTTCGTTGGCGGTGGTGTATAAACCTGCGCCCACCAAAATGAACCTTACACCGCTGGTGGTGATTCCGTGCTTCTCTGCCAATGCTCGCAGTATGCGATATGGCTTTTTCCCCTGCGCTGTGAGCTTCGGTGCGAGCTCCTTGAACTCTGCAATAATAGTCTCGTTGCGCTCCTTTCGCTTCCTCTCCATTGGAGTCATTAAATCGATTTCTGTCATTTTTTCTCCTTTTTGTTTTGTTATTTCAACTTTTTATTTTATTTTTGTTTGTCGTAACGGAATTACTTTCGTTATCTGTGTGCAAAGATACGTACTTTTTACGTGTTATGCAAGTTTTTTAGGCGTTTTTTTTACGCATTAGTGTTAATATTTCATAATTTGGCATTATGACAGGTAAAGAAGTTAAAGAAATCCGTGAGCAGATGGGTGTTACCCAGGCTCAACTCGCTGAAATGTGCGGTCTTAAGCCCCGTGCAATCCAAAAGTGGGAGGCGTCTGAATCAGTTGCTCCTTCTACTGAAATCTTGCTTAAGGCTTTGCTTCGTGAACACGTACAAAGTACGCCTTCTGCAAGTGCTGGTTCTGGTACCGCTGTCGCAGGTGTCGGGAACCGAGTAAATGCTGATGAAGCTCTTTTTCGAGCTTTTGAGGAAATTGCGGCACAGCGTCGTGTGACGGAAAAGGCGCAGGAGCAAATGGGTGAGCTTCTGTCGTTGATGAAGTCTATGTTAAATAAGTAATGTGTATGTCTGGTGTGTATTCTCGAACTGCCCAATGTGGCATGAAGGTAATGTTCGCTGCAATGCGTTTGCTCAAAGAGCAGGGTGGTTCGTGCCGTCTTTCCGTGTTGCGCTCTCTCTTGGGGGAATGTTGCGATTTTTCGGGCTGGGAACTGGAAAACGTGGGAGGTTCTGTCCGTTGGCACAATTTCCTGTCATGGTATTCCTCCTGCTATGTGGCTGCTGGCTTCATCCGAAAGCAGAGGGGTACTTGGTATTTAACCGAGGATGGTGTCGCTTGTCTCTCTTCCTCTTCTGAGTCTGAAGCCTTCGACCTGGCGACCGCAGCCTATAAGAAATGTTCGGGCGAGGCTTCTGCTTCTCCGTCTGGCGATATCCTCCCAGCAAGTTCTGCTTCACTCACCCTTGGCGAAATGAAGGAGCGTGCTGATGAAGGGTTGCGTGCTGCCATTGCTTCTCGTTCTCCTTACGAATTCCAGGACATGGTGGCTGCCCTTCTACATGCGATGGGTTACTTCACTCCGTTCGTGGCTCCAAAGGGAAAAGATGGCGGTGTTGATGTATTGGCGTTCCATGATCCTCTTGGTGCGACCATCCCTCGTGTTAAGGTGCAGGTTAAGCACACGCCTTCCTCATCCGTGTCTGTTGAAGTCGTTCGTCAGTTGGTAGGCTTGCTTAATCGTGATGGTGATGCTGGTTTGGTGGTTACTTCTGGCTTGTTTACATCGGAGGCTCATCGGGCATCTCGTGAATCCCATAGGAGTGTTCGTCTTATTGATGGCGATGAATTCTTGGATCTGTGGATTCGGTATTACTCTAAAATGTCGGAAGATGACAGGTCTCTTCTTCGTATCACTCCTGTCTATTTCGTAAATGAATAAAAATAAAAATGTTTTGGATTATGCAAAGTGTTGAATCTGTCAAGGTCGCCTGTCGGTTCTTCCTGGCTCTTCGTCTGCTGAAGGAACAGCGTGTGATTCGTGGGAAGAAAACCTTCACCGACCGCTATGGTATTAATCGGTGGAACATGAACACCTGCGAAAAAGAGCCGAATCGCGACTTGTTCCAGCTGTCTTGGCTGACCTATCTGGTTCGAGATTATGGCGTGTCCGCTCGCTGGCTTCTCCTTGGTGAGGGTGCTTTCTTCGAGCGTGATTGCGTCCATCCTGTGAGTGTTAAATCGGAGGCTTGTGTGCAAAATGCGTGCAGTTCTGAAAATGGGAGTTTGTAAGTAATTGAAAACAAAATAATTAGGAGAGTAGGAGGCACGCCTGGAAAGCGTGTATTCCCCTAAAGGGAATCGGGGGTTCGAATCCCCCTCTTTCCGCATATACATATATAATATAAGGTATATATGAAGAAAAATCCTTTTATTGCACGTTTGGCAATATTGACATTCACCCTTGTTGCTTCTTCTATGCCATTGATGGCGCAGGAAGAATCAATGGGAATTCATCAAGCTCTTAAGACCAAGTTTGTAGAAGGCAATGCCGGCTTTATGTCGTTGGTGGCCATTGCCCTGGTGGTTGGTTTGGCGTTCTGCATAGAGCGCATACTTTATCTCAGTCTTTCAGAAATCAATGCCAAGCAACTCATGCTCGACATCGACAGCCGCATGGCAGAAGGAAAGGTGGAGGAAGCCAAGGACTTGTGCCGCAACACACGCGGACCGGTAGCCTCTATCTGTTATCAGGGACTGATGCATGTAGATGACAGTCTGGAGAATGTGGAGCGTTCGGTTGCCAGTTACGGCACGGTACAGGCTGCCAACCTCTCGAAAGGCTGTTCGTGGATAACGCTGTTTATCGCCATGGCTCCCTCGCTCGGATTCTTGGGAACGGTCATCGGTATGGTGATGGCTTTCGACCAGATACAGCAGGCAGGCGACATCAGTCCTACCATTGTGGCATCGGGAATGAAGGTGGCGCTTATCACTACCATCTTCGGTATCATCGTAGCCCTTATTCTTCAGGTGTTCTACAATTACATCCTGTCAAAGATAGAGCATATCATCAGTCAGATGGAAGAATCGTCCATCACCTTGATGGACATAATAGCCAAGTATAAGCATGAAAATCAAGCATCTTAAGAGCTGGGGAACCGAAAGGCTCTCGCAGCGACTGTTGTACATTCTGGTAGGAGTGTCGGCGGTGGTTTTCGCCTTGTTCTATCTGGTGGGCTACGACCTGCCATTCGACGAGAACCCCGACTTCAATGCCCCTCTTTTCACCGATGTGCTCATCGTGCTTATGGTGTTAGTCCTTCTGTTGGCATTATGCATGATAGGCTTCTCGGCATGGCGAAGCCATCGTTCGGGCAGTCGTCAGGACGCTGTGGTCAATGGTGTGCCTGCCCGCAAGATAGCCCGCATCACATGGTTTTCAACTTTTGGTTTGCTCGTCATAGGCTTCGCCGTAGGTTCTTCTACTCCTATGTTGGTCAACGGCAATGACTACAACGACTGGTTCTGGCTGAAACTGAGTGATATGTTTGTCCTCGCCTCAGTCTTATTACTGATAGCAGCCATAGGTGTAGTGCTCTTTGGCGTAACCCGTTATGTGCGTAAAGATCGAAAGAAATGAAGCGTCTGCGTAAACCACATGGAGTACCGGGACTGAATACCACATCTACAGCCGACATTTCTTTTATGCTGTTGATATTCTTCCTTGTCACCACATCGATGGATGTGGACAAGGGTTTGCTGCGCCAGTTGCCAGCCCCTGAGCCACAGCACCAACAGCAGGTTTCGGTTGTCGACAAGGCCACACTCCTTGAACTTCACGTCACATCCGACCATCTGTTGCTCCTGAACGGCAAGCCTTTCCCTGTAGACCGACTGCAGGGTGAGGTGGTGAAATTCGTGCATCGTTTGGGCAGCCGTCATCTTATCTCAATTGAGAGTGACCGCGAGGCAAGCTATGATCTTTATTTTCAGGTACAGAATCAGTTGATGATGGCCTATTCGCAGTTGCGTGACGAATATGCCCGCAAGCAATATGGCAAGCCTTTTGCCCTGTTGTCGAAAGCCCAGAAGGATAGGGTTCGCAACCTGTGTCCGCAGCGCATTACCGAGTCGTATGCTCATGCCCGCACCTTCCAGGACAAGAGTGTGAGTGCTGATGCTGAAGAGAAGAAAGGGGGCGAATCATGAGCATGTTCGGACGTCGTGAGCACGAGATGCCGGGACTCAACACTTCCTCGTTGCCCGACTTGATATTCACGGTATTGTTTTTCTTTATGATCGTCACCCACATGCGCCAGGTAACGCTCAAGGTTGACTATCGCGCCCCACAAGGCAAGCAGCTCACCCGACTGACCAAGAAGTCGGCTGTGTCTTACATCTATATAGGCAAACCAGTACAGTCCTTGCCAGGAGTCTCGAATGTAGAGACCGATTCAAGTGGAGTCTGCGTTCAGCTCAATGATAAGCTCGCCACACCTGCCGAGGTGATGGACTATGTGTTGTCAGAGAAGCGTCGTATGTCGGCTGAAGACCAGCGGCAGATGACAGTTTCCATCCGCGCCGACCGTCAGGTTCCCATGGGTGTAGTGATGGATGTCAAGCAGGCTTTACGACAGGCAAAAGTGCTTCGTGTTAACTATTCTGCCGTAGAAAAGAGTAAATAATATTAATTTATAATTATTTATGCGCAAAAAGTTGCATTTCTTAAATTAATGTACTATCTTTGCACCCAAATTAAACTTAATTTATGGCAAAGCAGTTATTAGATTACCTGGACAGGCAGATATTGAAACTGATATCACAAGACGCACGCATCCCATTCCTTGAAGTGGCACGAGCATGCAATGTGAGCGGTGCTGCCATCCATCAGAGAGTGGCCAAGTTGACAAATCTTGGCATCATCAAGGGCTCTCAGTTCATCATCGATCCCGAGAAGATTGGTTATGAGACATGTGCTTATGTAGGTCTGTATCTTAAGAATCCAGAGCAGTTCGACCACGTTGTAGACGAGCTGAGGAAGATTCCTGAGGTGGTGGAATGTCATTATACGACAGGCGGCATGGATATGTTTATCAAGATTTATGCCAGCAACAACCATCACTTGTTGGAGATCATCCACGACAAGTTGCAGCCATTGGGCTTGTCACGCAGTGAGACCATCATCTCATTCAATGCAGCTATCAACAGACAGTTGCCATTGCTTGAGATTCCTGAGATTACTGAGGACGAGGACAACGGTGAGGAATAAAAATAATAAGCATGAGAATACGATAGGCTTATCCCGAAAGGTGTAAGCCTATTTTTTTTGTATTTATCTCTCAATCATTTAGAGTGGTCAACTAAAAACTTTAAACCACATTATAGCTGAAATTAAAAGAATCGGAAAATGAAGAAAGATAAATTGCCTCTTGTTACTGCTGTTTCCAGTTTCGATGCTGTGGTCCTATGCGACGGAGATTATCCCTCTCATGCTGTGGCGCTGTCGATACTGCAGCATGCCAAATATCTGGTGTGCTGCGATGGTGCAGGTATGCATTACATTCTGCATGGCGGGACACCTGATGCTATTGTGGGTGATGGCGATTCGCTGCCTGATGACTTCAAGAGACGCTATGCCGACTTGGTGCATTTGGTGGACGAACAGGATGACAACGATCAGACGAAGGCCACGCGATTTTGTATGAAGCAAGGAATGAGGCGCATTGCCTACTTGGGATGCACGGGCAAGCGAGAAGACCATACGCTCTGCAACATCTCGCTGATCATGCGATATATGCGAGAGTGGGGGCTCGACGTGACGATGATTACCGACACCGGATATTTTGTTCCAGCTTCAGGGTTTCAGGCTTTCGAGACCTTTGCGCGGCAACAGGTGAGTATCTTCAACTTTGGCTGTACGAGGCTTTCTGCCGAGGGACTCAAATGGAAGCCTTATCCCTATAAGGAATGGTGGCAGGGCGGACTCAACGAGGCTTTGGACAACGAGGTGGTGATGGATGGCGATGGCGACTATCTGATGTTTTTCACCTTCGATGCCAAAGTTCCAAAACCATAAGCAGAGTATTGGAACGAAAAAGGGGAGGCAAACCTCATCTCAAGGTCCGTCTCCCCGCTACTTATAGTTAAAAATAACCGATATTATTTGTTCAGATATTTATCTACCTGGGCAGCAATCTTTCGACCGCTTGCCATGGCTCTTACAACAAGGCTTGCACCATTGGCAGCATCGCCAGCTACAAACACATTGTCGGCAAACTCAGGCTGCTGTGGCTTCAGAAATCCCATGGCAAGGAACACAGCTTCGGCCTTGATAATCTCGGGCTTGCCTGCTTCTACCATCAGCGGACGACCGCCTTCAGGATTTGGTTTCCAGTCTATCTGTTGTACTTTGACACCTGTCAGTTTGCCGTTCTTGCCCAGGAACTCGAGTGAGTTGATGTTCCAGCGGCGTGTGCAGCCTTCCTCATGACTGGATGTAGTCTTGAGGGTGCGAGGCCAGTTAGGCCAGGGATTCTTAGGATCCTCAGGACCTTCTACAGGCTTAGGCATGATTTCTATCTGTGTCACGCTCTTGCAACCCTGTCGATGAGCAGTTCCGATGCAGTCGCTGCCCGTATCGCCACCACCGATGACAAGAACGTCCTTGCCCTTGCAGTTGACGAGCTCGTCCTTGCTGAACTCCATGCCTGCGAGGATGCGGTTCTGCTGAGATAGCAGTTCGAGGGCGAAGTAAACACCTTTGAGCTCGCGTCCTGGAATCTTGAGGTCGCGTGCAGTAGGCGTACCTGTAGCAACCACATAGGCATCGAAGCCTTCGGGCAGCTTGTTGACATCGATGTGCTGATTGTATTTGAACTCGATGCCTTCTTCCTCGAGAAGATGCAGACGGCGGTCGATGATGCTCTTGTTGAGCTTGAAGTTAGGAATGCCGTAACGCAACAAGCCACCGGCGTTCTCGCGTGCCTCGAAGACCGTCACCTTATAGCCTTTATGGTTGAGCTGGTTGGCAGCAACAAGTCCGGCAGGTCCTGCACCGATGACAGCAACGGTCTTGCCGTTGCGTTCTGGTATTTCTACGTGTACATAGTCTTCAGAGAAAGCGTGCTCAACGATGGCGCACTCGTCTTCACGGTTGGTGGTAGGCTCGTGGTCCATGAGGTTGAGGATACAGGCTTTCTCGCAGAGAGCAGGACAGATGCGGCCTGTGAACTCAGGAAAGTCGTTGGTGGAGTTGAGCAGGCGGTAAGCCAGTTCCCAGTCACCCTTGTAGAGGGCGTCGTTCCACTCAGGAGCCTTGTTGCCCAACGGACAAGCCCAGTGACAGAAGGGCACACCGCAATCCATGCAGCGCGAAGCCTGCTGTCGGCGGTCGTTGCTGTTTAATGTTTGTTCTACCTCGCTGAAGTCGAGGATTCTATCGTGTATTGGTCTATAGCCTGCTTCTTTGCGGGGTATAGTCAAAAATGCTTTTGGATTTCCCATCTTCTTTTAAAAGTAAAAGGGTAAAAAGGTAAAAAGGTAAAAAGACATTCTTGCTTGTTACTTGCTGTCATTTACTTAAACCTTATGTTACCTTTATTATTAATTTATTTATTACTCGACATTTTACCGAAGTCAAGGCAAAGGGCTAAGGCTCTTTTTACCTTTTTACCCTTTTGCCTTTTTACCTATTATTAATAGTCTCGCTGCATGTCTGCAATCTTCTGCTGCAGCTTCTTTACCTGCTCTTCCTGCAACACGCGCTTATACTCGATAGGCACTACCTGAATGAAGTCTTCCACATAGTGGTTCCAGTCGTCGAGCATGGTGCGGGCGAGCTTACTGCCTGTATAGAGATAATGCTGGCGGATGAGCTCGTGCAGCTCCTTGCGGTAGGTACTGTCCTCGACGAGGTTGATTTCCACCATATCCATGTTGCAGAAGTAGTCGAAGTTGTGGTTCTTGTCCCATACGTAGGCCACACCGCCACTCATACCTGCGGCAAAGTTGCGGCCCGTCTCGCCGAGCACTACCACGCGTCCGCCTGTCATGTACTCGCAACAGTGGTCGCCAGCACCCTCGATGACAGCGATGGCACCAGAGTTGCGCACACCGAAGCGTTCGCCTACCTTACCGTTGATATACAGCTCGCCCGATGTGGCTCCATAGAGTCCGGTATTGCCGGCGATGATGTTGTCTTCGGCAGAGAAGTTGCTGCGGATAGGAGGCAGGATGGAAATACGGCCTCCTGACAGTCCCTTGGCGAAATAGTCGTTGGTCTCGCCTTCCAACTTGAAGTCGACACCCTTGACAAGGAAGGCTCCGAAGCTCTGACCGGCAGAGCCCTTGAACTTCACATTCACTGTCTTGTCAGGTAGACCAGCCTCGCCATACTTGGCAGCGATAGCGCCACTGAGCATTGCTCCAGCCGCACGGTCGGTATTCTTGATGGCAAAGTCGAGGTTGACTTCCTCTTGCTTCTCAATGGCTTTCTGTGCGCCACGAACGAGCTGCTGGTCGAGCACGTTGGCAAGATCGTGTATCTGTTCGGTGGTGTGATAGAGCGATCCATGACCGGCCTCGCGATGCAACAGGCGAGAGAAGTCGAGAAGGTCGGCTTTCTGCTCGATAAACTTTGCGGTAGCGCTGTCTACGGCTTCGCTTCCCTCGGCAGGAACCACTTCCTCGTCGCTCTTGCGAACGATGAGTTCGGTATGACCGATGATGTCGTTGAGTGAGGTGTAACCCATCTCAGCCAAGTACTCGCGCACCTCCTCGGCGAGGAAGCGGAAGTAGTTGATCAGATATTTGTAGCTGCCGCGGAAGTGGGCGCGCAGCTTAGGATCCTGTGTGGCAACACCCATAGGACAGGTGTTGAGATTACATTTACGCATCATGACACAACCCAGGACGATGAGTGCAGCAGTACCGAAACTGAATTCCTCGGCGCCGAGCAAGGCCATGAGAATGATGTCGCGTCCGCTCTTCAGCTGGCCGTCTACCTGTAGGCGAACCTGTCCGCGAAGACCGTTCTTCACCAATGTCTGCTGTGTCTCAGAGAGACCTATCTCTGGCGAGATACCGGCAAAGCGCATGCTGGAAGCAGGGCTTGCACCCGTTCCACCCTCTGCACCAGAGATGACGATGAGGTCGGCCTTGGCCTTTGCCACACCGGCAGCAATGGTTCCTACGCCGCTCTCGGCAACGAGTTTTACAGAGATGGCAGCACGTGGGTTCACGTTCTTCAGGTCGAAGATGAGCTGAGCCAGGTCCTCAATACTGTAGATGTCGTGATGAGGTGGTGGCGAGATGAGGCTGATGCCAGGAATAGAGTGACGTGTCTTGGCGATGACCTCGTTGACCTTAAAGCCAGGCAACTGTCCGCCCTCACCAGGCTTGGCACCCTGTGCCACCTTGATCTGTATTTCCTCGGCATTGACGAGGTATTCGGTTGTCACGCCGAAACGTCCCGAAGCCACCTGCTTGGTTTTGCTGGAGAGGCTGATGCCATCCTGAGTAGAATGGAATCGCTCGTTGTCCTCGCCTCCCTCACCCGTGTTGCTGCGTGCACCGAGGGCGTTCATGGCCAGAGCCATAGCCTCGTGGGCTTCCTTTGAGAGGGCTCCGAAGCTCATGGCTCCGGTGACGAAGTGCTTCACGATTTCCTCTACAGGCTCTACCTTGTCGATAGAGATAGGATTCTTGCGGAAGGCGAAGAAGTCGCGGATGAAGATAGGCTCCTGCTTGTTGTCGACAAGATGAGTGTATTTCTTGAACAGCTGGTAGTCGCCCTTGCGGGTGGCAAGCTGCAGAGTGGCTATAGTCTCAGGATTCCAGGCATGCTTGATGCCGTCCTTGCGATAGTGGAACTGTCCCATGCTGGGCAGGAAGTCGAGCTTCTTGGTGGCGAAGGCCTTGTCGTGCAGCAGGATGGCGTCGCGGGCGATGGTCTCAAGACCTATACCGCCGATGGTGCTTACCTCGGTGCCGAAATAGTTCTTCAGCAGACTCTCGCTCAGACCGATGCTCTCGAAGATTTTGGCTCCGCGATAGCTGCGGATGGTGGAGATTCCCATCTTGGCCATGATCTTGAACAGGCCTTTCTTCACAGCCTTGATGTAGTTCTGTTCGGCTGTGTGATAGTCTTCCTGTATCTTGCCCTTCTTTACCAGGTCGTCGAGGATGGCGTAGGTGAGGTATGGGCAGAGTGCTGATGCGCCATAGCCCAGAAGCAGTGCGGCGTGCATCACCTCGCGAATCTCACCGCTCTCTACGATGAGGGCTGTCTGTACGCGCTTGCCGGCGTCGATGAGATAGTGGTGTACGGCGCTCACGGCGAGCAATGATGGGATGGCTGCATGAGTGGCGTCGACATCGCGGTCGCTCAGGATGATGTAGTTGTAACCGTCGTCAACACTCTGGGCTGCCTGCTTGCACAGCTCGTCGAGAGCCTCGTGAAGACCTTCCTCGCCCTTGGCAGTCTCGAACACCATGTGGAGCTTGACGGTGTTGAAGCCCTTGTAGCGTATGTTCTGCAGAATGTCGAGCTGGGTGTTGGTCAGGATTGGATGTGGCAGGCGAACCATCTTGCAGTTGCTCTCGTCGGGATTCAGGATGCCTGAACCCACACGGCCGATGTACTCGGTGAGACTCATCACGAGGTTCTCGCGGATGGAGTCGATGGCAGGGTTGGTGACCTGTGCAAACTGCTGACGGAAGTAGTTGAAGAATATTTGTGGCTGGTCGGAGAGCACAGCCAGTGGCGTGTCGTTACCCATAGAGGCTGTAGGCTCCTGGCCTTTGGTGGCCATAGGGATGATGGTTCCGTCGATGTCTTCCTCGCCGAAGCCGAACTCCAGTTCCTTGCGGGTGAGGTTCTCTACGGCGTTCTCTACCTTGCGGCCGCTGCGGAGTTTCTCCAACTCGATGCGGTTGGTGTTGAGCCACTGGCGGTAAGGATGCTGGGCAGCCAGGCGCTCCTTGATTTCGCCATCGTAGTATATCTTGCCTTCCTGTGTGTCGATGAGGAGGATCTTACCAGGCTGCAGACGACCTTTTTCTGCCACCTCGGAAGGATCGAAGTCCATGACGCCCACCTCGGAGGCCACTACCATCATGTCGTTCTTGGTGATGGTGTAGCGGGCAGGACGAAGACCGTTTCTGTCGAGCATACCGCCGGCATAGCGTCCGTCGCTGAAGAGCAGAGCGGCAGGTCCGTCCCAAGGTTCCATCAGGATAGAGTGATACTCGTAGAAGGCCTTGAGGTCTTCTGAGATAGGATTCTTGTCGTTGAAGCTCTCTGGCACCATGACAGCCATGGCATGAGGCAGCGACAAACCGCTCATCACGAAGAACTCGAATACATTGTCGAGGCTGGCTGAGTCGCTCATGCCAGGCTGTACGATAGGCGAGATTTCGCGAATGTCGCCCAGAGCCTCGCTGCTGAGCACACTCTCGCGTGCCTTCATCCAGCCGCGGTTGCCTCGTATGGTGTTGATCTCACCGTTGTGGCAGAGCAGACGGAAAGGCTGAGCCAGGCTCCATGTTGGGAAGGTGTTGGTAGAGAAGCGTGAGTGGACGAGAGCCAGACCGCTGGTAAAGTAATTATTGGTGAGGTCGGGATAATACTGGCGCAGCTGCAGGCTGCTCAGCATACCCTTGTATACGATGTTCGAATTGGACAACGAACAGATGTAGAAGTCAGGATCGCTGATGCGCTTCTCGATGCGTTTGCGTATGAGGTAGAGGATGCGCTCGAAGACAGGCACCTTGTCGTCGGTGACGCCTGTGATGAACACTTGTTTGATGGCGGGCTCATTGCTCAGTGCGGCCTCTCCCAGACACTCTGGGTTGGTAGGCACGTTGCGCAGATGCATGAGCTGCAGTCCCTCGCGCTCTATCTCCTCGATCATGATGGAGAGGATGTCCTGCTGTTTCTTTTCGTCTTTAGGCAGGAAGATGAGGCCTGTGCCATATTTGCCTTTCTCGGGCACAGGAATACCTTGAAGAAGAATAAACTCGTGCGGAATCTGGAGCATGATACCGGCACCGTCGCCCGTCTTGTTGTCGGCACCCTCAGCGCCACGATGGCGCATGTTCTCGAGTACCTTCAGGGCATTGTCTACCAGCTCATGGCTCTTGTTGCCGTGGATGTTAACCACCATTCCTACGCCACACGCATCGTGCTCATAGGTTGAACTGTACAATCCTTTTTCCATTTCTTGTTCGTTTTATATTTATCGGTTATTTCTAACTATTGATATATCATTATTTCATGCTGTCTACTAAACTTTCGCATGTGACTTCCCTACACGCCCTGAAAGGGCAGAAGCTCCTAGCCCAGGGCAACGCCCTGGGTAATTACGGACGCAAGCCTGTCGCCCTGTAAGGGCAAAAGCATTCAAGTACCAAGCAATATACAAAGCTTTTGCCCTTTCAGGGCGCCTTGCTGATTACTTTTATACCCAGGGCGTTGCCCTGGGCTAGGAGCTACTGCCCTTTCAGGGCGTGTTGAGCCCTACTTGCGAAACTTAAATTGACTATTTATACGCCTGTTCGTGCACTCCGGCTACAGCTCGTCCGCTGGGGTCGTTCTGGTTCTTGAAAGAGGCGTCCCATGCCAGTGCTTCGGCGGTAGAGCAAGCCACACTTGGCACGCTTGGCACGCTGCGGGCAGCGCTGTCGCTGGGGAAATGCTCGGCGAAGATAGAGCGATAGAAGTATTCCTCCTTGTTCTGTGGAGGGTTGATGGGGAATCGCTCGGCGGCATGAGCCATCTGCTCGTCGCTTACTGCCGAGGCGGTGATCTGTTTCAGCGTGTCTATCCACGAATAGCCCACACCGTCGGAGAACTGCTCTTTCTGTCGCCATGCCACCTCTTCGGGCAGCAAGTCGGCAAAAGCATCGCGTACTACTTTCTTCTCGATGGTCTTGTCGGGACACATCTTCAGCACGGGGTTCATGCCCATGGCCACGTCGAGGAACTCCTTGTCGAGGAAGGGCACACGGCCCTCGATGCCCCAGGCTGCCAGACTCTTGTTGGCTCTCAGACAGTCGTAGAGATAGAGTTTGCCAAGCTTGCGGACGTTTTCCTCGTGGAAGGCCTTGGCGTCGGGTGCCTTGTGGAAGTAGAGATAGCCGCCAAACACCTCGTCGGCTCCCTCGCCCGAAAGCACCATCTTGATGCCCATGCTTCGGATGACGCGTGCCAGCAGATACATAGGTGTAGAGGCGCGCACGGTGGTGACGTCGTAAGTCTCGATGAAGTAGATGACGTCGCGGATGGCATCGAGTCCTTCCTGTATGGTGTAGTTGATTTCGTGATGCACGGTTCCGATGTGCTCTGCCACCAATCGGGCTTTAGCCAGGTCGGGAGCGCCCTTCAGTCCTACGGCGAAGGAGTGCAACCGTGGCCAGTAGGCTTGTGTCTCGCCTCCGTTCTCTACACGTGTGGCAGAGAATTTCTCGGCAACGGCCGAGATGACCGAAGAGTCGAGTCCGCCGCTGAGCAGCACTCCGTAGGGCACGTCGCTCATCAGCTGTCGCTTCACCGAAGCCTCGAGTGCGTCGTGTATCTGTTCGACGGCAGCCTGCTCCTGTGGTGCAGCCTCTGCCAGCTGTTCGGCAGCTTTCTTGCTGTCGTCGATGTTGTATTTCTTTTGCATGGAAGCATACTCAAACCAGTCGCGTGTGTAGTAGCGCTTCATGCCTGGAGTCTTGCTGTAGTAATAATGTCCTGGGAGGAAAGGCTCGTAGTGGTCGCACTGTCCTTCGAGTGCCTTGAGTTCGGAAGCCACCATCACCTTGCCGTCGTTGTCGTAGCCGATATAGAGTGGAATCACGCCGATGGGGTCGCGTGCAATCAGAAACTCGTCGTGCTCTGCATCGTAGAGGGCGAAGGCAAAGATGCCGTTCAGCTCTTCGAGCATCTGGCAGATGCGTGCATGTACGGCGTCCTCGCCTTGAAAGATCAGTGTGGCGAAGTCGGTGTCGGCACGCATCTCGCGATAGAGCGACAGAATCACCTCGCAGTCGCTGCCTGTCTGATATTGATAGTGTCCGGCAAACCGTGATCGGATGTCCTGATGATTGTAAATCTCGCCGTTTACGGCAAGTACTTGTTTCTTGTCGGGTGAGAAGAGGGGCTGTCGACCGCTTTCTGGGTCTACGATACTCAGACGCTCATGAGCCAGGATGGCTGAACCACCGCAGTAGATGCCGCTCCAGTCTGGTCCGCGATGGCGGATTTTCTGACTCATGCGCAGGGCTTGCTGTCGCAGTTCGGGAGTTTGCTCCTGAATGTTGAAGATAGATACGATTCCACACATAATAGCTTTTCCTTTCTTTTACGGTTATTTATAACACTTTGCTAAGTATTGGGTGCAAAATTACTACAATTTGATATATTAAAGAAAAATTTACTTACAATTTGTGTTAGTTTTATGTGCTTTGTTTTAATCTTGAAGCTATTATTGTCGTCTTGCTTTCATATTGTAAGCGTTCTGTTGTTTGTATGTTACAATTTGAAAGTTTACTTGAAAAATAAGAGAAAAATCAAAGAGTCTTTTAAAAAAAACAGATGCCGACAGTTCGGGGGAACTATCGGCATCTTTGCCATTGCCTTCAAAGGTGTGAAGGCTTTGTGATTTAATCAAGAAATAACTTAAAAACCCAATATGCGTTTTTCATTATGGCTGGAGAGTGAAGCCTACCACAAAGTAAGCCTTCTGTGAACTTGGGTTGGCTGCCACCTGGGCAAAGACGGGAACTGAGAAGCTGTCTGTGATCTTCAAGTCCTTGGTTGCCTTTACAGCCACGTTGGTCACAGCGAATCCGGAGGCGTCAGCATAATAGTCTGTGGCATAAGGAACAGCGCCTAAAGTGCCCTGCCAGTCAAGACCAGCGAGACGGAATGGCACTGTGGCTTCCACATAGGAAGAATAAGCGCGGTCGCCGTCTTTGTTCAGACCGTCATGACCTGCAAAGTTGGTGTACCAGTTGAGCGCTACAGGACCGAAGTCATAACCTACGTTAGCCTCGAATGTATGGGCTGTCTTGTGGGCATCGTAGAGGAAGTAGCGTTCGCCCTCTGTGTCGAAATAGTAGTCTGTCACACCGATGTGGAAACCGCCTGTCTGATAAGCCAGGGTGAGGTCGAACTCCTTGGTGTCTTCCCATTTGGAGAGTCCTACGCTTCCCCATGCTGTGAGCGAGAGACCTTTCCAGCTCAGTCCGAGTGTAGGCTGCAATGACACTTGTCCGCATTCCTGACCACGCCAGATGTACTGGCTTACAACATCGGCAGCTACATTTGCCTCAATCTTATCCTGTGCCTGTGCACCCGTGGCGCATGCTGCCCATGTGAGTGCCAACAATCCAATCTTCTTCAAACTTTTCATACTCATTCTTTTTTATGTGTTAATACTCAGTTTCCTAAGGTTGTGGCAGCTGCTCATCTTCTGTTGATCGCAGCAGCTGCCCAATCTTTATTTTTTTTTCTCGTATACTCCAGTTGCCACAGATTAGTTGTAGCAACTCTCGCCGTGCTCGTAGATATCGAGACCTTCTTCCTCGATTCGCTTGTCAACACGCAGACCGCCAATTTTCTTGATGCCCCAGAAGAGGATGATACCTGTTACGGCTGCCCAAATGTCGATAGTGATGATACCGAAGCATTGTGCACCGAAGAATCCGAAGCCGTCGCCGTAGAAGGCGCCGCCGTCGATGGCGAAGAGACCTGTCATCACTGTACCGAAGATACCGCATACGCCGTGTACTGAACTTGCACCTACAGGGTCGTCGATGTGGAGTTTGGTATCGATAAACTCTATAGAGAACACGAGGATGATACCTGCCAGGAGACCGATGATGGCTGCACCCAATGGGCTAACCAAGTCGCAACCTGCAGTGATGGCTACCAAACCTGCCAAGATACCGTTCAGAGTCAGTGAGAATGAAGGCTTGCCATACTTGATCCAAGAGGTGAACATGGTTCCAAGGCCACCGCATACAGCTGCCAGGTTGGTTGTCAGGAACACGTGACTGATGGCTACGCGGTTTACCTCACCAGAAGCAGCGAGCTGAGAACCAGGGTTGAATCCGAACCATCCGAACCAGAGGATGAATACACCGAGAGCTGCAGCCATGAGGTTGTGACCAGGGATGGCAGTGCTCTTGCCGTTGCGATACTTGCCCAGACGAGGGCCAAGGCAGATGGCACCTACCAATGCCAATACACCACCAACGCTGTGAACAATGGCAGAACCTGCGAAGTCGTGGAAGGCAGCACCAAAGGTGTTCATCATGAATGAGCCTGCGTCAGCGTTGCAAAGCCAGCCGCCACCCCATGTCCAGTGACCCTCGACAGGGTAGATAATCAATGAGATGAAGAATGAATAAATGCAGTACATGGAGAACTTGGTACGTTCTGCCATAGCTCCTGACACGATGGTGGCGCTGGTGGCGCAGAATACGGTCTCGAACATCAGGAAGCCCTCTACTGGTAAGTCGCCTTTATAGAAGGTGAGGTCGCCAAAGTTAGGCATTCCGATGAAGCCAGCTCCGTCGCTGCCAAACATAAATCCGAAACCTACGAACCAGAAGAGAACCGAACCGACCATGAAGTCGACTAAGTTCTTGAACAAGATGTTCGCGGTGTTTTTACTACGGGTGAAGCCCGCCTCGCAGAGGGCAAAGCCCGGCTGCATGAAAAGACCAACATGGCTGCCAACAGCATCCACACGGTATCTAATGAAATTCCTAAATCCTGTACACTCATAATCTTTTTACTGTTTAGTGTGTAGTGACTGTTGTCTTGTCGGGCTTTCGCCCTCACTACACAAGATTAATTAAAAACTTTAAGAAAACGTTTAATGCCTTGCCTTCGTTTGAAGTACTTGTGTTGTCCTTTGTTTGTAATGTAGTCCTTACAAGGAAACACTAAACATTAAATATGAATCACTATTTCTCCTGCTCGGCATTATAGAGGGCGATGTCGCCTCGCTCGCCTGTACGGATACGGATAGTGTCCTCTACAGGGATGACAAAGATACGACCATCACCAATCTCGCCTGTGCGGGCAGCCTCCTGGATGGCATTGATAGTTTTCTCTACGTTTTTGTCACGTACAACGATATTCAACAGTACGCGCTCGATGCTGCTCGTGTCGTACATCACACCACGATAGATGCGTGCCTGTCGCATTTTACCTTCGCCACGTACATCGTAGTAAGAGAACCACTCGATGTCGGCTGCAAGCAATGCTTCCTTCACATCCTCGAACTTGGTCTTACGGATGATTGCTTCAATCTTTTTCATAACTAATCTCTCCTATTATTATAGATTTGTAACTATTTGTTCTGTTTCTTTTATAAAACGATAGCAGTATGTATGTTTACGACTGCAAAATTACAACATTTTGATAGTTATTTAATGATAATAATTTACTTTTTGTTATTGGATATTTAATTTGCTTTCAATAAGAAACTATTTTACTTGTTATGGTTAACAAAGTGAAAGTAAAATAGTCTGTTTTAGTTTCATTTTAATATTTTTCATCTTTTCTCGTTATCGCCTTATTTTGGTGAGGTTGAAATAGGGGATGGAGAAGGTAATATTGAATTTATTCGAGCTGTACGGTTGAAACGCCCCAAAAGGGGGAAACTCTTAGAAGCAGCATGCCCTACCCAAAAGGTGGAAAAACTCTTAGAAGCAGCACGCCCTACCCAAAAGGTGGAAAAACTCTTAGAAGCAGCATGCCCTACCCAAAAGGTGGAAAAACTCTTAGAAGCAGCACGCCCTACCCAAAAGGTGGAAAAACTCTTAGAAGCAGCATGCCCTACCCAAAAGGTGGAAAAACTCTTAGAAGCAG